>Ga0302324_100016902_pt1 | contig 14499 bp, 13 predicted proteins | sample Palsa_T0_1_FD_201949 | JGI IMG/M metagenome (GOLD analysis project Ga0302324, IMG submission 201949) | Peat permafrost microbial communities from Stordalen Mire near Abisko, Sweden - Palsa_T0_1 | ecosystem: Environmental > Terrestrial > Soil > Palsa > Peat permafrost | place: Sweden: Abisko...
ATCGACGGTCGCGTTGGCAGAATTGGTGCCCATGATCGTCGCCTGCAGACTGAGGGTCGCCGTCGGGCAGAAGAAACCGGAACTGCAGGTGGGAATAGAACTATCGACGAAATAATTGGCGTTCGAGCCGCTGTCCACGAAACTCTGATCGAAGGTTACGTTGTTATACGTGACAGTGAGGTTACCGTCGCTTGGATCAACCCCGTACACCGTCGCATTGCCGAGGCTATTGTTGCTCTCGGTGCCGATGCCAAAGACGAGCGAGCCGCTCAACGTGTCTGCGCCGCTCGCCCCGACAGTCGGCAGCTCCACGATGACCCCGTTATTATCGCCTGCGAACGAGGCAACGGGATTTGCCACTTCGAGATTCGTCGTGGGCGTCGTTTGCGAGCATACGCCCTGCGGGCAGGTGTAGTAATCGCCATCATCCTGCACGAAGGGGCCGACGCCGATGATGCCGTTGGCGCCAAATTGCAAAACCGTATCCTCGGTCGGACCATGGCTTGAGCATTCGGCGGGCGGCGTTGGGAAAGTCGAACTGCCGATGATCTGTACCGACTGGCTCGCCGCGGACTCGCCGGCGATATGGATGTCGGCGTTCACCACCGGGCCCCAGCTGATGCCATCGGCGAAAATCGTGCATTCGACCACCGGATTGTTGCTGGCGTCGTTCTCCTGCGGCAGTGCAAAGTTGGAAGGCAGTGCGGAGGCGAGAATGCGCAGACCGTACGAGCCGGTATCAACCTCGATGTGGTCGATGGTTTCGCAGCTGCTGGTGCTGCCGGGGGTGCACACCGTGACCGAAACGTAAGCGGTGTTCACGCTGTTCTGCGATGGACCTGAGTCCACCGTAATCGGCGCCACATTGGATCCGGAGCCGGCGATGGTGTTGCCGCCCGAGCTCGACGTGGTGCTGCTGCCAAAATCCGAGCCACCCCCGCCGCAGCCTGCAAGCAGCGCGATGAGCGCAGCCGGAAGAAGAATGATCAGTCTGCCCATGGCGCCCTCGCTATTGAATGTCGGTGACGGGCACATCCGCAGGCAGTAGCCGCGGATCGTAGGCGCGTCCGGAGTAGGCACGCATATGACCGCTCGACTGCAGTACGAGGTTAGGCTCGCTCATGGCGAAATGCGCATGATTGGGATGCAACGGCCGGGGCGCATCGGTGAACTGCGTAAAATAGTTGCCGAGTGTCTGGCGCAAATCGGGCATCTTGGGCCCACGCCAGGCAACGGCGAACACGACCCCCGAGGGTGCAACATACTCGCGTACCAGCGTGCCTTGCGATGTTTGAATCTCGTGCACGGTGTAGCGCTCACCGACCGTAGTGCGCAGCGTACCCTTCATTTTGAGTTGATCCTCTTCGATCGAGCTCAAATTGCTACCGAGTGCGGCAAATGCGGGAACGGAAAATGTCTGGATCAAAAGCAGCGCGGCGAGTGCCCGGCGCCAGGATCGAGTGGACTTCATGACCAATCCTCGGGAGACCTAAGCTTAAGGGCGGACACGGCGCTAACCTTCCGGGCCCGGACACGATCTGACATCCGACAGTAACAAACGCAGGTTCGTTCCCCGCGATGACACCACAGCGGCGCGCGATTAATGCAAAGAACCGTCAAGATAGTCAATCTCACACGCCCGCTAGGGTACTTAATTGTGAACGGCTCCTCACGGCTTGTTTTTGCGCAGGTCCGCCTGCATCTTGCCGTGATCGATGGGCCGGATCTGAGTGATCTGACAGCGCTGGTGCTCGAGGATCACCGAGTCGAGATTGTTGGTGACGGTGCCCGCGGTGCTCGTTAGGCCGACACGTTGGGTGAATTGCAGATCGATGCAGGGCGGGCGTACCGTAATGAGGTAAGGCTCATTGAAGGTTGTCCAAACGACGAGCTGTGTATCGCTGAGTGACTGCCAGTCATCGAAGTGCCCGAGATACGTGAAGCTGTCGACGGGCGCTTGCGCGTACTGCAGATATTGTTGCAGCTGCTCGGTCTTGCGGTGCTGAACGCTGGCACAGGCGGCAAGCAGTGCGACAGCGCTAGCGAGCAGAGCGCGTTGATTGAGCATAGCTCCCGTAGATGCACACCAGGTTAGCCGTAGGAAACTATTGTAGTGCCCGCAGGTTCCCAACGGTGCGGGAACTGCATCGCGGCTCATCGGGTCATAGCCAAGGTGAGGCCTCGAACCGCTCGCCGTATCGTAGGATGATATTCGCGAGAAGTGGCGTAAACCGCGCGGGGTCTCGTGCGTTTAAGTTTTTGACGCCTTGATAGTGGAGACGTATCTAATGATGAGTTCAAACCGCCGGATGCCCCGTATGGCGCTTTTCGCATCCGCGAGTCTTGCCGTCGTGCTCTGCGGGTGCGTTGTGCCTCCTCCGCCGCGACCGGCGCCGCCGCCGCCTCCGCCGCCGGTGCAGACCACCATCTACGCCTATCCGACGAATGGACAGACGGCGGAACAGCAGGATCGCGATCGCTACGACTGCTATCAGTGGGCGATCCAGCAGACGGGTTTTGACCCGAACTCGCCAAACGTGCCGCCTCATGATCGCGTGCAGGTAGTCGGTGGACCGCCGGCCGTGCCTCCGGGTGCAGGCGTCGCGGCTGGTGCCGTAACTGGCGGTGTGCTGGGCGCACTCGCGGCGGGGCCGCGCGATGCAGGTGCCGGCTTACTCGTAGGCGCCATCCTCGGCGGCATCGTCGGTGGCGCTGCGGAGAACGCTCAGGATCAGGCGGCCGCTCAAGCGCAAGCCAACGCACAGGCGGCCGCTCAGCAGCGCCAGCAGAATGTCGCGATCGAGCGCAAGGCGGCCGACTTTAAGCGCGCGGCCGGAGCCTGTCTTGAAGCGCGTGGCTACAGTGTGCGATGAAGAATTGCGGGAGACAGCATATGAATCGCAAATTTAGGTTCCTGGGTGCTCTGGCTGCGCTGAGCTTCGCCACCGGTGTTGCGTGTGCGGCGGAGCAATTTCACGATACGCGCTATCATATGGATCACTACTATCCAGCGCGCGGCGCGAGCGTACGCGCGCTGCCTCCGGGGCGCATGGCCGTGTATGACGGTGCGCACAACGCCTACTATTTCCACGGCGGGGTGTGGTATCGCCCGTACGGCGGCAGCTTTGTGGTCGTCGGCCCGCCGATTGGCGTCTTCGTGCCCATTTTGCCTGCCTACTACACGACGGTGTGGGTCGGCGGCTATCCGTACTACTACGCAAACGACACCTATTACACGTGGGATACCCAGCAGGCTGAGTATCAGGTGGTCGCGCCGCCGGGAACCGACAGCGCCGCCAGCACCGAGCCGCCGGCGGCGGCGAGCGAGCTTTACTCTTATCCGAAGAACGGTCAGACGCCGGAGCAGCAGGAACAGGACCGTTACGAGTGCCATCGCTGGGCGGCGGAGCAGTCCGGCTTTGATCCGACGCAGACGGTGGGCGGCGCGCCTCCTGATCCGAGCAAGCGCCCGGCCTATCAGCATGCGATGACCTCGTGCCTCGAGGGGCGCGGCTACAGCGTCAAATAACCTTGTCCGTTTTGCGTGTGTCGCGGCCCGGCGCGTCGAGCTTCTCCCCGAGCAGGCGCCGGATCGCGACGTAGAAGACCGGTACCAGCAGCAGTCCCAGGAAGGTTGCGAACAACATTCCGCCCACCACGCCCGTGCCGATCGCATGGCGTGAGTTGGCGCCTGCGCCGCTCGAGAGCGCGAGCGGCAAAACCCCGAGGATGAATGCAAACGAGGTCATGAGGATCGGCCGCATGCGCAGCCGTCCGGCCTCCACCACCGCCTCGCGCAGCGACTTGCCCTGTTGCTGCTGTTCCACAGCAAACTCCACGATCAGGATCGCGTTCTTGGCGGCAAGGCCGATGATCGTGATGAGGCCGATCTTGAAATAAACGTCGTTGGGTAGGCCGCGAAGATCAGCGGCAACCACCGCGCCGAGCACGCCGAGCGGCACGATGAGGAGCACGGCAATGGGAATGGTCCAGCTCTCATAGAGCGCGGCCAAGCATAGAAACACCACCAGGATCGACAGCGCGAAGAGCATCGGCGCCTGACTGCCGGAGACAATTTCCTGCAGTGACTGTCCGGCCCAGTCGAAACTAAAACCCTTCGGCAGATCGTTCGTGATGATGCTCTCCATGGCGTGCATCGCCTCGCCCGAACTCTTGCTCGGTGCCGGCTGTCCCTGAACCTCGATCGCCGAGTAGCCGTTGAAGCGCACCAGGCTCGGCGAGCCCATGACCCACTTGGAATGCACGACGCTTGAGAGCGGCACCATGGGCATGAGGTTGCCCGAGGCGGCGTTGCTGACGCCGCCGGTCGCCGCCGCGGTCGGCGCCGTCGGGGTGCGCGCTGCGGGGAGGCTGCTTGGCAGGTAGTACTCGCCGAGCGCATCCGGGCTCATCCGAAACGGCGCGTCCGACTGGATGACGACGCGCAGGATGCGGCCCTGGTAAAAAAAGTCATTGACGTAGACCGGCGCGAGCATCAGTTGCAGCGCCGTGTACACATCGCTCGCCGTGAAGCCCATCGACTGCGCCTGTATGCGATCGAGCGCGAGCTGCAATTCCGGGGAATCCTGCAGCACGTTGGGATGCACGCCGGCGAGGTCCGGATTCTGCGCCGCCTTGCCTAGGAGCTGATTCTGCGCCTGTACCAATGCGGCGTGCCCGGCGCCCACGCGATCCTGCAGGTACATATCAAAGCCGCCAAATTGCGAGAGGCCGTTGACGGTTGGTAGATTGACGACAAAGGCCTGCGCGTCCTTCAGCCCCATGAAGAGCGCACCGTTTGCCTGTTTGATGAAATCGGTGGCATTGGTCTTGCGAGCATCCCAGGGTTTGAGGCGGATGAAGGCGAGGCCGACGTTGTCGCCCACGCCGATGAAGCTAAAGCCGCTCACCTGAAACACGTACCGGACTGCGCTGTTCTGCTTCAGGATCGCATTGACCTGCGACATGACTTTAATGGTGCGATCGATGGCCGCGCCGGGTGGCAGCTGCACCAAGGCAAGCGCGTAGCCCTGGTCCTCCTCGGGAAGAAATGAGCCGGGCAGGCGTGCAAAGAGCAACCCACACAACACCACGATGACCGCAAAGCCGATCATCCAGCGCGGCGCATGGCCCACTGCCTCGCCGGTCTGGCGCGTATAGGTCTTGAGGGTCCACTCGAACGTGCGATTGAACCACCGAAAGAAAGCGTTTGAGCCGGCGGTATGCGTGTCCTTCAGGATGCTGGCGCAGAGCGCGGGCGTGAACGACAGAGCCAGAAAGGCTGAGCACGCCGTGGACACTGCGATCGTGAGCGCGAACTGGCGGTAGATCACGCCGACGCTGCCACCTTGCAGGGCACTCGGAATGAAGACCGCGGCGAGCACCGAGGTAATCGCGACGATGGCCCCGGTGATCTGCCCCATCGCGATGCGCGTGGCCGCCCCCGCGGGCCTTTTCTCTTCGCGCATGATGCGTTCGACATTCTCGATCACCACGATGGCGTCGTCCACGACGATGCCAATTGCGAGCACCATGCCAAAGAGGGTGAGCTGATTGATCGTAAAGCCAAACGCATACATGCCGATGAAGGCGCCCATGAGCGCTACCGGCACGACGAGCGTCGGAATCAACGTGGCGCGCAAGTTCTGCAAGAACACCAGCATCACGATGAAGACGAGGATCATTGCTTCGATGAGCGTCTTCACGACCTCATGAATCGAGATCAGAATGAAGTCCGTGCTGTCGTACGGCACGAACCAACTCACTCCAGTCGGCAAGCCTGCGGCAAGAGTCTTCATGCGCGCTTTTACCGCTTCGGCGACCGCGAGCGCGTTGGCGTTCGGCAGAAGCTGTACGGCGATGCCGGCGACCGGCACGTCGTCGAGCTGCACGTCGCGTCCGTACTGGAACGCGCCAAGCTCAACCCGCGCCACATCCTTCAGGCGCACCGTCGTGCCATCGGTATTGGTGCGCAGGATGACATCTTCAAATTGCTTGGGTGTCGTGAAGCGGCCCTCGGCGAGTACCGTGGCGGAAACGCCTTGTCCGGCGACCAGCGGCTCTGAGCCGATCGAGCCTGCGGCGAACTGCACGTTCTGCGCTTGCACCGCGTTGAACACCGCCGAGGGCGCAAGGCCATAGCCCTGCAATTTGGCGGGGTTCAGCCAGATGCGCATCGCGTATTCGGAGCCGAACTGCGTAGCGCTGCCGACGCCGGGCACCCGCTCCAGGGGATCGAGTAATCGCGAGGCAATGATGTTGTTGAGTGCGTTGGAGTCCTGCGCCCCGTCGTCCGAGCGCAGCGCGACCACCATCAAAAATCCGGGATTCGCCTTGGCGACCGTTACGCCGAGCGCGGTGACTTCAGCTGGCAGGCGCGGCAGAGCGAGCGACAGGCGGTTCTGGGTCTGGACCTGCGCGATGTCGGGATTTGTGCCGGTGTCAAATGTCAGTGTGATCGTGGATGAGCCGGACGAGCTTGATACCGAGCTAAAGTAGAGCAGGTGGTCGATGCCGTTCAGCTGCTGCTCGATCACCTGCGTCACGGTCTTCTCGACCGTGTCGGCGCTCGCCCCCGCGAAGGTAGCCGATACGATGACCTGGGGCGGCGCGATTTGCGGGTAGGACTCGATGCCAAGCCCGCGCAGACAGATAACCCCGGCGAGCGTGATCAGAATCGCGATCACCCACGCGAAAATCGGCCGGTCGATGAAAAACTGCGGCATGCGCGGCTCCCTCGCCTATTTGGTCGGCGAGGTGTCGGCGACCTTGGCGGGGGCAGGCGGCTGCCAGGGACTTGCCTGCACCGCACTGCCGGGCCGCGTTTGCTGCAGACCCGAAACGATCACCCGGTCGCCGTCCGCGATCCCGCCCGTGACGATCCAGACATCACTTTCGAGACGATCGGTCGTGATGTGCTTGACCGCAGCCTTCTCATCCGCGCCCACGGTGATCACGAAAAAGCCGGTATCGTCGCTTTGCACCGCAGTGGCGGGAATGCGGAATGCCTTCTCGGCGCCGCTCGTGATACGCACATTGACGAACATGCCCGGCAGCAGCGTGCGTTCCGGATTCGGCACGATTGCGCGCAGTGATACCGCACTTGTCGTACTGTCGACGGCGGCATCGGAGAAATCGAGCGTGCCGCTGTGCGCGTAGTGCGAGCCATCGGATAGGGTGACTTCCACCTGCGCCTTGTTCGGATCTACGAGCTGCACGCTGCCGCTGGTTTGCGCACGGCGCAGCCGGTCCAGATCGGCAACCGCCTGACTGAAGTTGACGTAGATCGGGTCGATCTGCTCAACCGTGGTGAGGAGCGTAGCCTCCGTTTGTCCGACGAGCGCACCCTCAGTGACCTGCTGCTGTCCGGCGCGCCCCGCGATCGGGGCAGTCACGTTGGCATAGCCGAGATTGATGCGCGCGATCTCCACGTTCGCTTCGGCTTGCTGCACGCTCGCCGCAGCGGTGCGGTCGGTGGCATCCGCGTTGTCGACATCGTTCTTCGACACGTAGTGCTGGGGTGCCAGTTCATGGGTGCGCTTGGCCAGCACCGAGGCATTGGCGGCATTCGCCCGGGCGGAGGCGAGATTTGCCAGCTGTGCATCAAGCGCCGCCTTCAAGGGTGTCGGATCGATGACGAAGAGCGCCTCGCCCTGTTTGACGTCCTGCCCTTCGGTGTAGACGCGCTTTAGGAGCACGCCCGCCACGCGCGCGCGCACGTCCGCCTGGCGCGTAGCGGAGAGTCGGCCGACAAGATCGCGCACCAGCGGCACGTCCGCCTTGTGCACCGTGACGAAGCTCACCTGTGGCGGCGGCATCTGTGGCGGCGCCGGCGCCTTGGCGCAGCTGGCAAGGAGCAGAATCGGCAGGGCACAAAAGAGGAGCGTGGGCAATTTCATGGCAGCGATAGGGCGCGGGTCGTCACGGACAAACGGATGCTCACCGGGAGCGCGCGATCGTAGCATTTTGGTAGCGCGCCTCGACACGTTACCCGCGGTCACAGTGCTTCTGTGCTTCTGCCCTGGATTGGCAGGAGGCCGGGCGCACGCAGGCGCTGCCGCAAATCAAGGCCTCGAGCAGGCATGCGGCACGATGGGGCGCAAGCCGCCTCGTCGCGTGACGCCCTCGCTTCATCGCTTAGCCGAGCTTCAAATAGGTCAGTGGCAGGGCGGTGGTGCATTTGATCGTCTCGAGCGCAAAGCTCGCGCTCACATCGAGGAACGCTACCGACGAGATGAGCCGCTTGTACACCACATCATAAGCATCGATGTCCGGCACGACGATGCGCATCAGGTAGTCCACATCACCACTCATACGGTAGATCTCCGTCACCTCCGGAATCTCGCGCACGGCGCGCACGAACTGCTCGAACCAGGCGGCATTGTGGTTCGCGGTTTTCAACGTGACGAATACGGTCGTGCCGAGGTTGAGCGAGCGCGCATCAAGGAGCGCCACCGTCTGCTTGATCACCCCCTCATCCTGCAGGCGCTTGATGCGGCGCCAGCAGGGCGCTTTGGAGAGTCCCACGCGCTCGGCGATGTCCGCTGCCGTCAGGGCGCCGTCATGCTGCAGGAGGTCCAAAATTTTTCGGTCTAGCTTATCCATAGTACAGTGTTGCTCTATTAACATGTATTAAGAAACAACGTTGCTAAAGTGTGCACCCAGCGCGCTTATTACGCAACCGTGTAGCCGAGGTCTGGGACTAGGATGGGGGTATGAGCATCTCCAAATTGTTCACCGCGCATCCGGCCGCGGTTGGCGAGAGCTACTTCGGCCATCTGCTCGCGGCCTCCTGCTTTGGGTTGCGCATGGTGTTCGCGGGCTTCGCCTGCATGGTGCATGCGGTGCTACCGTTTCTGTTCGTGGATACCGGCAGCCGCGCGATCGCCGAGCTCAATGCACACCTGGTGGCGCGGCGCCGCCCCGCCCCGTCGCCCCCGCCCGCACTTCGCGCTGATCTTCTGAATTTGTAGTCGTGCAGCCGCTGCTGCGCGTCGCCTCCCCAGCAGTTTCTTGGTTGCGCCTGGCATTGCCGGGCATCGCCGTCGCGGCGATTCTGACGCTGCTCGCGAAGGCACTCGCGAACGAGCTTGCCAGCGGCATCGGCGGGTTGCCGAGACTTCCCATCAGTCCGGTCATGTGCGCCGTCGTGATTGGCATGCTTTGGCGCAATACGCTCGGCGTGCCCAGCATGGCGACCGAAGGCCTGCAATGGGTTATGCGCGGCCTGCTGCGCACGGGCATTGCGCTCGTGGGACTGCGGCTGACCTTGAGCGGCGCAAGCGCCATCGCGGCGAGCGCGCTGCCGGTGGCGGTGAGCTGTCTTTGTGTGGGCCTGCTGGGCGCGACTTTTATCGGACGGCTCTTTGGCGTGCCGCCGCGCCTGGCGCTGCTCCTGGCGGTGGGCACGGCGGTGTGCGGTTGCACGGCGGTCATTGCGGTTTCTCCTGCGATCCGCGCGCGCAACGACGAAACCGCGTTCGCCGTAACCTGCGTTGTGCTCTTCGGCTGCATCGCGATGCTGACGTACCCGCTGCTCGCGGCCACGTTTTTCGGCGCGACGCCCGTCTATGCGGGCATCTTCCTCGGCACTGCGATCCACGACACGACTCAGGTCATCGGGGCGGGCCTCATCTACTCGCAGCAGCACGCCGCCCCGGTAGCGCTCGCCGCGGCGCGCGTCGCCAAGCTCCTGCGCAATCTGTCCATCATTTTCCTGGTGCCAGCGGCGGCGTGGTTTGCGCGTGCTCAGGCGCGCGCGGCGGGCGAGGAGGAAAAAGCAAGCGTCGGCGGCGCGCGCGTTGATCTCGTGCCGCTCTTCGTGCTGGGATTCGTTGCGTGCGTCGTGCTGCGCTCAGTCGGCGACGTACTTGCGAATGGGACCTCGTTCGCTCCCGTGTGGCACGACTGGATGATCGCGGGACAAAATGCCTCGGAGCTTTTTCTGATCTGCGGGATGACCGCGGTCGGCCTATCGGTTGCGTTTACGCAAATGTGGCGCATCGGTTGGCGGCCGCTCGCCGCGGGCTTTTTGGTGGCGCTGCTGGTTGGCGCATGCAGCCTGTCGCTCACGCTCGGCATCAAGCATTTGCTGCAGTAGGCGCGCCCCAACCGGTGTGAACTGGCGCCCGCGCGGCGGACGGCCGCGCGTAGCAGTTTGAAGCGCGAAGTTACGCCCGAGCTTATCCTTGCGGAAAATCGGGCCGGTCGGCGCTGCGCACGATATAGCCGCCGGATTTCTCATCGCGCTCCAGCGCGAGCAGGTGGCGCGCGGCGGCCTCTTCCAGCAGGCGATTGAAGGAGCGGAATCCGAAGTAGCTCTCGTTGAAGCCCGGGCGGCGGCGCTTCAGCGCCTGTTTCACCATCGAGCCCCACACCTTTTCATCCTCGCCGCGTTCGGCGACGAGTGCTTCGAAGGTGGCGAGCACCAGATCAAAGGCTTCCTGCTGGCGGTCCTCTTCCTTCTTCTTCTCCTCGCCGTTGCCGCCGGCGGCGGCCGCAGGCTCGCTCGCCGCGCTCTTCTTGCGCGGGGCGCGCCGCGGCTTCTGCTCACGCACGAGGTCATCGTAATAGATGAACTCATCGCAGTTGGCCATGAGAAGGTCCGAGGTGGAGTTCTTCACGCCGACACCAATGACGCCCTTGTTGTTCTCGCGCAGCTTGCTCACGAGAGGCGAGAAATCCGAATCACCGCTGATGATGACGAAGGTCTCGACATGGGGTTTGGTGTAGCACAGGTCAAGCGCATCCACGACCATGCGGATGTCGGCGGAGTTCTTGCCCGATTGGCTGACATGCGGGATCTCGATGAGCTCGAAGCCCGCCTGGTGCATGCCGGATTTGAACTCGCGATAGCGTTCCCAATCGCAGTAGGCTTTCTTGACGACGATGGAGCCCTTCAGCAGCAGCCGCTCGAGCACGCGATTGATATCGAACTGCGCGTAGCGCGCGTCGCGCACACCGAGGGCGATGTTCTCGAAGTCGCAGAATAGGGCGAGATTGCTGAGTTCGGCCTGACTCGTCACACCTGTAATCCAAGGTCGTTATAGAGCGTCAGGCGCTGTTGGCGCGGCACGCAATAAATGTCGATGGGGCTCGAGCGGCCGCGCACGGTGATGGGGGGCAGCTCGAGCGCGCCGCTATTGAAGCCGCGGGCATCGAGCGAGCGCTTCACCGCGAGCGAGAAGAGCACTTCGCCCGCGCGCGCGCGCTGCGCAAGCCGCGCGGCGACATTCACCGTGTCGCCAATGATGGTGTAATTCATGTAGAGCGCCGAGCCGACGTTGCCCGCGATGACATCGCCTTCATTGATGCCGATGCCAAGGCCCGTCTCGATCGCGTGGCGCGCCTTCCATTGCTCGGCGAGCACCGCGAAGCGCTCGAGCATCTGCTGCGCGGTGCGCACTGCACGCTCCGGGCCGTCGGGCTGCTCAAGCGGCACGCCAAATCCCACCATCAGCGAGTCGCCCGCCATGTGGAACACCGTGCCATCGTTATGCAAGGTCACTTCCGTCAGGACCGCAAAATATTCGTTGAGCAGTGGCACGACTTGCTGCGGGGTCAAGCGTTCGGAGATCGCGGTGAAGCCGCGCATGTCCGCAAACAATACGGCGGCGCGCGTGCGTACGTCCGCCGCGGCGAGGATGCTGTTGCGCAGTTGCCCGTCGCTTAGGATCTTGTCGGCGATGCGCGGTGAGAGGTAGCGGCGAAACGTACGGCGCACTTCCTCGGTGCGTTCGTGCTCGGCGGCGAGGTGCACCGCTGCCTGTTTGCGCCGACCGGCTCCGGCACGCACGAGCATCTCCACGCGCGCCCGAAACGCCTCGGGCGAGGAGGTGCGCGCAACAAAATCGTCGGCGCCTGCCGCGAAGGCTTCGATGCGGCGCTTGGGGGAGCGGCTGAGCGCGATGACCGGCAGGAGCATGGTCATGGGGTGCTCCTTCAGGGTCCTACATAGAGTGAGTCCAGATGGCGGGTCGGCATCGGCATCGACCAGCAGCAGGTCCGGAGTGAGCTCATCGAAGCGCGCGAAGGCCTCTTCAGCGGACCTAATGGGCTGCACCGTGGCCCGGAATTCGGCGGGGTAGCGCGCTAGGAGGGCCAAGCCCGCTGCGCAATCGCCGGCTGTAAGTACGCAAAATTGCATTCCCTCGCCTGCCGGGATCATCTCCAAACCTTCCTCCCAGAGGGTGTACCAACAAGGAAGTCTATCACTGGCGAGCGCTTTCGTGCCCGCGTGTGTAGGTTAACGCGTACACCCGGCACCGGGTTGCACGAGTGGGGCGCTATTGCACTGTAAAGCGCGGGCACGGACCGCAGCGCTCGCGCTAAACTCTCGCGCCTTTAAGCAAAGAGGTTTTGCCCGTGGCCAAGAGGGGATCTGCCAAAGTTTCACGTCCGGACGCCGAAGAGGCGGTGCGCGTATTGCTGCGCTGGATCGGGGAGGATCCCAAGCGCGAGGGTCTCATCGACACCCCCAAGCGCGTCGTCGATGCCTATCAGGATTGGTTCGCCGGCTATATATCCGACCCGGCCGACTACCTGCGGCGCACCTTTGAAGCGGTCGCCGGCTACGACGAGATGATCGTGTTGCGCGACATCGCCTTTGAGTCGCACTGCGAGCATCACATGGCACCCATCATAGGCCGCGTGCATATCGGCTATCTGCCCACGGACAAGGTGGTGGGCATCAGCAAACTTGCGCGCGTGGTGGACGGTTACGCGCGGCGCTTGCAGGTGCAGGAGAAGCTTACCGCGCAGATCGCGACCTGCATCTCCGATGTGCTGAAGCCGCGCGGCGTCGGCGTCGTGGTCGACGCCGTGCATGAGTGCATGACGACGCGCGGTGTGCACAAGCGCGGTGTGTCGATGATCACGAGCCGCATGACCGGGGTGTTCCGTGCGGATGCGCGCACGCGCGCCGAGTTTCTGCAGTTCATCGACATCCGCGGCGCGCGTGCAGTTTGACTCTCAGCGCTCCACCTTCGTAAAGCCCGCCGGGATCTCAAAGACACTCGGGTCGACGGCTGTGGTCGACACTGAGATCAGCTCCGAGCTCATCGTGATGATGGGAATCATGCCGCCCGCTGGGGGCGCGGAGGGCGTCGCCGCCGGCGTGCTCGCAGCGCTGCCGGCGCTGTTTTGTGAGCTCGAATCCGCAGGCGGGCTGCTGGAGTTTTTCTTGAACAATCCCGCGAGTTTGTTACCGAGCTGCGCGGCCGCGTCCACTGGATTGCTGGGCGGCGGGGGCGAGCTCGAGCTCTGATTGCCTGAGTTGTCGTTGGAACTGGGCGGCGGCGCACTTGCGGCCTGGCCGCTCTGGGCATTCTGCGCATTCTGGCACTGCGGCCCGCCGACGGCGAACGAGAACGTCGTCTTCATCGGGTAGCCCTTCATTTCCGCGCTCTTGGCGGCCAGCTCGGACCAGATGCCCTTATAGCGGCCGAACATCGCCTGGGCACGCTCGGCAATATCGCGCGAGGTCGTGGCATTGGTTGCCAACCCCATTTGCTCGGCATAGGCGCGTTGGTACTTCAGGGCCTCGCCGTTGCTTTGAAATTTCGGTGCGAGCCACTCATCGAGCGTCAGCTCGAAGGCGCACACTTGACCGGTCTGTTTGTCGGTGCAGGCCTGTGAAGCTTTTAGGCTCAACCGCTCTGCATCGTAGCCGGCGATATTGACCGTCTCGCCCGTGCGCTTCACCTCCGCCTTGGGATTTGACCACGTGCACTGCGAGTCATCGATCCCCGGAGTCGGGTTTTGCTGGGCGCCGGCGCCACTGGCGCTGGCGGCGAGGTGCTGCATTTGCTCGCGCATCTGCGCGAAGCTCGTCTCGGTGTATTCCTTCTTGGCCACGTTGAGATGGTCGATCTTTCCCTGATCGAGCCGCACGATCTCGACGCGCGGACCCGCCGCGCCGCGTGCCAGCATGCGCAGCATCTTCGACTGCATCTGCATGTCAGTCTCGGTGCGCGAGCGATCACCGGAGATGATCGTCGTTGTAGTCCCCGTCAGATTCGCGATCTGCATGCCGCCGAGGCCGTCGATTGAGATGCGCTGCTGAGTGGTCACATCGGCCTGTGCGAGCCGCAGGCAGCTGAGCAGCAGGCAGCCACAGAGGAACGCGCGGCGCGCGCGTGGTAGTGCGTTCATCGTCAGATCCCCCTTAGACTTTACCTATTTTATTATGCCGCGAAGCCTCTTCAGGCGGCATCGCTGCGCGCGGCGCGCTTGCGCTCCGTCTCTTTGAGAATGCGCTTGCGGATACGGATGGACAGCGGCGTCACCTCGACGAGCTCGTCGTCGGCGATGAACTCCACGGCATATTCGAGCGTGAGCTGAATGGGCGGCGTCAACAGAATCGCATCATCCTTGCCGGCCGCGCGGATGTTGGTGAGCTTCTTGGTCTTGATGGGATTTACCACCAGATCGTTGGCGCGGCTGTGGATGCCGATGATCATGCCCTCATAGACCTTCTCGCCGTGGCGCACGAACATGCGC
>Ga0302324_100016904_pt1 | contig 14497 bp, 18 predicted proteins | sample Palsa_T0_1_FD_201949 | JGI IMG/M metagenome (GOLD analysis project Ga0302324, IMG submission 201949) | Peat permafrost microbial communities from Stordalen Mire near Abisko, Sweden - Palsa_T0_1 | ecosystem: Environmental > Terrestrial > Soil > Palsa > Peat permafrost | place: Sweden: Abisko...
GTGGGCGGCATCGCGGTGGGTGTGGCCACGGACGAGCCCGAGTGCCGCACCGTGGATCCATGGAAACGTCAGCGGCTCGCGGGCGTGGGCGCGGACTTCATCATCCCCAACTTTCTGTGCCGCGACGAACTACTCGCCGCGCTATTCCCCAATGGCTAGTGAATATCAGATCTTCGATCGCTCCCGGTTGTTTGTGAAGCCGCTTGCCGAGCGCGTCAGCGACCTGGACGCCGCGCACTGGCTGCAGCTCGATGAAATCGCAGCGCCGTACACGCACGCCGGCCTGGTTTATCCAAACGACCATCGACCGGCCCATGTACACGTGATGAGTAGAGGTTGCGAAGCGGTAGTCAACCTGAACTGTCCGGCAGGACCAGTACAACTTCGGGAGAATTATGAATTCTCGCGGCAGGAGATCAGGCACATAGTAACCGTATTGATGGATCGCCTGGTAGAATTGTGCCGGGCCTGGGAGCAGATTCATGGCATCGCCTGACGATTTCGAATTGGCAAACAGGCGCGCTAGAGAACTGGAAAGAAGTGTCCCACGAGCTATTGCCGCGCGTTATGTTCGCAAGACAGGGCGGATCGTGGTCGAACTCAGTTCGAACGTGATCGTGAGCTTCTCGCCTAGTGATGTAGAAGGGCTGGAAGACGCCAAACCCTCACAGCTTAGCGCAATTGAAATTAGCCCGTCCGGCTTCGGCATCTACTTTCCAGCAGTGGATGCAGACCTCTACGTGCCAGGGATATTAGAGGGCTTCCTGGGGTCCAAGACGTGGATGGTGGCAAGACTGGGCCAGATTGGTGGCTTATCCAGGAGCGGGGCTAAGAAGGCGGCATCTCGAATAAATGGAAAGCTAGGGGGAAGGCCGCGAAAGCCCTAGGACGGTAAATGCGTCAAATCCAGCCAGGGGAATCGGAAGCCGGACTGCGCGTCGTGGTAGAGGCCTTTATCTGGCGCGGCGGCGCGCCCAGCGATCCGCTCGAATACAAGAAGATATATCGGGGCCGCTTGCACGCGCGCATCCGAGATCGTCTGGAAGAGTTGCGCTGCCACGAAGTCCCGCCCGACAAGTGGCGCATGGACCCATGGAAACGTCAGCGGCTCGCGGGCGTGGGCGCGGACTTCATCGTCCCCAACTTTCTGTGCCGCGACGAGCTACTCGCCGCGCTATTTCCCAATGGCTAGTAAATATCAAATCTTCGATCGCTCCCGGTTGCTGGTGAAACCGCTCGCTGAGCGCATCAGCGACCTGGACGCCGCGCACTGGCTGCAGCTCGATGAAATCGCCGCGCCGTACGCGCACCCCGGCCTGTCCGAGGTCGCGGCCCGCATTGTCGCAGCCCGTGAGCGTGGCGCGGCCCGCATCCTGATGATGGGCGCGCACGTGCTGCGGGCGGGCGTGAACCGCCAGATCATCGACCTCCTGGAACGCGGCTTTCTCGATCACATCGCCATGAACGGCGCGGGCGTCATCCACGATTACGAGTTAGCGCGCATCGGCGCTACCACCGAGAGCGTGGCGCGCTACATCCGCACCGGCGAATTCGGCTTGTGGCGCGAGACCGGCGAGCTGAACGATTGGGTGCGCGAAGCGGCGGCCAGCGGCCTGGGCCTAGGCGAAAACGCCGGCCGGCGCATTGCGGAGAGCGATTACCCGCACCGCGGCCTGAGCGTGCTGGCAGCCGCCTGGCGACACTCCGTGCCGGTGACCGTGCACGTGGGCATCGGCTACGACATTCTGCACGAGCATCCCAATTGCGACGGCGCATCCTACGGCGCGGCCAGCTACCGCGACTTTCTGATTTTCGCGCGCACCATCGAGCGGCTGGAAGGCGGCGTGCTGCTCAGCTTCGGCTCGGCCATCATGGCGCCTGAAGTTTATCTTAAGGCGCTGGCCATGGCGCGCAATGTGGCACATCGGGAAGGCCGCAGCATTCGCGACTTCGCCACCGCCGTCTTCGATCTGGCGGCGATTGAGGGCGACATCGACGCCATTAAGCGGGAGCTTCCCAAAACCGACCCTGGCTACTATTTCCGGCCGCACAAGACACTGCTAGTGCGCACCGTGACCGATGGCGGCGCCAGCTTCTATTTCCGGGGCGATCATCGCGCCACGCTGCCCGCCCTGCGCCGCGCCATTCTCGAACATCCATGACCATCGCGGAAATTCTCGCCCGGTTCCCCCATCTTTCCGCGCTGGTGGTTGGCGATATCTGCCTCGACCGCTGGTGCACTTACGATCCCGCCGCCTCCGAGCCATCGCGCGAAACCGGCATTCCGCGCATCGGCGTGGTGCGCACGGAAGTCACGCCGGGCGCGGGCGGCACAGTCGCCAACAATCTCGCAGCCCTGGGAGCCGGCCGGGTTGCGGTCATGGGCGCCATCGGCCTGGACGGCTTCGGCGTGGAGCTTTCCGAGTCGCTGGCCGCGCGGGGCATCTCGACGGACCTGTGCGTGCGCACGCCCGCCATGCAGACGTTCACATATACCAAGGCGATCAACGTGCGCACCGGCATCGAAGACCAGCCGCGCCTGGATTTCATCAATACCACGCCGCTGCCGGCCGAAGTGGAGCGCCGGATTCTCGACAATCTGCAGATGGCCGTCGACTCGTACGACATCATCCTGATTGCCGATCAGGCCGAAACCAGCCAGGGCGGCGTGATCACGCCCGCCGTGCGCGACTTGCTCGCCGAGCTGGCGCCGCAATACCCGGAGCGCATCTTCTTCGCCGATTCACGGGCTCGCATCCACCTGTTCCGCAATGTCATCCTCAAACCAAACCGGCAGGAAGCCGAGAGCGCCTGCCGCGAACTGTTCGGCCGGGTGGACTTGCCGGCGCTCCTGCGCCACGCGCAATCGCCGCTGATGTTCGTAACCGAAGGCCCCGATGGCGTGCTTATCGTGGGGCAGGACTCTAGTCCTGCGCGGGTTCTCCAGAACGCGCCCGTCGCCAACCCCATAGACATCTGCGGTGCGGGCGACAGCTTTTCCGCAGGCGCGTCACTGGTCCTGCGCGTGACGGGCTCGCCGGCGGAAGCCGCGCGTTTCGGTAACCTGGTGGCTTCCATCACGATCATGAAGAAAGGAACCGGCACCGCCTCGCCCGAGGAGGTTCTGGCAGCCCATGCCTGAGTCGAGGCCCAACTCAATGTCCGAGAAACGAACGCTGGCGATTGACGTCGGCGGCACCAAGTTCTCCATCGCGGCGTTTGACGGCGAGCGCATGGTGCGCCGCGAGTCACGCCGCACAGATGCGGAAGGCGGCCGCGACTGGATGTTGGATCAGATCGCCGGCATCGCGCGCGCCTGGCAACTCGAAACGCCCACGGACCGTTGCGGCATCGGCTTCGGCGGTCCGGTGATCTTCGCCGAGCAGCGCGTAGCGCTCTCCACGCACGTCGGCGGATGGCGCGACTTCCGGCTCACCGAATGGGTGCGCGACCTGCTCGGCGTGCCTGCCATCATGGATAACGATGCCAACGCCGGCGCCCTGGGGGAGGCTCGTTTCGGCGCCGGACGGGGCTGTTCGCCGTTGTTTTACATGACACTTTCCACCGGCATCGGCGGCGGCATCTACGACGATGGCCGCATCTGGCGCGGCGCCGATTCCTATGGCGGCGAGATCGGCCATTTGACTATCCGGCCAGACGGTCCCGAGTGCCTCTGCGGCTGGCACGGCTGTTTCGAGCGCATGTGCAGCGGCTTGTGGCTGGCGCGCGATTACGGCCAAACCGCGGAGGAGCTGATGCGCGATCCTGCTTTCGTCAGCCGTTATGTGGTGGACCTGGCGCTGGGGTTGAAGGCTTGCATCATGCTGCTGAACCCCGCGCGCATTGTAATTGGCGGCGGCATCAGCAAGGCTGGCGCCCGCCTGTTCGATCCGCTGCGCGCCGAACTGCGCCGGCAGATCACTGCCTGGTCGGGCGCGCGTATCGATGTGGTTCCCGCGGCGCTGGGCGACGACAGCGTTCTGTATGGCGCGCTGGCGCTGGCGGAGCTTCACCTCAACAGTGGCAGGTAAGCCGGCACGCTCCGCCGGTACTTCTCAAACTCCTCGCCAAAACGCGCCCGCAGCAGTCCCTCCTCCGCATGAATGCGAATCTCCGTCCCCGCGATATAGAGTGCGACGCTGAGCAGCAATAACGGCCATCGCGCGAAAAGCAGCCCGGTGGCCAGCATCATCAGAAATAGCGACGCATACACCGGATGCCGCACGATGGCATACGGCCCCGTGCGGATCAGTTCATGGTCCGCATACAACCCCGCCAGAATGCGAAGCTGTTTCCCCAGGTGCCGCACCGCCAACCAACCGAATATGGCCGCTACCGGCGCCAGCGCCATCGAAGCGATGATGCACGCCAAGCCGGGCGCAGGTGTATGCGGCAACCAGAGCCAGGCGAAAAAGATGCCTGCGGTTTCGAGCGCCAACCCCCAGTCGCCGCTATGCGCCATCACGTTCGATTGGCGCTTCGGTCCGGTGAAGCGCTTGCGCATGAACGGATACAGCCACAGCCCCCACATCGCCAGCAGTTCGATTGCCGCGGCGCCAAAAAGGTTCATCGCGCCCCTTCGGGGCTCAGCTTGATGGTGCGGCCGGTCCGCGCAGACTCGCGCGCAGCCACCAGAATTTCGGTCACGATGATGTTGTTCTGCAGCGACGACAGCCCGGCCGGCTTCCGCTTCCCGCGCACTATCGCCGTCAGATACGATAGTGAGTCGTGTTCTTCGGGCGCGAGCGGCTCGAGCGTGCGGGCTTCTTCCTGCCCTCCCGGCAGCCGCACACGCAACGAGTCGCCCCCGGTCGCAATGGCGTACCCGCGCTCGCCGTAGACTTCGAAATCCTTGCGGTTGAAAGGCCAGTTCCACGAAGCTTGAATGATGCCCTGCGCCGTGGGATACTCGACCAGCACGGAGGCTTCATCGTCTACCCGCGCATAAATTTGCGGCTTGGTGGTCAGGATAATCGCTGTCACCGCCACGGGACGCTGGTTGTCCATCATCCACGTCATCAGGTTGGCGCCATAGCAGCCGAAGTCGAACAGTGCGCCCGCGCCGTTCTTCACAGGATCGGTGAGCCAGCCGAGAAACTCCGGCCCGACGCCGATCTCTTTGGGCCCCTGGTGCCCGTCCATGGCGACCATTTTGCGAATATCACCCGCGGCTTTCTTCTCCTTGATCAAGTCCCACATTACGCCGTGACTCGGATACCAGGTGGTCTCGTAATTGACAATCACATGGATGCCGCCCGCATGCGCGGCGCGCTCGATGGTCCGCGCGTCCGCCATGTTCACGGCCAGCGGCTTCTCCATCATCACGTGGATGTGGCGCCGCGCGCACGCCTCCACAGCCATGGCATGATCGAGTGTGCTGGTGAACGAGGCCACCGCTTCCGGCTTTACGCGATCCAGCATCGCGCCCAGGTCCGTGAAGAAGATGGAGTCGGCCAGGCCATATCGCTGCGCATAATGCCGTTGGAGCGCGGCGTCTGGGTCGAAGATACCGGCGATCGCGACATCCTTACGCTGCGCCGCGGCGCGCAGAAAACCGTCCACGTGGCCGTGTACCAGCCCCACGATGCACAGGCGTAGCGGCTGCTCGGCCGCCGCCAGAAGGGGCAGCAACCCGGCCGCCACAACCAATTTCGAAAAGATATGCATACTGTAGTGCATGATAACGCGCGCCAGGGTGAGGGGACGAGTCGCTTTTCGGTGCGATCGAGGTGCACCTCAAATGCTGGCGCAGCGTGTCGAGTCTCGCGCGCCGGACTCAATTACAACTACGCGTTGTCCGGGTCATGAGGGGCGGTACAATTAAACTGTGCCCTACCCTGAACCACTCATCGCCGCAATGCGCCAGGATCTCACCCGATACGGTGTAGAAGAAGCCAGAACTCCGCAAGATGTGGACCGCCTGCTCGGACCGGACGGCGGCACTGTGTTGATGATCGTGAATTCCGTTTGCGGCTGTGCCGCCGGGAGGGCCAGGCCGGCAGTAGGGCTCGCACTGCAACATCCGGTGCGTCCTTCGAGGGTGGCTACCGTTTTTGCCGGCGGCGACGAAGCTGCGGTGGCCCGCTTGCGCGCCCGGTTGTCGGACTACCCGCCTTCCTCTCCGTCGATGGCGCTCTTCCAGGATGGAAAGCCAGTCTACATGCTGCACCGTAGCCAGATCGAAGGCCGCGAGGCAGCCGAAATCGCCGGCATCCTGACGAACGTGTTCGACCAGTTCTGCATGGCTCGCCAGCTGGGTTAGCTTTCATTTAGCTTTTGTTTAGCCTTAGTTTAGCGTTGGTTTAGCATCGGATGAGCCAAACCGTCGACGTCGCAGGACTGTTGGATGGCAGTTCCTGGTCAACCTATCAGAAACTGCTGACTGGTCTCGCGGCGCTGGCTGTCATTTTCGATGGCTTCGATATTCAGATCCTGGGATTTGCGATCCCATCTCTGATCAGGGAATGGCATGTAGTCCGCTCGGATTTCGGTCCTGTGCTGGCAATGGGCTTGGCTGGAATGGCGGTGGGAGGTCCACTGGCGGGCTATTGTGGCGATCGCTTCGGTCGTCGCACCGCTCTTACCGGATGCGTGGCAATTTTCGGCTTGGCTACGGTAGCTACGGCGTTTGTCCATGGGTTTGCGGGCCTCACTGTTTTGCGCGTGATAACCGGGATGGGTACCGGAGGCGCCCTGCCGAACGCCAGCACACTTGCCGCGGAGTTTGCGCCACTCAGGCGGCGGCCGGCGGCGGTGAAACTGACGCTGGTGTGCTTTCCTCTAGGCGGTATGCTGGGAGGCCTTCTCGCCGCACGGATAGTGCCGGAGTTCGGATGGCGGTCGCTCTATGCTGTGGGCGGCGCGTTGCCGTTACTCTTCGCAATTGTTCTTTGGGCGGTCCTGCCGGAGTCACCCCGGTTTCTCTCACGGCGGCCCGCACTATGGCCCCGGCTCGCGCTCTTGTTGACTCGCATGGGCCACACCACACCGGTGGACGCCTCCTTCGAGGATCGCGCCGAACGCGGAATCGAGGGTCGTGCTTCCGTGCGCGCCCTTTTCGGCCCCGGACTCGCTCGCGATACAGCCGGCCTCTGGATCGCCTTTTTCTTCTGCCTTGGATCGGTTTATCTTGTATTTGGCTGGCTTCCGACCATGCTGACCGCGCAGGGCCTTGACCTCGCTACAGCCAGTTCCGGACTTGCTGTGTACAATTTCGGCGGCGTGGTTGGAATCCTGATCTGGGCCATGCTGGTGTCTTTCCTGGGATCGCGTAGGCCCCTGCTAGCGGGAGCTCTCGCTGGCGCCGCGAGTGCATTGACAATCCTCTTGATCCCTATTCACGCACATGGTGGTCACATCTTGCTGTTCACGTGCCTGGGGATCAGCGGTCTCCTGACGAATGCGGTCCAGACGTCCATGTACGCGCTGGCGGCGCACGTATACCCCAGCAGCGTACGAGCAACTGGGGTGGCATATGCGGCGACGCTCGGCCGTTTGGGCGGACTCTTGATTTCACTGCTCGGCGCGTATATTATTCAGGCCGGAGCAGGGACCTACTGGTATGCGATGGCGATTTCGATGGTTTGTGCGTTCGCCGGGCTGGCTTGGGTACGGGGGCATTACTCGGCGGTTGGAAGAACTCAAAGCGACTGAAGCCTGACGCGGCGTCGCCTACCGGCACGATGCATGGTCCAGGCTAGCCTGGCGCTGCAAACCCGCTCGATCTGACGCATACCATGTTAATAAGTGGATCACGCTCTTCACCGCCACCGAAGTTAGTGAAGGCGGCTCACCAAATGACGGGAGAGACAGCTAAGTTGATCGAGAGCTGACGCCTTGGCTCAGCGCGACTCCTTCGAAAATTGCTTCCGAAGATTGGCGATTTCTTCGCTGGATGGAGGCCAGTCCACATCGCATGTGTTACAGTGGAACACCAACGCGCCGGACTTCAGCGTTTCTTCGAATTCTTCCCGAGTGAATGTAACTGTTTGGTTATGGTTGTTCGGACAGACAATGTCGAATTCCAATCGGTCGCTCATGAGCCATCCTGCCGGTTCCAGATTTTGTCGAGTTTTGCATCGCCCCTCGATGCGCGACGGGCGGTTAGCAAACATTCATAGTACCGCACATTGGCAATCCTCCACTTGTTAGTTCAGCCGGGCATCTTGCCTTGATACGTGGTCGGCAACGACTCGTGCGCCAGGTACATCTACGACGTGGCGGCGACTTCGTGACGCAGAGATAAGCGCCGAACGCGCCCCGGCCGATTAAATAATGTTCAGTTTCGTACTCAGACCGCAACCAGCCCACCCCATTTTACGTTTAGAACGAGGAGGACGTACGAAATGAACAGTAAACTTACATTGTTGTTGATGCTTACTTTGTTGCTGCTGGTGCTAGGGGCCTGCGGCGGCGGAGGTGTCTATGTCCGGGTGGCTCCCCCTGCGCCCCGGTTTGTTGGAGTAGTCGGGGTAGCACCCGGACCGGGCTATGTTTGGACCGACGGATATTGGGATTGGCGTGGTGGAAACTGGTTCTGGGTTGGCGGAGCCTGGGTGCATCCGCCGAGACCAGGATTCGTGTGGGTGCCGCACCGCTGGGTCCAGTATGGCAACCGTTACCGCTTCGTTCGCGGCCATTGGCAAAGAAGGTAGGATAAGGCGGCGGGTGGCTGACGCGATGCCACAAGCAATTCAAGTCACCCGCTGCCCGGACCTGGTGCGATGCGGCTTCTTACTCACTCTCTTTCTAGCTCTTACCAGCCAGCTGGATTGCGAAGTCCCACACCTGCATATTCGTCTTGCCGGGCGTGTATTGGACCACCGCGTACTCGCCGGGTTCCATGGGTTTCATCGGCCAAAGCTTATAGAGGCCGTCCTGCGTCTCCTGCTTGCGGAAAACCTGGACTTCTATGGGCTCCTCAATGACCTCTTTGGTGACCTGAACTATGGTTATTTTCTCGACGATGCGGATGCCATGATCCGGCGTGAGCTTGACGATTCCGAAGCGTTCCTCGGCCGAAAGCTGGATATAGAATTCCTGCTCGGGATTGTTGAGGATATTCTGCGAATGCAGCCCGTCCAGCTCGAGAGTGGCCTTTCCGCTTACCGCTGGAATCGGCGTCAGAACCTGAAGAACGGTGCGCCCTTTGTGATTGTGTACCTTGGATTCGGCCACCTTGATGGGCTTGACGGTGTTGTCTTCCACATAATACACACCGGGGTCCTGGGGGATTTTGGCAACTTCGGCGCGGACCTCGCGCACGGCTTTCTCCTCTTCGACGACTACTTTGGTTTCGTCGGCGAGTTGAGACTGGCGTTCGGCCACTTCGGATTCGGTGCGCTTCAGGTCCACCAGGTCGAGTGGCATCTCTTCCCACTGGCTGCGCTCCACGCTGTAGTAGCGCACGCGATCTGTTTGTACCTGATACTCGCGCACCAAATGAAAGCCGCCATCCTTCAGGTAGAGCTTGATGTTGGCCGCGAAGGCCGCCAGCGTCAGAACAAACAGCGCAATGATTGCCCGCCGCATATCCTCTATACGACTAGTGTAGCGCCTTCGGCGTTTCATGTTCTTATAATGAGGTCTTATGAAATATCGCAAACTGGGAAGGACCAACTTCGAAATCAGCGAGATGGGCTATGGCGCGTGGGGCATTGGCGGAATGCAGTGGCTGGGCGGAAGCGACGACGAGTCGCTAGCGGCACTGCGCCGCGCCATCGAGCTGGGTTTGAATTTTATCGATACAGCGCTGGCGTATGGCGAGGGGCACAGCGAACAACTGGTGGGACAAGTGGTGCGCGAAGCCGGCCGCCGCATCTATGTGGCCACCAAGGTTCCGCCGAAGAACGAATTGTGGCCGGCGCGGCCCGGCATCGGCATCGAACAGGTGTTTCCGTACGATTACATCCTGCGCTCGACCGAACGCAGCCTCAAGAATCTGGGCGTGGAGACCATCGATCTGCAGCAGCTGCACGTATGGAATCCGGAGTGGATCGCGCGCGACGAGTGGCGGCGGGCGCTCGAAGAGTTGAAGCGCTCCGGAAAAGTGCGCGCGGTGGGAATTTCGATCAACGACCATCAGCCGGATTCGGCGCTTGAAATAATCGAGACCGGCTTGATCGACACGGTGCAGGTGATCTACAACATTTTCGATCAGAGCCCGGAGCGCAGCTTATTTCCGCTGGCGATAGCGCGCGATATTGGAGTGATCGCGCGCGTGCCGCTCGACGAAGGCAGCTTGACCGGCAAGATCAATGAGCATACGCGGTTCCCGCCGGGCGACTTCCGGGAAGAGTACTTCCAGGGAGACCGGAAGAAGCAGGTGCGGGAACATGTGGAGAGCCTGCTGCGCGATCTCGGCGTGGATGCGGCCAGTCTGCCCTCCATCGCCTTGCGCTTCTGCCTTTCGCATCCGGCAGTATCCACGGTGATTCCCGGAATGCGCAGCCTGCGGAACGCGGAGGCCAACTGCGAGGCGCCCGATAAGGGTGCGCTGTCGCCAGAAACACTGGCGGCGCTCCGGCGGCACGCCTGGGACCGCAATTTCTACGACTAACCGCGGGAGGCTGAAACCGCCGGCCGCAAACTCATGCCTGACCCTCTATCCGTGGCCGAAGTGCATCAGCCAGCCGAGGCCCACGAGCGCAACCGCGAAACAGCCGAACACGTACAGCCCGTAGCGCAGCCGTTCGCGGTCGTCGCGCTTAGTGACCACTCCCATGACGATGGAGGTGAACAAGGCAAAAAGCAGCGATGCCTCAAAGTGGGAAAGAGTCATCTTGAACATCAGCTCTTCCTCCCTGCCGCGATTTCAAAGGCATCCACCATGGCCAAAATGTTGAGCAAGCCGGCGGTGACCAGGAACTTTGTGCCGTAGTCGTGCACCATTCCGGCCACGTCGGGTTGATTGTAGCCCAACCAGACGGTAAGCAGATACAAGATGCCGGATGCCAGGTCGCCGATGAAACCGCCGGTGTTGATCAGGATGGTCAGCAGGTCGCCGCTTTGCGGCTGAAACATCGCCCCGCGCATCATCAACCCGCAAAGATACATCAGGGTGATGGAGACCAGTAACAATACGGCTCGGCCAGGGCGCTTGAGCAGAAAATGCCCCCCGCCCGGAACCAACCAGCCAAGCGCGACAGGGCCGGCCCAGACACTCAAGGGCGGCATAGGGTCCTTGGGTTGCGTTTGTTTTGCCATTTCTCCGATTTTAGCAGGTCGGAGGCGCTCGTCGAGCGGCCGGCAGGCCCAGGCCCGCCCAGGCAGTGGTGTATCCTGAAAGGCAACTCGCGTAAAGAAGGCCGATGTGGTCGGAGAGTATCCGCCGGGCAGAGCCCGGCTTGCAACCACGCTTGCAATCGCGCTTGCGGTCGCGCTGGCAGTCGCGCTAGCGGTCATGCCCGCGGTTGCGCCCGCATGGGCCGGCGACGCGATTGAGCCGCTCAATATCAAGCCCGGCCTTTGGGAGATTACCCTGACTGTCCGGACCAGCGGGCTGCCGCCGATGCCGCCGGAAGCCTTGGCGAAATCGACCCCCGAGGAGCGTGCCAGGATCGATGCAAAGGCCAGGGAGAGGGCGGCGGAGGGACCGCGGACCTCCGTCAAGAGAAGCTGCCTGGACGAGAAAGAGCTCCGTCAACCGCTAATGCTTGCGTTTGGCGGCGGCCAGGGCTGCCGCCAGACTGTAGCCAGCGCGTCTCGCACCGGGCAGGAGATTCACGTGGATTGCGGTACAGGGGCGCCACGCGGAGGCGGAACTGTCCGGATCGAAGCCAGGGATCCCGAGAATGCGAAGGTCCTCTCAGATTGGTCCGCGACGGATGGCGTCCGCACGATGAAGATGAGTTCGACGGCTATTCTCAAGTGGCTCGGCGCGGATTGTGAATCAGGCCTTCCGGCCCCGCCCAAGGCCGTTGCGCCTAACGCCGCTACGCCCCCGCCGGCTGCAGCTAAGCCCGCACCGGCAGATGCGGGTTATTACTACAAACTTGGCAAAGAGCAGGCCGCCCGGAACGATCTCTGGGGGGCTTTGCGGTCGCTTAGCGAGGCCATCGAACTGAATCCTCAGAATGCCACTTTCTACAACGCAAGAGGTTACGTTTACCTGCGCTTGCAGAATTTCGCCAACGCGATATCGGAGTTCTCCCACGCTATTCGTCTGCGCCCGCAATATCCAAACGCTTACCGCAACCGTGCAATTGCGCGGCAGCGCTTAGACGACGAAGAGGGGGCCGCGGCGGATAACCGGAGGGCCGCGGAGTTGGAGCATGGGCGCTGAGACCGATTTTCACATCCCCTCTAAGCCACACCCGCCCATGTGATACCATGCTCTGCCAGTGCCTTCCAAGAGCCTGGCGCGCCCGCTGGCCGTCCTGTTCGCCATCAATATCCTCAACTTCTACGACCGCCAAGTGCTGGGCGCGCTGCTGGAGCCGATTCGCAAAGAGTTCCACCTTTCCGACACGCAACTGGGCGCCCTGGGTACCCTGCCGATCGTGCTTTATGCGCTGGTCGGGTTGCCCCTCGGTCGGCTGGCCGATTCCGGGAGCCGCAAAAAATTGCTGGCAGCCGGCGTAGCTGTCTGGGCGTCCCTCACCGGATTGGGCGGACTGGTACAAAGCTACCTGATGCTGTTGGTTTCGCGGCTGGGCGTGTTCGTGGGCGAAGCCGCCTGCGCACCGGCCGCCACCAGTTGGATCGGCGATCTTTTTCCGGCGGATCGGCGTTCGCGGGCACTGGCCACCTTCATGCTCGGAGTGCCCATCGGCGGCGCGCTCAGCTACGCCATCAGCGGACCAGCGGCACAAGCCTGGGGGTGGCGGGCGGCCCTGGTGGTGGCGGCGCTGCCCGCGGTGCTGCTCATACCGGCATTGTTGAGCCTCGATGAACCGGCGCGCGGAGCCAGCGAGGCGCGGCTCCCGGCGGTGGCCACGGCCCCGCCCGTCCATTCCAGCATGTCCATTTTGCGCATCCCCACCATGTGGTGGATCATTGCGTCGGGCGCGCTGGTGAACTTCAATCTCTACGCGCTGGCCACTTTCTTTCCGGCCTTCCTGACGCGCTATCATGGCCTGTCGGTCGGCCAGGCGGGCTTGTGGGCAGGCGTTGGATACGGTGCGGCGGGCATCGCGGGCGGGCTGATCGCAGGCGCCTGGGGCGACCGTGTGATCTACATACGAAAGGACGGGCGCATGCTTTCGGCTGCCGCCGCCGCACTGGTAGCGGCGCCCCTGGCGCTGGTTGGCATCCGGCAACCGGCTGGCCGCGCGGCGGCCTCCATCGCCCTGATCATGATTGCGTATGGTTTTCTGACCACCTATTATGGGCTGGTGTACGCGGCGATTCACGACGTCGTGGCGCCGGCCGTGCGCGCCACCGCTATGGCGGTTTATTTCCTGGCAATGTATCTGTGCGGCGCATCGTTCGGACCGCTCATCACCGGACAACTCAGCGATTACCTGGCGCGCAGGGCAGCTCATGCGGCCGGTGCAGCGGCGGCCGGCGCAGCGTACCGGGCCATCGGGCTGCACCAGGCGATGTACGTGATCCCGGCGATATCGGTAGCCCTGGCCATGGTGCTGTACGCCGGATCGCGCACCATTGCGGCCGACATGGCCCGGCGGGATGAAGCCGGACCGCGCCCCGTAGTACAATCCGCCCGATGAAAGCGCTGATCTTTTCGGACATACATGGCGACCTCCGCGCGCTGGCGCGGCTAATGGACACCGAAGCGGATTACTATGTGGCCGCCGGCGACCTGGTGAACTTCGGGCGGGGCCTGGACCGCTGCGGCGAGATCCTGGCCCGGCGCGCGGACCGCGTTTATGTGCTACCCGGCAACCACGAAACGGCGGCGCAGATTGCCGGCCTATGCCGCGACTTCGGGTTGCACGACTTCCACGAGCGGCACGCGCAGTGGGGCCGATATACGGTGGCCGGGCTGGGCTATTCCAATCCAACGCCCTTTCATACGCCCGGCGAATACAGTGAGGCGGAACTGGAAGCCAGACTGGAAGCCTTCGCGGGATTCGCGCCCCTGGTGCTCATCTGCCATTGCCCGCCGCATGGCACGGCCCTCGACCAGGTCCGCCCCGGCTTGCATGCCGGCTCCACGGCCGTGCGCGATTTTCTGCTGCGCGAGCAGCCTGAGCATTTCTTTTGCGGACATATCCACGAGGCCGCCGGCGCGCGGGTCGCGATAGGCAAAACCCAGGCGATGAACGTGGGCAAGCAAGGCTGGATGCTAGATCTGGAATGAACGACGCGGGAGGAAGCGCCCGTCCGCGCCCGATCCCTGGTTGCACGCCTCTCAATCCAGAAACAGGTCGCGCCGCAACGGCTTGCCCGGCGACACCGCATAACGCGAAAAGTCCGTCACACCGGCGCCGGCCAATACGTCTTCGTCGATGAAGAAATTGCCGGTAGTCGTGCGGCTGTCCTGGGTCAGAATCTGCCAGGCGGCATCGGCCATGATGTCGGGCGTGCGCCCGCG
>Ga0302324_100016907_pt1 | contig 14497 bp, 16 predicted proteins | sample Palsa_T0_1_FD_201949 | JGI IMG/M metagenome (GOLD analysis project Ga0302324, IMG submission 201949) | Peat permafrost microbial communities from Stordalen Mire near Abisko, Sweden - Palsa_T0_1 | ecosystem: Environmental > Terrestrial > Soil > Palsa > Peat permafrost | place: Sweden: Abisko...
ACCTACCGAAATTCCCCGGCTAGCCGGGAACATCACGGCAATACGGCTCTGAGATAATCGCCTGATGGAACAACCCACAACGCGTGAAATCCTCGATGTCCTGCTGCAATTCAAAAGCGCGACCGAAAACGAGTTCATCCGTATCGACAAGCGCTTCATCAACATTGACCGGCGATTCGAGACCATGCGCGCCTACATGGATCGCCGATTCGACGCAGTCGATCCGCGATTCGATGCGATGTATGTGCGATTCGACGCGATGGACCGTCGGTTCGACGCGATGGACGCGCGATTCGACGGCCAAGATCAGCGCAGCGATGGTCTCGACGGACAGATTAAAGAATTACGGCGCGAAGTGCGCGGGAAACGGAAGCGCGACTAAGCCGTAAACCGGCTCCGTCAGACGACGAAGTAGCGGCTGTAGTTGAGAAAATCCGTGTCGCGCTCGTAGCCATGTTTTTCGTAGAGACGCTGGGCGTTCGCGTTTGTCACCGCCGTGCTGAGGGTCACGCCCACGGCGCCCGATTCCTTCGCGAACGCTTCTGCTTTCGTTATCAGCGCGTCGCCCACGCCGATGCGCCGCGCATCCGACCGCACGAACAAATCTTCCAGGATCCAGATGCGGCCGACGCGCAGCGAAGAGAAACCGGGATAGAGTTGCGTGAATCCGATCGTCTGATGCGAGTCCGTGTCGATTGCGATAAAAATCTTCGATTCGTTCCGCCGAAGACGTTCGCTCAAATAGAACTGCGCGACGTGCGGGTTGCTGGTTTGTCCGTAAAACACGCGATACGCATCGAACAAAACGGCAACCCGCGACAGATCGTCCGCGGTCGCCTCGCGAATAAAGACTTTCACGGCGTAAGTTTCATCGCGGCGCGCACATCCCGCAACGTATCTCGCGCAATCACGCGCGCGCGCTCGCTGCCGTGACGGATGATTTCGGCAACACGCTCGCGATCGAACGACGCGCGTCGCAATCGGATGGGTCGCAGCCATGCGTTGAGCGTTTCGGTAAGTTCACCCTTACAGGCAACGCAGCCGAGCGCGCCCGAGCGGCAATTTTCTTCGATCCACGACACGCGCGCAGTGTTTGCAAGATTGTGTAGGGCGAAGACCGGGCAGATTTCGGGACGGCCGGGGTCATTGCGCCGGACTTTTTGCGGATCGGTAAGCATGCCGCGCACTTTTTTTGTCGTCGCCTCGTCATCGTCGCCGATGTCGATCGTGTTGCCGTACGATTTGGACATCTTCCGGCCGTCGGTCCCGGGCAGCGCGGGGAACTCCGATAGTGTCGCTTCGGGCTCCACCAGCGTCGGACCGTAGAGGTGGTTGAAACGGCGGACGACTTCGCGGCCGAATTCCAAATGCGAAAGCTGATCGCGCCCGACTGGGACCGTGTTCGCCCGAAAGACGGCGATGTCGCATAACTGGAGGAGCGGATAGCCCAGAAACCCGTACGTTGCGATGTCGGCGCCGAGTGCTTCGATTTGATCTTTATACGTCGGCACGCGCTGCAGCCAGCCGAGTGGAACGATCATCGACAGCAGCGTATGCAGTTCGCTGATTTCCGGAATGGCGGATTGCAAATAGATCGTGCTGCGTTCCGGATCGATACCGGCGGCGAGCCAGTCGATAACCATCTCTTCGCGGCTGTCGCGAATGGTTTGCGGGTCGTCGAAACTTGTCGTATACGCGTGCAAGTCTGCGATCTCGAAAAACGCTTCGGCGGCGTTCGCCATTTCGACCCATGGCGCGAGTGCGCCGACGAGATGCCCGATGTGAAGCCGCCCGGTCGGCCGCATCCCTGACATGATGCGCATCGCCTTACGCGACGGGGGCTTTTCGCTGATCACGACGGTCGAGGAACCATTGCACGACTTTCGCGAGCACGCATCGATTGTCCCACGATCGTTTTCGGATGCCTCAGGGGACCACCCGCGCTCCCGCAAACGCGACACCGTCGCGGAATTGCGCGCGAACGAAGTCGCGCGCTACGACGATTGCGTCCGAAAGCACATCGCCGTGAGCCAAACGCGCGGCGATTGCAAATGCCAACAGATCTCCGGTGCCGCGTAACGTCGCATCGATGCGCGAGCCCGCAAAATGCACGATCTCTTCACCATATGCGAGCACGTCGATCACATCGCCGCGAAGATGGCCGCCCTTGATCAACACCCCGCGCGCGCCGGTTAGCAAAAGGACACGCGCCGCGTGATCCATACCCGGCACATCCGCAACGGTCGTTCCCAGCAAAAGACCGGCCTCGTTCAGGTTCGGCGTTATGAGCGTGCACGACGCGAATAGCTCATCGCGCAAGGCCGCGACCACAGTGCTGTCCGCTAACGGATCTCCATTCGAGGCGGCAAGAACCGGATCGCAAACGACGGGCACCCCGGGATACGACTGAACACCGCGCGCAACGGCTCGGACGGTGTCTGCATCGAGCAACGCACCGACATGAAACGCACCAACGGACGCGCCGGCGAGCGACGCGAATTGAGCGGTGATGGTAGCGGCGTCGACCGGCGAGCGGGCGAGTACATGCGCAGCGCTTTGCGCGCTGACGCCCGCGACCACGCTGACGGCGCGCACGTCCAGTTCCGCGGCCATGCGCAGCGACAATCCCAGACCGGCGATGTTCAGCGAATGCGTCGTTCCGACGCAGGCGACGACGGGTACTAGCGCTTCCATGCGTCTACGTATCCCCGCGCTGTCGCCGTTGTGTCGGCGGGCAACGCCAATCCCGCGATGATCGCGGCCATGGCCGCTCCGCTCTCGCGGACCCGCGCGAGGCGCTCCAAATCGACGCCGCCGATCGCCGCGACCGGCAACGACGTGGCTTCGACCACGGCCCGAACGCCGCTCACACCGATCGGTCCGCCGGCGTCGGCCTTCGACGGCGTCGCAAAAATGGGACCGGCTCCGAGATAGTCGATCAATCCGGGTTCGGCGCGGCGCGCCTCGGCGGGCGTGCCGCACGACAGCCCGATGATTCTGCCCCCGAACACGGCCCGCAAGGCGCGAAGATCATGTGCGGCCGCATCCTCTTGGCCGAGGTGGACGCCATCGGCCTGGCCCCCCAGAACCACATCATCGTTGACGACGACATGCCCGCCCCGCGCATGCACACGGGCGACGATCGTCGCGAACAGGTCCGGGGCTAGTCCCGTCTTGGCCCGGATCTGAAACAGCCGGATGCCTCCGGTAAGCAGCGCTTCCACGTAGGCGACCGGGTCGGGCCGGCGATCCGGCTCGACGAGGGCGTAGATTCCGGTGAAAAGCAAACGAGGAGCGTCGCCGCCCCTCGTTCGATCCACGATTTCAGTGATTGCTAGGTGTTGATCGTGACGAGAACCGTCGCCGACCCGGTCACACCATCGCTCGTATGATGGGCGTTGACGATGAGGCAATACGAAGCCGGCGCGGTGCCGATCGTATTGGGTGGCGCGAACTCTGCGTTCAAGGTCGCAATCTGCGGGGCGACGACCACCACGGTGCTCGGCGCCGCTGAGCTGGTCACGAGCGCAGCCGCGGGGACCACCGGCGATAACGCAAGCGCGGTCACCGGAGCCGGCGAGTTCTGGGTGAACCCGAGACACACGCCTTGCGTGCCCGCGATCGAGTTTTGGTAGAACGTTCCGGCCGGGGCAACGCTGGCATCGAACGTATAGTTGATATCGGAGGTTTCGATCGCGTTATTCGGACCTTTCACGCCAACCGCCGAAAGGTCGAGCGTACCGCCCGGCACGACCTTGAAGACCCCCGATGGGTCACCGTTGCTCATCAGCAAGACGTTAGTAACGTGAGTATTATTGCCCGCGTTGAAGGCGCTGCCGCCTTGGCCGCAGGCGGACAGCAGCACAACCGAACTCGCTGCGAGCAATGAGAGCACAAGACGACGCATGAAGAACTCCCGTAAGACACGGAAAAAGACCGGGGGACTTCTCAAAAGTTCCGCCACCGGACGGGCGCGCTTTCCGCCACGGCTTTCGCGGTTCCTCTCGCTTCTGACTCAGCCGGGCGCCGGCTGCAAATTGGGAATGTCGACGCTGAACGGCAGGTCTGCGCCTTCGCGCAGTGCCGGCGCGACCGTCAGGGAGAAGGTCCGCGGCCGGTTGTCGAGCGGGACGGTCTCAAAATTCAGGGTGCCCGTATACTGTGCGTTCGGTGCAAGGCGCAGGCCGAGGAACAGCGTCTTATCGGTCAGGCCCCAGTCTTTGGTCTCGATCACGCGATAGAGACCGCCGGCATCGTCGCGCAAGATGCTGCGGCTATACGGCAGCACGGTGACAAAGCCGTCGCCCAAATTTGCGAACGTCGCAACGACTTCGATCCGGCGGGCGAAGAACGATATTTTCTTGACCGCCACACGCAGACCGTCGACTTGCACGCTGGCATTCGATGCAAAGGCGCGCCACGGGTGGCCCGGATCCTTGATGCGGTAGCCGCCGCCTTTAACCGTAATGACGCCGACCGGCACGGTCGCCGTGACGCTCAAATCGAGATCGCGTGCGTGATCGTGAAAACTCGCCGTTTCACGTGCGAAAAAGACGCGGCCGTTGTTGTCGCCGCGCGCTCCGAGTAAGGTGAATTTCTGGATCCGATAACCGTCGGCATCGTAGATGCTGCGAAAGTTCGCAGCATTGCGATAGTACGCGCGCGCTTCGTCGTTGAGCAGTGCGAACGCGTCGGTATACGCCCCCTTTTGCATGTCACGCAGATACGTGGTCACAACAGCCGTCTGTCCATTGTGAGGAGCCGGTGACAACTTGGGCACGGGCACGCTCGCGGCTCCCAGCAGCGCGACGGCGAGCGCGCACGTGATTGCGGAACGCTTCATGAACCTGATCCATCTCCCAAAAGAACATCGGTGATACGCAGCAAGTCGGCGGCGTCGGCGTATCGGATTTCGATGACGCCGCCGCGTTCGCGCGGCGCGAGATTAATATGGGTCGCATAACGGTAACGTAACTTCTCAAGCAGTTCGTCGTCGTCGCTGGAGTGTTTCGCCGCTGTTTCCGTGCGCGTGCGTTTGGCCGTTGCATTTGCTTGGCCGAGCTGCTCGACGGCACGGACAGTGAGCCCTTCGTGCGCGATTCGCTTGGCGACGGATTCGCGACGATCGGCCGGCAGCGCAAGCAACGCGCGCGCGTGGCCGGCGGATATCTTACCCGAGCGTAAGAGGGCTTTCACGCCATCGGATAGCGTCAATAGACGCAAGGCATTTGCGATCGCCGGCCGGCTGCGACCGACGCGCTCCGCGACCCGGTCTTGCGTGAAATCGTATGCTTCGATGAGATGCGCGAAGCCCATCGCTTCCTCAAGCGGATCGAGGTTTTCGCGCTGTAAATTTTCGATGATCGAAACTTCAAGCGATTCGCGTTCGTCGGCTTGGCGCACGATCGCGGGCAGCGCCTCTAGACCGGCCGCCAGCGCTGCACGCCAGCGCCGTTCACCGGCGATCAATTCGTAATCGGCGCCGCTCACCCGTACGATAATCGGTACGAGCACACCAAACTCGGCGATCGAGCTGCGCAATTCTTCGAGGGCGTCCTCATCGAACGTTTTGCGCGGCTGATTCGGATTGGGTTTGATGCGTGCAACGGCGATCTGCAGTAAGCCGCGCTGCGGCGGTGCCGTGACGTCGGTCGTCGGCGCATCACCAAGCAGGGCGCCCAAACCGCGGCCGAGTCCGCGTTTCTGCGTCACTTCACCACTTCTTTGGCGAGCGACATGTACGCTTGCGCTCCGCGTGATTTCACGTCGAACAAGACCGCCGGCTTACCGTATGACGGCGCTTCGGATAACCGGATGTTACGCGGAATTTGCGTCGTGAACACACGGTCGGGGAAATAGCGATTCACCTCATCAAGTACTTCGGTTGCGAGTTTGGTGCGGCCGTCGAACATCGTGATGAGCACGCCGAGAATCATCAAATCCGGATTGAGTGCTTCTTTGATGCGCCGCACGATCGCGGTGAGTTGTGACAAACCTTCGAGCGCATAGAATTCGGCCTGCACCGGAATGATGACTTCGGTTGCGGCGGTCAGCGCGTTGATCGTCAGCAGTCCCAGCGACGGCGGGCAATCGATAAGCACGTAGTCGTAGTCGCGCTCGACGGCAGCGAGCGAGGTCTTCAAACGGCCTTCGCGCTGCAATGCCGACACGAGTTCGATCTCAGCGCCGGCAAGGTTGATTGTCGCGGGAACGATCGAGAGGCCCGGGATGTCCGTGCCGCAAGCGACGTCGCGCACCGGCACACGATCGAGCAGCACGGAGTAAATGTCGTACGCGACTTGGCGCTTGTCGACGCCGACACCGGTTGTCGAATTTCCCTGCGGATCGATGTCGACGATCAGCACGCGCCGGCCGAGGATCGCCAGCGATGCGCCAAGGTTGACGGCCGTCGTACTCTTGCCGACGCCGCCTTTCTGGTTCACGATCGCGATTATGCGGGCCGTGTCCGTTATGAGCTCCCGGGAAACAACCGTGATGGAAACCTCATCTCCGCGGGAATCCGCGTTCGGGCGCGCCCTCGCGGCGCGCCACACTACTGTAAGCGAACGAATGCCAGCGCGTCGATACCGGCGCGCCACATTCTCGTGACGTGCGCCGAGTTCCGCAAAGTCAGGGTGTGCGACCTTGTTTACAACGGGGATAAGGATCCGAATTCGGAGTTTTGCGGGGGCCGCCCTTGAAGGCGGTGTGCGCTGGGACTCGGTTCGGTCAGGCGGACGGGGCGGCGACGATGAGGGACTCGGCTTCGGCGAGCAACACGGCGGCGGTGTTGCGGGTGGGGTCGTCGGTGACGGATTCGAAGAGGATTTTGAGGATTTGGCCGACGCGGGCGTCGCCTTCGAAATCGGCGGGGGCAGCGCCGTGCTTTTTCAGCAGAGCGATCACGTCGGTTCCGCCGACGGCGAGGTCTTTGACGGAGAAGGGTGGGGCTTCGGCGAGGATCTCGGCGACGCGGGATTGGAAGTACTCGTTGACGTTTCCGCGTTTGGGGATGCCGCTGCCCGTGATGTCGGCGGCGCGCAGGGCGAATAAGCGATCGAGATGCTCGGGGCGGGCGCGTTGTATAAAGCGGCGGATGGCGCGCGGTGCGAGGTCAGGGTCGGCGCGATACATGTGCTGGCGCACGAGGTGGCCAACCGTTTCTACGGTTTCGTTTGGAAGCCGCAGGCGGCCGAGCATGACCGGGATGAGGTCGGCGCCGACGTGCTCGTGGCGGTAGAAATGCGGGCCGTCCTTTGTCCGCGGTTTGCCGACATCGTGGAGGAGCGCCGCCAGGCGTAAGGTGAGGTCGCCGGGCGGGGTAGCGTCAAGCGTGACGAGGTTGTGACGGTAAACGTCATAGGCGTGATACTCGTTTTGATCGACGTCCACGCCCTCCAGAAGTTCGGGCCAAATGTGGGCGAGGATGCCCGTCTCGCGGAGGATTTCTAGGCCCTCGGACGGGGCGGCGGCCGTGCCGAGCAGCTTGCTCAACTCCTCGCCGACGCGCTCCGGGGAGATGGTTGTGACCGCGGCGGCGGCGGCGGTCATCGCCGAGCGGGTCGCGGGGCTGAGCGCGAAACGGAAGCGGGCGGCGAACTGGGCGGCGCGCAGCATCCGCAGCGGGTCTTCCGCGAACGTTTGGGGCGTAACGATGTCGATCCGGCGGGCGGCGATGTCAGCGACACCGCCGTACGGGTCGACGATCGCCCCGTCCGACAGCCGGCGCGCGATCATGTTCATGCGGAAATCGCGTCGGCCGAGGTCATCCTCGATCGGAATATCGGGGCCGCTGGCAACCTCAAAATCTTTGTGGCCCACGCCGGTCGAACGCTCGCGGCGCGGCAGCGCGATATCGGCTTCGCCCGCTTCATGGCGGAACTTGACGACGGAAAAGGACGCGCCGACTACGTCGAGTCGGCCGACCGACCGGAGCCGTGCGATTAGCTCCTCGATTGCGAGGCCGGTAACGACGTAGTCGAGGTCCTTTGGCGGCGCGATCGTGCCATCCAGGTTTGAACGGAACTCGTCGCGCACGCGACCGCCGACGGCATATACAACGCCGGGGGCAAGGGTCTCGACGAGAACGCGATCGAGCGGGTGCGGCACGCTCGTCATTGTATCGCCTCGGGCAACGTTTCACGGGGAACGCCCCGGTGAAACAACAGGTGTTCCAGGGCTGTTTCACCAAGAGATTTCATGTGGAACAATTTCCGGGGAGTGGACATGGTTGGGGGCTTTCCGAATACGAGGTCGGGCTCTTGCTCGGCATCCTGATCGGCGAGGGCCATTTTGGCGGCGACCGCAAGCAGCCGCATATTACCCTAAAGATGAACGTGCGTCATGAGCCGTTGTTGCGGCATCTGGCCGCCCGCTGTCCGGGCGCCCGTCTGTACGGCCCCTACGTGTATGAACGCCGTAACTTCTATCAACTGATGTTCCGCGGGACGGGCTTACGCGACGGGCTCATGCCGCTGCTCGACCGCTTGCCGTGGGAAACGATCGATCCGCATTCCTATGCTCGGTACCGCGCGATGAAGGAGCGGTACGGACTCTAAGCGTGCGCCAGGGCCTAATCCAGGCACAGCGGTCGCTTCTCCGGGATGCCTTCGCGGCGCGGGAATCGTTGCTGCGTAGCATGGTGCTTCAGCAGAACGAGAACGCGGCGGTCGCCGCCCAGCGGGCGCTCCTCGACGAGCTCCGCGCCCAGCATCGGCGCGGCGTCGGCGACGGCCCGGCGCTCGCGCTCCTCGAGGACGCCGCGTTGCAAAAGCGCCCGCCCGCCGATTGCTAGGAACGGAACGGCGAACTCCGCCACGGTCGGCGCGGTCGAGAGCGCTCGGGCGGTCGCGTAGCGGAAGCGTTCGCGGTAGGCGGGATCGTGTCCGAGCAACTCGGCGCGCGCCGCCACGGCTTCGCCCTCAAGTCCGAGCTCGCCGAGCGCGCACGCAAGAAAGGCGGCCTTCTTTTTCACCGAGTCGACCAAGACGACGGGCTGCCCGGTGACGATGGCGAGCGGAATTCCGGGTAGCCCCGCGCCCGACCCGAGATCAATAAGCGGGCCGTCGACATCGCGCGCCAGGGTCAGCGCATCGAGGATGTGCGGCGCGAACGACTGCGGATCGCGCGCGGCCGTTAAATTCGTCGTCCTATTTGCCTCGAGCACAAGTGCGGCGTAGAGGCCGAGGCGCACGGCCAGCGACGGATCAACGCCGGCGGCCGCAAGCAGCTCCGCGACCTCGTCGGCGGGCACCCTAGGCGGGGACGCGTTGGCGATCGCGGTGGAGCACGACGCTCAGCACGCTCAGATCGGCGGGTGTAATGCCCGGAACGCGGCTCGCGGCGCCCAGCGTCCGCGGCCGAACGCGGGCGAGCTTTTCGCGCGCCTCGCGCGAGAGTTGGCCGATCGTCGCGTAGTCGAGCGCGGCCGGCAGCAGGGTGGATTCGTCTTTGGCGGCCTTCGCGATCGCGAGTTCGGCGCGCCGCACGTACCCCTCCATCGCGATTTCGGTGTGGACGCGATCCCCAATCGCCGGCTCGACCGGCGACGGAAAGAAGCCGGCGACGTCGGAGAACCGCAGCTCCGGGCGCCGCAGTGCGTCGGCGATCGTCGCCCCGGGCGAAAGTGCTGCCCCGCCAATGGTGAGCGCCCCGATACGGGTGGCCGCGGCGGTCTCGCACGCCGCGTCGAGCGTGGTCCGGCGAGCGATGAACGCATCGTTATCGGCGTCCGTCACGAGGCCAATCGCGCGTCCGAGCGGCGTTAGGCGCAAATCGGCGTTGTCGTGACGCAGCAGAACGCGGTGCTCGGCACGCGAGGTCATCATGCGGTACGGCTCATCGACGCCCTTGGTAACCAGGTCGTCGAGCATCGTACCGATGTAGGACGTCTCCCGGCCGAGCCGCAGCGGTTCGCGCCCCTGGGCCCGCCGCGCCGCATTGATGCCCGCCACCAGCCCCTGCGCGGCAGCCTCCTCGTAGCCCGACGTGCCGTTGAGTTGGCCGCAATGAAAAAGGCCGGCTACGCGGCGCGTCTCGAGGCTAGGATCGAGTTCGGTCGGCGTGACGAAATCGTATTCGACCGCGTAACCCGCCCGAAGCATCACGACATCCGCGAGTCCCGGCAACGTGCGCAGCATTTCGAGCTGAACGTCGGCCGGGAGCGATGTCGAGAAACCGCCGACGTATAGCGTCGGTTCGTCCCAGCCTTCGGGCTCAATGAATATCTGGTGGGTCGGGTTGTGGGCGAATTTGACAACCTTGTCTTCGATCGACGGGCAGTAGCGTGGTCCGATGCCGCGGATCAGATCGAGGCCGTACAGAGGCGAGCGCCCCAGATTGTCGCGCACGAGCTGGTGCGTGTGCTCGTTGGTAAGTACCATCCAGCACGATAGCTGCGGTCCGGCAAAGCGCGCCGGGCTCGCATAAGAGAACGGCAGCGGCACATCGCTCGGTCGCTGCTCCGTCATCGCCGTTCGGTCGACGGTGGTGCGGTCGATGCGCGGCGGCGTTCCCGTCTTGAGCCGGGCCAGCGGAAAACCGAGGCGCGCAAGCGCGCCGGACAAGCCGAGTGCGGGCGGTTCGCCGAACCGGCCTTCGGCGCGCACTTCGCTGCCGCGAAAGGTTTTCGCGGCGAGAAACGTGCCCGTCGCGAGCACGACGTTGGGGGCACGCACGATCGCGCCACCCGCCATCCCGACACCGCGTACGGCACCGCCGCTGACGATGAGATCCTCCGCCATACCGCCGACGATCGACAGATTCGGCTGTGCTTCAACTGTTTCACGGGCGATGCGCGCGTAGCCGGGCTTGTCCGCCAGCGCTCGCAGCGCGCGTACCGACGGCCCCTTCGATTCGTTGAGAAAGCGCGCATGAACGGAGGTCGCATCGATGATCCGCGCCATCGCACCGCCGAGCGCATCGACCTCGCGAACGAGTTGCCCCTTGGCACTCCCGCCGATCGACGGATTGCACGCAAGCGTGCAAATGCGTTGCGGATCGCCGGTAACTAAAATCGTTTCGACACCAAGGCGCGCCGAAGCAAGCGCCGCTTCGAGCCCCGCGTGACCGCCGCCGACAACGATGACCGCTGCGTCATCCATACCGATCGTGTTCATGAGATCACCGTCTTATTCTCCGCAATCGCGAGCCAACCATCGGCCGCTTCCGGCGCGGCTAATCGGCGAGCAGTGCGTAAAGGACTGCATCGTGGAAACGGCCGTTTAAATACAGGCGGTCGCGGAGCGTTGCTTCCTCGGTCATCCCCAAGCGCTCGGCAACGTGGCGCGATCGTGCATTCGCAACGGCGGCCACGAGTTCGATGCGGTGCAAGCCTAACGTTGCAATACCATATGCGATAAGCGCGCGCGCCGCGGAAGTGACGATACCGCGGCCGGTCGCCTCTTGCGCTAGCCAATAACCAACCTCCGCGCAGTGGTGCATGCGGTCGAGATGGTGCAGCGAAATAAACCCGACGATGCGTTGCGCGCGCCGAATAACGCAAGGGACACTCATGCCTCGAGCAATTTCGTCGCGCGCACCGGCGATAAACGGCACGATGTCTTCGGCGCCTTGCGTGTGGGGTAACCACGCGAGCCATTCGGCAAGATACGCGCGGTTGCGATCGACAACGACGAAGATCTCCGGCGCGTCGGCCGGCACAACAAGCCGCAGCGACACGTTATCGGCGAGTTCTGTATCAGGAAAAACGATCGCGCTCATTTGCCGATACAGAAGCGCGCGAAGATGCCGTCGAGCAGGGCTTCGGTCGCGGCACCGCCGGTGACTTCGGCGAGCGCCGCGGACGCGGCGAGCAAGTCGCCCGTGACCAGGTCCGCCGGCTGACCGGCGGCGAGTGTTGCGCACGCGCGATCGAGTTCATCGAGTGCGCGTGCAACTGCGTCCGACTGCCGCGCGCTGGCCAAATGCGGACGCGTCGCGTCGATCGCGCTGCCGTGCCAACCCGCTTTCGCAATTGCTTCGCGTACCGCTGCAATGGTTAGCGCATCAAACGCGCAACCGGACAACGCCTCGCCTTCGTGCTCGTCCCGCCCGTCATATCCGAGCGTTCCGAGATCGCGCTTATTAAACAACACGACGCGCGGGCGTTCGCGCGTTTCTCGCAACAACACGTTCGCATCATGATCGAGCGCCACCGAGCCATCGACAACGACCAGCGCGACAACCGCTGCATCGAGCGAGCGCCGTGCGCGCTCGACGCCGGCGCGCTCGATGGGATCGTCGCTGGCATGCAGACCGGCGGTATCGACGGCGCGCACCAAGACGCCATCGATCGCAAAACTTTCCTCGATCGTATCGCGCGTCGTGCCGGCGACGGGTGAAACGATTGCCCGCTCTTCACCGAGGAGCGCGTTGAGCAGCGACGACTTGCCGGCATTGGGCGGCCCCACAATCGCAAGTGCCAACCCTTCGCGCGCAATGCGGCCACGCTCCCAGTCCGCGATGAGTTCGCGCAGCTCGCCTGCAACATGCGCAACGCGCTCGACGATATCTGCGCGGGCCGGTTCGGGCACTTCATCGGGGTAATCGATTGCGCCGGCGAGTTCTTCGAGCAGCTTCGATAGCGCGCTGCGGATGCCATCGATCGCGCGCCGCAATCCGCCCACGATATTCGCAGAAGCGGCCTGCGCATTCGCGCGGGACTCCGCATCGATCAAATCCGCAACGGCTTCGGCGGCTGACAGATCTATTTTCCCGTTGAGGTAGGCGCGCCGGGTGAATTCGCCGGGCCCCGCGATTCGCGCGCCCGCATGAACGAGCGCGCGCAGTGTTTCGCGGGCCGTCACGGGCGATCCGTGTACATGCAACTCGACGACATCCTCGCCCGTCACGGTGCGCGGTGCGTCCATCGCAATGGCAAGGCCATGATCGATGACGTGTCCGTCGACGTCGACGATCGCGCCGTACGTCGCAACCCGGTGCGCAAGCGGTTCATTCGAACGAAAGACACGCACCGCTATGCGACGCGCGTCGGGACCGCTGCAGCGGACGATCGCAATTGCCCCGCGCCCCGGCGGCGTCGCAATCGCGGCGATCGTCTCGATCAACGCCTACGCGTCTTTCGGGAAAACCACCAAACGGCGTTCGGGCTCGACGCCTTCGGACTCGGTCCGCACGAACGGCGAATCAGACAGCGCCATGTGGACGATCTTGCGCTCGGACGGCAGCATCGGTTCGAGCTTGACGGGCTTATTCTCGCGTACTACGCGCTCGAGCGTCGCGAGTGCAAGCGTCTTGAGCTGATCCGCCCGGCGCGCGCGATAGCCTTCGGCGTCGATCGTATAATATTTACGATTGTTGCGCTGACCGACGTTGATGATGTTGTTGAAGATCAGGTTCACGGCTTCGAGCGTGTTGCCGTGGCGGCCGATCAGGTTTGCCAGATCCGGACCGCGCACTTCAAAATACTCGCCTTCCGAGCGCGCGATGTAGACGATCTCAACGTTTTGCAGGCCCATGCGCGTGAGGATCTCTTCGAGCAACTCGCGCGCGGGTTTCGCCGTTTCGGGCTCGGCGGTACCCGGGGTGATCTCGCGCCGCGGCGGAGGCCGCCGCGGCGGGCCGCCTTCAGCGCGCGGTGCGCGCCCGCCGGAGGTGCCGGCTGATGCCGGTGCCGGTGCCGGACGTCCACCCCGGCGCCGTTGGCCGTGGGCGCGCCGCTGGGCGGCGCCGTCGCTCGAATCGTCGTTCATCGCTTGCGTTCCTATTCGGTGTGTTAGCGTTTTGCTCCGCGCTTATACGCGCGGCCGTTGGGGGAGCCTTTGGATTTCTTCGAAGACGAGCCGCCTTTGCCGTCTTTCGATTTGCCGTCGCCTTTGGCCGTCACATTCTTGACCGGTGTGTCGTCCATCTTTGCCGCAAGCGCCTCCGCCGCCGCCCGCGCTTCAACCGCACGCGGGCCAACCAGACCGTACTTGCGATATAAGAAGAACTGCTGTCCCATCGTGAGGATATTGGTCGACAGCCAATACAAAATCAGCGCGGACGCCCAGTGATACGTGAAGCCGCAATACGCGATCATGACCGGTGACATCACCGCCATGATCTTCTGCGTTTGCGCTTGTTGGGGATCGCTCGTCGGCGGGCTGCCGTAGCGCACGCTTAAGTACATCGAAACGACGTACAACCCGAGCAACACCATATCGGTGGTCGCAAGACTGGTGGCAAAAATCTTCGGAAACTGATCGGAAAGCGGCGAGCCGAGCCACAAGAAATGTGCCTTGGCGAATTCGTCTTTCTGATTGATGATCGTCCAGTACAACGACAGCAATATCGGTAGCGGCAAGATCGCGGGCAAACATCCGGCGAGCGGGTTGACGCCGTGCTCGCGGTACAAGCTCATCGTTTCGACTTGTATCTTTTGCGCATCGCCTTTGAATTTCGCTTGCAACTTCTTCGTGAGCGGTTGCAGCTTTTGCATCTCCGCCATCGATTTGAATTGCGCTTGCGAGAACGGATACAACACGATTCGCACGAC
>Ga0302324_100016908_pt1 | contig 14497 bp, 15 predicted proteins | sample Palsa_T0_1_FD_201949 | JGI IMG/M metagenome (GOLD analysis project Ga0302324, IMG submission 201949) | Peat permafrost microbial communities from Stordalen Mire near Abisko, Sweden - Palsa_T0_1 | ecosystem: Environmental > Terrestrial > Soil > Palsa > Peat permafrost | place: Sweden: Abisko...
AGTTACGCGACTACTTCAATGCCCATAGAGCGCGCTGTGCCCTTGATGCTCTTCACGGCGGCATCCACGGTGGCGGCATTGAGATCGGGCATCTTCTGCGTGGCGATCTCGCGCACCTGCGCTTCGGTCACCTTGCCCACCTTGTCCTTGTTGGGCGTGCCTGCGCCTTTGGCGACGCCGGCTGCTTTCTTCAAGAGCACCGCGGCCGGCGGCGTCTTGGTGATGAAGCTGAAGCTGCGGTCGGCATAGACGGTGATGACGACGGGGATAATCAGCCCGGCCATCTCCTTGTTCTGCGTGCGCGCGTTGAACTGCTTGCAGAACTCCATGATGTTGACTTGCGCCTGACCGAGCGCCGGACCCACCGGCGGCGCCGGCGTGGCCTTGGCGGCCTCAATCTGCAGTTTGACGTAGGTAGTAATTTTCTTCGGAGGTGCCATGAATATTTCCTTCGGAACCAGCGATTAGCTCTTAGCTTTTAGCCCTTAGCTGGTCGATTCTGTTCGAATTTTGGTGCTGCAGCTTAGGCGTTCACAGTTAACCGGCGGCAGCTAAGTCGCCAAACCGGCTAGAAGCTAAAAGCTAATAGCTGAAAGCTGCAACTACTCAATCTTTTCCACTTTGCCAAACTCCAGCTCGACCGGGGTGGAGCGTCCGAAGATGGTCACCATGACCTTGAGCGTTTCGCGATCTTCGTTGATCTCATCCACCACGCCGTTGAAGTTGGCAAACGGGCCGTCCGTGATGCGGACCTGCTCGCTCTTTTCAAACTTGATCTTGAGCCGCGGTTTGTCCTTGGCGGTTTCGGAGCGGAAGAGGATGGAACTCACTTCTTCCTCGGAAAGCGCCACGGGCTTGTCGCCTGTGCCCAGGAATCCGGTCACCTTGGGTGTGTCTTTCAACACGTGCCACAGGTGGTTGTCGAGCTCCATCTCTACCAGCACGTAGCCGGGCAGAAAGACGCGCTCGACGGTGCGCTTCTTGCCGTTCACAATCTCGGTCACCGGCTCGGTGGGAATCATGACGCGGCCCACGCGGTCCTTGAGCCCGAAGGCCTGCACGCGGCTCTCGATCGACTCGCGCACCTTGCGCTCGAAGCCCGAGTAGGCATGCAGGATGTACCACTTGAAGCGCTCATTGCGCTCCGGCTGGGGCTGCTCCGCGGGTTGTTCTTGCTCTTCTGCCATCATGCTCTCATTTCGCATTTACTTCTGCAGGCCGCCCAGTTTGGCCAGCAGTGCGTGCAGGCCGCGTCCAAAGATCCAGTCCACCGCAAAAAAGTACACGCCGAAGATGAAGACCGCGACGATTACCACAGTGGTAGTCGCCTGCACTTCCTTGCGCGAGGGTGTGACCACCTTGCGCATCTCCGCGCGCACGTCGCTGAGGAAGTGCGTGAACTCTTCCCACTTTGCGAGCGCTGCGTTGGGCGACTTCTCCGCTGACTTGGGTTCCTGGCGCTTGGGCGCCGGACGTTCATCGCCGTTCACGATTGCTATCTTCGATGCCATACTTCAATTCCTTCGCGCCAGGCGTCGTGCCCGGCGCATCCTCGAAAAAAACTGGCAGGGGCGGAGGGATTCGAACCCCCAAGTTCGGTTTTGGAGACCGACAGTTTAGCCGTTGAGCTTACGCCCCTGTGGAACACCTGACAGCTGTCAGCTCACAGCTACCAGTTAGAAGCCCGTCCCGGTATGGGCGGTTTTAACTGTCAGCTGTCAGCTGTTCGCTGTAAGCTGCTCTACTTCGTTTCCTTGTGCGGCTGGTGCTTGCGGCAGCGGTTACAAAACTTCTTGAACTCGAGACGGCCCGTGGTCGTCTTCTTGTTCTTGGTCGTCGTGTAATTCCGCTCCTTGCACTCAGTGCACTGCAATGTGATGATTTCCCGCATATTCAAATCCCTTCAGCTCACAGCCAACAGCGGACAGCTGTCAGTCTCAAGCTCTTGCTGTCCGCTGTCAGCTGTCTGCTGTCAGCTGTCTTTCTGCTACTTGACAATTTCCGAAATGGTTCCCGCGCCCACCGTGCGGCCGCCTTCGCGGATCGCAAACCGGAGGCCCTTTTCCAAGGCCACCGGCGTGATCAACTCGACTTCCAGCTGCACGTTGTCGCCCGGCATCACCATCTCCACGCCCTCGGGCAGCTGCGCCACGCCCGTCACGTCCGTGGTGCGGAAATAAAACTGCGGCCGGTAGCCCTTGAAGAACGGCGTGTGACGCCCGCCCTCTTCCTTCGAGAGCACATACACCTCGCCCTTGAAGGTGGTGTGCGGCGTGATCGAACCCGGCTTCGCCAGCACCATGCCGCGCTCCACATCTTCTTTCGGAATGCCGCGCAGCAGCAGCCCCGCGTTGTCGCCGGCCAGACCCTCGTCCAGCTGCTTCTTGAACATTTCGACGCCCGTCACCACCGTCTTGCGCGTCTCGCGGAACCCGACAATCTCGGCTTCCTCGCCCACCTTCACCTTGCCGCGCTCGATGCGGCCCGTCACCACCGTGCCGCGTCCGGAGATCGAAAAAATATCCTCGATCGGCATCAGGAAGGGCAGGTTGATGGCGCGCTCCGGCTGCGGCACGTGCTTGTCCACCGCGTCCATCAGCTCGTCGATCGTCGCTTCCCACTTGGCCTCGCCGTTCAGCGCGCCCAGAGCCGAGCCGCGAATCACCGGCACATCGTCGCCGGGGAACTGGTACTTCGAGAGCAGCTCGCGCACTTCCATCTCGACCAGATCGATCAGCTCCGTGTCGTCGACCGCGTCCACCTTGTTCAGGAACACCACGATGCAGGGCACACCCACCTGGCGCGCCAGCAGCACGTGCTCCTTGGTCTGCGGCATGGGGCCGTCGGTCGCGGCCACAACCAGAATGGCGCCGTCCATCTGCGCCGCGCCCGTGATCATGTTCTTGATGTAGTCGGCGTGGCCAGGGCAATCGACGTGCGCATAGTGCCGGTTCTTGGTCTCGTACTCCACGTGCGCCGTGGCGATGGTGATGCCGCGCTCCCGCTCTTCCGGCGCGTTGTCGATCGAGTCGAACGACCGGAACTGGTTCTTCGGGTTGTGCTTCTGCAGCACCTTGGTGATGGCCGCCGTCAACGTCGTCTTGCCGTGATCGATGTGACCGATCGTTCCCACGTTCACGTGCGGCTTGCTGCGATCAAATTTTTCCTTCGCCATCTCGTCCCCTTTACCAATTCGCTCCGTACTTCTTGAAGCTCTTATCAAAATCTTGGCGAATCTTGACGTTCTTTCGCCGAATATCCGGTGCGAGCGTTCCTATTTCCTCATAGCCGAACGTTAGCCTTGTCCACTCGCCACAATCGCCGCAGACAAACCAATAAACTTGTCTGCCTTCGTGCCAGCAGTAGTAGATATTCCGCCTACCGCCGAACTTGTTGCATCGAGGATTGGAGCATTGCAATTCACCTTCATGCCGAATGAATTCCATGATCCGACCCTTCCTAAACCCTCACTTCTCCTTGCGCGGGGCCGATAGTCTCACCGGCGACCTTCGGCGGCACCATTCGATCCGCTTTCGTCGGCGTGGGGATCGTCCGCTTCCGCTTCATCGGGTGCCCCGGGCAAATGCTGATGCTTCCGGCAACTCCGAACGAAACCGACGTGGGTTCATGCTCGCGACTGCAAAGAAGGCATTTCGTTGCTCCCCTCAAATACCCGAGCGTCCCATTCATCGGCAACTCCTCAGTAATACGCGTACACCCTAAAATACTGCTGCCGCAACTCCGGCGAGACCGCTTCAACCAGCCGCAGGTAGCGCTCCCGCGTCAGCGCCTGGTCCGAGACGGGGAGCGAGGCATATAGCGCGATCGCTTCCTTGCTCAGAAATCCGCGAGCCAGCACCGACTCGTAATCGCGAATCCGCAACTTCGCTCTCGCCACGCGATCAAGAAAGATTTCAATACCCTGCGGAGCAAAGACCTGATCGATCAGCGCGTGAAGCTGCGCGTAGACCTTTTCGTCGGTGACTGCGATGGCCGCCTGCTCAAACATCCGTTGTAACCCTCATCCGCGGCGCCTGCCGCCGCGCTCTTCAAACCATTTCCAATTCTGGAGCGGGAGACGAGGATCGAACTCGCGACCAACAGCTTGGAAGGCTGTGACTCTACCACTGAGTTACTCCCGCTTGCACAGCTAACTGTACACAGCTAACAGTCTCTATCCCGCCCGCAACGCGAACTGTAAGCTCTCCGCTGTTAGCTGTCTGCTGAATCTCTGGAGCTGATGACCAGGATTGAACTGGTGACCTCTCCCTTACCAAGGGAGTGCTCTACCAACTGAGCTACATCAGCCCTTCTTCACTTCCAACGTTCCCTGCGCTTGATCGGCGCTGCCTGCGCGGCGAATGCGATCAGCCTTGATGGCCAGCACCGTCCGCAATGCCAGACCGCCGATCACGATCAGCGGAACCAGCCTTAAATCGATAGGCTTGCCATGGACCATCACTTTGCCCGCATCCATGGTGAACCAAACCAGAACCGCCAAAACCGCATACAGCGCTAGAGCTAACGGATACCGCCGCTGCAAGTCCGAACCCGAACGCATTCCGGGCCGCTCTTCGCGCATTGCCCAAACCTCTCAACACAACCGCTCAATTCGTGGTGCACAGGGGAGGATTCGAACCTCCGTAGCTCCAAGGAGCGGCAGATTTACAGTCTGCTGCCATTAACCGCTCGGCCACCTGTGCATCTCTCCCTGCGCCCTGCTCAAAAACCGCTTCCAGCGCATTAAACCCCGTCCGGAAAACCTCCGGCATTTCGGAGCATGCACCTCGGTGGGATCGCCGCAGAGGACAGGTCCGGCGCCTCAAGAAAACTCGCCGCCGGTGAAAAAATTCTGCCGCCGTCAAAGCCTGGCAGTCTTGACTTAAGTGGAGCTGGCGAAGGGATTTGAACCCCCGACCCTCTGATTACAAATCAGATGCTCTACCAGCTGAGCTACGCCAGCCCAAACCACCCGGAAAAGACGCCCGGACACCCAAAAACGTGCGGACACACTGCCACTCCGCACGCATATCGGCACAGAGATAAAGGTTAGCATAATGGTGCGGACGGAGCAAACGAGTCTGTGAAGATTGTACCGCTCCCGGACCGGCTCGCGGCTGCTGTATGCTGGCCACACTTTTGTCATGCCGATTTTCGACGCCATCTGCGCGCTGGTCATCTTTCTTTCGGCGTTTCTGCTGTTCCTGGTGGAGCCGATGACGGCCAAGCGCCTGCTGCCTGCCCTGGGCGGCTCAGCGGCGGTGTGGACCACCTGCCTGGTGTTCTTCCAGACGGCCCTCTTGGCGGGCTATCTGTATGCGCACCTGCTGGCGACCCGGTTGCGGCGGCGCGCGCAGGGCTGGGTTCACTCGGCGGTGCTGGCGGCGGCGCTGACGGGTCTTCTTGTTGGAATTCAGCCGGAGAGTGCGGCAGCGTCCTGGCATCCGCTGGCGACGACGCTGTGGCTGCTGACGGCGCTGATCGGATTGCCCTTTCTGGCGCTGGCCGCGACCACGCCGCTGGTGCAGAGCTGGTATCTCGACGGCCGCGGCGGCGCGGCTCCTCCCTGGCGGCTGTTTGCGCTGTCAAATCTTGGTTCGCTGCTGGCGCTGGCAGTTTATCCGGCGCTCATTGAGCCCTATCTGGCCCTGCGCACGCAGCGGCTGGCGTGGGGCGCGGGATTTGCGATCTTTGCTGTCGCCTGTGCTGCGCTGGCGTGGGGCTGGCGCGGAACCGCCGGGATGGCGTACGGCGACGGGTCGAGTTCTGTGGTTTCCCACCCTCGCGACGGAAACAAGTCGCGAGGATGGGGCACGGAGACTTCTGCGACGCCTGGCCATTCCTCGCCGACATCTTCAACTGCGCCGACCGGCGCGAGGGATGCCGTTGCGCCTCTGGGCCGGCGCGCGCTATGGGTGCTGCTCCCCGCGGCCGGTTCGCTCATGCTGTGCGACATGACCAGTCATCTGAGTCAGAATGTCGCCGCTATCCCGCTGCTGTGGATCGTTCCGCTCGCCGCCTATCTGCTCAGCTTCATCGTCACATTTGCCGGGCCCCGCTGGTACGCACGCTCATACGCTCTGCGGGCGCTGGCCATGGCGGTGGGCGCCATCGGTTACCTGCTGCTTGATCCGGACCGATCGCTGCCGCTGGTGATTTCCATTCCCGTGTTTACCGGCGCACTGTTTGTCTTCTGCTACTTCTGCCATGGCGAGCTTTATAGGCTGAGGCCGGATGCGCGGCAGACCACTTCCTTCTATCTGCTGCTCTCGCTGGGTTCGGCGCTTGGGGCCATCGCGGCCGGGGTCATTGCTCCGGCTCTCTTCCGCGCCAATTACGATCTCGCGCTGGGCCTCATCGTCCTGGTCGCGCTGGCTGTCGCCGCCAGATGGAAAACCGGCATCGCAGCGCGGCTCTTCTGGTCCGGCGCGGCCTGCGCGCTGATTGCGGTTGCGGCCGTCTCCATACGCGCGCTTGACCGGCACAGCATCGCGCAGCTGCGCAGCTTTTACGGGTCGCTGCGCGTGACGGAGACGTTTGCCGTGCCCAACATCGGCATCGAGCGCACGCTCTATCACGGCACCATAGAGCACGGCATTCAGATCTTCAACGACGAGCTGCGCATGCAACCCACCAGTTACTATGCTGCGGACTCGGGCGTGGGGCTGGCGCTGCGGCTGTGCTGCGGCGGACGGATGCGGCGCATCGGCGCAGTGGGCCTGGGAGTGGGCACCATTGCCGCCTACGGCCAAGCCGGCGATGTGCTCAATTTTTACGAGATCGATCCGCTGGTGGAGCGGCTGGCACGGGCACGCTTCACTTATTTGCGCGAGAGCCGCGCCCAGGTGAGCGTGGTGCTGGGCGATGCACGCTTGTCATTGGAACGCGAGGTGCCGCAGATATACGACGTGCTGGTGCTCGATGCTTTCTCAGGCGACGCTGTGCCGGTGCACCTGCTCACCACGCAGTCCATGGCGGTGTATCGCCGCCATCTCAGGGCTGGCGGCGTGCTGGCGTTTCATATTTCCAGCCAATATGTGAACCTGGCGCCGGAGCTGGCTGCGCAAGCGCGCGCCGCCGGCATGACCGCCGCGTATGTGCATTCGAATGGAAACGATGCGCTGGGCGAATTCCCGGCGGATTGGGTGCTGATGTCGGCGGATTCAGCTTGGTTCAAGCAGTCGGAGATGGTCGCGGCTGCACAGCCGCTGATCGCCGATGGGCACACCGCTCTGTGGACCGACGACTTCAACAGCCTGTTGCCGCTGATTCAGTGGACAGGGCTGAAGAGTGCCAGCGTTTCAGGTCGCTGATGAGGTGATCGCCGATTGCCGCCGCATGGGCTTCGGCGGTATCCCATCCTTTCCGCGATGAGACTGCGGAAAGGATGGTGCACCCAGATCCTCCATGAGTCAACCATTGTGAAAGCGATGATTTTTTGAAAGCCAGACGAGCGCTAGACGAGCTTGGCGTCGAGGGTGATCTCAGTGTTGTTGGCGAAGAGCTTGGAGATGGGGCAGCCGCCCTTGGCGCCCTGGGCCGCGGTGTCAAACTGCTCCTGGGTTGCGCCGGGAACCTTGGCGGTGGTGGTCAGCGTGATCTTGGTGATGGCGAATCCGCCCTCCACCTTGGCCAGCGTCACGGCCGCGTGGGTCTCGATCTTCTCAGGCGTCAGGCCTGCCCCGCCGAGCTGAGCGCCCAGCGCCATCGAAAAGCAGCTGGCGTGCGCCGCCGCAATCAGCTCCTCGGGCGTGGTGCCCGAGTCTGCGCCCTCAAAGCGCGTGGCAAACGAGTAGTTCGCATCCTTGAGCACGCCGGTCGCCGTTGATATCGTGCCCTTGCCTTCCTTCAGTGAACCAGTCCAAACCGCACTTGCCTTGCTAGCCATTGTCCCTCCTTGGGGGTTTTGGGTTACGGATTTTCGAATCCTGTTTTCGAATCCTGGTTTCGAATCCTGTTTCGAGTATTGGATGGGCCGGCGCCGCGCAGGGGAAGTCGGCGCTGTGCCGTCGCGTTATCCATTTGATTCATCAGGCGCCTGCCGGAATTTGGCGGCCAGGCTCGCCCTCCCCTCTATGCTAATCTGTCACCCATGTTGCCGCAGCGGCCGAGCGCGCTCGATCCGGATTTTAGCTTTGACATCCCGCATGATGAGGCGGCGTCCGCGGCGCGGCCAGAGCACCACTCGCAGACCTGCCCCAACTGTTCGCATGGCCTCACTGGGCATCACTGCAAGCTGGTCTGCACGCAGTGCGGGTATTACCTGAGCTGCGCGGATTATTATTGAAAAATTCGCATAGCCAATATTCTCGCAGGCTTTCGAAGCTGTGCCCGGCAGCCCCACACTTATTGAGAAGAGCTAAGCAGACCCCTGGCAGAAAACTAACCATCAGGGGGACAATCACAGCCGCTCGACCTTGCCCGCTGGCGAGAATCTGATCGTGAATTCGGTGACGAAAGCTCGAGTGTAAGTCTGTTGTGATATATTCCGTGCCAGTCTTCCCAAGATACGCAAATGGTCTGCCGATGACGAGTAAGAAGCAAAACCAGCAACCGCCGCCCAGTACGTTTCGATGGCTCCTTGGAAGCGTCTTCAATCTCACGAGGAAATTCGGGCATCAACTGATGTGGGTGCTCCTTTTGGGGTATTGCGCGCATCTTTTCGCTGGGGTAATGGTTTCATTCGCAGGGAGGAATTCGGACGCGAACCTTGCGTTGCGCATCGCTGCCAACTTGAACGTGGCGGTGACCCTAAGTCTCACGGCCACTGGAATCTCGATTGGGTTGTATATCCGAGAGCGCAAGCTTCACAGAGCGACCCGGGAACGACTGACCGAAAGAATCACAAAGTTGGAGCTGAAGGTAGACCCCAAGCGGACTTCGAGTAGACTTACATCTGAGGGGCTAACGCGAAGAGAGGATCTATGATGAATGACGTGCAGCTAACGACGGCACTCGAATCCATCGCGGCATTCGCGGTCCTATCCCTGCTAGTCTTTAATTTCGTTTCCGCGTACAGGCTCGATTCGTTCCGTCAACGAATGTTCATCGCCCGTGACAAACTATGGGATTTTGCAGCATCCGGGAGGATCGGCTTTGATGACCCCGCATACCAGTTGCTGCGGAAGCTGATGAACGGTTTCATCCGCTATGGACACCAGCTTACGCTCTTTAGAGTTCTGATGACTACTTTGCATTGGCGCTACATTGGGCAGGCTCCGGAATTTACATGGCACAGGAAGTGGGATGCCGCTATCTCTCAGGTGAAGGAGCCAGACGTCAGGGAACACTTGGAGACTTTATATGATCGGGCCATCTGGTTGATGGCAAAGCATTTGATCACCGGATCTCCGATCCTGATGGTTCTTTTGGCGGGTACCTTCATGTGGTTTCTGGCTAGATCGGGCTGGACGAGCTTGCGGCAATTGCTTGAGGACTCAGGCGAACGATCGCTAGCCTGGGTCGTCGATGCAAGACTGATCGAAGAAGATGCAGCGCAATCCGGCTCGGCTCCTCGACTGGTCTACCACTGATCTAAGCCTCCCAAGATCAGTCCACGGGACCGCCCTCACTCGCCTTTCTTGCCGCCTCAAACTCATCCCCGGGCTGCCACTCGACTGGCTTTGCCTGCGCGCTGGCCAGCCAGCCCAGCACGAATCCGAACCGCGCCAGCTTGGCGTTGCCGCGGAAGTCCCAGTCGGCGCGGTACTCGTCCGACGGCTGGTGGTAGTGGTGGGCGACGTAGTCTTCGCTCTGCGCGCGGCCCCACTCCGGCGTATGCCCCTCGAACAAATCGCCCTGGTCGACCGAGAACGCCGGAATGCCGACGCGCGCCAGCGAGAAATGATCGGAGCGGTAATAGTGTCCCGCGCCGGGCGTGGGATCGGGCAGTAGCGCGAGGTCGAAGGCCTTGGCAACAGTCTGGACCGTCGGCCAGAAGTCGATGCGCTCAGCGCCGCCCAGGCTCACCGAGCGCGGGGTGCCGATGGGCAGCAGCATGTCGAAGTTGAGGTCGAGCGCGATCTGGCCGGCGGGCACGGGCGGATGCATGCCGAGATATTGCGACCCGAGCAGGCCCTGCTCCTCGGCGGTGACGGAAGCAAAGTACATGGCGTGCGGCGGCCTCTGGCTGGACTGCGCAAAGGCGCGGGCCAGCTCGAGCAGGATGCCGCAGCCGGTGCCATTGTCTGCCGCGCCGTTGTAGATGTTGTCGCCCTTGGCGTCCGGATCGATCCCGAGATGATCGTAATGCGCGGTGTAGAGGACAGCCTGATTTGCCGCGCTGGAGCCGGCCACGCGGCCGACCACGTTCGATGAAATATAGCGGCGCACGCGGCTCTCAATGTGCGCGCGCAGGTGCACCGGCAGCTCGACCGCATGGAACGCGCCCGGCTTGCCGGCCTGCGCAATGGCCTGATCGAGATCGCCCAGGCCGGCCATGGTGAGCAGGCGTTGGGCCACGTCGTGCTGGATCCACGCGGCTGCGCGTAGCGTGGCCGAGGGGTCGCCCTGGAGGTAGCTCTTCTCGATGGCCTGCGAGTTGCGCACCACCTCCCAACCATAACTTGCAAGATCTGTCCGGTGAATAATCAGCACGCCCACAGCGCCGCGCCGCGCGGCTTCTTCATATTTGTAGGTCCAGCGGCCGTAGTAGGTGAGCGCCTTGCCCTTGAAGAATTTTTCGTCATTGGAGGGCGGCTCGTTGACGATGACGAGCACGATCTTGCCCTTGACATCGATTTCCTTACCGTTTGAATCAGCGTAGTCGTCCCAGTTGTACTCGGGCGCGTGGATGCCGTAGCCGACGAAGACGATGGGCGCGTCGAAGTCGGCGCTGGGCTGGCCGGTCTGGTCCTTGGACACGATCTCCGTGCCATAGGCCAGATCGACGGGCTGGCCGCCGACGGGAACGAGCGCAAATTTCGTTTTGTCATCGATGGTGTGGACGGCTATCAGCGGCACGCTCTGAAAATATGTTCCGTTGTCGCCTGCGGGCTCGACGCCTGAAAGCGCAAACTGCGTGGCGATGTACTCGGCGGCCAGCTCTGCGCCGCGCTTGCCGGGGCCGCGGCCCTCCAGCAGGTCGAGCGAGAGGAAGCGCACGTGAGCGCGGATTTTTTCGGGATCGATACTGGCGGCGGCGGCGCGGGCTGCGTCAGGTAGGCCGGCAATCGGAGGAACCTGCTGGGCTCTTGCGGCAGTGGAGGCCATCGCGGCTGCGGCCAGCGCGATGAGAATCTGGGTGCGGTGCATGGGGGTCTCCCGTAAATCGGCGGTCATGCGCAATCTGATTTTACGCGGGACATTTCGGGCGGCTGATTTGCAGATTCGCGGACTCGCGGTCGATCAGCGGATTCCGATCGGGAGCGATGCAGAGGGTTGCCTCCTCCGCGCGGGATGGCGAGTTGGCAGGTTGGCGTGCGACGGGTTGGCGGCTCCGAAGCCGAACTTGATGCTCTCGGTTACGGCATTTCAAAGCGCCCGCTGCGCAGCATCCTCGCTGTCCAATTAGCGTGAGGAAAGCCGCAGACGGCCAGAGCCTTCACTTCCCTGTCGATGTCGTATTCCACGCGGTGGATGGTGGCTTTGAGCCCATCGAGCAGGAGCCACGCGGCGCGCCGATCGCCGTCGTAGGGCATGCCAACGCTGCCGGAGTTGGCCACGATCAACTGCGGCGAGCTCATGCCGGGCACAGTGCGGACAAAGGGCCGGTGGATGTGGCTGTATACGGCGACAGGCTGGTCGAGGGGCCCGAATTCCGACTGCAGCTCCGCGTCGGCAGCGTCGTGCGGGGGCCCGCGCCACAGGCTTTCAGGGGTGGCATGAACCAGCGCCAGCGGCGGCCGGATCAGGAAGCTGGGAAGGGTGCGCAGCCAGGCGAGCCGCTGGTCGCCGAGCTGGGCGCGGGTGGCCGCGGCCATCTCCGCTACGGCGGCGAAGAGCGGCTGCAGGCGATCCGGCGATCGCGCGGCAAACGAGGCCAGCGAGCCGGGATCGGTGAGCATCTCTTCGCCGTTGCCCGCCACGCCGCGCCAGCCCAGCGCGCGAATGCGGTCCACGACTTCGCAGGGACTGGAGCCCCCGTCGGCCAGGTCGCCGCCGTGGAGCACCAGGTCCGGCGCGGCCTGCCGCACATCGGCGATGACCGCTTCCAGCGCGGTGAGGTTGCCGTGGACGTCGGAAACGATGGCGATGCGCATGACGGTTCGCCCCCGTGGAATCTCAGCGTAGCCCGATTCCGGCGTCGGGTGCAATGGCATCGAGCGGCGCGGCGGCCAGCAGGCGGGCGCGGGTGAGCACCTTGCGGGCGAGGCCGGTGAGCGCCATGCCGGCCGCCTCGCCCAGAGGAACCCACCGGCGCTGGCCGCCAGCCTCGGTCAGCGTCTCGAGGTCGCCCTCGTAGACGGTGCGGATGCGCACGTAGTAATTGACCTGCATGATGGCGTGGCGGACAGTCATGCGCAGGTGCTCTTCCGGCACGGCCGGGTCAAGCAGCGTGGGCAGCTCCCATAGGCCGGGCATGACCGTGAGCGTGTCGGGCCGCTGCTCCAGCAGCACTTCGCGGTGGAGCTGTCCAGCCTCCTGGCCGCTGCGCACGGAGAGCGCATGAGCCACCTCGCGGCTCAGCATGGGCGGGCGCGGCGCGGTCTGGTGCTCGCCGCGTGTCTTGCAATGGCTTGCGAGCGGGCACACCAGGCACTGCGGGTTGCGCGGCAGGCAGACGGTGGCGCCCAACTCCATCATGGCCTGGTTGAAGTCGCCGGGGCGAGCCGGATCGAGCAGCTCCGCGGCCAGCGTGTCGATCTTGCGCTTCAGGCCTGCGCCGCCGGCGCGGCTTCCGGCGGCCCAACCGGCCAGCCGGCAGAGTACCCGCTCCACGTTGCCATCCACCACGGCCACCGCCTCGCCATGCGCGATGCTGGCCACGGCGGCGGCCGTGTACGCCCCGATGCCGGGCAGCTTGCGCAGGTCTTCGGATGCGGCGGGCAGGTTGCCGCCCAGTTCGCCGGCCACAAACTGCGCGGCCTTGTGCAACATCCGGGCGCGGCGATAGTAGCCCAGGCCGCTCCAGGCAGCCAGCACGTCCTGCTCCGGCGCCAGCGCCAGCGAGATCAGCGTGGGAAACCGCTCAATAAAAGCATGATAACGGTCGATGACCACCGCGACGCGCGTTTGCTGCAGCATGATTTCCGAAACCCAGATGCGGTAGGGGTCCGGCGTGCGCCGCCAGGGCAGATCGCGCCGGTTGACCTCGTACCAGTCCAGCAGCTGGCCGCGGAGCAGGGCGGTCTGGGCACGATCGCGGACCCTATGAGCGGTTTTAGCCATCAATCCAACTGCAATGGTTGCGCTTCAATGCGAGTCAGTGCGTCGAGGAGCCGTCTTCCTTGGAGCTGGTGCCCCAGAAGATGCACGTGAAAAAGACGACGACGATCAGCGGAACGACGAAGAAGGGCGAAGTGATGTGCATCGGGCACGCTCCCAGCCAATAGAGTATCAAAGCGGCGACGAGCATCTCGATCAATCAAAGCGATGGGTGCCCCAGGTCCCGACATTGGGACCTGGGATCCTATCCCTCGGCTCGACGGTGGGTGCCCCAGGTCTCGATTTTGAGACTTTGGATACCTCAGAACCCCACCCGAGCCGTCTACTCCTTCGGCCCTCCATTGGGATAATCCACTCGAATGGTCAATATCTCAAATTGACCCCTGGGTGCCCCAGGTCTCGATTTTGAGACCTGGGATACCTCAGAACCCCACCCGAGCCGTCTACTCCTTCGGCCCTCCATTGGGATAATCCACCCGGATGGTCAATATCTCATACGGATGAATCGGCGCCTTGACCACATCGCCCATAACCGCCAGCGCCGCGCCCTCAGGCACCTCCATCATATTGGTGACCGTGGCCCCACTCGCCCCCGGCGGCACGTGGAACTCGACCGTCGACTCCTTGCCCGCCCATTCATAAACTCTGAAGATAAGGCCCTTGGCGTCTTCGGCCTTTTTCACCGCGGTCAGCACCACATTGTCCGGCGAGACCGACGCGAACGAGTGCTCCGCCGGCAGCGTGCCCGCGTGCGCCGTGGTCACTACGGCCGTGAGCGGGTAGTTGTATTCAAATCCGTGGCGGACGGTCATCGCGTCCTTCCACGTGCCGGCGTGCGGATAGAGCGCGTAGTGGAAGTGGTGGTGCCCCATGTCGGCGTCGGGGTCAGGCCACTTGGGCGAGCGCAGCAGCGTGAGGCGCAGCGTGTTGCCGGCCGCATCGTAGCCAAACTTGGAGTCGTTGATCAGGCTCAGGCCGTGCTTGCCGTCTCCCAGGTCGGCCCACTGCTGCGCGGGCACCTCGAATTGCGCCTTCTCCCACGAATTGTCGCGCGTAGTCGGCCGGTCGATGGTGCCGTAGGGAATCTCGTAGGTGGCAAACGGCCCCGATGCCGCCAGCGGAAACGCCGCCTTGAGCAGGACATGCGATTCGTGCCAGTCGATGTCGTTTT
>Ga0302324_100016909_pt1 | contig 14497 bp, 14 predicted proteins | sample Palsa_T0_1_FD_201949 | JGI IMG/M metagenome (GOLD analysis project Ga0302324, IMG submission 201949) | Peat permafrost microbial communities from Stordalen Mire near Abisko, Sweden - Palsa_T0_1 | ecosystem: Environmental > Terrestrial > Soil > Palsa > Peat permafrost | place: Sweden: Abisko...
CGCCCCGCTTTGGAACGACATGCCCATTTTCTTGCGCAGCTCGTCACGTTCCGGTTCGGGAATGCCCGCGAAATTCTTCCCCCGGATCCAGATCTCCCCGCTGCTCGGCGTTTCAAGACCCACCAGTGTGCGCAACAGCGTGCTTTTGCCGGAGCCCGAGCCACCCAGGATCACCAGCGTCTCATTAGCCGGCACCTCGAAGTTTATGCCGTGGAGAATTTCCCGCTGGCCATAGCGGACGCGGAGATCGCGCACGACTATCGCGTTATTCCTCATTATGTCGCTGGATGCGCCCTCTTGTTTGACCATACCTTCTACACGCCTCTTCGAAATTACTTCGCGAAATAGAACAGGGCGGTGAAAACCAGGTCCACGGCAATCACCGCGAAGATCGATTTCACCACCGCCGAGGTGGTCGACCGTCCCACCTGCTCGGAGCCCAGACCGGTCGAGAAACCTTCCTGGCATCCGACCGCGGTGATCACCAGTCCGAACATCACACTCTTGATCAAGCCGGTCAGAACGTCATGCAGGACCAGGGCGACTATGGTGGCGTGGAAATAGGTGCCCCAAGTGAACCCTGCATTCGTCACTCCGAAAAGGCCGCCGCCCAGGACGCCCATGAAGTCCGACCAGACGGTCAGGCACGGCATCATGAGCACCATGGCCAGAAACTTCGGTGCGACCAGAAAATGCACCGGCTTAAGGGCCATGGTCTGCAGCGCGTCGAGCTCTTCGTTCACCTTCATGGTGCCGATTTCCGCGGCGAAGGACGAGCCCGAGCGACCGATGACCATCACCGCAGTCATCAGGGGCCCTAGTTCGCGCGTGACCGCCAAGGCCACGAGGCCGGCCACCAGTTGCAAAGCACCTAGCTTGCGCAGCTCGTAGGCCCCTTGCAGCGCCAAAATGACTCCGATGAAAAATGCGATGAGGGAGACGATCGGCAGGGCTTCCACGCCCACAGCCATGGCCTGATGCACCGCGCGCTTCCAGCGCAGCGGCTTGCTCCAGATGGGTTGGGTGAAATTCGCTGCGACCGCGCCTCCCGTCAGCCGAGCCAGGTCGCCCACGTAGGCCAGGCCGTTGATGGTGGCTTCACCGATGGAATCTGTGAATGGCATTCGCAGTTTATTCCGCGTGGGGCTAGGGGGTCGAGGCGGGGCCGCTGCCTCCCCGCAAGGCTTCCTCTTCAGTGGTGTGAACTTCAAAAACCTTCAGCAGCCGCGTCAGCTCCAGTACCTCTCGTGTGTTGCGGCTCAAACCGTACAACGCGAACCCACTCTTCATGTCCCGCGAGAGCTTTAGTCCCTCCACCAGCGAAGCTACGCCGGCGCTGTCAACGTAGGGTACCTTTTCGAGATTCACGATGACGCGGGGTACGCGTTTCTGCTTGATGAGGTCCAGCAAAACCTTGCGTACTTCCGGAGAGCTGTACAGAGTGATCTCCCCGGAGATGTCGACAATGGTAGCGTTTTCGAGTTGACGCGTGGAAATATTCACGGCTGCACCAAGCCCGCCGGGTCCTTAAACGGGTGCCCCATGTTGTGCCAGAGATTCCCTTCAGATGCAACCACTTTTGGAAGGCGTGAAACCGCCTCGGCAACTAATCTGCCGCGTCAGCCGCGACGATCCACCGGAGTATAACTGCGCAGGTCGTATCCAAGATATACCTGGCGCGGCCGGGAAATCTTCTGTTCCGAGTCCAATAGCATCTCTTCCCACTGGGCGATCCATCCCGAGGTACGCGCGATGGCGAAGAGCACCGGGAACATGGTCACCGGGAATCCCATCGACTGGTAAATTAGGCCGGTATAGAAGTCGACATTGGGATAGAGGCGTCGGGAGACGAAATATTCGTCCTCCAGAGCGATGCGCTCGCACTCAAGCGCTATATCAACCAGCGGATTGCGGCCCATCACATCAAACACTTCGTAGGCAATGCGCTTCACTATGCGCGCGCGCGGATCGTAATTCTTGTAGATACGGTGGCCGAAGCCCATCAATTTCTTTTCGCCGGCTTTTACGCGCTTGATGTATGCGGGCACATCCTTGATCGAGCCGATGTCCACCAGCATGCGCAACACCTGCTCGTTGGCGCCGCCATGCAGCGGACCGTAGAGCGCCGCCGTCGCCGCGGCTATGGCCGAATAAGGATCCACTTCCGAGCTGCCCACGCCGCGCATCGCCGTCGAGGAGCAGTTCTGCTCGTGATCGGCATGCAGAATGAACAAAATGTCGAGTGCGCGCTCGAGTGTTGGATTCGGGCGGTACTTCAATTCGGTGGTACGGAAGAGCATGTTCAGAAAGTTCGCGGCGTAGTTCAGCTCGTTATCCGGGTAGGAGAACGGCATGCCCAGGCTGTGACGATAGGCGAACGCAGCCAGGGTGGGCATCTTCCCGATCAATCGAAAGGTCTGCTTGCGGCGCGAATCGGCGTTGAAGATGTCCTTAGCGTCCGGATAAAACGTGGAGAGCGCGGCCACGGTGGAAATCAGCATGCCCATCGGGTGCGCGTCATAATGAAAACCGTCCAGGAATTTTTTGATGCTCTCGTGAATGAACGTGTGGTGCGTGATCTGATAATTCCAGTCGGCCAGTTGCGATTGCGTGGGCAATTCGCCGTGCAGCAGCAGGTAGGCCGTTTCCGGGTAGGTGCTCTTTTCGGCCAGTTCTTCGATTGCGTATCCGCGATACCGCAGGATGCCCTTGTCGCCGTCAATGTAGGTGATCTTGCTGATACACGACGCCGTGTTGGAAAACGCCGGATCGTAACTCATCATGCCGAAGTCCGAGCTGTCCACTTTTATCGCTCGAAGATCGATGGCGTGAATCGTGTCATTCTTAATTGGAACTTCGTACTGCTGGCCTGTGCGGTTGTCGGTGATCGTAAGAGTATCTCGGCGAGCCTCAGCCGATGCTGGCTTGGTCGGAGTCATTCCCTGAACCTTTCGAGCTGTCAGTTTACCCAGTTAAACAGAGCGGCAGGAGCAATATACACCAAAACGGGACGGGAGCGAATGGGTTTGGAGGTGCCACAGGGCGGGACGAGGATTAGTGCCATACGGTAGCGTATGGTAAGGGCCAAGCCCTATTGCGATGGGGTCAGAGTGGCCTGCGGTTGAGTTGCCAACTCGGATCGGTTGCGCCCTCGGTTCTTAGCGCGATAGAGAGCGTCATCGGCGCGATGGATCAAGGCATGCGGTTCTAATGGACTTTCGCCCTGGCTCGCCGCCACTCCGCTGCTAACGGTTACGGCCACCGGCCCACTCTCTGTCTCGACCGGCAGAGATTCGATCGAAGTCCGTATCCTCTCAGCGACGGCGAGAGTCCCCAATTCGCCGGACATGGGAGCAACGATCAGGAATTGCTCCCCGCCGTAACGTCCGGCAGTGTCATAGGGACGAATAGACGCGATAATCCTCCGAGTGATTTCCCTCAAGACGGCATCACCGCAGAGATGACCCCGAGTATCGTTCACGTACTTGAAATGATCCAGATCCAGAAGAATGATTCCAAACGATCCGCCTTCTCGCTTTTGTCTCGAATGTTCGCGGTTCAGGGCATCGAGAACTACACCGCGATTGGCGATGCCCGTCAATAAGTCATGAGTAGCACGAAACCGCAGCTCTTCGTGCGCTTGCGCGAGACTCTCCTGCAAGTCCAGGATGCGCTGCCCCACGCGAAGCCGGTCGCGCAATTCCTGACTATCGAAAGGCTTTGTTAAATAGTCGTCCACTCCGAATTCCACGCAGCGCAGAAGATCGGCTTTCTGGTTGCGTGCGATCAGCAGGAGGAAGTAAACGTATGGCCAATCAGGATGCTCACGCATCCGCTGGCAAACTTGCGGGCCCCCCATCCCAGGCATCATCCAATCGAGCACCGCTAATCGCGGTGCGTTGGCATTCTGCAGGATACGCAGAGCTTCCAGGCCATCAGCAGCCGTGATCGTTTCGTACCCCCACTTTGCGAGGACGTCCTCCAGCACGCGGCGGGAAACCGGATCGTCGTCGGCGATGAGCACTCGCTTCTTGTATTTCTCGTCTATAGTCATTTATTCCTCTTCGCACGACAAAATGCAGCAACTTGTTTGCTTGCCGCGTAAATTCCGGTGTCGATCGCGACCTGATGTGCTCGATGGCCAGCAAAGGCAGGATAGAATCGAGCCGGTGACTGCCCGCGCTGGCATGGGGAACCCTCTCAAAGAGCTATCGGCAGGGAACGCTTATATATTGATAGGTTTGTTGCTAAGGCCGTGAAAATGTGGCGAAGCAGGCATACTTACTACTTTGAGGGCGTGTCCGCGCCCATCCAAACGGTTAGGGAGGCCTTTGTGAGCCAAAACGGTACATTCAGCGGCACTATCGGGCCACGTTTCGACCTTGTTTCTGCGACTCAATTCGAAACGCCAGATGAATATTCTGTTTAAAATTATTGCCCCGAATCAGCCGCTTGCATCGGAGGCGCCTCTTCACTTATGGTGTGACCGGCTCCTCCCAAAACTGACTATGAAGCGCATACTCGTCATCGAAGACGACAAAGACATCGTCGAGTTGGTGCGGTACAACCTCGAAAAAGACGGTTTCCAGGTCATCACCAGCGCGGACGGCTCAACTGGCCTGGCCCAGATTCGTAAAGCGCCGCCCGATCTTTTGATTCTCGACCTGATGTTGCCGAAGATCTCTGGCCTGGAGATTTGCAAGGAAGTGCGCAAAGACGTGAGCCTGAATCGCCTGCCCGTTCTGATTCTCACCGCCAAAGGAGAAGAGGCGGATCGCGTCGTAGGGCTTGAGTTGGGGGCGGATGATTACGTCACGAAGCCGTTCAGCCCGCGCGAGCTGGTAGCGCGGGTCAAAGCCTTGCTGCGCCGCGCCGAGCCCGGAACCCCGTCGGAGAAGACCCTCGAAATCGGATTGCTGCGAATCGATCCCGCCGCCTACCGCGTCACTCGGGGAGGGAAGCCCGTGCCCATGAGTACGCTTGAGTTCCGGCTTCTCTATTTTCTCGCTGCGCGCCCCAACCGCGTGTTCACCCGCGATCAACTTCTCGACGGAGTGTGGGGCACCGAGCGTTTTGTTACTCCTCGCAGTGTCGATGTCTATGTACGACGCCTGCGGGAAAAAATTGAACTCGACCCCCAGCATCCCTCCTACATGAAAACCATCCGTGGTGCAGGATATCTCTTCGAAACCCGTGCCAGCTAGGTTGGTCTGGAGGCTCGGGCTGACTTATCTCGCCCTGTTCGTAGCTACTCTGTTCGTCATCCGCTTTGTCGCGCAGTCGGAACTGACTGCGCCAGGATTCCGTAACCGTTTGGCCGTTGCTTCTCTCGTACTCCTCTTCATCGGTGGCCTTACGGCTTTCGTTTTTGCCAGATTGGTCGCCCGTCGAGTCGTTCGGCTCGAACGATTCGCTTTGCGGGTCGCCCAAGGTGATTTTCAACCGTTGCCTGAGGAACGCTCTCACGACGAATTGGCCAACCTAGCCCACGCCATGAATGAAACGGCCGCTTCGATGGCGCGTACAGTGCAATCGCTCAGCAGCGAGCTCAGCCGCTCGAGCACCATCCTGCGAAGCATGGTGGAGGGTGTTGCGGTCGTTGATGCGCAGGAGCGTGTGGTCTTTTCCAATCGCGCTTTTTCCGAAATTCTGAATCTGGACCCCGCTCTGATCGAGGGACGCCCCCTGATCGAAGTGGTACGGCACTCCGATCTCCTGGAACTCATCCGCCGCGTTCTGCTCGGCGAGGAAAGCTCTCAGATTGACATCACAATGGGCATCGTTCAGCTGAGCAGCTTCTCAGTTACCGCCACGCCGGTGCAGACGCTGGAGCCCAAATCACCCGCATCTCAATTGCCTGGCATCGCTATCGCGCGAGATTTTGCGGGGGGCAAGCCCTCCGGTGCCGTCGTCGTGCTCCACGACGTGACGGAACTTCGGCGCCTCGAGCGCGTGCGCCAGGATTTTGTCGCCAATGTTTCCCACGAGTTCAAGACGCCGCTCACGGCTATTCAGGGATTTTCCGAAACGCTGCTGGCAGGCGCTCTCGATGACGCCCAGAATAACCGGCGATTCCTTGGGATCATTCGCGACCATGCCACGCGCTTGGCCCGCTTGACCGACGACCTCTTAAAGCTGGCCCGCATCGAGGCTGGGAAGCTCGAAGTGGAGTTTCGTCGTGTCGACATCGCCGAACAGATCGAACGCTGTCTGGAAACAACCTCGCTTAAGGCTGGCCGCAAACAGATCGCCCTTGAAACGCAGATTCCTTCGGCTTTGCCTCCGGTACGCGGTGATGGCGGCCTGCTGCGCGAAGTGATCCAGAACTTATTGGATAATGCCGTGCAATATACTTCACCGGGCGGTCGGATTCAGGTGCTGGTAGCCATCGGTCCGCGGGAGGTCGTGGTAACCGTTGCCGACACCGGCATAGGAATTCCCCTGGCCGACCAGGAGAGAATTTTCGAGCGCTTCTATCGCGTCGACGCCGCGCGATCGCGTGAAGCCGGAGGCACCGGGCTGGGCCTCTCGATCGCCAAGCACATCGTCGAAGCTCACGGTGGTCGGCTTGGCGTCGAAAGCGAAGTAGGCGCCGGTTCCCGCTTTTCCTTTTCCGTTCCGTTGGCCGTCTAGCTCTGTCTCCGACAGTTCACACTTGCTTGATCTCATTGCAATGTTTCCCTCTCATCCTGCATGGGGTGTTTTAGATGCTCGCGGGTCAATGACCCGCCAGGAGACCACGGTGGGGGCAGCGAAGGTCAGTACTGAAGGCATTTTTCAGGGCGTTTTGATGAATTACCTGATTTCCCAGGCGCGGGCCGTTGAGGCCACCATCAATCGCGCCCTCTCCGCGCTGCTTGATCGTAACGAACGCTTGGCCAGCGAAGTGTTCCTCACTGAGCCGCGCATCAACGAAATGGAAATTGTCATAGACGAACATGCCGTCCGCCTTTTGCGCCAAGGAAATCTGGCCGATACGGATGTGCGTCTCATCGTCGCCTCGCTCAAGATAAACAACGACCTCGAAAGAATGGGCGACTTGGCCGTCAACCTGAGCGAGCGCGCCGTTTCTTTGGCAGCGATGGGCGACGTCCAAAACCCGGTCGAATTGGAGCCTATGGCTGTGGCTGTGCGCGCCATGGTTTCCAAGTGCCTGGGCGCATTGATCTACCAGAACGTTGACCTCGCTACGCAGGTGCTCGAAAGCGACGACCTCGTGGACCAATATCGCGACCGCGTGTTCGAATCGCTTTTGGCCAAGATCGCCGAAAACTCCGCGGTTGCCGCTCCCAACCTGCAGTTCGTTCTGGCGTCGCGGCACCTCGAGCGCATAGCCGATCATGCCACTAACATTGCCGAGGACATTCTGTTCTGGGTCCGGGGACTTGAGGTTCGTCACGGTCGCGCTAGGCAGATGGAAGCGCGCACCGAAGACACCGCCGTGCGAGCGTAGTCACGGATTTTTCACAATCCCGTCATGCGCAGTTCAATTAGCGCGCATATGCTCCCGGCCTCTTGGGGAGTGGCCTGCCGGTCGGGTGTGGCCGTTTGGAAGGCGGCAAGCCCATCGCAGAGCTAGGTGCCAACCTCTTTGATTTCTGTAGGAAAGGATCCATCCTGATCGCCCTACGCAGAAGGTGTGGTTCTCCCGCTCCACCCAACAGTCGCGCCTTCCTTGCCGTCTTAGCGGTGACAGGTGAATTCATCGCGAGTTCTCGGCCGTGTAACACGGATGTAACATTCTAGAAACAAACTAACAAGGAGATCACTCCGCATGCGTAAAGCTCTCACTCTCGCGCTGTTTCTGCTCGGCCTAACGGCCACAGCAGGCGCACAGTCCTCGGTCCTGCTGAATGCAGCGGGTGCTACATTTCCGTATCCGATCTATTCAAAGTGGTTTGACGTCTACCACATGCAGCACCCCACCATTCAGATCAATTACCAGTCGATAGGCTCGGGCGGTGGCATCCGCCAGTTGCAGGCAGGAACTGTTGATTTCGGCGCTTCGGACGCCCCCATGACCGATGATCAACTTGGGCAAACGAAGGTTAAAGTTCTCCACTTCCCGACTGTTTTGGGTGCGGTGGTTCCCACCTACAACGTTGCCGGCGTTTCGGGAGATTTGAATTTCACCCAGAAGGCCCTGACCGGAATCTATCTTGGCACTATCACGAAGTGGAACGATCCGGAAATCACGGGCGCCAATAAGGGCGTCAACCTCCCCAATACCGACATCGTCGTCGTTCATCGCTCCGACGGCAGTGGCACAAGCTTTATCTTTACCGATTTCCTCTCCAAGGCCAGCGACGCTTGGAAGAGCAAGGTCGGTGCCAGCGCGTCCGTGAACTGGCCTGTGGGTCTGGGCGGCAAGGGTAACGAAGGAGTTACCGGCCTAGTGAAACAGACTCCCGGTGCGATCGGTTACATTGAGTTGATTTACGCCGTACAGAACAACATTCCCTACGGCAAGGTGCAGAATGCGTCTGGGAAATTTGTGAAGGCTGACCTCGCCGGCGTCACTGCCGCGGCGGCAGGAGCAGCCAAATCGATTCCCGACGATTTCCGCGTTTCCATTACCAATGCACCGGGCGCGACGGCCTATCCTATTTCCAGCTTTACTTGGCTGCTGATCCCCACTCAAATTCCCGACGCCGCCAAGCGCGACGCTATCAAGGGCTTTTTGAAGTGGATGCTTACTGACGGCCAGAATTACAACGAGGGCCTGTCGTATGCAAAGCTTCCGAAGCTCGTAGTCGACAAGGAACAAAAGGCTATTGCCTTGATCCAGTAATGGCTACCGCTACCACCTTCGACCATGCGGCTCCGCCTCAGGCGGGGCCGCGTGCGTTTATAGCGCGCCTTCGTCACGGCGACGAAATCGCGCACGTCATTACTTTGGTCTTTGCCGCCGCCATCCTCTTAATTACCTCTATGCTCGTCTACGAGCTATGGGTAAATTCGGTGCTTTCCCGAACCAAGTTCGGCTGGCACTTCCTTTGGACTAGCGTCTGGGACCCGGTCTTCGATAATTTCGGCTCGCTGCCGTTTATCTATGGCACATTGGTCACCGCCGTCGTCTCGCTGGTTATCGCCGTGCCATTAGGCCTGGCGGCGGCCATCTTTCTCGCGGATCTCGCTCCTCGCAAATTCAGCGATCCCGTGTCGTTCCTTATCGACTTGCTCGCCGCCGTACCCAGCGTCATCTATGGGTTGCTGGGAGTCTTCGTGGTCGTCCCGCTCATGCGCACGGTAATAGGCCCCGTCCTAAAATCGACTTTGGGATTCCTCCCCATTTTTCGAGGGCCCAATTACGGAGTCGGGTTCCTTACCGCTGGAATCGTCCTGGCCATTATGGTCGTGCCCTTCATTATTTCTGTTTCGCGTGAAGTCTTGCTTACTGTGCCGCGCGAACAGCGCGAGGCGGCTCTCGCGCTCGGTGCTACTCGCTGGGAATCTACCTGGCAGGTGGTCGTTCCGTGGGCTCGCACCGGCATTCTCGGATCCGTTTTCCTGGCCTTGGCCCGCGCCTTGGGCGAAACCATGGCCGTCACGATGGTAATCGGCAACGATCCGAAGATCAGCGCCTCGCTTCTGGCCCCCGGCTACACCATCGCCGCCGTCATCGCCAACGAATTCACCGAAGCTACCGGCAATCTGTATTTGAGCGCGCTCATCGAGCTTGGCTTGGTTCTATTCCTGATGACCTTCATCCTGAACGGTCTTGCACGAATCCTGATCGTGGCCACCGAGCGGGGCGGGGGACGTCCCTCATGAACCGCGCCCGACTGATGTGGAGAAAATCGCTGAATGCCGTCATGCTTACGCTCACCGGCATAGCGGCTCTCGCGGTCGTGTCCATTCTCTTCCTGATTCTTGGCTACCTTATTTACAACGGTGGGAAATCCCTCAATTGGGCCTTCTTTACCGAGCTTCCGAAGCCCGTCGGCGAAGCCGGCGGCGGAATGGCCAATGCCATCGTCGGGAGTCTCAAGCTTCTTCTCTTGGCCGCCGTGATCGGCCTTCCCGTGGGTCTGATGGCCGGCATCTACCTCGCGGAATTCGGCGGCAAGGTGTTCGGATTCGTTGTTCGCTACACTACAGACCTCCTGAACGGCGTTCCCTCGATCGTTATCGGAATTTTTGCCTATTCTCTGGCCGTGCTTCCCGTGAAGCATTTCTCGGCCCTAGCCGGTGGCTTGGCTCTGGGAGTCATGGTCATCCCGATCACCATGCGCAGCACTGAGGAGTTTCTTCGCGCCATTCCCGGCAGCCTGCGCGAGGGCGCGATGGCGCTGGGTGCAAGCAAGTGGCGAACGATTGCCACCGTGGTTCTGCCCGCGGCGAGCGGCGGCATTATTACCGGTATGTTGCTTTCTCTCGCGCGCGTAGCCGGAGAGACCGCCCCCTTGCTATTTACCGCCTTCGGCAATCGCTTTTGGAGTCCGGGATGGAATCAACCGATCGCTTCTCTCCCGGTGATGATCTATAACTACGCCATCTCCCCTTACGACGACTGGCATCGGCAAGCTTGGGCCGCTGGACTCGTTCTGCTCGGTTTGGTACTAATTGCAAATCTAGGTTGCCGGCTGGTATTGAGTCGCACGGGAGCCGGACGGAGTGCATGATATGGCATCAGCCGCTCACGGAAAAGACGCCAGCGCTGTGCGGGTCGCGCCACAGGTAAAGATGATCGAAAAGAACCCACCGACACCGGAGAAGGAGGCGCTGGTGCGCTTCGAGATTTCTGACCTCAATGTCTTCTACGGTCCTAAGCAAGCCGTCTTTGGATTGAATCTCAAGATTCCCAAGAATCGTGTCACTGCTCTCATCGGTCCTTCCGGTTGCGGCAAGTCCACTTTCCTGCGAACTCTGAACCGCATGAACGACACCATCCGCCACTCACGGGTGGTCGGCAGTATCCTACTCGACGGCCAGGATATCCTTAAAATGGACGTCGTTGGCCTTCGCCGTCGCGTCGGTATGGTCTTTCAGCGTCCCAATCCGTTTCCCAAGTCGATCTATGACAACGTCGCCTACGGCCTTCGCATCAACGGTTATTCCGGCCGCCTCGGCGATCTCGTCGAGCACAGTCTGAAGCGCGCCGCCCTGTGGGAGGAAGTGAAAGATTCCCTGCATAAGTCGGCTTTCGCCCTATCCGGCGGCCAGCAGCAGCGGCTTTGCATCGCCCGCGCCTTGGCCGTCGATCCTGAGGTGCTGCTTCTCGATGAGCCCTGCTCGGCGCTCGATCCCGTTACCACGGCGAAAATCGAGGAGCTGATGTTCACCCTCAAAGACAGCTGCACCATGGCCATCGTGACTCACAATATGCAACAGGCCGCCCGCGCCAGCGACTTTACGGCCTTTATGCTGGATGGCAAACTTATCGAGCACAATGAAACATCCAAGCTTTTTACGACCCCGTCAGACCACCGAACGGAGGCTTACATCACCGGCCGCTTCGGGTAATTCATGTGCGGTCGGCCTTGGTCGATTTTGGGACGCGGCGTCGGCCGCGTGATTTACGCTTCGCGCGAAGTTTCCGCGCCGATGTCAGGAAGGAATGAGGAGCCATGGAACGTCACTGGGAACATGACCTCGAAGAATTGAAGCAGCGCCTGCTGTGGATGGGCAGCCTCGCCGAGCGCGCCGTCCACCAGGCGGTTCACGCCGTTCTCGATGCCGATGAACAGCTTGCCGAAAGTGTCCTCAACGAAGAGGATGCCATCAACGAGATGCAGATCGAAATTGACGAGCGCGTCCAGCGCCTGCTCGCCCTGCAGGCTCCCATGGCCGCCGACTTGCGCTTTCTCCTTGCCGTCTCACGCATCAATGGCGACCTCGAGCGCATCGGGGACCAGGCCGTGAACATCTCGCACTCCGCCATGCGCGTTCTGCGCCATCCCCAGGTTAAGCCCTACGTCGATCTTCCTCGCATGAGCGAACTTGCCGAGGGAATGGTGCGCGACAGCTTGAATGCGGTCGTCCGCGGCGATCAGGATTTGGCCCAGAGCGTTCTTCAGCGTGACGACCAGGTCGACCGCCTGCGCGACCAGCTCTTCCGCGAGCTGCTCACCTATATGATGGAAAACTCGTCGGTGGTCTTCTCGGCTTTTGAGTTGATCATGGTGGCCAAGAACCTCGAGCGCATTGGCGACCACGCCACCAATATCGCCGAAGATGTCATTTACTTTGTTGCTGGCCGCGACGTCCGCCACCCGGCGCTCGACCGCCGCTAACGTTCGCTAACGTTTCTCGATCTCACGAACACGTGCGCGATTTGCTCGTAACGATCGCCGTTTTCTGGGATAGAATGCCGCCCCGGATGTCTCCAGACAGGCACATTTCCGTCACCGCCATCTATCCGGGCTCGTTCGACCCGGTCACCAACGGCCACCTCGATCTCATCAGCCGGGCTGCTTCCATGTTCGATCGTCTGGTCGTCGCCGTCACAACCAACGTCGAAAAGGATCCCTTGTTCAGCGTCAAGGAACGCGTCGAGCTTATCGAGACCGTTACCTTCGAATACAAGAACGTCGAAGTGGAAATGTTCGATGGCCTGCTCGTCGATTTCGCCCGAGCCAAAAACGCCCGTGTCATTCTTCGCGGCATCCGCGCCGTCTCCGACTACGAATACGAACTCCAGATGGCTTCGATGAACCGCAAGATCGAGCCGCTGATCGAAACCATCTTCATGCTTCCCGCCGAAGCCTATAGCTACCTGAGTTCGCGCCTGGTCAAAGAATTGGCCCGGTTGGGAGGCCTGCCCAAGGGCTTGGTCCCGCCGGTTGTGGAAGAGCGCCTGCGGGCCAAATTCAGCTAGAATATTCCCCGTGCCTCCTGTTCCGCCAATCATCAAAGGGGAAGCCGTGGAACCTGCTACGAGCGTCAAAGCGGACGAGACCTTTCACCTCGCGGATCGCATCAATCGCATCAGCGCTTCTCCCACGATGGCCGTGCTGCACGCCGCCGAGCAGCTGAAGGCCAAGGGTGTGGACGTCGCCGACTTCGGCCCCGGCGAGCCGGATTTCCCGACCCCCGAGCACATCAAGCGCGCCGCCATCAAGGCCCTCGAGGAAAATCGTACCAAGTACACCGCCACCCCGGGTATCGCTCCCCTGCGGCAGGCGATCTGTGATTGGCACGCCGCGCAGCTCGGTTCGTCCTATCAGCCGGCTGAATCCATCGTTACCGTGGGCGGCAAGCACGCCATTTTCAATGTCGTGTGCTCGCTTATTAATTCCGGCGACGAAGTCATTATCGCCGCCCCCTACTGGGTCAGCTATCCCGATATCGTGAAATACGCGGGGGGCAAGCCGGTCATTCTCGAAACCCGAGCCGAAGACAATTTCATCATGCGCGCCGCGGAGGTTGAAAAGCTCCTCACGCCCCGTACGCGCATGGTCATTGCCGATTCGCCCAGCAATCCGTCGGGCGCCGTCATCCCACCCGAGGAGTTTCAAAAGATCCTGGCCGTCTGCCAGCGCCGCGGCATTTGGCTCCTCTCCGACGAATGTTATTCGCACTTCACTTACGGCGACGCCAGGCCCTTTTCCATCGCTAGCGTGCCGGACTCGAAGAGCGGGGTCATCATCGTTGGCTCGCTCTCGAAAACGTTTGCCATGACCGGATGGCGCGTCGGCTACGTGCTTGCGCCGCAACCGCTCATCGGTGCCATCACCAAGCTGCAAAGCCAGTCCACATCGAACGCTACATCGATTGCCCAGTACGCGGCGCTCGAAGCATTGCGCGGGCCGATGGACTCTGTGCATACCATGCTCGCCGAATACACGCGCCGCCGCGGGCGCATCCTCACAGGCCTGCGCGCTATTCCCGGGATTACTTGCACCGCCCCGCAGGGCGCGTTTTACGTCTTCCCGAATATTGCGGCTAAGCTGAACGCCGGGATGCCTACCGACACCCACGCGGCGAATTTACTTTTGGAACGCGAGCACGTAGCCGTCGTTCCCGGAGCCGCTTTTGGCGCTCCGGGTTATCTGCGCCTCTCCTATGCCACATCCATCGAGCGGATCGAAGAAGGACTTCGCCGCATTGCCCGGTTCTTCGCCTAGACCTTTACCCGTTCCGCCGATACCATAAGGCCGATGAAAATTGCGCCCGCGCGTCTCGATCCGGTCTTCTTCCCCCGCCCGTGGGGCGCGCTTTCACTCGCGCCGTTGTTTCCTGAGAGCTCGAGCCTCGTCGAGCCTGTCGGCGAAGCCTGGATGACCGGCGCGGGCGCTCGTTTCGCGGGAGGCGCTTTTGCCGGCCGCACGCTGGGCGAAGCTTGGCCGGAGATGACGCCCGAATGGATCGGCACTCGCGTCAAGCACGAGCCTCTTTTCCCATTACTCGTTAAATTTATCTTTGCGGAGACGAATCTTTCCGTTCAGGTTCACCCCGGCGACGATTACGCCGCGCGATACGAGCAGTCCGCGGGCGGCTGCGGCAAGACGGAAATGTGGCACATCCTGAGCGCCCGCAAGGACGCTGCTGTTTT
>Ga0302324_100016910_pt1 | contig 14496 bp, 10 predicted proteins | sample Palsa_T0_1_FD_201949 | JGI IMG/M metagenome (GOLD analysis project Ga0302324, IMG submission 201949) | Peat permafrost microbial communities from Stordalen Mire near Abisko, Sweden - Palsa_T0_1 | ecosystem: Environmental > Terrestrial > Soil > Palsa > Peat permafrost | place: Sweden: Abisko...
GGCACAGCGAGCGGATGGATTGGAGGCACCACAGTCACCTTCACGCCGGAATCGCCGATCGCAGCCTCGAGAGCGGCCTGGGTGCCCTCGACCGTCTCGCCTGGGAAGATGCGGCAGTTGATATTCGCCGCGGCGCGCTGCGGCAATGCGTTGTTGGCGTGACCGCCTTCCAGCAAGGTCGCGACGCAAGTCGTGCGCAGCATGCTGTGATAACTGCGATCCTTCGAAACGATTGCCTCGGCAGCTGCGTCATGTGGATTCTGCGACAGCGCGACCATCGCGTGGCCCAACTCATCCGTGCGAGCCGCACCTGCTTCGGCAAAGAAAGCACGCGTGGTGGCTGAAAACTTTACCGGAAATTCGTAATCCCGTACTTTTGCAAGCGCGTCAGCGAGCTCATAGATCGCGTTGTCGCGAATCGGGATCGAGCTGTGCCCGCCAGCATTGACAGTCTCCAGCCGATAGTTCTGCATCGCCTTCTCGCCGACCTGGATCGACTCCACAACCAGCTTTCCGTGACCGTCCGTGCGCCCGCCGCCTCCTTCGTTTAGGGCGAACCCAGCGGAGATCAGCTCAGGCTTGTTCTTTGCCAGCCAGTCCGCGCCGTTGAACGCATAGCTTGTCTCTTCGCCACAAGTCAGCGCCAACTTGATCGTGCGCGTGGGACGGTAGCCGCTCTGCTTGAATCGCATCAACGCATCGACCCAAGTCGCATCCATTGCCTTCATATCCGATGTGCCGCGCGCATAGTAATAGCCGTTCTCCTCGATCAGAGTAAATGGATCGCGTACCCAGTCCTCGCGTTTGGCCTCAACCACATCGAGATGGCCAAGCAGCAGCAGTGGCTTGGCCGTACTGGAGGTGCCATGCAAGATGGCGACGAGACCACCTTCCTTCGGATGTTCGGGCACAGAGAACAGCGTGACATCCGCGTCGCTATAGCCTGCCGCCTTCAGATGCGCCGCCATGCGCGCAGCAGCCAGCGTGCAGCTTCCCGCCGACAGCGTCGTGTTTGTCTCGACTAGCTCCTTATAAAGGGCCAGGAATGCGACCTGATCCGGTCGCAGCGGCGTCATAGGCGCCTCCTGCGCGCTCAGCGCCGCAGCCATCGTCAACATGATCGCGCCGACTATTCGCTTGTGCGTCACGAACCTCTCCCGAATGAATCAGACCAATCAGTGATAGCCCAGTGCGAAGCTGATAAGAGCGGTGCCATCCATGCCAGCGACATACTGGCGGCCGTCCACCATGTAGGTCATAGGCGACGCTCGCCAGCTGTCATTGCCCCGGAACGTCCACAGCGTCTTGCCAGACTTCGCATCCACCGCTGCAAAATCCCCGCCGGTCTCGCCATGAAACACGAGCCCACCCGCGGTGGATAGCACGCCGGTGTAATTGGTTTCCTGCGGGCCCGTCAGCAGCTTCTCCCATATCACCGCGCCGGTCTGGATATTGAGCGCGCGCACCAACCGCGTGCCGGGATCGGATGGATCCGGATTGTTGCCGAATATATTGCCGCTCTTGCGATAGATGCCACAATCCTCAGCCGCCATCACATAAAAGAGCCCGGTCTGCGGATCATAGGACTGCGCATACCAGTTGGTGGCACCACGCACGGCCGGACAAGTCTTGGTACCGTCCACGGTCGGCGTGCTGTCCGCGGCCAGAATTGGCGTGCCGTCCTTCTCAAAGCCGCTGGCCCAGGTCATCTTTTTGACGAAGGGCTTCGCCAGTAGGAACTCACCGCTATTACGGTCCAGCACATAGAAGATGCCGCTTCTCTGTGCCGACAGCAACAGCTTGCGCGGTTTACCGCGCCAGTTCGCATCAACCAGGACCAGTGGCTGCGTGGCATCCCAGTCGTGCGTGTCCCAGGGAGTGAACTGAAAATACCATTTGAATTTTCCGCTCTTCGCATCCAGCGCAATCACCGAATTGGTGTAGAGATTGCGACCTGTACGCTCATCGGCATCGGTATCGGGATAAGGATTGCCGACCGCCCAATAAAGCGTGCCGGTCTGCGCATCATAGGATCCGGTGGCCCAAGTGGCGCCGCCGCCAGTCGGCAGCGCACTGCCCTTCCAGGTCTCGGACAACGGCTCGCCTGCTTTGGGAATCGTGTAGAAGCGCCAGACTTCCCGACCGCTGGCCACATCGTAGGCCACCACGAAACCACGCATGGGGGTGTCGCCACCGGCAATGCCCGCGATCACCAGGTCGTTCACGACCATCGGTGCCATCGAACTATAGTATTTTCCGACCGCTCCATTTTCCGGTAGCGATCGGCTCCACATCACCGCGCCGGTCAGGCGGTTGAGGCACACCAGATAGGCATCGTCGGAGATATACAAGACGCGATCGCCCAGCACCGCGACGCCGCGGTTCGGTCCCACCGGCGCAGCGGCGCTACGCGGCGCGCTGGCAATACCGTTATCGCGCGACACGCACCAGAGGTGCGCGCCAGTTTTGGCGTTCAGAGCGCAGACGCGGGCGCCGCCCGTGACATACATCAGCCCGCCAATCACTACAGGTGTGCCCTCCAATCCTTGCCCACCCGGCGCAAATACGAATTGCGGCCGCAGGTCCTTCACATTGGTAGTGTTGATCTGCTGCAGCGATGAATAGCGGTTGGCATCCAGCGTGCCGTTGTAGCTGGGCCAATCGCCCGACTTGGGCATCATGATCTGGTCTATATCGGCCTGGCTCACGGGCGACTGTGGTGCTAGGGTCGGGCCTTCTTCGACCCCAGCGAGACTGCAGAGATAGGCCAGAAGATCGCGGCGCTGCTCGGCGCTCGCGTGCAAAGCAGGCATGTAGGATTGTTTTTCGCGGGTAACGGTTGTGTATTCCGATGCATCCAGCAGACGGAATTTGCCGTCGAGGGTCTGGAGTGCGACCTCATGCTCGGTTTGGTTACGCACGAAGCCGCGCAGGACCGTGGTGTCCTTCAGCGTCACATCCGCCACTGCCCACTGAAAATCCGGACAGAAGGCCCAGAAGGGGCAAACGGCCAGCGACTTCACCCCCATTAGCGATGTCGGGTCATCCAGCCAGGTATTGATTTCCTTCAGCGTCGAACGCACGGCGATGCCCGATAGATCCGGTCCATTGACGCCACCGCGTCCCTTGACCATGTGGCAACCGGAACAACCGCTCTGGCCGAAAAAGAGTCTCTCACCGGCGGCCACCTGCTCGGCAGGCGCGGCTCGCAGCGCGGAGTCGTTCATGGACTTCAGCCACGCGGCGATGCGCGTCACCTGATCCTGGGGCAATGATGCGAACGAAGGCATGCCGCGCGGCGTGCCGCGGCTGATGATGTTCGCGATTGCACCGGCGTCCAGCCGCCGCAGATCGGGATTGTCGGACAATGCGGGCGCGCGATCCCCACCGCCGCCGCCGGAGCCATGACAGCCGGCACAGTCGGCCTCGAAATCTGCCATGGCGGCGCTGAAATTCTCCTGCGCAGCCGCACGCCCGGACATGGTGCACGCCATTAGCACGGCAGCGGCGAGCGCGACAGAGAACCTGCACATGATCAGACCGGCGCCGCTACCACATCCCAACCCCAGCCAGGCGTGCGGGTGGGGTGCATGTAGATCCCTTCCGGGCCTCGCGTAATTTCATATTGCTCGTCAAACATGTCATAGACCTGTTTGGGTCCACCCGGTGGCGGCATGAACAGTTCCGCCCACGGCCCATTGACGTGGCTGAGCGACCAATGACAGGCGCCATTGGTGCCACCGGTATGCGGGATGACCTGAATGTCATAGGCATCGGCCAGCGCTCCTATCTTGCACAGCTCGCTCATGCCACCGCACCAGGTAACGTCTGGCTGCCAAATGGAAGCCCCATCCGCCTGCAACAGCCTGCGGAAACCGTAGCGGCCATAGATATGCTCGCCGGTGGCGAAGTTGGTGGAGGTAACCTTGCGGCGCAGCCGCCCGAAACCCTCAAAATCATAGGGTGGCAGCACCTCCTCTACCCACTTGACGCGATACGGCTCCATCAGTTGACACATCTCAATCGTGTATTGCTCGTCCCACGACATCCAGCAGTCGCACATCACGTCGCCGTCGGGGCCCACGGCTTTGCGGGCGCGCGCGACCAATTCGACATTGCCATGCTTGCCTTCCTCGCCGCTGATCGGTCCGAATGGCATCGCCACCTTAATGCGCTTGAAGCCGTGCTCGACATGCTGCTCGATGTCGTTGCCGGTGCAATAGGCCGGAATGCGCGACTTGGTCTCGCCACCAAGGAGCTCATAGACCGGCACGCCCAATGCCTTGCCGACAATGTCCCACAGCGCATTGTCGAAGCCGGAAATCGCATTCATCGTGACGCCTGCCTGGCCGTAGGATTCGGTAACGCGCCAGTTGATATCCCAGTTGCGCTCGATGTCGAAGGGGTCTCTGCCCATCATCAAACTGGCCAGATGGCCCATGACGATGGCACCGCCGCCGGCGCCGCCCTCCCCATACCCGGTGATGCCCTTGTCAGTGGTGACCTCTACCGTGAAGCTCGGTACATTCTTCGCAGCAAAAAGACTGCGGGTAGGCTTGAACTCCGGGTAGATGTTGGGCGGTGCGGACACTTCCACGCCCTGGGTGGACCAGGAACCGGCGGCGGGGGTATAGGACGGCGGGGGCTTTCGTGGCGTCAACTTCACCAGCCTGATACCGGTGATCTTGAGTTTGGACTTCTCTTGCGCCCACGCGGCCGGCGGCAGAGTGATCGCGCCCGCGGCCAGGGCCGCCGCCTTAATCAGAAACTCACGCCGTATGATGCTCATGCCATGCCTCCAGTTCTCCAACACTGCACAACTGTCACGCAGATACCGTGAAGGTTACGGGCAAGCCAATCAGAGCGCAAAGCGCACAATCGAGAAGTCGTCTTCGAGCGCTTCGCTGCCACGATTCGCGGTCAATGTCTGATAGAGATGATCCAGATCCGACGCGTCGCTGCTGGCAGGGTCAACAATCATTGCGAGAAATTCGTCGAAGCTCATCATAGTGCCGTCGGCGCGCTCCACCTCGAATGCGCCGTCGCTCAAGAGATATAGGTATCGCTGCTGCGGCACGATGAGGGACTCACTGGGATAACGCACACCCGGCATCATTCCGATGGGCAGACCCTTGGTTTTCAACAGCTGCGCGGCACCAGCGTCCGGATCGACGAGCACTGCTGGCGGATGGCCGGCGCAGCCAAAGTCCAGGCGCCGACTGATCGGTTGGTAGACACCGTACCAGAGAGTGAAGTACAGATCGTCATTGGACTTCATCTGATAGGTGTCATTCAGCGCAGCGAGCAGCTGGCCAGGATTGCGAAAGTCTACATCGCGCAACGCTCCGGCTTGAAGCAGATGCAAGACCGCAATCGACAGCAGGCACGGTCCGACGCCATGGCCGCAGACGTCGAGCAGGTACATGGCGAAGTGCTCGGCGTCGATCCAGTGATAACCGAACGCGTCACCGCCCAACGCAGCCGAGGGTACGAAGCGCCAATCAGCGGCGAACGGGTGCACCATCGGGACAGGCAGAAGTGAGCGCACATAGGAGGCTGCTTCAGCTAGCTCGCGCTGAAGCTTCTCGTGGGCGCTGAGCACAGCTTGGCGGGAGGCTTCTAGTTCGCGCTGAGTCACCAGCAGTGCCGCGTTGGCCGCCTCCAGACGCCGATTGAGCACCGCCTCCTGCTCCTGCAGCAGCGTCATTTCATATGCTTTCTGCTGCACACGCCGAGCCGCATCACGTTCGGAGGTGACGTCGAGCAGTACTACCCAAACCGATGCACCTTCATTGTGCAAATGCAGGTCAGCGACTCGACCGCTGACCAGCTCCACCGCAGGAACGTAATAGGGGGTCTCGAGCAGCGGCAACAGCCCCTGCAGGAAGAACACCTCGTCAAATACAGGCTGGCCCACGCGCACCGTCGCCAGCCCATAATTCTCGAGATGCCCGCCGGAGCCGATCAGCGAGAGCTTCTCATCAATCTGCAGATAGGCGACCGAGCGCTGGCTGTACGTTAGCTCTTGCAGGCGCTGGGCGACGCTTGCAGGCAGGCCTTCCATGGCTTAGCGCGTCACGCGAACAGCGAGATCCTTAAAGGCGTCCTCTACTCCCTCGCCAGTTCGCGCACTGCTCGCTCGCACCCACCAGCCCCGGTGGCGCAAGTCTTCGAGCTCCGCGTCATTGATCGCCCACTGTTCCTTGAGATCGCTCTTGTTCAGGAGCAGAACAAAAGGCATAGCGCCGTAATCCGCCTCAACGCGCTCACGCAGCGACAGGGCTACCTGCAGCGTCGATCGGCGCGTTCCATCGGCCACCAATACATATCCGGCAGAGCCGCGCAAATAGCTCATGCGCAGCGAACCGATGTCATCCTCTCCGGCTAGATCCCACAACACGAGGCTCACCACCCGATCCGGAAGCTGTTCAACTTTTTTGTCTATCTTGACGCCTACCGTGGTCAGATAGGAGTCAGAGAAAATGCTCTCTACATAGCGCTTGACGAGACTGGTCTTTCCCACTGAGAAGCCACCGAGCATGCAGATCTTCCTCTGCACCGTGTCGATCAAGGTTGCTCCCCGATTCCGACTGTGAAGGAGACCCGGCGATTGACTGAGCGCGCAGCATCGGAGGCCTCTACCTCGAGGGGCTCGAGCGGTCCGGCGCCGCGCACCGCGAGCAAATCCGGGTCCACACCGCGCTTCTTTAGCAGCGCGCGCACCGCCTCGGCCCGAGCCAAACTCAGCGACAGATTGAAGGTCCCCCGCCCGGTGCTATCGGAGTGTCCGGTCAATGTCACTCGCGTCCTCACTCCCAAACTCGCGGCCAGAGTAGCCAGCTCATTGAGCTCCTTGGCCACCTGATCGAGAGTCGCGTTCTGTCCTGGCGGAGGCAGCGGCTCATCGTAATCGAAGTGGATCGAGCGTGACTCGATCGCGTCGCTCAACTTGCTGAGCGGTCCGTCGTTGACATCCCGCACTGCTGAAAGATCGAATTCGGGTGCGCCGATCGGCAGCAGGCGCCCGGCGCTGCGCGCGCGCGCAAGCCAGGTCGGCGTTGCAGTGCCGGTCGCGACAACGCGGCCGTCCGCTACTGCCAGAGTCACGCTTGCCGGGGGTTGCAGCTGCGCGCGCAGCCTTTCCAGGACCAGCGCGGGATCCAAGCCCTGGAACGAGGCCCAACTGGCAATGACGCGCCTGGGGTCGATCTTCGAGCCCAGCAGCAGGGCCTGCGGGTCAACCGCGAGCGGATCGCGCAATCCCGCCACGAAGAACTTACCGTTGCGCCGACCCGTCTCGGTGATCACGATACCGGGCTTCGTGCGCAGCTGCGAGATATAGCGATCCCAGTGTCGAGCATCTTCCCAGGAGCGCAGACCCCATAGCCCCGCGGCCAGTAGCAGCGCGCCTGCGATCAGCGCGACTAACCATGGGAAGCCACGGCGCGTGGTCCGCTGCGCACGCTGCCGCAGCGCCACGCATTCCAATAACTGCGCTTCGACATCCCCCAATCCCGAGCTATCGCCATTGAAGCTCTCCAGCGTCCGAGATCGCTCCGCGTGTATGCTTGTCAACACCGCGCGCAGCGTCTCGTGCAGGGTCTCAGGGGGATTTCCCCGGATTACCGCCACGAGCGTGGCGAAAGGCCCCTGCTCGGACCACAACCTCAGCTCTCCGAGCTGCATCGTGTCGAGTCCCTGATGCCGCACGCCCGAAAATGAATCGCGCACGAAGTCCTGGATTGCGGCCAGCATAGACGAGACCAGCTGCGGATCCTGGCTCGTCGCCTCTTTAGCCGCGACATGCACGATCAACAGCCCGGTATGGCGATGGATCAGGAACACGTGCTCGACCTGGTAGACGAGCGTGTGCTTGAGGACCACTTCGGCGAATGATCTTCCGGTGCGCCAAGCCTCCCAGCGCCATCGCAGCCCTCGCCAGCTCAAGCTGTGCTTCAGCGTCTCGTTGAGCGATTGAAATGTTTCGTCGACTGTTTCGCCGATTGACTTGCGGATCGCCGGAACGATAAGTGGATAAAGAACGTTGATCAGCGTGCCAGGATCCTTGCGGATCGAACTCTGTGTTGCCCGCTCCAGCGCGGGCGCCAACACGGGCCCCAAGCGCTCATCGCTTGAAGCATTGGCGATCGCGCCGTGCAGCACGCGACCGACTGCGGCCGCAAACTCTTCGGGGTTTTCCACTACCTCGCGAAGTCGCGAGAGCGCCTCGATCTCGCGGCCAAACAGCAAGGTGCGCAATTGTTCGAGCCGCGGGTCCCGGACGGGAATATCGCCCTTGCTGAGCCCCGGCTCGACGCTGCACGCCAACTCGGCCAGCAGGCTGGCGAGGTTTTTCCGGTCAATCGCGGAATCGCTCGGGCAGAGGCGCAGCAGCCAATCGAGCGTAGCGGTGGATGTGCTCACACCGCGCGCGATGAATCAGTTACCCGGCCAGCCGCGCGAAGCATCGCCAGTGCCCTTCCCTAGGCCCTTGGTAGCGCCGTCCTGGTTCAAGCACCTGGCGACCTCGAGGAATAGCCCGGCGAGCAGATTGCGATCCAGCTTGACGTTGCTGAGCTCGGCAAACATCTTTTCAATCGGCTGCTGAACTTCGACGCTCTTGCGCTTAATTTCCTCGCGCAGCGTCTGCGCTTCCTGCGTCACGCGGTCTGCCATATCACGCTCGAGCTGGCTCAGATGGTCTGATAACGCGCGAATGCGTTTCTCCAGCAACTGATTTTGCTCACGCAGCGTGCGCTCGATTTCCTTTTGCGCCTCGGCGCGCAAGTCCTTCTCTTCGCGAAACTGGCTCGCGAGGGACTCGACCTGTTTCTTCGCGTTTGACTCGAACGAACTCAGATTGCGCGCCGTCTCGGACTCGATGTCCTTGAAGCGCTGAAGAAACCGCTCCTCGAGCTTCGAGAATCGGCGGTCATAATCCTGCATTTGATTGCCGAACAACAGGTCGCGAATCTTGTCCACGCCGACCGCGTCGGCGCCAGAAGGCGTGCCGTTGCCCAGCTGAGCGTTCGATCCGGAGTGTAGCGGCCCCTCTTGGGTATTCTCTGCGTTATCGGACACCTGCAATCTCCCGATTTGGTTTGGGGACGGAACTGTAATAAATCGCTTCGCAACTTTGACATCACCCAGCGCGGGTACGCAAGCCTTTACAGGCTTTTTGCGCGTCGCCATCAGCAGGGCCTACCGGACTGAATCCAAACTGACAGAGTGTCGGGCTGCAGCTGCCGCCGGCGAATGAGCCCGTGCGCCGGAGCTACGGAATATGAGCGTGAGCTCATTTCCGTCGACTCTCCGAACGTGGTGCAGTGCGTCGGCGAAATGACGCACGAGGCGGATGCCCCGGCCACCCACAGACGCTTCGGCCAGGGAGCTGGGCAGCCCGGGCGGTACATAGGAGGTTGGATCGAACGGGATAGCATCATCGTCGATGCGGATCACAATCTCTTCGGCTTGGCGCCAGGCGTGAATGCTGACCGTCCCAACCTCGCCAACCGGATAGCCGTAGCCGATCAGGTTGGTAATGAGCTCAGTCAGACATAAATCGACGCGATGGACGAGGGAAGAAGGCAGAAGAAACTCTACCGCCAGCGCCTCTACCCAGCGCTCCAGCCTCGGCAGTTGATCGAGCTTCGCCTGCATCACGATCTGCGAGGACAGTTCAGTCGTCATCGGGCACCGAAGGCTAAAGCGATTTGATAATTGCAGTGGAGCGGCGCGGACACGATCGTGTCAGGCAGAGCCAAATGCCCCTCGCGCCGCGTCAAAGTCGTGGACGATCGGAATGATTGTGTCAATCCCGGTGGCCCTGAGAACCTCTTCGACCTGATTGTTCGGCTTATAGAGCACCATGGAGCCGCCGCGCAGCTTCTGCGCCTTTGCGTTACTGACTAGTGTGCGGATTCCGATCGACGCGATAAAAGTTACGTTTGATAGGTCGACCAGAATCTGCGCCTTGCGGGTTGAGACCAGCATGGTGAACTTCAGGTCGATCTGCTGCGTCCCAATAATATCCATCCGACCGGAGAGGTTGATCCCGAGGACTCCGGAGTCCAGATCCTGAACTGCCAACTCCATGGTTGCTTCCTCTTGGGGCGTAAAACGCGAGTCCGAATCGAATTGAGTTTGCATTATACCAACAGCTCTCTGGAGCCCGGACGTCCGCCACGCGGGATTCGGCTGCTGCTATATCACAGCAATATGACAGCATCGTGTCGGAACGGGCCTTTACTGCACCAGGGCTGCTCTAATTCGATCCCTCTCCTTCTCGTCCTCGTCGAACGCATTGAGAGCCACACCGGTGACTGAACCGTGTCCCCCGAGCGCGGAGCCGGTTACCCCCTTTTCAAATCGCGACGCCTGCGTAACCAGGGCGGCGGCCGGCAGCGGCACGTAGCCCACGTTTGTCACGTACTGCGTGCTATCGGGCGCCAGATTGAAGCGTACGAATGCCTTAACCTCTGGGCGCGCCGCGGCCGCTTGGTTGACATACAGGAATAGTGGTCGTGACAGAGGCTGGTATGTCCCGTCTGCGACGGTCTGTGCGCTGGGCATCGCGCAACCGCGACCGTTGTCGACGGCCACCACTTTCAGCTCATCTTTATGTGCCAGGTAGTAAGCATAGCCGAAGTAGCCCAGGGCATTCGGTTCGGCCGCGACGCCGTGCTCGATGACCATGTCGTCTTCGCTCTTCGCGTAATCGTCTCGACTGCTGCTTTGAGTGCCCACAATCGCCAGGGTGAAATAGTCAAACGTCCCGGACGCCGTTCCTGGGCCGAATAGCACCAGGGGCTGCGCCGGAAAACTCGCCCGGACCTGTTTCCACGTCGTGACCTTGCCCGCGGCGGCGGGTTCCCACATGGCTTTGAGTTCTGCCACCGTGAGGCAATCGACAAAAGCATTCTTTGCGTTCACCACGACCGAGAGGCTGTCGAATGCGATCGGCACCTCGATGTAGCCGACATGTTGCGCCTTGCATTGTTCGCTCTCAACCGAGTTGATAGGACGCGAGGCGTCAGCAATGTCGACCTGTCCAGCACAGAACTTTTCAAATCCGCCACCCGTTCCGGAGAATGCGACCGCGAACTCTACGGCGGGGTTGGACGCGTGAAACGCCTCAGTCATCGCCTTGGCAAGCGGAAAAACCGTGGCCGATCCGTCGATCGTCACCTTTCCAGACAAGACATCAGGGCCCTTTGACGAGCTACATCCCGCGAGCGCGCCCGTAGTAGCTAAGGCGATGATAGACAAGTAGCGGCATAACCTCGGGGCAATCATCTCTTTACTCCTGAGTCAATAATCCTAAATGGGTTCACGTAATGCACATCGAGTCGACGACATCGTTCGATTGTAGAACGGTTAGATGTCAGCGAACACCTCGGCTCTCGCTTCATCACGCTCACGATAAAGCTTGCGGTTCAACCAGAGACGTTCCTTCGGAAGCTGAAATCCTCGCACCAATGCGCGTTCCACAATCGGCTCCCAAAAATTGGGATGCGATGTCAGAAAATAAATGCCTTATGCTACGATGCTGGCGTGACGAGCGGGGCGCACATGCAAGAAGCCGATCAAGAGCCTCAAAGCCGGAGCATCGGCCGCAGACGCTGGTTGGTGATGTTCTGCACCTTTATCGTCGCCGCCGTGTCGTATCTCGATCGCAGCAACATCTCCATCGCCGCATCCTCATTGCAGCGGGAATTTCGCCTTTCGAACGTGCAGTTAGGCACGCTGTTCAGCGCCTTTGCCCTCGGTTATGCGGTCACGCAGCCCTTTGCGGGGCGTATGGCGGATCGCATCGGCGCGTGGCGCGCGATCGCGATTGGACTGGCCTGGTGGAGTGTCTGCACGGCGCTGCTGCCGATGGTCCCCAGCAGCATTCCTGGCGCGCTCGGCGTGCTGATGACGGTGCGCTTCGTACTCGGTATCGGCGAGGCCGTCATTTTCCCGGCGAGCAATCGTCTCGTGGCGAGCTGGATTCCGACTCGCGAACGCGGCTTGGCGAACGGCATAATTTTCGCGGGCGTGGGCATTGGCGCCGGTATCGCGCCGCCGCTAATCACATTCGTGATGCTCAGTTACGGCTGGCGCTGGGCATTCTGGCTGTGTGCGCTCGTTGGGCTCGCGGTATGTGGATTATGGATGCTCTTGGTGCGCAACAGCCCTGCGGAGTACAAGCACATCGGTGCAGCCGAGCTCGCCTATATCAACGCCGGTATCCCCGTGCTTTCCGTCGCGGCGCGACGCTCGGTCAAGTGGCGGGAGATATTGGTCGACCGACAGATTGGCATATTGACGCTCAGTTATTCTTGCTACGGCTATGTCGCGTACATGTTCTTTACCTGGTTTTTTAAGTATCTGTCTGACGTTCGCGGCCTCAACCTGAAGGCTAGTGCGCTGTATGCGACGCTGCCGTTCATCGCCATGGCGATCGCGTCCTCTCTTGGGGGCCTGGTCTCCGATCGGCTGCTCGGCTTGATTGGCAAGCGAGCTGCACGCTGCGGCGTGGCCAGTGCGAGCCTGATCGTGGCCGGCATCTTTGTTTGGAGCGCGACGTTCGTTGCCGATATGCGGCTAGCCGCGGTGGTGCTCGCTGGGGGAGCAGGAGCACTGTATTTCGCGCAGAGCGCCTATTGGGCCATCAGCGCCGATATCGGCGGATCATCTGCCGGGGTCGTCTCGGGCATCATGAACATGGGTCAAAGTCTGGGTGCAGTAGTGACGGCAACTCTGACGCCCATCATCGCCGAGGCCTTCGGCTGGACGGCCTCATTTGTGGTCGCCGCGTGCATTTGCTTCCTCGGTGCCCTGGCCTGGATGTTCATCGATCCATTTCACGCATTAGCGTCCCGCACGCCGTAGCGGGCGAGAAAGTTTGAGCGCCTAGCATGGTTTCAATCACTGGCATTTCCTCGGCGCGCCTCTACCTCAAACCTTACCCGAAGACTTAAAGCTCATGCATATGAAAGCGCCTCACCTTCGCACGAAGTCAGTTGCAGTCTCAATGGCGATGGTCGCTGCGCTGGCCACGCATGCAGTGCAGGGTATGGCCTCAGAGGCCGTGATCGACGAACCGCCTCAATTCGCGTCAACTTGCGCGCTCTGTCACGGCGGGGATGCGCAAGGAACCGATCGAGCGCCTGCACTCAACAACCGCCAACTGCGCGGGCTCACCGAGACCGATATCGCCGATATCATCAAAAACGGCCGCGGCAATATGCCGGCGTTCTCCTCGCTGCCGCCCGCCGACATACAGCAATTGGCGCACTTCGTCCGGGCTCTCAATGCCAGTGCCTTCGATATTAAGCCTGCCGGCGATCAGCTGGCCGGGTCGAGCATCTTCTTCGGTACCGGACAGTGCAGCCAGTGCCATACTGCCGAGGGCCGGGGCGGCACGAACGGCCCCGATCTTTCCGACGGCGGTCGGCGCCTGACGCTGCGCGAGCTCAATCAGGCGCTGCAGCATCCGGAAGCATTGCACGTCGCCGGCTATGAGATGGAAACCGTCACCCTGCGTGATAGCACGACGCTGCGCGGGTTCGCTCGCCATCGCTCCTCCCACAGCATCGATCTGCAGACACTCGATGGCGGTCTGCATCTATTGGACGAAAGCCAATACACGAAGATTGAGCCCGATCCGCGCCCCTTCATGCCGGCCTTCAGTGGGACTGCGGAGCAGTATCGCGACCTCATCGCCTTTTTGAGTTCACTCGATGGCGTGCATGTTGGCAGTAATTCGGCAGCAATGGAGACCGTGCCACCCGAGGCGATCCGCGCGATCGCGCACCCGAGTCCAGCAGATTGGCCGACGTATTCCGGGGACGTTCGGGGCAATCGCTATAGCTCACTGCGCGAGATTAACGAGCGCAACGTTTCATCACTGCGGCAGGCTTGGGTACATCCGTTACCATACGATCCCCTTGAAACCACGCCCGTCGTCATGGACGCGGTGATGTACGTCACGGGGCCAAATCAGGTGTACGCGCTCGATGCCCGCACGGGCGGGGAGATCTGGCACTACTCGCGCCCGCGGTCGGCTGCGAGTGGGATTTCCGGTGATGCCGCGAAAGGGGCGCAGCGCGGCGTCGCGATGCTGGGCGATCGGGTGTTTTTCATCACCGACAACGCGCATCTGATCTGCTTGCATCGGTTGACCGGGGCGCTGCTCTGGGACGTAGCCATGCCCGAGGATTCGGGGAAGTACGGCGGCACTTCTGCGCCGCTGGTTGCCGGCGACCTGGTAATCGCCGGTGTCTCCGGCGGCGATGAAGGTGTACGCGGATTCGTTGCAGCGTATCGGGCCACGAGCGGTGAACAGGCTTGGCGCTTCTGGACGGTGCCGAAGGCAGGCGAAGCCGCTGCTGCCACATGGCAAGGTAACGCCTCGCCACAAGGTGGCACCACCTGGACAACTCCGAGCTACGATCCCGAGACTGGGGTGCTGTATGTCGGGGTTGGCAATCCATATCCCGATACGGATGG
>Ga0302324_100016912_pt1 | contig 14496 bp, 11 predicted proteins | sample Palsa_T0_1_FD_201949 | JGI IMG/M metagenome (GOLD analysis project Ga0302324, IMG submission 201949) | Peat permafrost microbial communities from Stordalen Mire near Abisko, Sweden - Palsa_T0_1 | ecosystem: Environmental > Terrestrial > Soil > Palsa > Peat permafrost | place: Sweden: Abisko...
GAACTTCGCCACGTGACACCTCCACCTCTGCCTTTCTGTCCCGCCGATAAACCCAATACCCGCCAACTCGTTTTCCACACGCCCGTAATGGCATTGGGCAGATCAGGATCCAAGTGAAAGCGCGCGTCGTACCTCGGAGTAGATCGCGTCCTGAGACATCAGGATAGACCGAGTGGCCATCAGAAGACCGACCAGGAGTGTCGTAGTCCCGGCCAGAACCAGCGCGAGAGCGGCGACTCCCACCCCGCCCGAGCCGCTCGTCACCGCCGCTCCGATGACAATGACGCTCAGAACGAGGACGCCGATGGCGGCGAATATGGCAAGTACCGCGTTCTTCAGCAAACGGTGACGGTTAAGGAGCATGGGCAGTTGAATGTCGATCTGGGCGAGTCGTTCCCGACTACTCGCAGGCAAGACGCTGACCGACAGAAAGGTCCCGGTATCACTCGTCAAGCTCTCGAGGCGCTCGCGATTCATGGTTCGGTCGTTGACCGAACCGTACATCGACAGGATGCCTCCTGAGAGAATGGCCACGGTCGTGATCAGAACCACCGGTGCCACCATCGCTTCAATCGCCCTGATCGCCCTGATCGCCCTGATCGCAATGGGGTTCATCGAACTACCACGAACGGCACTCGCCGGTGCGAAGGATGAACCGCTCATGGTTTCGCCCGGGAAGACCACGAGAACTGCGGTCACGATCGGCCCGGTTGCGCCGGCGCAAGATACGCCGAGCTCACGATCTGCCCATCCACCCGATTCAGAGCCCATACCGACCCCTTCTCCCGCGGTGCGTCCTCTCCGAAGAGTTCAGCAAAGGTTTTGGGAAGCTGTTCTTGCAGCGCGCGGATGACTTCTCCATGAGTGCAGAGCACCACCGCACTATCGCCATTTCGTGAGACTCTCCTGAAATAGGTTGCCGCCGACCTGCCTGCGGAAGGAACGAGGCGCTTGGTGCGCTCGACGTGCACACCCAGCCGTGTGGCTAACGGGGTCACCGTCTGTAGGCAGCGTACATACGGACTCGACAAGATCCTCGTCGGAGCGAACGGTGCGAGTAGCTCTTCAAGTGCCTCGGCTTCAGCCACGCCCTGTTGGGTGAGGGGCCGAAGTTGGTCGTCGCCATGCCAGTGTCGTTTGGAGCCGGCATGTCCGTGGCGCACCAACAAGAGCAGCACCCACCCATTCTAAGGTGGGGGCCCCGGGTCGGCTTCGATATATCCCGCGGCCGTCATATGCTGTGGCGCCTGATGAGGTGGAAGCGTCGCCAACTGCGATCTTTTCCAAATCGGGTGGGTGCGAAGGGGAAGCACCCGAGCCTGGTCACTCCGGCCTGATCTGGTGTCCCATCCGGTTGAGCACCTACTCTGCAGGTATGCCGATCGATGGAGACTACGAGCCCAGCTCGTTGGATTTGGTCCGAGAACAGGTCGCCGAGTATGAGGCGTCCGGTGGCGAGCGGGCCAACACCCTGATGGACACCGGGCTTCCGATCATCGTGCTGACCACGCGGGGTAACAAGAGCGGAAAGGTTCGCAAGATGGCCCTGATGCGAGTCGAGCACCAGGGTGAGTACGCCCTCGTTGCCTCGCAGGGCGGGATGCCCACGAACCCTTCCTGGCACCACAACCTCATCGCTGATCCGACCGCGCTGGTGATTCAGGATGGCGCCGAGCCCCACGACTTCGTCGCCCGCGAGGTTATCGGCGACGAGAAGGCGGTGTGGTGGGACCGGGCCGTGGCCGCGTACCCGCCCTACGCCGAGTACCAGGCCGCCACCACCCGAGTCATCCCAGTGCTCGTCGCTCGCCGGGCCGACGCATAGGCCGACGAGCTGCGAACGGCCCGAAGGTGGCTGTTCAAAGGGAAGGCTTCGTGATGTCTGACATGTCGGCACCGTCACCCACCAAGAGCGGTCTCTTGGGTAGTCCGTGGTTGACGCTCACCGCGGTGGCCCTCGGGGTGATCATGGTCGGGATCGACGGATCGGTCGTGGCCGTGGCCAATCCCTACATCGGCAAGAGCTTCCACGCGTCACTCGCCGACCTCCAATGGGTGACCAACTCCTATCTGCTGGTGATCGCCGTGACCCTCATCCTCGGGGGGAAGCTGGGAGACCGTTTCGGTCGCCGACGGATGTTCCTCACCGGTGTGGTCGGCTTTGCCGCCAGCTCGCTGGCCATCGGCTTCGCCGGCGACATCAACATGGTGATCGCCCTGCGCTGTGTCCAGGGCGCGTTCGGGGCGCTGCTCCTCCCCAACACGCTGGCGCTGCTCAAGGCGGCCTTCCCGGGGGACAAGCTCAATCGGGCAGTGGGAATCTGGGTCAGCGCATCGGCGGCGGCCACCGCCTCGGGTCCGATCGTCGGCGGCATCCTGGTCGAGCATCTCTCGTGGCGCAGCGTCTTCTTCGTCAACGTGCCCATCGGCACCCTGGCGTTCGTCATCGGGATGCTCACCCTCGCCGAGTCCCGAGAGGCCGTTCTGGCGCGCTTCGACATCCCTGGCGTGCTCACGCTGGCGGCTGGCCTCTCCGCGGTCGTCTACGGTTTGGTCAAGGCACAGAGTTGGGGCTGGGGGAGTGGCGAGACCTGGCTGCTGGTCGGATTCGGCCTGGTCCTCTTGGCCATCTTCGTGGTCATAGAGAGCCACGTGAGCCACCCACTCGTCCCCATGGAGATCTTCCGGATCCGTGCCGTGTCGGCGAGCACCGCCATCGTGTTACTGAACTTCTTCGCCCTCTTCGGCGTGCTCTTCTTCGTCTCCCTGTACCTCCAGAGCGTCCACGGTTTCAGCCCCACCGGGGCGGGTCTGCGCCTCCTGCCTCTTACCATCACCTTTGCCTTCTCGGGTCCGATCGGATCACGCCTCGTCGAAAGGTTCGGTGCCTGGGTGCCGATCACCGTCGGCCTGCTGCTCACCTCGGTGGCGCTGTACTCACTCAGCTCATTGCAGGTCGACTCTTCCTACATCCACCTCTGGCCGCCGTTCATCTTGATCGGGCTCGGCATCGGCTTCGTCGTTACGGCGGCGACCGACTCCATCGTCGGTCAGGTCTCCGAAGACGAGGCGGGCGTGGCCGGGGGGATACAGACAACCTCCATCCAGCTGGGAGGGGTTCTCGGCACGGCGATCTGCGGTTCCATTCTCTTCACCTCGGTGACCCGGGCGCTGCCGTCCGACCTGGTGTCGCATGGGGTGCCGAACGAACTGGCCCGTCAGCTCTCCACCCATGGCACCACGGTCTCCCAAGGCCTGGCGCCCATCCCGGCGGGCACCCCAGCCCGCATCGCTGCAGCCATCACGCAGGGAAGCCATGCAGCCTTCATGTCGGGCCTTCACACGACGATGCTCGTGGCATCCCTCGTCGCTCTCGTCGGGGCGGCCCTCGGGCCTCTGGTGAGGTCGAGCGCCGCCCCCGGGCAGTCCCCCCAGGGAGATGTTGGTGCCGTGCCGTCCTCCGCGGGTCACACCGCCCACTACTCGAGCTCAACGCCCGGGGAGCGTGTGTAGGTGGCTACATGCAGTGTGCAACACGTGCGCCGAGTTGATGGTGAGGGGGGAAGATTCGCGCCCGACTCATGAGAACCAGCCTGTGAAGGCTCGGCGGCGCCTAATGGGATGGGGCGGGCACGAAGCTGAGGCGCACATGGCGCCGTGGGTTGTCGACATTGAGATCCACAAGCACGAGGGACTGCCAGGTGCCGATCGCGACCCGACCCCCGATCACGGGGAGAGTAAGTGACGGACTGACGAGAACGGGCAGGAGGTGGTCGGCCCCGTGACCCGATGACCCGTGGGCGTGTCGGTAGCGGCCGTCTCGCGGCAGGAGCCGTTCGAGAGCGGCACGCAGATCACCCTCGGACCCCGATCCCAGTTCCATGAGGGCCAATCCGGCAGTGGCGTGGGGCACGAAGACGTTGACCAGCCCGTCTCCCTGTTCGGCGCAGAACCGCTCGAGTTGCGTGGTGAGGTCCACGATCCGCTGCTGGGAGCTGTCGATGTCGATTTCGATTGTCCGCATCAACCGCTAGTCTGCCGCGCCGGCTGGCCCACGTTCGGCCGATTCCGACACTCGGCGCGGTGGACAGTACCCGACTCGGTCCCGTGGAGCTATGCGGTGTGCTGCAGTGCCACCGCCTGACGGACCCCCGGGAACACCACCTCGAACAGCAGCCGCCTCGACTCCTCGACGACCTCGGGCGCGGCGTCACGGGTCGGCCCGACGATGGCCAGGCGGTCGAGTCCGAGCGCGACGAGACCTGCCAGTCGGTCGATGCAGTACTCCGGCGTTCCTGCCACCCCGAACCGCTCGAGGAAGGCTTCGGTCAGGTATGCCAGGTGGGCGGCGCCGCCCCTCCCGTGACGGGACATGTCGTAGTGCTGGTCGACGGCCCGGATCACCGACTCGTCCTCGGGATCGACTTGGTCGGCCGGCAGTCCGCGGGAGAATCGGGCGTACACCGCGGCCACCGGCTTTATGAGCTCCAGGGCCACGCTACGGTCGGGATGAGGAGCGACGTTGACGTACGCGCCGAATGAGACACCGTCGGGGGCAAGGCCGGCCGCACGCCGGGCGCGCCGTGCCACCTCGATGCCGCGGCGCAAGCGCTCGGGATCGGCGCCCACGTTGAAGGTGACCCGCTCGGCCAGGCGGGCGCCCACTCCAATGACGCCCGGACCGGTCGCCGCCACGTCGACGGGCACCTTTGGGACCGAGAGCGCGTCGATCCACGCCAACTGGGCCATCGGACCATCCTCCTCGACGTGGGTACCCGAGAGATACGACTGGAGTCGCACGATGTAGTGCTCGAGCTCCGCCACGGTTGCCGCCGGGAGGCCGATCTTCGTCACCGCCGAGTCGCCCCGACCGATACCGAGGATCGCCCGGCCGCCGGACTCGTGCTGGACCGTGGCGATGGCGCAGGCCAAGACCGCGGGGTGGCGGGTGACGGGGTTGGTGACACCGATACCCAGCTGGAGGCGCGTGGTCGCGGCCGCGGCGACGGTGAGTCCCACGAAGGCATCGGGGTTCTGGCACTGCGTGTCGCCGAAGCTGACACCGTCGAAACCCAGGGCCTCCGCCTCACGGGCAATCGATACCGCGTGACCGCCCGTGTTGCTCGTGGCCATCCACAGTTCGACCTGGCGCGTGGGCGCATCGTCCGTCATCGTGCTCCTCTCTCGCGGATGCCGGCGGCATGGTCAGCCTTGGCAGTGCCATCGGTGACCGGCGACACTATCGCCAGGGCGAATCAGCTGCTCGCCGAATCGGCCGCCTCGGCGCGAACCGCGGGCTATTCGCTGATGCCGCGAGATGCCAGCACGGCGCGCACGAACTGCGCGAATTCCTCCGGATGGGTTCGGTTGGCGAAGTGTCCGGCCCCCGGGACGACGTGGAGGAGCGCGTCGGGTAGCTGCTCGGTGAGCCATGCGGCCCCGCGCGCGTGCTCCCAGGAGGTCGCCCCGCCCACGCCGACCAGCGTCGGGACTCCCACGTCGCCGAATGCGAAGGGGGCGATGAGCTCCGAGGCCATGTCGACCTGCAACGCCACCCCTTCGGCTCGGCGTTGCTCTTGCACCTCGGGAGGCAACGCATCCCATGCCTCATCACCGAGCAGTCGACGGTACAGCTCCTCGATCGAACCCTCGGGATCCTCGGATCTGGCGATCGCCGCGCCGACCTCCTTCGTGGCCGGCGGCCACCAGTCGACCCAGGGAAGCGGCGGCTCCCAGACCCCTAGCGCGGTGAACGCCTCGGGGCGGAGTGTGGCGGCGAGCATCGCGGGGTTGGATCCGAAGCTGTGGGCGATGACCACGCCGGGCGATTGGCAGCGGTCCAGCACACCCAACAGGTCCTCGGCGTGGTCGAGCATCGACCGCGCCGGCGTCAGGGCCAGCGACCGGCCGTATCCCCGCCGGTCGTAGAGGACCACTCGGAGATGCGGCACGTAGGGGAGCACGGATCGGAAGCTCGACCCACGATCCGGCGCACCGTGCACCAAGACGACGGATGGACCCCTTTCGGATCCGCACAGTTCGATCTCCAGATCGGGGCCGACCTCGGTGGTTGCAGGACCGCCCCGGTGGGCACGGCGCGGCGTGTCATCGACATCACCCAGACCCGCGGGTACGGCGTTCATCCGTTCACCCTAGCCATTTCGTAATTACGGATTGATCCCGATGCTCGCCCCGGGCTGCCGCGTCGGCCAGCCGCACCTCGGTCGCCGGCCGCGGGTGGGGAGAAGCCGGGTCCTCGGTGCGTTGACGGCGCTACGTTGGGAGAACGTTGGGAGAGTGTTCGCCGGACGTAGTGACCCCGTCTCTACAGTTCCTCGGTGGCCGCCAATCTCCGAGGAACGAGCCATTGGGAGGGCGTGGTCTGACCATGCGACGACTACGGAAGCCGAGAATCGCCCTCGGAGTCACGACGGTTGTCGGTCTCGTCAGCGCACTGGCGGTGGGCACGCTCGAAGGCACGGCAGGCGCCACCTCCCACTCTTCGACCCGGATCACGACGGCGAAGAAGGCCCTGTTGGTCCTCTCCGACATGCCCAAGGGTTGGACGTCGTCCAAGTCCTCGTCCAACAACAACGCCCCCTTTCCCGGAGCGGCGCAACTGGCCAGCTGCATCGGCGTTCCGACGAGCGTCATCACCTACAACGCACCCTCGGTACTCAGCCCGGAGTTCGACAGCAAGGATCAACAGCTGTCAGTACAAGACAGCGTGCAGGTCTACCCCTCAGCCAAGGCCGCCCAGGCCGACTTCGCCTCTCTGGCCAACGCCAAGACACCGGAGTGTATGACGTCGGATCTGAACGGACCGGGGAAGGCCGAGTTCGACACGCAGATCGGCGGCGGGCTCAATGTGGGGAGCATCGTGGTGACGAAGACGCCCGCGTCAGACTATGGGTCCGGCACAACCGACTTTACGATGTTCTTCCCCGTCACCGAGAAGGGAGTGACGATCAACGTCGAGCTCACCCTGGTCGACTACGTCAAAGGGAAAGAGGAACAGACCGTCATGCTCAGTGCCTTCCAGACAAATTTCCCGACCTCGCTGGCCCGGCACCTGACCACCGTGGCGGACGGGCGCCTGTAGCGGCCTTGGTCGGGAAACGGCGCAGCCGCGGCGCGGTCAGGAACCGACGACTCCCTTGGCAATCCGTTCGCCCGTCTCCTGGTCGATGTTGTGCCAGTACTCGATGGCCCGCTCCAGGACGGGCTCGGACACGCCCTCGCTGAGGTGTCCGACCACGTTTGACACGAGGCGATCCCGCTGGGCGTCGTCCATGACCTCGCGTACCAGCGTGCCGGGCTGACCCCAGTCGTCGTCGTCCCGATGCAGGGTGTAGGCGGCGTGCACGAACTCGCCGTCGGCCTCCCACTTCTCCACGTACGGGTAGCGCACCGGGTCGGCCACCGGACCCCCCTTGGAGTTGGGCGCGTAGACGGGGTCCGAGACGTTCTGGACCCGCATGGCCCCGTCCTTGCTGTAGCTGTGCACGGGAACCTTGGGGGCATTCACCGGGATCTGCTTGTAGTTCACGCCCATCCGGGCACGGTGGGCGTCGGCGTAGGCAAAGACGCGGGCCAACAGCATCTTGTCCGGGCTGACACCGATCCCAGGCACGAGGTTGTTCGGCTCGAATGCCGCCTGCTCTATCTCCGTGTGGAAGTCGGTGGGGTTGCGGTCCAGCGTCAAGCGGCCGACGTCGTGCAGCGGATAGTCCCCGTGGGGCCATACCTTGGTGAGGTCGAACGGGTTGAACCGGTAGGTCCTGGCCTCTTCGAAGGGCATGATCTGGACCTTCAGGGTCCAGCTGGGATAGTTCCCCTGCCTGATCGACTCGAACAGGTCGCGCCGGTGATAGTCGCCGTCCTGGCCCGCCATGCGGTCACCCTCGTCCTGGGTGAGAAAGTCGATCCCCTGGTCGGTCTTGAAGTGGTATTTGACCCAGAATCGCTCGGCCTGGGCGTTGACCCACATGTAGGTGTGGCTGGAGTAGCCGTTCATGTGACGCCACGACTTGGGGATACCCCGGTCACCCATCAGCCAGGTCACCTGGTGGGCCGACTCCGGCGACAGCGTCCAGAAGTCCCACTGCATGTCGTGGTCGCGCATGTCCGAGTCGGCTCGGCGCTTTTGGGATCGGATGAAGTGTTGGAACTTCATCGGGTCACGCAGGAAGAAGACGGGCGTGTTGTTCCCCACCATGTCGTAGTTGCCCTCGGACGTGTAGAACTTCAGCGCGAACCCACGCGGATCGCGCCAGGTGTCCGGGCTGCCTCGCTCGCCGGCCACCGTGGAGAAGCGGGTCAGTGTGTCGGTGGTGGTGCCGGGCTGGAAGACCGCTGCCTTGGTGTACTGGCTCACGTCGGCGATGACCTCGAAGTGGCCGAAGGCGCCCGCCCCCTTGGCATGGGGCTGACGCTCGGGGATGCGCTCCCGGTTGAAGTTCGCCATCTGTTCAATGAGGTAGTGGTCCTGCAGCAGGATGGGCCCGTCGGGTCCCACCGTGAGGGAGTGCTCGTCACTCGCAACTGGGATTGCAGCATCTGTCGTCGTGAACTTTGCGCCGTCGCTTGCCATGGCGGTCCTCCCTTTGGGGTACGAATCTTCGTGATCGATGTATGCCCCGATTTGTGACGAGTCGAACATCACGCCGACCTTCCCAGCGTCGCGCCCCGACCGCGCCGCACAGGGCCACCCGAGTCCGACCGTAGAACTCAGTACCCTGACGCCGCGATGATCGACCCGTTGAGCTTGGTGCCCGCCATGCCCCCATCGTTGGGAGCATCGCCGTAGTTCCAGACGGCGCCGTTCGCTGCGGCGACCCAGTAGCCGCCGCCGTTAGACGTCGTGAAGATGGCCGTGGCCGGGTTGGTACCGCCGACCGAGCCGACCGGATCTCCGAGATTCAGCGCGTCGCCATAGCCGTAGACGGTCCCGTTGGCCAGGAGGATCCAGTAGCCCCCACCGTTTGGGGTGCGCACCGCCGAGGTGACCGGAGAGGCCTGGGGCCCCGGTGCCCCGTAGTATGCGGCGTCTCCGAAGGTGTAGACGCCCCCCGTGGCGGTTACCAGCCAGTAGCCGTTTCCGGTGGCGTCGGGCATGACGGCGACCCCCGCCCCGGAGCATCCCCCGATGCCCGGGCACGAACCCTCGAACTTGGCGTCGCCGAAGGCGAAGACCCCGCCGTCGGAGGCCACCATGAAGTACCCGCCGCCGTCGGACGAGGGCACCATGCCGACGATGGGCGCGTTCAACTTCCTGCCGGCTCCCCCGCTCCCCGCCGGAGCGATGCCGAGTCCGGGGATGGAGCCGTGGAATCCCGAGTCGCCGAACGTGAAGACGCCACCATCGGAGGCCACCAACCAGTAGCCCCCCAGGTCGGCGGTGGGCGAGATCCCCACGACCGGGCGCTGGAGTCGGAGGTTTCCGGTCGACCCGAAGAACTGTGCCGAGCCGAAGGTGAAGATACCGCCGTCCGAACCGACGAGCCAGTACCCGTGTGCCGGTGCGACCCCGGACCCGGACACAACCAGGTTGGCGAGGCCGATCGATCCGAAGAACGTCGAGCTTCCGGCGTAGGTGGCTGTTACCGCATCGTCCCCGGCCGGTGCATTCGCTGCGGTACAGGATCCCGATCCGTTCGCCAGGATCGTCGTGCACAGCCCGGTCGATCCGACCGAGAAGGTCAGGGTTCCCGTGGGCGTGCCACCGGAGGAGGTCACCGTGGCCGAATAGGTCACCAGGCCCCCCGACGACACCGACGTTGGGTTGACCGAGGCCGCGGTGGCGGTCGGCGTCGGACCGACATAGTTCACGGTGAACGAGCTGCCGGCGATCGAGCCGGGTGTGGCGATGGTGCTCGTGCCCGCCGGGTTGAGCATGTCGACCGGGGTTTGCGTCACCGGGCCGCCCGAGTCGGTGACGCCGATGCCGGTGAACTGGGCCGACCCGAAATCCGCCAGGGTGGACTGCTGGCTGTCGACGTTCGGGGCTTCTTCGATCCACTCAGCCGTATCTCCATCAGTGCTGTAGGGGACCGTTATGGAGTAGGGGCCGGCCCACGCCGTCACGTCATCGATGGTGATGGTCCAGGTTCCCGGTACGCCCTGGACGACAGTGGCTTGCATGTGGTCGCCGGGTGAAACGGGAAGATCGATGGGCACCGCCGCGGCCGGGAGCATCTCGTACCAGGCGAAGTATTGGGTTGTGCCGGCCGAGGTGTCCTGGGCGGTACCGGTCTGGATGAGCGAGTTCGTGTCGATAGCGCCGTCTATGCCGATCCATGTCGAGGAGTACTGGCTCGCCTGTGAGGCCTGCACCGTCGGCACCACCCAGTCGGCGGTCACCTCGCTGAAGGTCGGTCCACTGTCGTAGTAGCCCGACCAGTTGGTGGACTGCGCCGTCGTGTTCGTTATGCCCGACCCATGGGGGGCATGGGTGGACGCCCAATGGACGGGCTCGGAGTGCGGTATCGCCGCGGCGGCGGTTCGGGCGTCACCCGACGGGCCGGACGGGGAGGCCGCCACGTCCGAGCGTGCGCTCGTACCGCGGACCTCGTGCGCCACGAGGGCGGAAGCGTCCGCGGCCAGGATCAACGCGGCGATCGTCATCACCACCCGACGTCGACGGCCTGTCGAGTTCCCGGACATCCCCGCGCTCCTTCTCACCCGCGGATTAGATCACGGTCCGGGCGGTGAGCGCACCCCAACAATTCAGGAGCGCACAATTCAGGTGCGGGCACCGGCCACCTTCTCGTTGAGCTCGTTCAGCGTCGAGGCGTCGGAACGCAGGCGGTCATCGAGCTGGCGCCCGCGATCCTGCACGGTCGCCTGGGCGACCTGCGCCAGACTCGACCACGGGTCGCGGCCGGGGTCGATGGTGGCACGCAACTCGTCGACCAGGTCGTTCGAGTCGGCACCGTCGGGGGGGTCTATGGAGACCTGGTACGACGACGCGTCATCACTCTCGGTGTAGCAGCGGATCGCAGCCACGTTGAGCTGCTCGTCAATGAGGACGAGTGAGGCTCCCTTGAGGGGGTTTCGCTGCGGCGTGTCGACGACCCAGCCTCCGGTGTTGACCACGTCGATGGTCGAGGCGAACGTCGTGGCGTCTCGACGCTCGACGAAGGGCTTGTGGGTATGGCCGAAGACGAATGTGACGTCATGGGGGCTGCCGATCTCGGCGCCGACCTGGGATGCCACCGGGCCGTTCAGGTAGGTGAGGAGGCCGTCCTCGGCCTGTGGGCTGAGAAGGACGCCCGGGCGGTGGCGCTCGCGTACGGCCGTCCCGACACAGGCATGGAGGAGCCCGGCCACGGCATGGGCCTCGGCATCGGCCCGAACATGGGATTGACCCCCGTCCTTGATCGCTCGTTCAATGGCCTCTATCTCGGCGTGCATGGCCTCGTGGCTCTGGAGGGATTCGTAAAGCGATCGGGTGACCCGCATGATGTCGCCGCTGTCGCCCATGGAGGACCAGAAGAAGTCGATCCAGCCGCCGTTGTCCGCTTCGAGCTGCCAGGCTTCGATGGCGCCGGAGCGGGCCGTCCCGAACACTCGGTCGAGGAAGGACATCACGCGGTAGAGGGGCTCAATGAAGTGGCCGTGGCTGAGGACGACGGCCCGCTGTCCCGACCCGTCGACGAGGCCGAGGTTCGGGTAGCTCTGCTCGACGGTGACCGAAATGCCGTTGCTGCCTCTCTTGGCGAGGATCTCGACGAATCGATCGCGCACGGGAACTCCCTCGTTCGACGGGAGCAGGTGGGTGGAGTGACGATCGCGGGCCTTGGGGGTCGACGTGAGATCGTCTTCGAGCATGCGGAGGTAGCGGTCGTCGCTGCCACGCGTCCAGAGGTGATGGTCGTGGTTTCCCGGGACGAAGCGGATGTGCGGCGCGACCGCGGCGTCGCCCGTCCCTGGCCGCAGTGCGCTGATGAACTGGGAGAAGGTGGCCGCAGCGTCCTCCGGAGCGGTGAGGGCCAGCTCGAAGAGGTCCCCCAGGACGATGAGCTCGGGTGGATCCTCGCCCGGGCGGCGGAGGGACCGGAGGCACTCGCTCAACGACGTCAGGAACGGCGAGGCTGCGGAAGGATCGACGCGCTCGCCGTCAGAGGTGACATTGGTCAACAGGCTGTTCAGCGCACCCAGATGGAGGTCCGAGATGCACACCCAGCGAATGGGGGCCATGGGGATCCTTTCCGCCGAGAACGTAGCGTAACAACCTTCCCCGGCGGCGGACCGTGTGGCGGGCCTTAGTTGGCCGGTATCTTCCACCCCATCGACTCGGCAATCTCCTTGCACGTCGGGCAGAGGCCGAAACGACTGGGGTTGCGCCCCGGCACCCACTCCTTCCCGCAGAGGGCGCGCACGGCCGTGCCGTTCACGATGCCCTCCACGACGCTCGGCCCGGTGGAGACGAAGTCGCCCTCCTTCGGCCGGTAGCCCTCGAGGACGATGTGGGCCATCCGGTCGTGGTCGCCCTCGTCGAGCTCCTGCTCGGGACGGGCCGGGGCCAGCGTGGTGCCTGCCTCGTGTTCGGGAGTTAGGGATCCTCGGGGGGACGTTCGTCCCGGGTTGGTGGTCGTCGCCATCGACCCAGCGTAGGCCGCCACCCGGACCCCTTCCCGGCCGGGGCGGCCAACGTCGGGCGCTCGGGAATCAGTCGTCGACAATTATTGTTGACCACTCAGACAAATAGAACTGACCCTGAGGGGACTAGATAATGACGAACGAGAATGTGACCTTGCCGTTGCTCCCACTGAAGTCCGGGGTGGTTCTTCCCGGGATGGTCTTCACGATGGCGCTGGAGTCCGAGGAGTCCCGGGCCGCCGTAGAGGCTGCGCAGTCGGCCGGCGGAAAACTGCTGCTTGTGCCCCACATCGAGGGGCGTTACGCCAGCGTGGGCGTGATCGCGGAGGTCATGGAGGAAGGGGCGCTGCCCGGCGGGCTGCCGGCGGTCGCCGTCCGTGGTGACCAGCGGGCCACCATCGGGACAGGGGTGCCCGGGACGGGCGACGCCCTGTGGGTGGAGGCGGAGCCGATCCTCGATGTCGAGCCGTCCGAAGAGGCGGGCGAGCTGGCCCGCGAGTACCGGGCCGTTCTTGAGAACATCCTGCTCAGCCGCGGCGCCGGGCGGATCGCCAACCAGTTGCGCGACATCACGGACCCCGGCCGACTGGCCGACGTGGCCGGCTACTCGCCGGACCTGTCGCTCTCCCAGAAGGTCGAGGTTCTCGAGACCCTCGACGTCGAGGACCGGTTGCGCAAGGTCTTGGGCTGGGCGCGGGACACCCTGGCCGACCTGACGTTGCGCGAGCGGATCAAGACCGACGTGGAGGAGGGCATGGAGAAGACGCAGCGGGAGTTCCTGCTCCGGCGTCAACTCGAAGCCATCCGCAAGGAGCTCGGCCAGTTGGGTGAGGGCGACAGCGCCGACCCCGACGACTACCGCACGAAGTTGGCCGAGCGTGAGCTGCCCGAGCACGTGCGTGCCGCCGTCCAGCGCGAGGTCGACAAGCTCGAGCGGACCAGCGAGCAGAGCCCCGAGACGGGGTGGATCCGCACGTGGCTCGACACCGTCTTCGAGCTTCCCTGGGGCGTCGAGTCCGAGGATCGGCTCGAAGTGGCCGAAGCGGCTCGCATCTTGGACGCGGACCACGACGGGTTGGTCGACGTGAAGGAGCGGATTCTCGAGCACCTCGCCGTCCGCAAGCTCCAGTCCGAACGAGGGCTGGTGCCGGTGGACGGTCGCGGCTCGGGCGCGATCCTGGCCCTGGTGGGCCCTCCCGGAGTGGGCAAGACGTCGTTGGGCGAGTCGGTCGCCCGTGCCCTCGGGCGCAAGTTCGTCCGGGTCGCCCTGGGCGGGGTGCGCGACGAGGCCGAGATCAGGGGCCACCGCCGCACCTATGTCGGGGCGCAGCCGGGCCGTCTGGTCAGGGCCCTGCGGGAGGCGGGCACCATGAATCCGGTCATCGTCCTCGACGAGGTGGACAAGCTCGGAGCTGACTTCCGGGGAGATCCATCGTCGGCCTTGCTCGAGGTCCTCGATCCGGCGCAGAACCACACGTTCCGCGATCACTACCTGGAGGTCGACCTCGACCTGTCGCGGGTGATGTTCATCGCCACGGCCAACGTCGTGGACACCATCCCCGGGGCACTCCTCGACCGGATGGAGGTCATCCGCTTGGACGGGTACACGGAGAGCGAGAAGGTGTCGATCGCCCGCCACCATCTGGTGGGACGCCAGCTCGGCCGGGCCGCCCTGCGCGACGACGAGGTGGAGATCAGCGACGAGGCTCTCCGGAGCATCGTGGCCGACTACACCCGCGAAGCGGGCGTGCGGTCGCTCGAGCGTGAGCTCGGTCGACTTCTGCGCAAGGTTGCGACCAAGCTGGCCGCAGGGGAGCGCGAGGCGCCCGTCACCGTTGACGCGGCCGATGTGCGATCGTGGCTGGGCCGGCCTCACTTCTACTTCGAGGCGGC
>Ga0302324_100016913_pt1 | contig 14496 bp, 15 predicted proteins | sample Palsa_T0_1_FD_201949 | JGI IMG/M metagenome (GOLD analysis project Ga0302324, IMG submission 201949) | Peat permafrost microbial communities from Stordalen Mire near Abisko, Sweden - Palsa_T0_1 | ecosystem: Environmental > Terrestrial > Soil > Palsa > Peat permafrost | place: Sweden: Abisko...
GAGTCTCGCGCACACTTTAGGTCGGTATGAAACGACTGTTGGTTGTGGCGATCGGTCGCGTGGCAGGGTTGAATCCGGTCTTCGGGCAGAATTTTCAAGACGGTTCGCGCTGGTTTAATGTACCGAGCTGGAAAGCGACATTGACTGGAAGTGGCAACGGTGAGGGCCTTACGCGGGTGGGCAAGGGGGTAGCTGCACATTTAGCTACGATAATGTCCAAACCGCCGGTGGGACAGCCGTGCTAACGGGCGCACCCGCGTACCCGTGGGGTAATTTTTGGGCGAGTCCGCCCAACCCCGGCCTCGGTCTTACCGTTACAACGTACGAGGCTTGCCCTACATTCGGCTCTACCCAAGGCGACTCCGCGCGTGACGCGTCCGTCCCATTGAGCCTATCGATTCGTCAAGCGCATCCCAGGTGGTCATCTCGATCTTATCAACGCGCTCCTGTCTCTCACCCGCTGCAAGCGAACGATCACAGAACCTTGAATCGAAAGCCAAATGGGAGAAACAGCATGACCCGCGATGTTCTGGAATCCAAGTTACTTGCGCTCACCCTTATAGCGACAGTGTTTAACGCCGGTGGACCTGCCAAGATCCCGATTGGTCCAGCATCGTGGGATCGCCCTGCAATCTTTCTCAACATCCGTGACAGTCGCCGTTTCGCTTCCATTGTCCTTTTCACCTTGGGGGTGATGTTGTTTTCTCGGAGCCCGTTGATCGCGCAGACGCAGGTTGCGTCCCGGTGGGGAAACGTATCAGCTTGGAAGGGCATGGTATCGGTTTCTGGAGCCGGCGCCGGCTCCTTCCAAAGCGCCGGCTGCACTACCGAATACAGCAATAACCAGACGATTAGTCTAAGCCCTGAGCTAAAGGGGGCGTTTCCCGCCTGGACCGGCTCTGAATTCGCGAACAACCTGAGCCTAGCTATATCCGCCGAAACGACGTGCCCCCACACCCATCCATGCTTAACCACAATAACCGGATTGGGCGGGCTCACCATCGATTCCTTTGACATTCAGATCGACGCTGGACAGGGCACCTACTCTTTCCTTGCTGGGAACTTGACAAACACTGTTACGAGCGTTTGCGGGGACGTCATGAATTCAGTGTATGCTTGGGGCCCTATGTCAGGGCCGCTCGGAGCCGCGATTCCGTTGGAGGGTGCGGATTATCCGCTACCAACGAGCGGTGTGCACCTGACAAAGACAATTCCAACGTTTACGGACAGCGGTACTTCCCTCACAGTGCCGTGGAACATCACATGGGATTTTTCGCCAGTTTGTAAAATCGACACAGCTCAACTTATACCGCGGAGGCAGAATAACCCGGATTGGGACGACGACAACTACGATCATTCCAACGATGAAACGATCGGCACAAAGGGTTGTGCGATGACTTCCCTATCTATGGCGCTTTACTTCGCGGGACTTACAACCGTAGTTACCCCCAACGGCCCAGAGCCGAACGATCCTGGCTCTCTCAACTTTTACATGCAGCATCAAGATACGGATTACAATGGCCTCAGTGTCGCTTGGGATAAAACCGTGAGGGATGTTTCCGGTGGGGCGTTGAAGTTTAATGCGTTTAATAACAAACAGGGTGGCTGGAAGAGTACAGTTACCAACCCACAGGGAGCGAGGCAAGATCTCGATTATGTGCTTTGCGGAGCGAATCCGCATCCTGTGATCGTCGGGGTTACGGGTTCGGACGGATCTTTCCCCGGGCACTTTGTATTAGTGACCGGCCGGGACGCCAACGACACGTACAGCATCATAGATCCCATCGGGAAAGGAACAACTCTTGACGATTACGGGAACAAATTTGAAACTCGCGGAACAGTAGTTCCGGTCGTTGATCCTCCGGGCGTAAGCATCGGTGCTCTTGATATCAGTGTTGGAAATCACGGATCGCTACTCGTAACCGATTTCAGCGGTAACCAAACTGGTTTCATTCCTGAATCTGAGCAAATTGTCCAAAATATCCCTAACTCAGCGTACTTCGTTGATGCCATGGCAAACGACATTACCAGCGCCGCACCCAGGGAAACAGCCCATTCAGCTGAAATCTTTCAGCCCGCTACAGGGAGCTATACAGTCGTTGCGACCGGATTTTCAAAAGGGCTATATCAGCTCTCCATTGGAGCTTTTTCCCAAGACGGCAGCTCGCAACCGCGGATTCTGGTGACGGGAAACGCGCAACCGGGTTCGACCTTTACCTACACTCTCGCATTCAATGCGGCCAGCGGATCGACTCCGGTGCTGACAGCGATGCCGGGCGACCGCAACGGTGACGGGAAGGTGGATTGCGCCGATCTGACCATCGTCAAGGTAGCGTTTGGGAAGAGCATCGGGCAACCGGGGTACGATCCGCGCGCGGACGTGAACGGAGATGGAGTGATCAACATCATAGATTTGGCAACCGTTGCCCAGGCTTTGCCTGCCGCGACTGTTTGCCAGTAAATGAAAAACGGAGGGGATTTATGGCTTTTCGGGCGGACTTGAGGGCGCTGCTGTTTGTGACGTTAGGAGCATATCCGCTTTACGCTACGACTATTTCCGTCGAAGGGCCCGGCTCATCCAGCGTTGGGGGAAGCGTCGATGATGCGGTGGACGTCAGTTCCTACACCGATCTGTACGCTTGGCAGCTCGATCTGACTTGGAATCCCGCGATCCTCTCCTTGATTAGCATTTCGGAGGGCTCAGCGCTGTCTTCGGCGGGGCCAACATTCTTCATTCCGGGTGCGATCGATAACGGAGTGGGTTCGGTGACGGCCAATGCCGATACGCTTGTCGGGCCGGTGCCTGGAGTAACGGGTTCAAAGGGGGTACTGGCCTATTTCGATTTCAAAGCCATCGGGTTGGGGATGACGACGGTCAGCGCCGGCAATATCACGCTCCTCGACTCGAGCTTGAACACAATTACCGCGAACAGCGAATCCGCGACGGTTAGAATAGGCACGGCTGGAATTGCCTCCCCAGAGCCGGGCGCTTTGAGGCTGACGTTGTTAGCCGCCTCGGGGTGGCTTGCCTATTTGACCATAGGCGCTAAAATGAGCCGCGAAGGTAGAAATCCGCAGGCGGAACCGCCTGCGCCACCATGCATATCAATAATTTTACAAGGCAGGTCGGACAGACATACGGTCTTATTTTAACGCCCCGGCCTATTTGACAGGGCGACGTTCCAGAGCGCGCTAGCCGGGAAAGCGCCGGTCACAAAGCAGTTACGTTATTGTGGCCGCATGGGTTCCGTTTCGCGAAGTATTCGGCGTTTGGCATGCTGATCCTGGAGCAAACTTTTCCGGCAAGTCATCGTGGCCCTCCGCGCCCGCTACACCGAATACGGCTCCCGATCCGAACGTCCTAGTGTTCTGGCCGTCTCAATTAGGTTGCGCCATTCCTCCGACGGATTCTTGCACACTGTGCAGTTGGGGTCTCACATGGCTGCGAATGGCAATAGTATCGTGTGCCACGGAATTCGAGCATCTTTTGGGTCTGGTTTTCCGCTTGCGCCGAGTGAGCCGTCTGGGCTTCGATATTGATGGCAAATTGCTTTCTGCTCTCCACGAATGTAGTAAGGAACTATCTCCGATTTCGCTCCAATCGGCTGGTGGTGTCCGGACGGAACAGGATTGCTTTTGAAGGGACGGCCAGCGGTAGCTGAGCCATCGCGAATGGCCTGCTCATATCCCAGTCCCCTAAACATTCGTAGTAAGGTGGATGGATGAACCAATCTCTTTGAGGTGTTTGCCATGAGATTTGAAAGCGGCCAGGAAATTCACGACGCCCTTTCGCGTTACCTAAATGGTGGCACTACCCTGCAGGAATTTGAAGATTGGTTTATGCCTGTTCCGTGGGACCTTGGGAACGAGGAAGAGAGCGATGCACGAAAATTCGCGAGGACAGTGGCTAACCTCATAGCCGGGTACTCGGATGGCGTGCTGACCGAGCCGTCCCTTCGCCAGGAGCTGGCCAATGCCCGAAACCATGCACTTCAAGCAAGCAGGCGTTAGGCACAACCCGGCGTCGCAAATCTTAAGCTAACGCTCCGCGGGCGGCCTTTTTCAGGCTTGCGTTGACGAAGCAAGGGTTCCGTAATAGCATGTATGGGCTCCAGCTTGACGGCCGGGAAACCGTCCGTATCGATTGCCGTGCGCCCCCAAAAGGAGAAACTCAATGAGCAAAGCCATAGAGAGCTTAGAGGCCGCCCAGAAGTGGGCCATGGCGAACCGGCCGAAGGCGGGCGGGTTCCCGTATTTGGCCGAAGCATTGCGGCGTGCAGGCGTGACAAAAAACATTTGGTTCCTGCCCGCGTGCCAAAGCTTGTATCTGACCCATGACGGTCCGGTGGTGACGCAGGGTGAGCCATTGGTATCCGGCACAACGGACGTACCCGCGTTCAACCGTGAAGCGCTGATTCGAGCCTTGCGAACCGACCAGGCCGGGGAAAGCACCTTCCCGGAGTTTTTGGAGGCTACGTGGCGTTCGGGGGTCGTCCGATACGATGTTCGATTTCGCGGCGCGAACCGTCGCCTACTGCGGCTGCAACGGAGAGGAATATGTCGAGGTCTATCCGGCGGTTGGGATAGCGTAGCGGGGTCCCGGCTTTGTTCGCCAAAAAGCAGTTACGTTATTGTGGCCAGATGAGCTCCTTTTTGATGCGTTTCGTGTTGGCCACGGTGGTCGTGGCTTTCGGTGCGGCCTATGTCGCGGCGCAGGAAACGAAACCCGCGACTCCGCCCGCGGCAGCCGACGCGAAAGATAAAGAAAAAGCGACCGAGAAAGAAGCTCCGCTGCCGGCGGATGCGCATGTGCCGCAGAGCATGCAGCTCGAGGGCAAGGCGCTCCATTACACAGTGACAGTTGGCACGCTGCCGGTGAACGATAACGGCAAGAAGATCGGCGAAGTGGTCTTCACCTCATACACGGTTGAAGGCCCAGAGCGGCCCGTGACGTTCGCGTTGAATGGCGGGCCAGGCGCGGCTTCCGTCTTTCTAAATTTCGGCGCGATCGGCCCGAAGCATCTGGAGTTTGGCGAGGAGGGTGATAGCCCTTCCGATCCGACGAAGTTGACGGACAACCAGGGTACGTGGCTGGATTTCACTGACTTGGTGTTCATCGATCCTGTCGGCACGGGGTACAGCCGGTCGCTCGTTACGCCGGACGAGAGTAAGAAGCAGTTTTACAGCACGGACGCGGATATTCATTACCTGTCGCGCATTATCTACGACTGGCTGGTGAAGAACGGGCGCATGAGCTCGCGAAAGTATCTGACGGGTGAGAGCTACGGCGGCTATCGCGGGCCGCGCATCACTCACTTCCTGCAAACGCAACTGGGCGTGGCGATGAACGGCGTGGTGCTGGTATCACCGTATCTGAATCCGGGACTGAATGAGTACGGAGATATCTCTCCCGTGCCTTGGATGCTGACTCTACCCTCGATTACGGCTGCGCACCTCGAGCGCGAACATAAGCTGACGCCGGAGGCGATGGCGCCGGTGATTGCCTACACGCGCGGCGAATATGCGACTGACTTGCTGAAAGGCCACTCCGATCCAGAGGCGACGCCGCGCATCATTAAGCGAGTGACGGAGATGACCGGCTTAGAAGAGGAGTTTGTTCGGAGATCGGGTGGGAGGTTGGAGATTGGCGCTTATCTGCGGGAGGTTTTCCGGGAGAGTGGCAAGATTGGGAGTGTTTATGACTCGAATGTGACTGGTTACGACCCGTATCCGTTCTCTCCGGAGCAGCGCACGAGCGATCCGCTACTGGAGAGCATCATCGCACCGACCACCACGGCTATGGTTGATTTTGTGACGCGCGTGGTGGGTTGGAAGACCGATGCGCGTTACAACGCACTCAGCTACGAGGTGAATTCGCAGTGGGACCGTGGCGATAACCGGGGGCAACGCGCGGGTGCGGTTCCTGATTTGCGAGGCGCGGTGGCGGCCGACCCGAAGCTGCGCGTCCTCATTGCCCACGGATGGAATGATTTGTCATGCCCGTTTATGGGTTCCGTGCTGACGGTAGACCAGATGCCGGTGATGGGCGATCCCACGCGCGTTTCCGTGCATGAGTATCCGGGCGGTCACATGTTCTATAGCCGTGCGGCCAGCAAGGCGGCGTTACGGCAAGACGTCCAGGCGATGTTCGCGAAGCATTGATTGTCAAAACTGGGACGGCCCAATTCCGTAATTGGGCAGTCCCGCTGGTAACGGTTAGGTCAGTTGCCGGAAAAACTCAGTCTTCGCATGTCCCGTTCTTCGCTGCGCTTGTGGTTCGGGACGGCAAAACTAAAGATCTGCCCGGTAGCGCCGGATCGATATTTGGCGACAAAGTAGGTGCCGTTCACTTTTACGAATTGTAAATAGCTGCGACTCGAATCATTCACTGAACCGTTATTATTGTCGGTCACAATAGGTTGTACGTACCCAGTTCTCTCGTCGCCTTTGACGACGAATTGCGGAGATCCCAGGGAACGTTCCGGGAGTAACACTTGGTAGTCGCCAGGGGCTAGAGTCATTTGACCCCAGCGCGCGCCAAACGGCAAATGGAACTTCGCTTGCACTGCGGCATGCGCTGCTCCCGCGGCGATCGTCATCGTCATAAGGCCAAAACTAAATATGCTTTTCATGCTCATTGCTCGTCTCCTGTTTCACGGAACCACTCTCTTTCGTGTTCCGTATAACCCTTTTACGAGCATGCAAGGTCCAGGATTGGTCAAGAAATAGTCAAGAAATTCTCACCCAGACTATGCAGTCCAAAACGATTCGGTTTGCTCCATTCGAAGTTAATTTAGAGGAACGCGAGCTGCGCAAAGCGGGCGCCCGCATTCCCTTGCAGCACAAACCCTTTCGCATTCTCGAGCTGTTGCTGCGGCAACCGGGAGCATTGGTGAGCCGGCAAGAACTCGCCAAAGAACTGTGGCCGGGGTTGCATGTTAATTTTGAACACAGTCTGAATTCCGCGGTGAATACTCTCAGGCAGGCCCTTGAGGATTCGTCGCGCGAATGCCGCTATATTGAAACGCGTTCGGGGCTGGGCTATCGATTCATTGCGCCGGTGGAAGAGGCAAGCGGCGTGCGGCACGCTCCCCTTCCCAATGCAAAGACGAGCGCCCACAACGACTACTTGCGGGGGCGATTCTTTCTTAACAAGATGACGAGCGACGGTATTCAGCGGGCGATCGGTTGTTTTCAATCGGCACTGAACGAAGATCCTGGTTCCGCCCTAGCCAATGCGGGACTAGCTGATTCCTATTGCCGGCTCGCCCTCAGCGGAGCGGCAAGCGTGTCCGATGTTTGTGCTACGGCCCGCGATTTTGCGAGCGCGGCAGTGAGAATGGAACCTGCTCTGCCGGAGGCGCATGTCTCGATGGGTCAGGTGCGCCTGATCTTCGATTGGGATTGGAGGAAAGCCAGCGACTCATGGAGCCGTGCCAGCGATCTCGATCCCTCTCTCACTGAAGCGCATCGCGGCCGAGCGCTGCTGTCCGCGGCCCGCAACCGCCACGACGATGCGCTCGAAGAGATCTCTCTGGCGCAGGAGCTTGATCCACTGTCTCTGCCGATCGGTTTCGAACAGGCGTGGCTTCTCTTCTTAGCGGGCCGTTTCGACCAGGCGGTGGCTCAGTCCTGGAGAGTACTCACACTCGAGCCCGCTTTCGCTCCTGCGCAAATGATTCTGGGTCTGGCTTACCATCAACTCGGCTCCCTTGACGAAGCGATTACTGAGCTCGAAAATGCGTGCACTTGTTCAGACCGGGATGCGATGGCCGTGGCTGCGCTTGGCTATGTGTATGCAGCCGCCGGCTTCCCGGAAAAAGCGCGCGGCCTGCTGGCTGAACTGGCGGATCAATCGCAACGGCGTCACGTAGCGGCGTGTTCCATGGCTGTGATACACGCCGGACTTAAACAGCGGCACTTAGCTTTGGAAGCACTGAAAACCGCGTGTTCGCGCCGTGAACCTCAATTGCTCTGGGTGAACGTTGACCCGCGCCTCGCCTCCTTACGCTCCGAACCGGAGTTCTTAGCCCTCCAGCGCCATTTGAGATTTGATTAGCGCAAAGGCCGCGGATGCGCGCCACCATGAGAGAAGAAACACTCCTCAGTTCTTCCGGTGGCCGCCTGACACCGCGACCGTCTTGCGCGTGTCTCTTAAGACTCGACTGACGATTTCTTGAGCTTTTCTTGATCCATCCCTTCGCCGCTTTCTTCGTCTTAGGCTTTGTACGGAATTTGAGCCATCAGGTTCTGCCGTTCAGATCGACTGAGGAGATGACTTATGAGCGTTTTCGGAAATCGCATTTGCAGCATTGCTACGCTAGCCGCTGTATGGTGCGGAGCCGCGGTGTCGGCTTCGGCACAGCAAGGATCGTTTCGCCTGCCATTTGAGGCGAAGTGGGAGGGCGTGGTGTGCCCGCCCGGTGAATACCGGGTGACCTTGCCAGAGAGATATTTAGGGAGGACGACTTTCCTGGTTCGAGGTCCAGCGGGGGCCCGCTTCATCGTGCCAATGACCGTCGATACATACCGCGAGCATGGTGAACCTCCCATGGGAGCTTCTCTCCTGCTTGTCAAGGTAGATGATGGGTGGTTTGTGAAGAAGTACGAGGTTGGGTTGAGCAATCTCACTTACTATTTCAAAACACCGAAGGCTGGCCATCGAGTGCAGATCGCCTCCGGGGGCGTTGCCAGTATTCCGGTTTCGGGGAACTGACTTGCCGACGGCCGCCTGGAAAGGCGGCCGGCAGGCATGAGTGCCCGCCCTACGCGTCGACAAAATGTAGAAAGTCGAGCAATCGGCGCGGCAGGCAGGCGAAGAAAAGGGTTACGGTATTACTGGAGGGAGCGCGGAAGGGTTCCCAGTATTGATACACATGGGATGACCGAAGCCTCCGGCGCTGATACCGGTGCCGCCGCTGGGATTGGGAGTGATGTCGAAGATGATGTTGTCTGGATGCGCGGCATCGCCTGAAACGCCACTCACCGCCGGCAGAGTACCGGCGGCCATATGATCGAATTTTAGGGCGTGGCGGGTGCGCCAGGCTATAAAGTGGTCGGCGCAGGAGGTGTCACCACTGACACCGATAGCGCCTACGATTTTGTGGTTTTTGTCAAAGAGCGCCAAGCCGCCGCCGAAGACATTCACACCGCCCATTTTGTGGCCGACCAGGGGATCGGCAGAGGTTCCATTGAGAGCTGAAGAGCCTTCGTACGCGACCGTCGCATCCACGGGATTGCTGGCTTGCAAGCCGAACAGGCTGCCGCCCGGCTGAGTCGCCGAATAGAGATTGGCGGTGGATAGGGCTAATCCGTTGGCTTGACCGGAGCCGTCGCTGGACGATGTGCTGTCCAGGCTGAAAGCGTTGGCCGTGTTGGCTTTTTGCGCGGAGATGGCGCGGCTGCCAGGCCACTGAGCGCCGCGGTTGACGCCGGTAAAGGCGACAGCGCAGACGATGCCATCACGATCGACAATGGTGCCCCACATTTGATTGTTGAGGCCACTGGTTTCGGTGGCGGTTGAGGCGACGAGAGCGGACTTCAACGCCGCCTGGTTGGGCAGCGAGTCGCACCCATTTGGCGGAACCCAATCTTGCGCGAAGGCGGACCCGGCAGCTAAGGCGGCGGCTAAGAAAAACTTACGGTTGAATGGCATAGGTAATAACTCCTCAGAAAGAATATCACCCGCGCATGTATTTGGCGTGAAGCGCAAGCTCGCTATGATGGGAAGCGCAATCGCTGGAGTTACATGCCCCTCGCGGTCTTTTACTCGTATTCCCACAAAGATGAAGAACTGCGTCAGCGCCTTGAAACCCACCTGGCGCTGTTGCAGCGCAATGGGCTGATCTTGCCTTGGAACGACCGTTGCATCGGCGCGGGCGACGAGTGGGCGAATCAAATTGACGAGCACCTGCGCACCGCGCAAATCGTTCTGCTGTTGATTAGCCCTGACTTTCTGGCCTCGGATTATTGTTTCGACATAGAAATGAAGGCTGCCTTGGAGCGGCATGCGAAACAGCAGGCGATTGTGATTCCCATCGTGCTGCGGCCGTGCGATTGGTCGGGCGCGCCGTTCGCCGGTTTGCAGGCGCTGCCGCGCGACGCCAAGGCTGTTACCTTATGGTCGAATCAGGATGAAGCATTTGCCGAGATTGCCAAAGCGATTCGCGAAACGGTAGTGCGCTTTCAACAGCCGGCCGTGCCGCCACCGGCGCCCGCACCCTTAGCCGATCAAGCCACGCCGAAAGCGCGCGTGCTGGATGCGGCTATGCCCACTCACATTGTGAAAGATCGCGCGACTGAGCTGCTGGTGCTGATTCGCCTCCCGGAATCCAAGGGGCTGAGCGGGATTTTGCAGGAAGATGATGAAGCCGAAGCGCGGCCGGACGATGTGCGATCTCGACCTTTCGAAGTCACCTTTCCCCAGGGACCCACGGGAGCGCCCGATCCATTGAAGGTGACTGTGGAATTAACCTCGCCTGACTTTTCGCCGCCGGCGCAACGCAAGAATATTTTTGTTCCTGTGAATGCCGATAGCGAGGTTTGCCCGTTCCTGCTTACACCTCAGCGCATGGGATTCTTGACAGTGACAATTGAATTGGTTTGGGAAGATGCGGACAGAGGGTACCGGCGCTTACGGACGAATTGCGTGGCCGAGGCCGAATTGCCGGCCATGAAGCCGCTGCTGAATGTGGTGCGGATTCCAGTGGGAATGGCGAGTGAGGAGCCTAGGGTATTCGGCTCGGTGAATGTTGGCGCGCCAACCGCCGCCAGCTTTGGGAGGGGAGCGCAAAGTATTTCGATCCCACCCGCTGCGCCCGCAGTGAGGTTTCCCGCGCCCACCGCCGCCGCGCCCCCCGCTCCTAAACGAAGCATCTTATCCAGCACCGGCCTCAAAGTGGCCGCCATGGCCTTTGTAGTTGTGACGGCGGGAACCGTTTTCTACCAAAGCTCCAACTGGCCTTCTGCGAGGGCTCCGGCCGTGTCCCGCGACGTTCCCGCCGCCCCCGTTGTACCGGCACCGGCGGTTGCACCTCCCGACATTTCCGAAACCGCCGAGACCTTCAGGAAAGCGAGCGAACCGTTCACGCAGGCCGGCAGGGTCGTTGACCCGGCAAAGGTCGCCGCCATGAAAAGCGGCCGGGAAAATTTGGACGCGGCGCGAGCGGAATTGGCCAAGGGCAACAAACAAAAGGCTGCAGAGCACCTCAAGCTGGTTCGCATTGCGACGGAACAACTTCAGAAAAACTGAAAATTGTTAAGTTTGCACCGATCTGAAGCAGGCGCGGCCCCGTACTAGTTCTTAGATGGGTGCCTCTGTGACTCTGCGTGCTATGTTTCCCGAAGGGGGAATCATGCGAGCGTTTCAGGAGGAACTCGGCCAACCCGTCTCCGATAGAGAAAAACGCTGGCGCGGATACCTCAGCCAGATTGCTGCAGGCGATTCGCAATCGCTCTCCCAGTTATATCAGGAGTGTGCGGCGGCGCTTTTTGGATTAGCGTTGAAGACCTTGAAGAACGAGGCCGATGCCGAGGAGATTATGCTCGACGTGTTCGAGCAGGTTTGGCGCACGGCGCCTAGCTTTGACCCAGCCCGCGGCAACGTTTGGCGTTGGCTGCTGATGCTGCTGCGAAGCCGGGCAGTGGATCGCTTGCGGAGCGCGGCCGCAAGGCATGATCGGAAAAACCTTGCGATGCCTGAGCATTGGGATCTGGCGAGCCAAGAACCGCTGCCGGATCGAGTGACTATTTTTGACCAGGAAAGGAATTTGATTAACAGCGCTTTGCAACGTCTGCCAGGCGGTCAGCGCCAAGCGGTGGAACTGGCTTATTTTTCGGGTCTGACGCATGTCGAGATCGCGAGTGAGCTGGGTGTGCCGTTGGGAACCGTTAAATCGCGTATTCGCGGTGCAATGGATAAGCTGCGAATTTTCCTGCTGCAAGCTGAGGATGGGAGCCAGTCAGATGAACAATGAAGATCTGGAAGACATTGCGACTGAAGCGGCGCTTTATGCGTTAGGCGCGCTGCCTGCTGAAAAGGCGCGCGCCGTTGAGCAGCGCTTACAAAGCGGCTGTGGATTTTGCGCGGCGCAGGTGGAGCGTTATGCCGCCGTGGCGGAGCAGTTGTCGCTTTCTGTTTGGCCCGTTGCGCCGCGACCGGAACTGCGGCAGCGCCTGTTGGATCGCATCGAACGGTGCAATCGGGAATCTCAACTCGAACACATGAAGATTGTGCGGGGAACGGATGCCCCGTGGATCAAGATGCCCTTTCCCGGCGTCGAAATCCGTCGGTTAATTGGCGACAAAACGCTGATGGTCCGCATGCAGCCCGGCGCTGTGTTTCCGCGGCACGAACACCCGGAAGCCGAGCAATGTTATGTGCTGGAAGGCAGTCTCACCGACTCAGACGGAGTCACGGTGTATACGGGCGATTTTGTGGTGGTGTCTAAAGGGATAACCCACGAGCCACTCCATTCCCTAACCGGCTGCACGCTGTTTATCGCTTACGCCGATTGATCAGGGTGTGAGTGTGAAGTTCACGACGATATCGGTGATGACTTCCACCGGTTCGCCGTTCAGCAGCGTTGGTTTGTACTTCCATTGAAGAATTGCTTCTTCGGCGGCTTTCACGAGCAGAGGGTGTCCGCGCACAAGTTGAAGGTGCTCGATGCTGCCCGTTTTCCCGATGATCGCAGTAAACTCAACCACACCTTGCACGCGCACCTGTTTGGCCATTTCGGGATAAGCGGGCTGAACCTTGTGAACCAATTGCGACGCTTCCATGCTGGCGATGCGGAGTGGTTTCGAGACGGGCTTCTTCGCCGTGGTTGCGGGTGGAGGGTCGGGCGGTTTCATGGGAGAAACGACCAGCGGCATTGTTGTGGAAGATGGGTCGCCACCGGTAGTTCCATCGGAGATGCCGGGAGGCGTGGGTAAGTCGGCGGAGGGGGCGGGCGCACGCGCGACTCTCACGTCAGAAGGGTCGAATCGGAAAGGACGGAAGGAGCTGACTTGCGTCCTCACTGTCATGGGAGGTCTCGGCAGAGCCGGAGGAGGTGGGGTGGGTGCGGCGAATACACTCCTCAGTTGGGCTCTGGGTAAGACCTGGGTATAGATCAAAGGCGCTGCTATCAGGGCCGCCAGAACTATGATTTGGAGTAGTAGAGAGAGTAGCAGCGTGAAGCGCTTTTTGCCTCTCGCTCCCGCTTCAATGAAGGTCTGATCGAACATGGGGAAGTTCCTGCCTCATCAGAACAGACACCGGATTTGGTGTGCGAGTTCCCGCCGTACTAAGCTGATCGTGTGGAATATCAATTGAACCGCCGGATGTTTCTGGCCGCCTCGATCGGCGCGCCGCTTTTGGGACAGGCTCTCAAATTTCCCTCCGACGCGCGCCATAGACTGGCGGTCGCGACTTATCCTTTTCGCGACATGATTGTTTCCCGGCGTAAACCCGCGGCAAAGCTGACACTGGCGGGATTCGCCGCGACGCTCGTCGAGAAATTCAACGTGTACGGCATTGAACCTTGGAGTCCGCACTTCGCATCGGTGGAACCTGCTTATATCGAGGGCCTGGCGGACGCTTTCCAGAAGGCGGGGCTGAAAGTTGTCAATATTCCTTGCGATGTGCCGGTGAAACTGTGCGGGACTGCCGAGCAGCGCGCCGCGGCGCTCGCCACCTACCGGAGATGGGTGGATGCCGCGGTGATTCTGGAATCGCCCAGCATTCGGGTGCATTGCCCGATGGGTGCCGATCCAGCCGATATTTCGTGCGCCGTGTCTGGACTCAAGGCGCTGGCGGAATATGGGGCCTCGAAGCAGATTGTGATCAATTTAGAGAACGACGACCCGAAATCGGAAGACCCGGAGCGAATTGTCAAGGTAATCGAAGCCGCCGGAACGCCTTACCTGCGCGCGCTGCCGGATTTTTGCAACTCGATGTTGATCCACGACGACCAGGATTACAACGCGCGCTCGCTGGCGGCGCTGTTTCCGCTCGCTTCGAACATCAGCCACGTGAAAGATGTCGAGTTCTCAGACGGCAAGGCGTACCGGGTGGATGTCGATCGCATCTTTGCGATTGCCAAGAAAGCGAACTATCGAGGTTATTTTTCGATGGAGTCGGAGAGCGAGGGAGACCCTTATGAGAGCACGAAGCAATTGATTGCGGCGAGCGTGAGGAATCTGGGAGGGTAGTTACCCTTGCTTACCGAGGGGAGGCTGTGTTACCCTACCCTTGGTAACCGATATGAGCAAGCCTTCCGACCTTGTGCAGGGCACCCTGAATCTGCTGATTCTGAAAATTCTGGCGCTCGAACCGCAACATGGCTGGGCTCTCAGCCAGCGCCTCCGCCAAATATCGAGCGAAGTCCTGCAAGTCAGTGACGGCTCCTTGTATCCGGCGTTGCACAAGCTGGAACAGGAAGGTTTCATCAAAGCCGAATGGCAGACAACCGAAAACAACCGCCGCGCGAAGCTCTATTCACTCACTGGCAC
>Ga0302324_100016914_pt1 | contig 14495 bp, 15 predicted proteins | sample Palsa_T0_1_FD_201949 | JGI IMG/M metagenome (GOLD analysis project Ga0302324, IMG submission 201949) | Peat permafrost microbial communities from Stordalen Mire near Abisko, Sweden - Palsa_T0_1 | ecosystem: Environmental > Terrestrial > Soil > Palsa > Peat permafrost | place: Sweden: Abisko...
CGGCATAGACCCGACCTCACGCTTCTGCGTGTCCCAAAGCGGCCGTCACCAGTTCGGTGTCGAGGTACTCGGTGACTTCTTTCAGTTGGTGGTCAGAAAGCCGAAAAACGAAACAATAGTTGTTGTGTAGGGCACTCCGCTCTGGGTCGTGTTGCTTCCGCGCGCTTCCACCACAACCAAGTCACCTTCTGCAATCAGGCGGTGCGCCGTTGTTCTGATTCTGCCCTTGATCCTGGCGCGCAGGGGACCGAACAATTCCACGAGGACCGACTGCTTCCCCTCATAGGTCTTCGACCATTTCGTTGTGCCGGTAACGGTCCAGCGGAAATCGTCCGCCATGCTTGCTACGAAAAGCTCGGAGTTGCCTTTCGACAGTTGCTCAAAAATTTGTTGCACCAGTTGCTTGTTCGTGCTCGCTCCCATTTCCCTTCGCTCCTGACGCATAGGCTCAAACCGCCCGAGGTCCATAAACCCGGATTTCGAATTTGAAACGAATAAGCACGAGCGAAAGAGCCTCGCCGGATCCGGTCGTAGAGCCGACCGTGCCTTACGCTTCGAGCTTCAACTCATCCAGTTCCAGGAACTCATGAATGATAGGCTCGGTCGATTTCTCCATGTCCTTGTAGGGCCCAAAAAAGATCGCACGCCCTTCGTGCAGGAACACGAGACGGTCGGCGAGTTTCTTAGCCAGGCGCATGTCGTGCGTCACGACGACCGAGGTCAGGTGCAATTGCAGTTTGAGCCGAGCGATGAGATCGCCCAGCAGATTTCCCATCATTGGATCGACCATGGTGGTCGGTTCGTCATAGAGCACGCACTCGGGTTGCGCGGCGAGCGCGCGTGCGATCGCGACCGAGCGTTTCATGCCGGTAGAGAGGTCGGATGGCAACAGTTCGCGCATCTCCTTCACTCCCACCATTTCGAGCAGGCCGTCGATGACCTGGTAAATCTGATCTTCCGAAAGCTGCCTTTTTTCGCGCAAGGGGAAAGCGATGTTTTCGCCCACCGTCAAGGAGTCAAACAGCGCCCCGTTCTGGAATACCATGGTCACTTTCTTGTGGATCTCTTCGAGTTGAAGTTCGTTGTAGTCGGTAATGTCCTGGCCGGCAACAATGATGCGGCCCGAATCCGGCTTCAGGAAGCCCATGATGTTGTGGAGCGCGACCGATTTTCCCACGCCGCTTCGGCCAAGAATGCAGACCATCTCGCCCGGCAACACCTCGAAGCTGACGTTCTTCAGAACGACCCGATCTCCAAATGCCTTGGAGACGTCCTTGAACTCGATGTAAGGGGACAGTGGATTGGCTGCGCTCATGGCTATCAGCATGGCATGAGACGGCAGTGCGGCTCAAGCGAAAGCATAGGACAAAATAGGACAAGCGCCCTCGGCTGTCCCTGGGCCCTCACTTGCTCAAAGCGTCCAGGCGGTCCTGCGGGGTGTTTACATTGAAAAAGGTCTGCTGTGAAAAACCGGCTGCCGCGAGTTCGCTCTCCTCAATCACGCGCACGGTGACGCCCAGAAACGCGGCATCGACCTTATACTTCCCTGCCCGCAGAGCCTGCTCGGCGATTGTGCAAAAGTCGCGGCGATAGACCGCACAGAGCGGCTGTAGACCGCGGCTGGTGCGGGGCACGGTGATGGTGGCATCGGTGCTCTCTGCCGCCGCGAAAAGAAACGCGAGAAGCTCGCCCGAGACGAAGGGCATGTCCACCGCGAGCATCAGGTTCAGCGGGGCGGAAGAATGAACAAGCGCGGCGTGAATACCGGCTAAGGGGCCGCATCCCGGAAAAATGTCGGCCACGACCGAACCCTGTTTCGGAAATTCGCAACGCGCAAATCGGGCCGGGTCGCCGACGATTGCAACCCGGTCGCAGACCGCGCCCATCACGGTAAGCGCGCGGTCAAGCAAAGTCTGGCCGCCGCAGTCCAGAAACGCCTTATCCGAGCCCATGCGAGAGCTCTTGCCTCCAGCAAGGAGGAATCCCATGCGCGATGGCTCGGTTCGTGCCATGTGGAAAAGCATTAAGTCATCGACCGCGCTGCCCCAAAGTAACCTATCCAGAACGGCCAAGGCATCGGAAGATGGAAGTGCCCCATTAGCGCGGGAGCGACTCGTCATCATGCCACAAAAACTCATGAACGCCCTTACTTTGGGACGCTGTTCACATGCGTTTTCCTGGCCTCGGAGGGCAGCAAATGGAGATTACTACCAAGTCTGCCTGCTCTGCGCGACTACTTATCAGTACGACTGGAAGACCATGCGTCGCGGAAATCGAGTCGATGAGCCAGTGCCGCAAACCGCGGTCCCCCGCCGTTCCGCTCAAAAAGAGCAGGCCTCATGGATGCCCCGGGCGCGGCGGCTGCATGTGAAAATCGCGATTCGATATCGTGTGAAAAGTCTCAGTGCCTGGCATGAAGGCATCATCCAGGACATCAGCCAGTCGGGCATCTTGTTTCACGGGCCACAGCCGCTCCCCGCCAAGGCCATGGTGGAAATGATCTTCGAGATGCCCGAAGAAATCTCCGGACAAAAAGACAGCACGGTTATTTGCCAGGGCACCCTGATTCGGGTCAGCGACAGCGTTGCCAACGGCGACGATGCTTTCGCGCTGGTGGCCTCCATCCTCGATTACAAGTTCCTCCATCAGCCCTAGATTGCAATCCTCAAAATTTCCGAATCCACCCGCTCATGAAAGACAATGCCGAATCTGTGGCCTGTTACCGCCGCCATTTCCTCTTTCCTCACAATAACTTGCAGAAGGCCGAAGTACAGTGACCTTCGTGCTTAGAAGGCAGCCACAGGAGCGGCTTATAATCATCCAAGTCTAAGCAAACTGAACACTTAGCGGGAATTGTCGAGTACACGTGAATCTCTTTCTGGAAGCTGCGATCTTCGCCTATGGGCTGTGCTTTGGCAGCTTCCTGAACGTGTGTATTTACCGATTGCCGCTTGGCCAGTCGGTCGTATCGCCGCGCTCCGCCTGCCCGCATTGCCGAGATCCGATCCCGCTCTATCACAATCTTCCCGTACTAAGCTGGCTGATCCTTCGGGGAAAGTGCCGCTCGTGCCAGCAGCCCATCTCGCCCCGCTACCTGGTGATCGAAATACTCACCGGCTTGCTGTTTCTTGGTTGCTATAGCCATTTTGGTCTCACGCTGGCGATGTTCAAGTGCACCGTGTTCGGCTTCCTGCTGCTGGGCTTGATTTTCACCGACGCAGAAACCAAGCTTCTTCCTGACGCCCTGACTCTGCCCGGCCTGGCTCTGGGCATCGGATTCAGCCTGGTGGTTCCGGTGAATGATCTGGCTTCGCGAATCATGCCTGGCATGGTGTCGTCCGCAATGCGAGGCGAGATTTCGTGGCGCTTGTGGTCCCTGTCAGACTCTTTGCTCGGAGCGACCGTTGGTGCTTCGTTTCTATACGGCGCGGCAGCCATTTACCTGCGCGCTCGCGGCGTCGAAGGCATGGGGTTCGGCGATGTCAAGCTGATGGCCATGATCGGCGCCTTCCTCGGAACCAAACTCACGGTCTTAACCATTTTCGCTGCTTCGCTCGCCGGGTCGGTGTTCGGACTGAGCACGGTTCTCGCCGTCTGGATGAAACGCATTCGTCGCAATCGGGCCCGCGTCAATTCTTCGCTTGTTTCTTCGGCTGACCTCCGGCGGCGTGCCTGGCATTCCGCGCGCCTCGCCCTACGCTATTACGAGATGCCGTTTGGCGTGTTTCTCGGAGGGATGGCTCTGTTGTCGTTCGTGTTTGGAAACCGGCTCTTGAACTGGTACTGGGAGGCACTGTGAACCTGCTCGCCAATCCGCTGGTGCTGCGAGCGGCCCTGCTTTTGTTCGCTGCCGTCGCAGCCTTCGGGATGGGCTGGTACTTGATTCGGCGCCTGCGCATCAGCCTCGAAGCCGGATCCGAGTCGCTCCGTTCTGCGCCGCTTGCGGCCGAAGGATTACCGGTGCACGCCTATCAGGCCGTCATTCAACAACTGAAGCAGCAGAAGCATGAGCTCGCCACCCAGCATCTGTCGGAGCGCCGAAAAGCGAAGGCCTCCGACACGCTGAGCTCGACCATACTTTCGAACCTTCCCTGCGGTGTTCTGTTTTTCAACGCCAGCGGCTTGGTGCGGCAAGCGAACTCGGCCGCGCGCACGCTCCTCGGATTCGCCTCGCCGGCTGGACTGAGTGCGGCCGATGTTTTCCGCACGGCGACGCTGCGCCCGGAAAGTCACCCCTCGAATTCGGTTTCCGGTTCAGGTCTGGGTTCGCCATCAAGCGTCGGGCAAGCACTCGCGCCCGCCCTGACGGGAAAGTCAGCGGTGCGAGGGCTGGTGCTGAATTACTTTCTGCCGGACGGGGAACGCCGCGGGGAAAGTCGTGTTCTTGAAGTGACCGCCTCCCCGGTGCTCGCCGAGGACGCGAGCTTCATGGGCGCGACTCTGGTGCTCGCCGACAAGACCGACATCGAACGCATCCGGCACGATCAAAAGCGGCGCGACGAAGTCTCTTCGGAACTCGCGCTCGGGCTGCGCAGTTCCTTGACCACCATTGCCGCATATGTGCAGCAACTGGAGCATAGCGGGGATCCGAAACTTGCGCGCCAGTTGGCTGAGAGCATCGCCGGCGAAGCGGCGCAACTGGACCAGACCATTGGAAGTTTCCTCGGAGGAGCTCGCGCCGCAACCACAAGTTCTTGACACCAGCAATCGCGGGCTATGGTCTAAACCGTGGGCCTGCCAAAGGATGAACACATGAAGCACACGAAACTCATCGCAATCGGTACTTTTCTACTGCTCGGAATCAGCGGAGCAACCGCTCAATCGCTCGGAGACTATGCGCGGGAGGTGCGGAAGAACAAAACCGAACCGGCTCCGGCCACCCGCCACTTCGATAACGACAACCTGCCTAGCGGCGGTGAGCTGAGCGTGGTGGGGCCGTCGGGAAGCGACTCGAAAGCCGCGCCGGCCGCCGATGCTGCGACCTCTTTGGCAGCCGCCAAGGCCGAAAAGCAGAAGGCGGGCGAGGAATTGAGGAGTAAGATCGACGCCGAGAAAGAGAAAGTCGCTGCGCTGAGCCGCGAACTCGACCTCGAGCAGCGCGAATATCGCTTGCGCGCCGCGGCCTTCTACGGCGATGCCGGAAACCGTCTGCGCGACGCCGCCCAGTGGGATAAGGACGACGCACAGTACAAAAGCGATATCGACAGCAAACAAAAAGCAATCGACGCCGCCCGTCAGAAAATCGAGGACCTGCAGGAGCAGGCGCGCAAGGCGGGAATGCCGGAAAAAGATACCGACAGCAGCAACGGCAAGAACGACAGCAAAGACAAAGACAGCAATCAGGACTCGAGCAACAACACAACCCAGAACAAGGACGACAATAAAGACAAATAGAAGATCCCAACCAGCGAGCGCTTCTTGCTTATCTACTGTCCTCGGCGGCGGGTTTCTCAATCCGCTCCCGAATTTGCCGGGCGTGATGCCGCCCGTGAATCCAGTGGAACTTGCTCCACTGGTCCGCCGTTAAAGGCCCCAAGACCGGATGGTCGAGGATTTTCGTCCGCCCGCCGAACTTCCGGACGCAATCGTCCAAGATCGAGTCCAATTTTCGCAGCTCAAGCGTGATCGCTTGCTGCACTTCGTCGGGCGACATTCCTCGCGGAATGGAACGTTCCGGCGCTTTGCGGCCGTTCGGGAAATAACCGATATTCAGCACCAGAACGGTGGCAAAGCGATCCCTCAGGGTGGGTTGCGTAGCCGAAGGAGCACCCTGTTCCAGACATTTTTCCAGTCCCCGACTGGTGTGCTTGTAGGTAAGGAAAAGGTGCTCGAGTATCTGGGCCGCGCTCCATTTCTCGGCGGGCCCTTTCGCCAAATGGCCGGGGCTCGCGCTTCCGACCGCATCTTCCAGCTCGCGCCGCAAGCGTTCAAGGTAGGAATTCATAGGGCTCGGTGAGTACAATGATCCGCGAACGCGAAACCAATCGGAAATCGTCGCTGAAGAAAAGTATGAAAAAACTATTCGCCGCAATTCTAGCAGCCGGATTGATGTCCGCGTGCTCGTCGGAGCCGAGCAAAACGGCACCGGCGGAGACGCCCAAGTCCAAAGCTCTCGAGGCCATCACCGGAAGCAGTGCGTTCTACAAGTGCTACGTTTCGGCCCGTCTCTGGGCGCCCGATGCGCAACCCTATGGTGCGGAATCGGCAGCCTCGGCGGACTTCAACGGCCATGACGGCAAAGCCGGCGAGTGGCGGGTCGGATTCGCCTCGCCATCAAAACATGCCATCAAATCCTTCACCTGGGCGAATGGCGATATTTCTCATGGCGTCGACGACACCTACAGTCCCTCGAATTCGAGCACCCAGATTTTCAACGTCCAGTTTCTCAAAATCGATACAGATAAGGCGCTCGCCGTAGCCGAGCAGCACGGCGGAGAGAAACTGCTGCAAAAGGAATCCGGTACGCCGGTAATCTATGTGCTCGAGTGGAACCGCCAGGAAAACGCGCTTCTCTGGCACGTAATCTACGGAACCGATCGCGAGACCGCCACGCTGCGGGTGGCCGTCAACGCATCCACCGGAGAATTTTCGCGGGTCGAGAAGTAGGCCGCTTCAGGCTGCGATCGAGCAGGAAACGGTTGCTCGGAGCTCGTGGCGTGCTTACTGCGCCTTCGCCAACCGCTCGAGCGAAGCGCGCGCCTCCTTGGCGAACGGGCCTTGCGGCTGGATCTTTAGGTACTTTTCGTAGTAGGTCTTGGCCTCGGCCTTATCGCCGAGCTTTTCCTGACACACGGCGACACGGAAGCTCGCAAGGGCATCGCCATCCTTGTAGTAGAGGGCTTCCTTGTACCGCTCGAGCGCGGCGTGGTAGTTCTTGCGGATAAAGTAAAAGTTGCCAATGTCAACGTCTTTGGACGCCTTCAACGGGTTCCAGGGATGAAACTCCTGGATGCCCGAAGTGTCCGGGTTATCGGGGACTAGATCCACCACGGCGGTCTTACTGCTTGGATGATTCTTGGCGTCATCCTTGGGCGGGCTGAGATCGATTCTGGTATTACGGCTGGAGCTTTCCTCGGCCTCGCGATCACTCGCGGCTGCCTTGTCGGAAGCTGCCTTGTCAGCGGCCGGCTTGTCCGCAGCAGCCTTGTCGGACGAATCCTGTGCCACGGCAAGCGCCGCCAGCAACGCCATTAAAACAATCAGGAATCGTATCCGCACGCCTTTATTGTACCGCTTCAGAACCCGGTCGAAACAGCGCTTCGAGTTTAGCGCGCCGTGCCCGCTTGGATAGGCCAGGCGCCTGTCCCCCAGCCAGCGCAAAAAAATCAGGCCGTCCAAAAAGGGGACGGCCTGGTTTGGCAAAGTCCTCCGGGGAGGAGGGCAAAACTTGGGCAAAACTTGCCCCTACAGCGAAGGCGGATTCGCGTTCGCCGTGGGACTCGGATTGCTAGTGGGCGCCTGCGCCGGGGTCGTATCGGTCCCGGTATTGCTCATCAGGCGGATTTGGACGCGACGATTCTCGGCGCGACCGGCGGCTGTTTTATTCGAGTCGACCGGCTTATCCTTGCCGAGCCCAATCTGGTAAATCTTGTAGGCCGGAACGCCCTTCTCCGCGGCCAGATATTGAATCACGGCATCGGCACGGCGCTGGCTCAAATTATAGTTGTAATCAGCGCTGCCGACCGAGTCGGTCGCGCCCTCTACCGTGATGATATATCCCTTGGTAGTGGCTACGCTGGCAGCAAGTTGGTCGATAGCGTCTTTGGCGTCCTTGGTCAGATTGTCTCGGTTGAATCCAAAATGCACCGCCGTCTCGACCACCGGATGATAGTTATCGAGGTTGACGACCGCATTGGTCAGAGCATCCACACGCTGAGTAGCGTTGTTTGCCGCCAGTTGCGCCTTGTCAGCTTGGCTTCCCGCCGCCAGAGCCTTCTGGTCGACCGCTTCGGCCTTGGCCTGCACGGCCTGGATGCCAGCTTGAGCGCGCTGATCGACGTCTTTAATGTCTCTCGAATTCTTCGCGGTCAGGTCGTCGAGTTCATTGGTCTTGTTGATCAGAGGCGTGGTCTGTTGACGGACGTAATTCTTGGTGGTACATCCGATCGATGCGAGCAGCGTCGCGGCCAGCATCAGGGTCAACGAAGTTCGGTTCATAGGGGGCTCCTTGCCCTGAAATCAATCCTGCGTTCTTAAAAAACTAATTTCGCGGTCCTTCTCCGAAGTTTGCTCACCGGAGCGGCACCATGGTTAATGCACGGGGAGTGCCATTTGCTCTCCCCAAGGCAAATTAGCAACTCGTTTAATATCAATGTCTTGCGATCTTACAGTGAGAAATGTATCAACCGCCAACCCAAGCATTCGCGGTATAAACCGTAGAAATTTTATACTGTTTGAATTCAACTTCCGGATTATAAGCGCTGGCAAAACAAGGCGCTATGCACTAGCTAGATTCTCTCAAATAAGCCCTTGAGGAGGACTTAGTGGCCTCACTTCGCCATCTTGTCCCGGGCTTTTTCAAATTGAGCAAACAGCGGGACCTCGCTCTTTTCGAAACCGCCCCGGCCCATCACGCGCCAGAGATAGACCTGCGAAGGCCTGCTGCCCCAATCACCGCTATGCGCGTCATAAACAGCCAGCACATCCTCTGATGGACGAGACTGCACGGCCAGGATGACGTCAGCCTCCTGAGGCCGGTACACCAAAACGAGTTTTCCCCACTTCTCGATCCCATCCTCGACACGAGCAATCGCGGCGCGGTCCTCGGGCAACAGATTGGGACTGAATTGATCGCCATCGTACGCCACCACATATACGAAGCGGGCGTTCGAAAGAGTGCGCGGCATGTTCGGAATCGTCGCGGCGGCGCCCGACGTGCTCAACGTGGCCAGTAGCAGACTTAGCACTAGAGTTGCAAATATGTTCTTCTCCATATGGGTATCCCTGCTAACAGGGATGCGGCCCGGAGCGGGGGAGTTGCAAAGCTTTGGTAATCGGGTGGTAATCACATCGATCGTCAGCATTTGCGCTGACTTACATCACCGACGGAACGGTAATTCCCATGGCTGCGAGGATGCGAATCAGCTCGCGCCGCACCACCGCCGTCGTTTCGAGCAGGAATTTCTTCCGCCCCTCGTCCGTTTCGCTCAGGATGGGATGGCGGTGATAGAAGGTATTGAATAGCTGCGCCAGTTGGAAGGCATGTTTGGCGAGATAAGCAGGTTCGGTGGTAGCGATCGACTGGCCCACGATGTAGGACGTCTTTGCAGCTGCCAGCCACAGCTCCCAGATGTCATTGCTGGATGAGCCGTTCAGGTACCTGGCAAACTCCTCCCCAGAGACGCGGCTTGCCGCGTCTCCGCCGAAGCCATCCGGATCGAATCCACCCTTGCGGAAAATGTTCGAAGCCCGGACGACGGCGTACTGCGCGTAGGGGCCGGTGTCGCCCTCAAAGCTGAGCGCGTCTTTGAAATCGAAAGCGATCACCGAAGGCTTCGTGAATTTGAGCATGAAGTAGCGCAACGCCCCGATGGCCAGCTGGGTCGCAATGCCCGCCCGCTCCGCCTCGCTCAACTCGGGATGACGAGCATCCACCTCTTTGCGGGCCGAAGCGATCAGAGCATCCAGCAGATCGTCGGCTTTAACGCCGAAACCTTTGCGCCCGGAAACCTCGATCCATGCCCTCCCCTTATCTTCTTCGCCCAGTTGGTAGCCAAGTTCGGCGGCGCAGCGCGGTGTGAGAGCAACCATCTCGTAGGAAAAATGCGTGTAGCGATCGGCCGCTTCGCCATGGCCAAGTCCGCGCAAAGCTTCGATCACCGTGTTTTGCGCCTCGGACTGCCGCGCATCAATGACGTTATAGATCTCAGCCACGTCGCCAAAGTGAGGATGATCCTGCTCTCCGTGCACGGTTGAAATCCAGCAGTCGTGCGCGTTCGGATATCGAAAAAATCTTCGATAGCCAAAATCGCGCCCCAGCAGGCCAAACTTCCACATGTGATAAGCAATGTCTTTGCCGACGTAGCCGACCGTGCCGTTCGAGCGAACAATGACTTTTTGATCTTCCTCGGTGATCTTGTCCTCGGAGCCTGCCCGGAGCGAAGCCGAAGGGCCCTCCGCGCTCTCTGCGCTTTCAGATTTCGACGTCCCCGCGCGCCGCATCACCCAGCACCCTTTGTTCTTGCCTTCGGTCTCGTAGCTGAGCACGCCCGCGTCCTTCAGCTTGGTAAAAGCCGCGTCCCAAAAGTGCAGGTGAAGGATCTCGCTTTCGCGGGGCAGGAAATCGTACTCGATGTCGAGCCGCTCCATGGTCTCGAGATGGCGTCTCAGCACCGCAACAGAAATCAAATCGGCAACCGCAGCCGTCTCATTGTTCCCTTCCTCGATCGAGCGCAGCGCCGCAGCCCGCGCCTGGAGGTTCGACTTGTCCTCCTCATACCAGCGCGAGACGCGAGCATAAAGATCCCAGCACAAGTAATCGAAACGCGGCGCGGCGGCGAGCGCCTCGATCTCGCCACGAGACTTCCGCTCGATTTCCAGGAATCCAACCACCACGTCGGCGACCTGCGCTCCCGTGTTGTCGATATAGTTCTGGACATCCACTTCCCGGCCCGCAAAGCGCAGCAGCCGGACGAAGGTATCACCCAGAATGGCGTTGCGCAGATGCCCAATATGCGCCGCCTTGTTGGGATTGATGCTGGAATGCTCGACCAGGACTTTGCCGGCCGGAACCTCGGCCGCGGGTTTTTCGTCAGCGGCGAGCGCCATAGCCAACTCGGCGCGGCTCACGCGAACGTTGATATAGCCGGCGCCCGCCACCTCGAATTTCTCAAAACCAGAAATCGCCCCGACCCCTGCGACGATTTCTGCGGCAATCTTGAGAGGCGCCTTGCGCAGTTTCTTTGCCAGTTCGAAAGCGACCGGCAGCGCGTACTCGCCGAATTCGATCTTCGGTGGCTGCTCGACGACGATGTTGGTGTTTTCGAAGCCGTAACTACGGCGAAGAAACTCCCGCACAGACTCGACCAGTCGCCGTTCCAGATATCGATACAAGCTGCCCTCGAAACGATTGAAGAAGCAGTGATTCTAACAAACCTGCGGCGCGCGTCGAGTTTGACGGAGGTGGCGGCGTTCCCTATCATGAAAGTTCGGTCCTCGTCGTCGGTCGTTGGCTGTTGGCCGGAACATCCATCAATACCTGGTTCGAAACAAGCGCCCGCAAAGCTGCCAACCGACAACGATCGGACGACCAGCGAGCAACGACGCGCTCCCCATGCGCATAGCCTACCTCGACTGTTTTTCCGGCATAAGTGGCGACATGTTTTTGGGCGCGCTGCTCGAGGCCGGGGTGTCTCCAAAGCTCCTGGGAGACACAGTCGCAGCGCTCGCCATCGGCGCGCGGCTCGAGATTTCGCGGGTAATGCGAGCAGGAATTTCAGCGACCAAAGTCGACGTCTACGTCCATGGCGAAAAAGATCTGCCCCGCGAAGCTTTCTGGAAGCAGCGGGAACCGGATCACTCCCACGAGCATGCGCATGAACACGGTCGAGGGCTGTACGAGATTCTCGGCATGATTGAAAAAGCGGCGATCGGCGACCCGGCGAAAAAAACCGCAATTCGCATCTTCGAGTTGTTAGGCCAGGCCGAAGCCGAGATTCACAACACCTCCCTCGATCGAGTCCACTTTCACGAAGTGGGCGCAGTCGATGCCATGGTAGATATCGTTTGCGCCGCCGTGGGAGCGGAATCTCTGGCGGTAGAGCAATGGGTATGCTCGCCCCTGAACGTGGGCGGCGGAACCGTGCAGTGCGCACACGGGACGCTTCCCGTACCTGCCCCGGCAACGCTCAAATTGCTTCGCGATGCGCCCGTCTATTCGTCAGGTCCACAAGTAGAACTGGTGACGCCAACCGGCGCAGCCATCGTAAAGACGCTAAGCGCCAGGTTCGCGTCGTTTCCAGCGATGAAGATCGATCGCTCCGGATACGGCGCTGGAACACGAGATTTTCCGGACCACCCCAACCTGCTGCGCCTGACGATTGGAGAAGCGGTCGACACGGTTGGTGCGAATCCATCCTTTCATGCATCGAATGAGAACATCACCGTGCTCGAAGCGAACCTCGATGATCTAAGTCCGCAGGTGCTGGCCTATGCCATGGAGCGTTTGCTCGCCGAAGGTGCGCTCGATGTGTTCAGCGTGCCCGTGCAAATGAAGAAAAGCCGTCCCGGTGCATTATTGACGGTGCTCGCGAAACCAGAGGACGCAAGCCGTTTGACAAGGACGATTTTCGCCGAGACCACAACGCTCGGCGTGCGCCGCCGCGATGAGCAGCGGCAGACGCTCTCGCGCCGATGGGAAACCGTCGACACGACGTGGGGTCCGGTGCGGATCAAAATTGCCAATACCAACGGCAGCGTCTCCAACTACGCCCCGGAATACGAAGACTGCCGCACGCTGGCAGAGGCACAGCATGTGCCCCTGCGAACGGTAATGCAGGAAGCAATTCAGCAGTATCTTCGAGGCGAGCGAAAGCCATGAATCAGGTTTCGTGCAGGATGTCGCGTTACCGCGCTCACGATCATCGGTCAGGAGGGATTTGATGCCGACGCTCAATCTGTTGCGGGACCTTTTGCAGCGGGTGCCCGACCGCCTCGAAAAGCTTCCCCAAGACAAGGTCGAAAGCAAGCCGACCCCGTCCAACTGGTCTCAGAAGGAGGAGCTAGGCCATCTGCTCGATTCCGCCGCCAACAATCATCAGCGGATCGTGCGCGCGCAATTCGAAGATCATCTGGCCTCGCCCGGCTACGAACAGAATCGATGGGTCGCCGTGCACGCCTACCAGCGCCGCGACTGGAAAGAGCTGATCGAGGTGTGGCAGGCGCTCAACCGCCAATTGCTGGCAGCCGCCGATGCGGTACCTGACTTTGCCTGGGCACGGACGCTGACGGTTGCCGGTTCTGAACCCTTGACGCTCCAGTTCGTGTTCGATGATTATGTCGCGCACATGTTGCACCACCTGCGCCACATCGGAATCGAAGTGGACGATATCAAATCAAGAGGGTCGAACGCCGCTTAAACAGCGCATGCTCCGCCTCGGATTGGTTTCAGGCAATGCCTTCGGGCATCGAAATCGACAGGCGACAAAGCTTCTCGGGCGCGGGACTCGAAACTCGAACTTCACCACCCAGGCTGTTAAGATCGCAGACTCACATAAAATTCCTTCAGGCCAGGCACCGGAATGAGCAAGAAGTTTTACATCACGACCCCGATCTATTACGTCAATGCGCATCCGCACATTGGGCACGCCTACACCACGATCGCCTGCGACACGATCGCGCGCCGGCACCGCATGCTGGGCGATGACACCTGGTTTCTGACCGGCACCGACGAACACGGTCAAAAGATCGAGCGCGCAGCCCAGGCTGCGGGAAAAACACCGCAACAGTTTGCCGATGAGGTCTCCGCGGAATTCCGCGCGCTCTGGAAACATATGGGTTTGACGCCCGACGATTTCATCCGCACCACCTCCGAGCGGCATAAACTGGGCGTGCAGGCGCTGTGGCGGAAAATTCGCGATAACGGATACATCTACAAAGGAACCTACACCGGCCAATACTGCGTTTCCGATGAGCTCTATGTGGATGCGGAGCCGGGCGCTCCCTGTCCCGATTGTGGCCGCCCGACCGAGACCGTCCACGAAGAAAACTACTACTTCAAGCTCTCGGCATTCCAGGACCGATTGATCCGCCTCTACACCGAGCAGCCCGATTTTATCCTCCCCGAGACGCGCCGCAACGAAGTGCTCGCGTTCGTGCGCAGCGGTCTGCGCGACCTTTCGATCAGCCGCTCGACGTTTTCCTGGGGTATCCCCGTGCCGGACGATCCCAAGCACATCGTCTACGTGTGGCTGGATGCGCTCGCCAACTACATTACCGCGCTCGGCTATGGCGCCGCCCCGAATACGGCCGAAACCAGCAAATTTGACAAGTACTGGCCCGCCGACGTGCACATGATCGGCAAAGAGATTGTGCGCTTCCATTGCGTCTACTGGCCCGCGTTCCTGCTCGCCGCCGGACTGCCGCTGCCAAAGGGCATCACCGCGCACGGCTGGCTTTTGTTTGAAGAAAGCAAAATGTCGAAGTCGCGTGGCAATATCGTCCGCGCTGAAACCATTGTGGATGTGCTCGGCACGGACGCGCTGCGCTACTTCCTGCTGCGCGAAGTCGTCTTTGGTCAGGATGGATCGTTCAGTTTCGATGCCCTGGTGCAGCGCTACAACTCTGACCTGGCGAACGGGCTCGGCAATCTAGCCAGCCGCACCCTGACGATGATCACGCGCTATTTCAAGGGAGAAATCCCCTACCCCTCGAACGCCGCGCACACGCCGGCGGATGCCGCGATTGCGGAGGCGGCCAGGAAGACAATCGCCGATTTCGGCACGTTATTTGACCATTACCATTTCTCGCGGGCGCTCGAATCAGCCTGGGGACTGCTC
>Ga0302324_100016915_pt1 | contig 14495 bp, 9 predicted proteins | sample Palsa_T0_1_FD_201949 | JGI IMG/M metagenome (GOLD analysis project Ga0302324, IMG submission 201949) | Peat permafrost microbial communities from Stordalen Mire near Abisko, Sweden - Palsa_T0_1 | ecosystem: Environmental > Terrestrial > Soil > Palsa > Peat permafrost | place: Sweden: Abisko...
GTCGGTTCGGCCTGCCACCCACCTTCCTCCACCACCGCCAGGAGGCCATGGTGGAGGTGGAGACCGGTGCCGACCTGCACATCCGCCTCGTGTACGCCGAGGTCGACCTGCCACAGGCCACCCTGGGCGAGCGGCTGCTCACCCACGATGCCGTCGTCAAGGGGAGGACCAAGGCGGCCGACCTCCATCCCGAGCTGGTGGCCAGCTGGCCCGGCGGCGCCTCCTGGCCGCCCGCCCCCGAGGTGGCCGCGGACCGCATCCGGGTGCGCCGGATCCGACGGATCGCCGCCATCGCCCTGTTCGCCGCCGGACTGATCGACCTCCTCTCGGCCGTGACGGCCCCGGTCCGCCATCACCTGCACCTCATCTCCCAGTACCTGCCGATTGAGGTCGCCCAGGCGGCCGGGGCCCTGGTGGCCATCTCGGGGATCGGGATGATCATGCTCTCTCGTGGGGTGCTCAAGGGGCAGCGCCGCTCCTGGCTGGTGGCCGTCGGGCTGTTGGGCGCCTCGCTCATCCTCCACCTCGTCCATTCCGCCAGCGCCATCACCCTGTTCGTCTGCGCCGCCGTGCTCACCCTGCTGATCGTCCAACGAGAGCGCTTCCGCTCCCAGGCGGAGCAGGGCACCGTGCGCTCGGCCGTCCTCATCCTGGCCGTGGGCGGTCTCACGGCCACCCTCGGCGCCTTCGTCGGCGTGGAGTTCGCCAGCCGGGTCCACCACCACCCCCTGCCTGCGTGGCCCCAGGTGCTCCTCGGCTCCGCCGAGCGGCTCATCGGTGTCCAGAACGTCCGCTTCCCGCCGCACATCAACCTCTACGCCTCCACGAGCCTGCTCGCCGTGGGCATCAGCCTGATCGTCGTCTCCCTGTACCTCCTCACCCGGCCGGTCGTGGACCGCGGGCTGTCGACCGGGCGGGCCGCGGTGGGACGGCGCGCCGCCGAGATCCGGGCCCGGGACATCGTCCGCCGCCACGGGACCGGCTCCCTGGACTACTTCGCCCTGCGCGACGACAAGCAGTGGTTCTTCCACCGCGACTCCATGGTCGCCTACGCCGTGTTCGGCGGGGTGTGCCTCGTCTCGCCCGATCCGATCGGCCCCTTCAGCGAGCGGGCCCACGTCTGGGACGCCTTCCGCCGCTACGTCGACCGCAACGGGTGGGGGCTCGGGGTCATGGCTGCCGGAGAGGCCTGGCTGCCCACCTACCAGGCGTCGGGGATGCGCTTCTTGTACCTCGGCGACGAGGCGATCGTCGACCCTCGTCAGTTCTCCCTCGAGGGTGGCAAGATGAAGGGGCTGCGGCAGGCGGTGAACCGGGTGGCCCGTTACGGCTACACCGTCCGCTTCTTGGATCCGGCCCACCTCGGTCCCGACGACGCGGCCCGGATGGTCGAGCTCATGCAGAAGAGCCGCCGGGGCGAACAGGAGCGCGGCTTCTCCATGATGCTCGGGCGGCTGTTCGACAGCCGCGACACCGCCCTGCTGCTCACGCTGGTCGAGGGGCCCGACGGTGCCCCGGTGGCCATGTGCCAGTTCGTGCCCTCGACGGCCATCGGCGGCTACTCGCTCGACCTCATGCGACGGGACCCGGCCGAGCATCCCAACGGGCTGCTGGACTTCGCCCTGTGCTCCACCATCGCCCACCTCAAGGAGATGGGGATGAAGGGCCTGAGCCTCAACTTTGCCGCCATGCGCTCCATCCTCGATCGGGAATCGGGCGATGGCGTTTCCCAACGGGTGGAGCGATGGGCGCTGCACCGCCTGTCGGGAATTCTCCAGATTGAGACCCTGTGGCGGTTCAACGCCAAGTACGAGCCCACCTGGCTGCCCCGCTACATCGTGTTCGACTCGCCCGAGCAGTTCGTCCCGGTCGTGGTCCAGATCATGCGGGCCGAGTCGTTGACCGAGGTCCCGGTGATCGGCCGCCTCCTGACCACCGCGGCCGCCAAGCGCCCCAGCCCGCCCGTGCCCCACGAGGTGCTGGCCGCTGACGAGGAGCCGGCGGAGCCGGCGGAACCGGCGGCGCACCGGTGACCGGTCTCAGTGGGACAGGAAGAGCAGCGTGGCGTGGTTGCAGAAGTCGAGGAGCGGGGCCGGCACGATACCGAACAGCACGGTGAAGGTCACGCAGACGCCGATCACTACGGAGGTGAGGACGGGGACCGGGACCGCCTCCGGCACCTCCTCGCCGGACGGTGCCGGCGCCTCGGCGGTCAGCAACAGCTCGGCGTTCAGGGTGGTGACCGTCCCCGAGACGCCGTCGGGGCTGGCCCATTCGACCCGGGCGTCCGGGGCGGGCGACGGTTGGTCGGGGACCTCGCCGCCCTCGGCCCCCGGTGTCTTGGCCACGTACATGAGCACGGCGAGCCGGAGATAGAAGAAGGCGGCGATCACGGCCGAGACCATGGCGATGACGGCCAGGGGCACCGACCCGCCCGCCACCGCCGCCAGGACGACCTGCAGTTTGGCCCACAGACCCGTGGTGAACGGCGCCCCCGCCTGGGCCAGGAGGAGGACGGCGAAGCTCAGTGCGACGAGCGGCTGGCGCTGCGCCAACCCCCGGTAGCGGGTGAGGTCGTGGTCGCCGTCGCCCTTGCGTCCGAGGACGGTCACGATGGCGAAGCTGCCGATCGTCATGAAGGTGTAGGCCACGAGGTAGTAGAGCGACGCGCTCACCCCGCGCTCGAGCCCCGACTCCACGCCCAGGAGGATGAAGCCGGCATGGTTGATCGACGAGTAGGCCAGCATGCGCTTGACATCGCGCTGGCGCAGGGCGACGACCGAGCCGACCAGTAGGGAGAGCACGGCCAGGCCGTAGATGATCGGCCTCCAGTCCGTGGAGATGGAACCCAGTGAGGTGAACAGGACCCGCAGCAGGGCGGCGAACGCTCCGGCCTTGGCCACCGCGGACATGAACCCGGTGACCGGCGTGGGTGCGCCCTCGTAGACGTCCGGTGTCCACATGTGGAACGGCACGGCCGCCACCTTGAAGGCGAAGCCGACCAGCAGCAGGGCCAGCCCGGCCAGGAGCAGCCCGTTACTCACCAGGTCGTTCTTGGCGAGGAAGTCGGCGATCTGGACGATGTTGGTGGAGCCCGTGGCCCCATACATGAGGGCGATGCCGTACACGAAGATGGCCGAGGAGAATCCACCCAGGATGAAGTATTTGAGGGCGGCCTCGCCCGAACTGGCGCGGTGGTGGCTGAAGGCGGTGAGGACGTAGAGGGCGATGGAGAGGATCTCCAGCCCGAGAAAGATGAGGATCAGATCGTTGGCCGACCCCATGAGCATCGCTCCCGACGCCGACAACAGGGCGAGAACGTGGAACTCGGCGCTGTGGATCCCCTCGCGCCGGAGGTAGCCGTCGGCCACGAGCGCGGTGAGGAGCATGGCGGTCGCCACCAACATGGTGATCAGCACGCTGAAGCCGTCCATGACGACGGCGTGCGCGATGTAGGTGTGCGGCCCGTGCGCCCGCACGTCGCACCACTGCCAGATGGAGATGCCCAGCGCGCCGCCGGAGATCACGACGCTCCCGATGGTGCTGACCCGGACGCGCAGCGGCCGGGTCACCAGGGAGGCCACGGCCAGCAGGACAACGGCGCCGCCACCCATGATGATGATCGGCAGGATGCTCAGATAGCGGATGGAGGGGATGGCGATGGTGGCCGTCGCGGCGGCGTGGTGCGCGGCGGCGATCATGGCCGGACCTCGAGCCCGCGGGTTCCCCGGGTGGCCACCTGCGGCTGGTAGTGGCCGGTGGCCTTCTCGACGTGGGCGACCAGTTGGTTCACCGAGGGGTCGATGCGATCCAGCACCGGCTTGGGGTAGACGCCGAGCAGCACGATGAGGACGATCAGAGGGGCCACCACCAGCCGTTCGAGCCAGGAGAGGTCGCGGGTCTTTTCGTCCTCGGGCTTGGGCACGCCGTGGAACACCTGCTGGTAGGCCCACAGGAGGTAGATGGCGGACACGATCACCCCGACGACGCCCACCACGGCCCACCAGCGGTGGGTGAGGAAGGTGCCCACGAGGACCAGGAACTCGCTCACGAACCCGTTGAGCCCGGGCACCCCGATGGAGGCCAGCATGAGCACGGTGAACACCCCCGCCATGACCGGGGCCACCTTCTGCAGGCCGCGCAGTTCGGTCGTCTGCCACGTGCCCCGGCGCTCGTAGATGAACCCGATGAGGAGGAAGAGTCCACCCACGATCAGGCCGTGGTTGAGCATCAGGAGCACCGCCCCGGACAGGCCCTGCGTGCTCAAGGCAAACGTGCCCAGCGCGATGAAGCCGATCTGGGCCAGCGACGAGTAGGTCACCAGTCGCTTCATGTCTCGCTGGGCGCAGGCGACGACGGCCCCGTAGACGATGCCGATCACGGCCAGGGTGAGGATGAGCGGGGCCAGGGTACGGGTGGCCTGCGGGAAGAGGTTGAGATCGAAGCGGATGAGCCCGTAGGTGCCCAGCTTGGCCAGCACACCGGAGAGGACCACCGAGCCCCCGGCCGGGGCTTCGGTGTAGGCGTCCGGTGACCAGGTGTGGAACGGGAAGAGCGGGGCCTTGACCGCAAAGGCCGACGTGAAGGCCAAGAAGAGCAGGATCTCGGTGGACGACGAGAGACGGGTGTGCTCGAGGGCGGGGAGCGAGAAGGTGAGCACGCCGGTCTGGGACTGGTGGATGAAGGCCAGCGCCAAGATCCCGACCAGCAAGAAGGCCGAGCCGAGGAAGGTGTAGAGGAAGAACTTGATCGCCGCGTAGGCACGCCGCTCGTGGCCCCATCCGGCGATGATGAAGTAGGCGGGAACCAGCGTGAGCTCGAAGAAGAAGAAGAAGACGATCAGGTCCAGGGAGAGGAAGCTGCCCATGACCGCCGCCTCCAGGAGGAGGACCCACGCCGCGTAGGCCCGGGGCTTGGGCTTGTTCTGGCCCGTGATGAGGACGAGGGGGAACAGGATCGCCGTGAGGAGCACGAGGAAGACCGAGATCCCGTCGATGCCCATGTACCAGCGGATCCCCAGCGTCTCACCGGTGTAGGCGTGGTTCGAGACCAGCTGGTAGCCCCCGAAGTGCACTCGCATCGTGATGAAGGCGATCACGGCGATGACCAGGGTGGCGAGCGAGACCCCGAGCGCCAGGGTGTCGGCCAGCGGCTTCGGTAGCTCGCGATCGAGCCCCAACAAACCCAGCACGACGCTGCCCACCGCCGGCAGGAGAATCAGCAGGGTGAGGAAGGGGACGCTGTGGCCCATCACCACCACGTCCGGCTGAGGAGGAACACGACCAGGGCGGCCATCCCCAGGGCGATGCCCAGTGCATAGTTGCGCACGTACCCCGACTGAAGCTTGCGGGTGAGCGAGCCGGTCGAGCGGACCAGCTGTGCCGCGCCGTTGACCGCGCCATCGATGATCCGGGCGTCGATCACCCAGGCGCAGAACGTGGCCAGCTTCTGGCTGGGCCTCCCGATGACCGTGTCATAGAAGTCGTCCCAGTACCAGACGCGCTGCAGGAACTCGGGTTCGAGTTGCGGCTTCTCCACCTGGGCGCCCCTCCACAGCCCGACGGCGATGATGAGGCCGATGATCGCGGCCGCGATGTCGGTCAGGGCGAGCGCCCACTGGGCGGCGTCGCCCAGATGGTCGTTGTACAGACTGCGGGTGAAGACCGGCGCCAACCACCCGGCCAAAGAGTCGTGGCGTATCCACGGCAGGTCCAGCAGCCCACCGAAGAAGGTGAGGACGGCCAGCACGACGAGGGGGAGCCGCATGATCCAGGGCGACTCGTGCGGCGCGTGATGGGCCGGTTCCCCGCCGGGGCCGATCTTGTCCCAACGGGGCTCGCCCCCGAAGGCCAGCACCTGCAGGCGCGTCATGTAGTAGGCGGTGAGGACGGCGGTGAGCACGCCGAGGACCCAGAGCAGCTTGTAGCGGGAGTAGACGTTGACCAGCACGTCGCCCTTCGACCAGAAACCGGCCAGGGGCGGGATGCCGGCGATGGCCAGGAACCCCACGGTGAAGGTGACGGTGGTCCACTGCATGTACCGGCGCAGGGCGCCCATGCGTTTGAGGTCCTGCTCGCCGTCGAGCCCGTGGATCACCGAGCCGGCGCCCAAGAAGAGAAGCCCCTTGAAGAAGGCGTGGGCCACCATCAAGAAGATGGCGGCGACGTAGGCCCCCACCCCGACGGCCATGATCATGTAGGCGATCTGGGAGATGGTGGAGAAGGCCAGCACCTTCTTGATGTCCTGCTGGGCGCAGGCGATGGTGGCCGCCACGAAGGCCGTCACCCCCCCGACGATGGCGATGACCTCCGTGCCGGCATGGGTGAGGGCCAGCACGTGGTTCATGCGGCAGAGCAGGTACACGCCGGCGGTGACCATGGTGGCGGCGTGGATCAGGGCGGAGACCGGGGTCGGGCCCTCCATGGCGTCGGGCAGCCAGTTGAACAGCGGGATCTGGGCCGACTTGCCCGTCGCCGCCAGGAACAGCAGCAGCACCACCGCGGTGGCCGTGCCGCCGCCCAGGTGGCCCAGCTGCCCGGCGATCCCCCCGCCCGGACCGCCCGTGTACTGCAGGGTCCCGGTCTTCTCGAAGATCAAGAAGATGGCCACCAGGAAGCCGGCATCGCCGATGCGGTTGTAGATGAAGGCCTTCTTGCCCGCCGAGGCGGCCGAGTCGCGGTGGAACCAGAACGCCACCAGCCAGTAGGAGCAGACGCCGACCCCTTCCCACCCGACGAAGGTCAGCAGCAGGTTGTTGGCCAGCACCAGCACCAGCATCGAGAAGACGAAGAGGTTGAGGTAGAGGAAGAACTTCGGGTAGTCGGGATCGCCCTTCATGTAGCTGATCGAGTACAGGTGGATCAGCGCGCTCACCCCGGTGATGAACAGGCACATGGTCATGGAGAGCGGGTCCACCAGGATGCCCACCGGCACCGTCAGCCCGCCGACGTGGAACCAGGTGTAGTAGTTGTCGAGATAGAGCCGGTGATCACCGGGCAGCTGCAACAGGCCGGCAAACGTCACGCAGGCCACCACGAACGAGCCGGCCACGGCGACCGTCGCCACCCAGCCGGCCAGCGGGTCGCCGATGCGGCGCCCGGCGAAGACCAGCACCACGAATCCGACCAGGGGCAGGAGGGGCATGAGGTACGCGACGTGGAGCACGGTCGGTCAGCCCTCCAGCGAATGGAGGTCGTCGGCCACGGTGGTTGACCGGCGGCGGAAGTTGGTGACCACGATGCCCAGGCCGACGACGACCTCCGCCGCCGCCACTACGAGAACGAAGAAGACGATGGCCTGTCCACCGATGTCGTTGAGGACACGGGCAAAGGTCACGAAGGTGAGGTTGGCGGCGTTGAGCATGAGCTCGATGCACATGAACATGATCAGGACGTTGCGGCGCACCAGCAGGCCGATGGCCCCGATGGCGAAGAGCAGCGCCGCCAGGCCCAGGTACCACCCCGCGGACAGGCTCACGCCGTCACCTCGCTGTCGGGCTCGGGGCGGCGGGCCAGCACGACGGCCCCGACCACGGCGATGACGAGCAGGGCGGCGGTCGCCTCGAAGGCGAAGAGGTAGGTGGTGAACAGCTGCCGTCCGAGCTGGGCCACCTCGCCGCGGGGCGCTCCGGTGCCCTTGGCGATCGGCCCCTCAATCGGCCCGACCACCTGGTGCGCGCCGGTGACCCAATGGGCGGTGGCCAGCATGGCGATGACCCCGGCCAACGTGATGGCCACCATCACGAAGGCCAGCGGTCGCTGGCCGTGGAGGGGCTCCACCTCTATGTCCTCACGCCGGTCGACACCGAGGAACATGATCACGAAGAGGAAGAGCACGACGATGGCGCCGGCGTAGACGATGATCTGCACCGCGGCCAGGAAGTCGGCCTCCTGCTCAATGAAGAGCACGGCCACGCCGAACAACGTCATCACCAGGCTGAGCGCCGCGTGCACCGGGTTGCGAGAGGTGACCACACCGAGGGCACCGACCAGGATCACGGCGGCGCTGGCCGCGAACACCAGGATGTCGGGCCAGGTGGGGCGCGTCGAAGCGGCCGCCAGGGAGAGGGTGAGCATCAAGCCTTCCCCTCGCTCTTCTCGTTTTTCGCCGCCTTGCGCGAGGCCCGGGCGGCCTTCAGGCGGGCGCGGGTCGCTTCCATCTTCTTCTTGTTCTTCTCCGCCCCGATCTTGGCCCGCCATACCCGACCCTGCATGCCGCGGTGCGCCAGGGGGATGTCCTCGGCCAAAAGGTGCGCTTCGAGGACCTCTCGCAGCGGCTTGGTGCCGGTGAGGGCGTCGTCCCGGTGCCCCGACTGGCCACCTTCGGGGGCGCGGACGCCGTAGCCCAACTCGCCCGCCCACTGCACCTCGCCCTCGTAGGCCGCACTGCCCGAGGGGGAGGTGGCGCGCATCCAGCCAGAGGTCATCATGTCGTCGCCCTCGCGCCAGTCCTCCCACGGAAGCTTCTGGGGCATGCCCTGGTCGTCCACCAGCAACTCGTTCTTGGTGTAGATGGCGTCCGAGCGGTTGGAGAAGGAGAACTCGAACAGCTTCGACTCGGTGATGGCCTCCGTCGGGCACGCCTCGACGCACAGATCGCAGTGGATGCAGCGCAGGTAGTTGATCTCGTAGACGTAGCCGTAGCGCTCGCCGGGCGACACCGGGTGGTCGGGCGGGTTGTCGAGCCCGCGCACGTAGATGCAGTCGGCCGGACAGACACCGGCGCAGAGCTCGCAACCGATGCACTTCTCCATGCCGTCCTCGTATCGGTTGAGGACGTGCCGGCCGTGTTGGCGGGGCTGCTTGGGCTTCTTGTCGTCGGGGTACGACGTGGTGACGCGGGGCCGCGTCAGATGCTGGAACGTCAGCTTGAACCCCCCGAGAAAGCTGAGCGGCTGGTCCTTCATGTGACCCCCTGATCCTCACGCGGGCGCAGGGCCGGGGTGACCCGCCGCCCGACCGGGGGAAGCACCAGGCTCTCCTCGCTGCGGTCCGCACCGAGCTTGGACGCCCGGACCAGCAGGAATCCGGCCACGAGCACGACGGGCACCATGAGCAGACCGCGCCAGTGCCATGTCACGATGCTCGCCACCAGCAGCAGCCAGGCCAGCGTCATCGGGATGAGCCGCTTCCAGCCCAGGTCCATCAGCTGGTCGTAGCGCAGGCGGGGCAGGGCGGCGCGGAACCACACGTAGATGAAGCAGAAGGCCACGGTCTTGAGCAGGAACCAGATGATCGGCATGTAGATGGTGGCGCCGGGCCACGGGGGGATGAGGCCGTCGGGCCCCCCGAAGAAGAGCGTGACGACCACGGCCGACATCGTGATGGTGTTCATGAACTCGGCCAGGTAGAACATGCCGAAGCGGATGGACGAGTACTCCGTGTGGAACCCGCCGACCAGCTCGGACTCGGCCTCGGTGAGGTCGAAGGGTGGCCGCGTCAACTCGGCGGTGATGGCGATCATGAAGAAGATGAAGGGCAGGAAGCCCAGGCGGATCAGGTTCCAGTTCCAGAACCCGCCCGACTGGGCCACCACGATGGCCCGGGTGGAGAGCGAGCGGCTGACCAGCACCACGGTGACCACGGTCATGCCCAGGGCCGCTTCGTAGGAGATGACCTGAGCCGAGGCCCGCACCGAGCCGAGCAGCGGGTACTTCGACCCCGACGACCAGCCGGCCAGCATCACCCCGTAGACGGCGATCCCCGACATGGCCAGCACCAGCAGGATGCCGATCGGGGGATCCGCCACCTGGAGCTCGATGATGTGGCTGCCGATCCGGATGACGCCCCCCACCGGGACCACGGCGAAGGCCACGAAGGCCGGCAACACCGAGAGGTACGGCGCCAGCTTGAAGGTGAAGGAGTCGGCATGGTCGGGGAGCAGGTCCTCCTTGAAGACCAGCTTGGTGCCGTCGGCCAGCGTCTGCAGCAGGCCCCATGGTCCGGCCCGGTTGGGACCGATGCGGCTCTGCATGTCCGAGATCACCTTGCGCTCGAACCAGATCATCATGGCGGTCGCCGTCAGCAGCGCCACGAAGGCCACCAGCACCTTGACGAAGACGATCACCAGGACCTGCCAGTTGATCCCCTGGGCGAAGAGGGGGTCGGTGGCCAAGAAGGCGGTCATCCCACCGACTCCAGTCGCACGTCGGTCACCGGGCTCCGGCTGTCGATGAGTATGGCCACCGCGTTGCCCGGAGCCTCCGGCCCGGCGGGCACGTTGAAGTCGATGGCGACGGCGCCGCGTGGCACTCCGTCGTCCGCCTGGGCGGGCAGCACCAGGTCGCCCCGAGCCGAGCGCACACGGACCTGGTCACCGGTCGTCGCCCCCAGCCGGTCGAGGTCATAGGGGTTGGCCCGGACCACCAGCGGCGGCACCAGGGGGGTCAGGGAGGGCGATCCGGTGACCGAGCTCCCGGCGTCGTAGAGCCGGCGAGTGGAGACGAGGCGCAGCGCGTAGTTGTCGGCCGGGGGGACGTGCACCCCGTCGCCGCCCTCGGAGGCCGGGACCCCGGCCAGCAGGGCCGGCGGGGATCCCAGCGTGGCGATCCTGTCCTGCACGACGCCGTCCCCCATGGCCGAACCGCTCCGGGGCGGTGCACCCTGTTGCTCCACCGACTCGACACCGGGAAGGGCGATGGGGTCGATCGGCTCGACGTCGGCCCGCGGCGCATCCCCCGCCCCGATGGGCAGAAGGATCCCGTCGTGCGCGGCCGAGGAGTGCAGCACCGCCGGCGTCAGGCCGAAGTAGGCGGGTGCCGTGACGCGCAGCTCGTCGGCGAGGTCGTTGGCGCTGCTCACACCGAGGTCGGCGCCCAGCGCCGCGGCGAGCTCCGTGGCGATCATCCAGTCCGGCCAGGCGAACCCGGGGGCGGTCAACTTCTGTCCAAGCCGGCTCACGCGCCCCTCAATGTTGGTGGACGTGCCGGGACGCTCGTGGGCGACCGAACAGGGGAGCACGACGTCGGCGTACGCATCGACCGACTCGGAAGGATGCCCGGTCACGGCCACGACGAAGTGGCCGGCCGACAGCGCCTGGCGGGCCGCCGCACGATCGGGGAAGTCACTCAACGGATCGGCGCCCAGCAAGATGAGCGCGGTGACACCCGCCGCTCCGGCCATGGAGGAGAGGATGGCGGCAGTATCCAGTCCGGTCGCCTCCGGAGCGGCGCCCCAGGCCGCGGTGAACCACTGCCGGCCCGACTCCAGGCCGACCCGCCCGGGGAGGAGCCCTGGGGCCAACCCCATGTCCAGCGCGCCGAAGACGTTGCCGCGGCGCAGGGCCGGCAGGAAGGTGGCCCCGGGGAGCGCCCGGGCCAGGACGCGGGCGGCCTCGGCCACCACGTCGCCCGACTCGGCGTACGACGGCCGCCCCAGCACCACGACGACCCCCTCGCCGCCCGGCCGCCCGGCCAGGGCCTGGCGCGCCACGTTCAGCGCGGCGTCGTCGATCGCCGATCCCTCCGGATGCGTCGTGAGCTCGGTGACCGCGGCATCGTCCCCGCACAGGGCGCGCGCCACCAGCGGGGCCTCGCCCGGGCGGAGGGGCAGCGAGGCGGTGGCCAGGGCGGTGAGGGCGGTCGGGGTCGGGGCCATCTCAATCAGGCTCGTCGAGCCGGTGACGGCCTCGCGCAGGCGCAGGAAGAGGACGGGTAGCTCCTCACGCAGGTCGCCGGCCAGCGTGATGAGGAGGGGGGCGGCACACGCCGCATCGATGGTGGCCCTCGGCAGCCCGAGCACCAGCTCGGCCGGCAGGCCGTCGCCGAGCTGGGCATCGACCGAATCCGTCCCGATGATGCCCTTGGCCAGCTTGGCCCAGGCATAGGCCGACTCGTTGGTCAGCCGGGCCCCGCCGATCACCGCCACCGCGGAGGGCCCCCCGGCGTCACGGGCACCCTCGAGCCCCGCGGCGGCCGCGGCGAGGGCCTCGCCCCAGCTCACCGGGACCAGCTCGCCGCTCTTGCGGACCCGTGGCTCGACGAGACGGCCGTGCTCGAACCGTCCCGTCTCGTGCGCTTCGCCCATGAACTGTCCCCGCGAAACCCCCAGGCTGACCACCTGGGCCGCCGTGGCGGGCGCCACGTCCACCTCCACGTCGGCCAGCGCGGCCTCGGTCGGGGAGGCGTCGATCTCGTCGCCGTTGACCGACTCGTAGGCGAACCGCCCCTTGTCGCACAGCCAGCCGTGGTTGACCGGGTCCGAGTCGATGCCGAGGAGCCGGGTCAGGCGGTTGGACGAGGACTGCACGGCGACGCGGCATCCCACCGAGCAGGTCGTGCAGGTGGACTCCACCTGGTCGAGGTCCCAAGGGCGCGCCGTGAAGCGGTAGGGCGTCGCCGTCAGGGCACCCACCGGGCAGATCTGCACGGTGTTGCCGCTGAAGTACGAAGAGAACGGCTCGGTGGGGAAGGTCGCCACCTCCACCAACTCGCCGCGCCCAGCGAAGTCGATCTGGGCCTCCCCGGCCACCTCAGAGGCGAACCGGGTGCAGCGCGCACACTGGATACAACGCTCGCGGTCCAGCAGCACCAGGTCCGAGATGGCGATCGGCTTCTCGAAGTGGCGCTTCTCCTCGACGAACCGGCTCTCACCCGGACCGTAGGCCAGGGTCTGGTCCTGCAGGGGGCACTCCCCCCCCTTGTCGCAGATGGGGCAGTCGAGCGGGTGGTTGGCCAGGAGGAACTCCAACACCCCGTCCTGCGCCTTCTTGACCTTCTCCGACGTGGTGCCGACCACCATCCCGTCGGCCACCGGGATGAAGCACGCCGGCTGCAGGGTGGCGCCGCGGGGGCTGTCCACCTCGACGAGGCACATGCGGCACATGCCCACCGGCGCCATGCGCGGGTGGTAGCAGAAGCGCGGGATATACGTCCCGGCGCGCTCCGCCGCGGCGATCAGCAGCTCGCCCGTCCGGGCCACCACGGTACGCCCGTCGAGGGTGATGGTCAGCTCCTCGGCCGACTCGTCAGTCAAAGGGGCACCCCCCGTCCTTGACATGGACGAGGAACTCGTCGCGGAACATGCGGATGCCCGAGGCGATGGACGACGGTATGGAGGGCCCGAGCACGCAGATGGTCGTCTGCTGCGGTGGCCAGGCCACACCGGGCGAGATGTTGTCGCACAGGTCCATGAGGAGGTCGAGGTCCTCCTCGCGGCCGTCGCCGTTCTCAATTCGGTACATGATGCGTTCGAGCCAGCCTGCGCCCTCGCGGCACGGCGTGCACTGGCCGCAGGACTCGCGCGCGAAGAACTTGGTGATGCGCCACGCCGCCCGCACCATGCAGGTGGACGAGTCCATCACCACCACCGACCCCGAGCCCAGCATGGACCCCGCCTCGCCCACCTCGTCCTGCCCCAACGGGAGATCGACCTTGTCCGGGCCGAACCAGGGCGCCGAGACGCCGCCCGGGATGAAGGCCTTCAGGGTGTTGCCGCCCGTGATCCCCCCGCCGAGCACCGGCGCGTAGATCAGGTCCCGGAAGGTGGTCTTGACCATCTCCAACTCGTAGGTGCCCGGGTTGCGCACGTGGCCGGCCAGCGCGAAGAGCCGGGTCCCGGCCGACCGACCGGCGCCCAGCGCGGCGAAGGCCGCCCCCCCGTTGGTGATGATCCACGGGATGTTGGCCATAGTCTCGACGTTGTTGACCACCGTGGGCTCGTTGTAGAGGCCGTAGACGGCCGGGAAGAACGGGGGCTTGATGCGGGGGAAGCCGCGCTTGCCCTCGAGCGACTCGAGCAGCGCCGTCTCCTCGCCGCAGATGTAGGCGCCGGCTCCGGGGTGCACCACCACATCGAGGGAGAAGCCCGACCCGAAGATGTCGGCCCCGACCGCGCCGTGCGCGTACGCGTCGTTCACCGCCTCCTGCAGCCGCTCGAGCCCCAGTGCGAACTCCCCCCGCAGGTAGATGAAGGCCTGGGTGACCTGCAGTGCGTAGGCGGAGATCAGCACCCCCTCGAGGATCTGGTGGGGGTCGCGCTCGATCAGGAGGTGGTCCTTGAAGGTGGCCGGCTCGCTCTCGTCCCCGTTGACCACCAGGTAGGTGATGGCGGTCTTGCGCAGCATCGACCACTTGCGCCCGGCGGGGAATCCGGCGCCGCCCCGGCCGAGCAGGCTCGCGGTGTCCACCTCGTGGGCCACCGCCTCGGGAGTCATGGTGAGCGCCTTGCGCAACCCCTCGTACCCCCCGGTGGCCAGATAGCGCTCCAGGGTGTGCGAGTCCGTGTACCCGAGCCGGGCCGTGACGATCTTCGGCGCGTCGGTGATCGCCATCAGGATGCGGTCCCGCTCGGCGGCTTTGCAGCCGACGCCCGCGTCGCCTGCGCCTCGGCCATGGCCGCACGCTCCGCCGCCACCGCCTCCTTGTCCGCCGTCAGGCCGACGGTGCGTCGCACCCGCACCAGCGTGCCGTGCGGTGGGACCGTGTCGGACAGCAAGCCGGTACGGAGGTCGTCCAGCAGCTGCTCGAAGCTCTCCGGTGTCTGGGCGCCCACGTAGCG
>Ga0302324_100016917_pt1 | contig 14493 bp, 13 predicted proteins | sample Palsa_T0_1_FD_201949 | JGI IMG/M metagenome (GOLD analysis project Ga0302324, IMG submission 201949) | Peat permafrost microbial communities from Stordalen Mire near Abisko, Sweden - Palsa_T0_1 | ecosystem: Environmental > Terrestrial > Soil > Palsa > Peat permafrost | place: Sweden: Abisko...
ACGACACGGTCAGGTCGTCCTGCGCGACGATCTGCCCGGGCAGCTCGCCGGCGATGACCTTGCAGAACACGCAGTCCGGATCCCTCATCGACTGCGGGAGCTTAGCCTAGCCCGGATCACCGATCCCGCGCTCCTTCTCGCAATCGCGCCGCGATCCCGCGCTCCTTCTCGCAATCACGCCGCGATCCCGCGCTCCTTCTCGCAATCACGCCGCGTCCTGCGGTCGTCTCGAAGCCTTATCCCCCACCGGCCTGTCCGCGTCCGACCAGCTCGCGCGCAAGCGCGACCGCTTCGGCGGGCGTGGAGACCTCACCGGCGAATGCCGCCTCCTCGAGCTCTAAGAGCAGGAATCCGAGCTCGGGTCCTGGCCTGATCCGCAGTCGGCGGGCCAGCTCGTCCCCGCGCAGGATCGGCGCCGGGCGACCGGCGCGCCAGCGAAGCCCCTCCCCAATCAGCTCGCGGGCGAGTACGAGGTGGCGCGCGATCGCCTCATCTGAGCGGGCGCCACGGGTGGCGAGCCGATCGGCGATCGACAGCAGGGTCACGTCCACCTCCACCGGCTCGCACGTCCGCAGGTAGCGGTAGACCGCCCGCCGGGTGAGCGGCGCCTCGTGCACCAGGAACCCCAGGCGCAGGTGGTGCCGTGTCAGTGCAGCCACATGCGCGCGCAGCCGCTCGCTCGCGCGCAGCCGGCCCAGCACCTCCCGCGCGAGCTCCGCTCCGACCAGATCGTGGCCGGGGAACAGCACCCGGCCCTCGGCGTTCACGGTCCGCGTCCGCGGCTTGGCGAGGTCATGGAAGAGGGCGCCGAACCTGAGCGCCTGACCGCGCGTCAGCTCGTCCGCGAGCGGCTCTGCGAGTAGCGCCGCCGCCGCTTGCGCGTGCTCGCCGAGGATCGCCTCCCCGGAGCGCTCGAGCGAGATCGTCTCGGCGAGCGCCGCCATCGTATGGTCGTACACGGCGAGGTGGTGGTAGGCGCTCTGCTCCACGCCGCGCAGCTCGGCCAGCTCCGGCAGGACCGCACGGGTGACGCCGAGCTCGAGCATCAGCTCGAACCCTCGGAGCGCGCGATCACTGGAAACGATCCGCTTCAGTTCGGCGAAGACCCGCTCCGCCGCAACGCCCGTGAGCGCCGGGGCGCAGCTGCGCGCCGCATCAGCCGTGCCGCTCTCGACCTCGAGCTCGAGCTCGGCGGCGAGACGCGGCAGGCGCATGGTCCGGAGCGGATCTGTCGTGAATGCTCCTGGTGAGACCATCCTCAGGCGCCGCGCTTCGAGATCCACCCGCCCGCCAAACGGGTCGACCAGCTCGCCGCCCGCGACCAGCTCGCCGCCCGCGACCAGCTCGCCGCCCGCGACCAGCTCGCCGCCCGCGAGCGGCTCGGCGATTGCGTTGATCGTGAAATCGCGCTTGGCGAGGTCGGACTCGATCGTCGCGCCGCCGAGCGGCGCGAAGTCGACCTGCCATGAGCGGTCCCGCGCGATTACCCGCCAGGCGCCGAATGCCTCGGACAGCGGGAATGCGGGCGAGCTCATTCGGCGTGCGAGATCGCGGGCGGTTGTCGCCGTGTCAGCCGCGACTACCACGTCGAAATCTACGGTTGGCCGTCCCAGCAGGCGGTCCCGTACCGACCCACCCACGAGCCACGCGTCTGCTCCTGACAGCAGGCGCCGCAGCACTCCGATCGGGTCCCCCGTCATGCCGGCGCCCCATCGCGGTGATAGGCGCGCGGCACGCGTCTCGAGATCCCGCAGACGATCTCGTAGTTGATCGTCCCGATCCTTGCCGCCAGATCCTCAGCGCTCTGGCGCTCGGGCCCGTCGGCGCCGATGATCGTCGCCTGTGCTCCCACCTCGACCGGCGCACCCGGCGCGATCTCGACCGTGATGTTGTCCATGCTGACCGCGCCGACGACGGGGTGACCCCGCCCGCCGACGAGGACGTCCAGGTTGTTGGTGAACGCCCGCCGGACTCCGTCCGCGTAACCGATCGGAAGGGTGGCCAGCCGGGTCTCACGGTCGGTCACGAACAGCCTCCCGTAGCCGGCGCTGTCGCCGGGTGACGCGGCCTTGACCGCGGCCACATATGAGGTCAGCTCGAGCGCGGGCTCGAGATCGCGGATGTCCGCGCGCTCGTTCATCGGGTCGAGGCCGTACAGCGCGATGCCGCAACGGACGAGATCGAAGTGAGACTCCGGTTCGTTGAGTACAGCCGCGCTGTTAGCCGCGTGGACGGTGACGCCTGGAAGGAGCCGGCGGATCTCGGTGACGAACGGTTGAAAGCAAGCAAGCTGCGCCCTCACGAACTCGGGATCCACATCCGCCGTCGCAAAATGTGTCATAGCCCCGGTGAGCGTGAGCGACGGCTCGGCGTAGACGAGCTCGGCAACCGCCATCGCCTCGGCTCGCACGCGCGTTCCGAGCCGCCCCATGCCGGTGTCGAGCTTGATGTGGACGCGTACCGTTCGCTCGCCGGCAGCGGCCGCCGCAAGGGCGGCCACGAATCGTTCGTCCCAGGCGACCACATCGGCATCTGCGGCGAGCGCGACCGGGAGCTCCTCGAGGCTGATCGCACCCAGCACGAGGACTCTCGTGCCGATGCCCGCCGCTCGCAGCTCCGCGGCCTCCTCAGCGGTGGCAACCGCAAGCCAGCTCGCCCCTCCCGCCAGCGCAGCGCGCGCGGAAGGCACCGCACCGTGCCCGTATCCGTCGGCCTTCACCACCGCGCACAGCGCAACCCGCGAATCGAGCTCCCGGCGCATGCGAGCCGCATTGCGCTCGATCGCCGCCACGTTCACACGGGCGAGCGCGCGCAACATGTCGCTCAGCGTATCGCCCGCGGCAGCGCGTCGATCACATCGCTCGCGATCACGCCCTCGGGACCGATCTTCGCGGCCGCCTGGCGTCCCGCGGCGACGTGCACGAAGACCCCCGCGCATGCCGCCTGGAACGGATCCATGCGCTTTGACAGGAAAGCGCCGATGACCCCGGACAGCACGTCGCCGGTTCCCGCGGTGGCGAGTGCGGGCGCACCTCCACGGCTGACCGCAACCCGGCCGTCTGGCTGGGCGACGATCGTGTCGTCCCCTTTCAGGACGACGACGGCCCTCGCCTCCGACGCCGCTCGCCGGGCGCACTCGAGCCTGCGGGCCTGCACCGCCCCGCTCTCGATCCCGAGCAGCCGCCCGAGCTCGCCGGCGTGTGGAGTCAGGACAGTGGCCCCCTTGCGGTCGGCGAGCGCGTCGAGCTCCCCGGCGTGCGCGTTCAGCCCGTCGGCGTCGAGGAGCAGCGGGCGCTCGACCGCGCTCGCCAGCCCGCGCGCGAAACGGACCGTGCCAGGATCTCGACCGAGGCCCGGGCCGAGCACGACCGCGTCCACGCGTGCCGCTCGCTCGACCGCCTCACGGACCGCCATCGGATGAAGCGCACCCGCGGTGTCCCGAAGCGGGACGGTCATCACCTCGAGCAGGCGCCCTTCGAAGATTGCGTGCAGCGTGGCCGGGACGCACGCCGTCACGTATCCCGCGCCTGCCCGCATCGCCGACTCGGAAGCCATGCACGGTGCGCCCGTCAGCCCCGGCGATCCGCCGCATACGAGCACGCTGCCGGCCGCGAACTTCGTTGACTCCGCCCCGCGGCGCGGGATGCCGTCGAGCACCCCGTCGCCGATCAGGCCGACCCGCGGCTCGGCCGGCCCACCGGGCGGAATGCCGATGTCGATCACGCGCACCTCGCCCGAGTGCAGCTTGCCGGGCGCGATCCAGAGGCCCGGCTTGGCAGCGTGGAACGTCGCCGTGGCGTGCGCGCGCACCGCAGCCCCCGCGACCACGCCGGTCGATCCGTCGACGCCGCTGGGGATGTCGCAGGCAACGACTACCGACCGATCCCGCTCCGCGTTGATCGCCTCGATCGCACCGGCGGCGGGCTCGCGCGGCTCGCCCGCGAACCCCGTCCCGAGGATCGCGTCGACGATCGCACCCGCACCCGCCAGCCCCGCGGCAGCAAACGGCTCCGGTGGCGAGCCCGGCAGGCGCTCCAGGTTCGCACGCGCGTCACCTTTGTACTCGTCCGCCGAGCCCAGGATCAGGACGTCGACCTCGCGTCCCCGCTCACGCAGCACCCGCGCGGCGACCAGCCCGTCGCCGCCGTTGTTGCCCTTACCGCACACGACGGCGATCCGCCCAGCCGGCGCGAGCTCGGTCACGAGCTCGGCAAGTCCTGTCCCAGCACGGTCCATCAGCTCGAGGCCGGGGATCCCGAGCTCGCCGATCGCCCAGCCATCGAGCGCCCGCTGCTCAGCCGCGTCCGGAAGTGGCTCGAGCCACGGTGGCAGCGTCATTTGGGCAGCCTACGCGAGGATGGCGACCGCTGCCGCATCCCGCCGCGTATGCGTCAGCGAGACGCGGACCTCGACACCGAGCTCGGCCGCGCGCTTCGCGGCGGCTCCGTACAGGCGCACCTGCGGCGGCCCGTCGCCGGAGAGGACCTCGACGTCGCGGAAGCTCCACGCCTCCAGGCCCAGCGCCTTCGCCACCGCCTCCTTGGCGCAGAACCGCGCGGCCAGGTGCTGACCGGGGCGCGCCCGGCCGGCCGCGTACGCTCGCTCGCCGTCCGTGAACAGCCGCTCCGCGAGCCGAGGGCGGCGCTCCAGCGCCTGCTCGAGACGCTCTATCTCCAATAGGTCGACGCCGACGGACATCGCGTGGTCGCCGCGGCCGCGCCGGTCCGGGTCCGATCCGAGCTTTCCGAGGCGGCCGCTCACTCCACCGTGACCGTTTTGGCGAGGTTGCGCGGCTGGTCGACGTTCAGCCCGCGCTTGCGGGCGATGTCATATGCGAGCAGCTGGAGCGGGATCACGGCCAGCAGCGGAGAGAGCATCCAGTCGGTCGCCGGGATCTCGATCACGGAGTCGGCGTGACGCCTGATCTCGTGATTACCGGCGGTCACGACGGCGATCACATCGGCGCCGCGCACCCGCACCTCCTGCATGTTTGAGACCACCTTCTCGAGCACCGGGGAGTCGGTGGCGACGACGACCACCGGAGTGTTCTCGTCGAGCAGTGCGATCGGGCCGTGCTTCATCTCACCGGCGGCGTACGCGTCGGTGGCGATGTAGGAGATCTCCTTGAGCTTGAGCGCGCCCTCGAGCGCCACCGGCAGGCCAACGTGGCGTCCGAGGTAGAGGAAGAAATCGGCGTGGTAGTGCTTCTCCGCGATCGGCTCGACCTCCGTGAGGCCGTGCTCCACCATCTCGGCGATTGCATGTGGCAGCCGCTTGAGCTCAATGATGGTCCGCTCGAGCACGTCGGGCTCGAGCGTGCCGCGCAGCTCGGCGAGCCTGAGGGCGAGCAGGTACATCGCCGCGACCTGGCAGACGAACGTCTTCGTCGCCGCGACCCCGATCTCGAGCCCGGCACGCGTGTAGAGGACGCCGTCAGCGTCGCGGGTCGCCTGCGATCCCATCAGGTTCGTCACCGCGAGTACCTTCGCTCCGCGCGCGCGCGCCGTTCGCATTGCGGCGAGCGTGTCCGCGGTCTCGCCGGATTGCGAGATGCCGACGACCAGGTCTCCGGGCCCGATCACAGGGCTGCGATAGCGGTACTCGGATGCGACGTCGACCTCGACCGGCACCCGCGCCCAGCCCTCGATCGCATAGCGACCGATCAAGCCGGCGTGGTACGACGTGCCGCAGGCGACCACCACGATCCTCCGCACCCCACGCAGGAACTCATCGTCGATCGTGCCCATCTCGCCAAGGTCGATGCCGTCCGCGCGCGCGGCGCGCTCACCGATCGTCTCCGCGACCGCGTCGGCCTGCTCGTGGATCTCCTTGAGCATGAACGTCTCGTAGCCCTGCTTCTCGGCTGTCTCGGCGTCCCAGTCGATCTCGACGATCTCCCGCTCCAGCGGGACTCCAGCCGCGGTCAGGAACTCGACCCCGTCGGGGTGCAGCACGACGAGCTCGTCGTCGTTGATGTACTGGACATGGCGGGTGTAGCGCAGGAATGCCGGGACCGCGGAGGCGATGAACTGCTCGCCGTCGCCACGGCCGATGATCAGCGGGCACTCCTTGCGCGCGCCGACGATCAGACCCGGCTGGTCGGCACTCATCGCGACGAACGCGTAGTGACCCCGAAGCTCCGCGTAGGCATCGCGCACGGCCTCCACGAGATCACCGTCGTTGTGCCGCGCGACGAGGTGGGCGATCACCTCCGCATCTGTCTCCGAGGTGAACACGGCCCCGTCCTGCTCGAGCCGGTCTTTGAGCGCCAGGTAGTTCTCGACGATCCCGTTGACGACGATGTGGATGCGATCGGTGGTGTCGAAGTGCGGGTGGGCGTTCTGCTCGGTGACGCGCCCGTGCGTCGCCCAGCGCGTGTGGCCGATCCCGGTCCCCGGATCGCCTCGCTCGGCGACCGCGACGGCACCCGGCAGCGCCTCATGCGCGTCGACGGCGATGCGGAGCCGGCTCAGGTTGCCGACGGCGCGGACGGCTTCGATCCGATCACCGTTGAGAACCGAGATGCCCGCGCTGTCGTAACCGCGGTACTCGAGCTTCTCGAGCCCGGCCAGCAGCAGCGGGCGGACGGAGCGGGGACCAACGTAGCCGACGATGCCGCACATGAGCTCACAGCTCCGGTCTGGTAGGTCGAGCCGCACCGGCGGCCCGCGGACACGAGCAGGCTCGCCCAGGTGTCCGAACGCCCCATGGTAGCCGCCTCGGCCACGCGGCGGAAACCCGCCGCGCGGCCTCGGCCACGCGGCGGAAACGCTCCACGCCTAGGATCACACGCTAATACACCTGATATCGGTATTTAGGCGTTGAGGCTTGAGCTGGCCTGGAAGGCGAGGTCCTTGTTCTCCGGAACGAACTTGCTGGCCGTGAACGTGGCGCCCTGCGGATCGGTGATCACGGTCATCCTGACCCATGGGGCATCGAACGGGGGCACGTCCACCCTGCCGCCCAGCTCCACGGCCCTCTCCGCCGTCGCGTCCGCATCGTCGACCGCGAATGTCACGCTCCAGTGCGCGCCGGGGCCGGGTTGGTCGTCCGCGATCGGTCCGAGCGCGGCGACGACGTCCGCGAACCCCTCCGGCGCACCGCTACCGGCCATCCGCTCGAGCAGCCCGGGATCGCGCTGCTCGAGGAACTCGCCGTACCCCGGGAGCCGCCACATCCGAGCGCCGCCTCCGAGGTCGAGTGTCTCCCAGCCGAACACCGAGCCGTAGAACGCCTTCGCGGCTTCAACGTCGCCGGTGCCCAGCGTGTTGAAGTTCAGCGAGCCGGGCTCGTTGACGATCTGCGCGCCCTTGTGCCGGTTCGCCTGCCAGAGGCAGAACACGGCCCCTTCGGGATCCATGCACACCGCCATCCGGCCTGCCTCCATGACGTCGAACGGGTCGGTTAGGACACGGCCGCCCGCGTCGCGCACCTTCGCGGCGGTCTCGTCGGCGCTCTCAACCCAGACGTAGGTGTTCCACGTGGCCCGCTCCGGCGCCCCCTCGGGTAGCGACGCTATCGCGGCCACGTCGCCGCCCCGGAGGCGAGCGGCGAAGTAATGGCCGGGCGCGTCCGGCGGCATCGCGTCCTCGAGCTGCCATCCGAAGAGGCCACTGTAGAAGGCGACTGCGGCCTCCGGATCGGGCTGGCTTGTGTCGACCCAGCACGGAACCCCCGGGATGTATCCGTCTCGCTCAAGCATTGCTGCTCCCTTCTGGCTTGTTGACATCCGGACCAACCCTAGGGATGGTTTAGGTCAATATCCGTCCTCAATTGTCGTGACCATGAACCTCGATGTACGAGACCTCCAGCCGACTGCTTGAACTGCTCTCCCTGCTTCAGGGACGCCGCGACTGGCCGGGCGACGAGCTGGCCGAGCGGCTTGAGGTGTCCGGCCGGACGATCCGGCGCGACATCGAGCGGCTGCGCCAGCTCGGCTACCCGGTGGCGTCGCTCACCGGCCCCGCCGGCGGCTACCGGCTCCGCGCCGGAACCGCGATGCCGCCACTGCTGCTCGATGACGAGGAGGCGATCGCGATCGCAGTCGGTCTGCGCACCGCCGCAGGCGCCTCGGTGAGCGGCATCGACGAGGCGGCAGTCCGCGCTCTCGTCAAGCTCGAACAGGTCCTGCCCGTGCACCTGCGCCGCCGCGTCAGCGCGCTCAGCTCGGCGACGTTTACGCTCCCGGTCTCCGGCCCGACCGTCGACCCGCAGCACCTGACCGCGATCGCCACCGCCTGCCGCGACTCCGAATGCGTTCGCTTCGGCTACCGAGCCCGTGACGGCACCGGCAGCCGCCGTGAGGTCGAGCCCCACTCGCTCGTCAACCGCGGCCGCCGCTGGTATCTCCTCGCCTGGGATCGTCGCCGTGGGGACTGGCGCACGTTCCGCCTCGACCGCCTGACCAGTCCGGCGTCGACCGGCGTGCGCTTCACTGCGCGCATCCTGCCGACCAAGGATGCGGCCGCATACGTCGAGCAGAGCATCGCCGGTGCGCCAAACCGATTCGAGGCCCGGGTCACTCTGCATGTCGCGGCGGCGCAGATCGGGCGTCGGCCTCCGGCGCACTGGGGCACGATCGTGCCGATAGACGAGCACAGCTGCGAGTACAGGACTGGCGACGACGACCTCCGATGGCTCGCACTGCGGATTGCGCTGCTCGGCGTCGAATTCGAAGTGCACGACCCGCCTGAGCTGGTCGAGGAGGTGCGGGCCCTGGCCGCCCAGTTCACCCGCGCTGCTCGCTGAGCGTCGGCGGCTACCGGATGTAGACTCGCGCCTGATGGTCCCGACCGGGGACGCTGCCCGCCCATCGCCCGTTCTTGGCTCGAGGCCGCGACTCGGCAGCTTGGCGCGCCCTTCGGCAGCCTGGTTGTGGTGGCTGCCGGTCTTCTTCGCGGGCTTGTACGTCCTCGGCGCGCTCAGCGACCTGCACACAATCCTGACGGCGATCTACCAGAACAGCGACTACGCCGCGGCTCCGGTCCTCGCACAGCTCCTCGCGCACGCCCCATCCGGTAGCTACACGATCCTCGGCGATCACGCGTACTTCGAGGAGTTCCTCGCGCTGCTCCTCACTCGTGGACTTCCGCTCCACCGTCAGCTCTGGTTCCTCGCGCCTGTGCTGTTCAGCATCGGGGGCCTGGCGGCGCTCCTGTGGTCCGTCGCGCGTGCGTTCGGACTGTGGGCGGCCGCGATCGTCGGGTCTGCGCTCGTCTGTCTGGGCGATCTCGGGCTGCTTGACTTCTTCAGCTGGGGCGCCCACGGCAGCGCAGCGGTGCACGCGGTTGTGCTCGCGGCGGCACTTGTCTGGTTCGTGCCACGAGCGCACTCGCTTTCGTGGCCCAAGGTGTCGGTTGGGGCGGCCGCGCTCGGGCTCTTCAGCGCGCTGCCTACGGCCGGTGATCGGTTGTTCCTGGTCTGGGGGCTGGTGCCGTTCGTGGCAGCCACATTGCTGATCGCATGGCGTGGCCGAAGGCCGGCGTCGGAGCGGCTCGCCGCCTTTGGCCTCGGAACCGCGGCGGTGACACTGATCGGCGGCGCCGTGTTCGCGCATGCGATGAGCGCGAATGGGATCGGCGCATATCCGCCGGCGGCCAATGCTTTGCTGAGCTTTGCGACGCCGGCAGAGCTGGCCCGGAACACGGGCACCTTCCTCGAGGCTTTCACCAGCCTGGGGGGCGGCGACTTCTTCGGCGTAGCCGCGACCAGTGCCGCCGCTGTGGCCACGTTCGTGAGCGGAGCGCTCGTACTGGCGGCGCTCGCTGTCGTGTTGCTCGACATCAAACGGCGGGTCAGCTCTGCGGCGCCGCGGTCGCTCGGCGGCGACGGTGCGGTTGACGCACGCTCGGCCTACGCGGCGTTCTGGTCCCTGTCACTGCTCATATCGATCTCCGCTTATCTGCTCGGGAGTCCGGCCAGCTCTGTCTCAACAGCCGCCTACCTGCTCGGCGCCTATGTCGCAGTTGCCGCACTCCTGCCGCTGCTGTTGCTGCGTGGCAGGACATGGAAACTGGTGGTCGTCGTGGCGGTCTGCGCGTTCGCGGTGTCGGCGAATTACCGGCTTCACTTCGAGCCGCTGCTCCCGTCGAGCAGTCCGGATGCCACCACAGCCGCCGCGCTGGCCAGGTTCGCCCGCTCGGAGCACGCGAGATACGGCTACGCCGACTACTGGGACGCTGTGACGCTCACCTGGCAGACGGACTTCAAGACCGAGATCATCCCTGTCGCTGACTGTGGAGAGCCGCCCTCCCCGCTGTGCGAGGTCCACGCCGTAGAGCTCTCCAGCTGGTACACGCCGCGGTCGCACGTTCGAAGCCTGCTCATACTCGACCCCCTGTTTCCCGAGGTCACCAGGCCGGCCGCCCTTGGCCCGCCGGTCGCGAGCACGACCATCGGCCGCCTACGGGTGTACGTCTACCCATATGACATCGCCTCGCGAATCGGCCACGGTTGACGCTGGAGCCGGCTCCCACCCCGGCCCGCCGAACACGTATCCGGCGCGCTCACGCCAGCTCTGCGCGCGGCGCACGTCGCGCGCGATCGCCACGTACTCGTGGAATGCCACGTGCGTCGGCACGTGGCTCTCGATGTTCTTCGTCAGGCCGTAGCGGACGCGTTCGGTCTCCGCCTGGAAGGTTCCGAACAGCCGGTCCCAGATGATCATGATGCCGCCGTAGTTGCGGTCGAGATAGATCTCGTTGGCGCCGTGGTGGGCGCGGTGGTGGGACGGGGTGTTCATGACGAACTCGATCGGTCTCGGCAGCCGGCCGACCCGCTCGGTGTGGATGAAGAACTGGAAGGTAAGGCTGATCGACTGCTCGAGGATGATCATCCACGGCGGCAGGCCGATCAGCGCCAGCGGGATCCAGAACGCGAACGACGTCATCGGCACCCATGTCTGTCGCAGCGCGGTAGAGAGGTTGTAGTGCTGACTCGAGTGGTGCACGACATGGCTGGCCCAGAACACGCGCACCTCGTGGCTGACGCGGTGAAACCAGTAGTAGGCGAGATCGTCGGCAAAGAACAGCAGCACCCACGCCCACCACGCGCCGCTCGGGATCCGCAGCGGCGTGAGCTCGTACACGGCGGCGTAGACGGCCAGCACGGCTACCTTCCAGCCGACGTTGATGATCACGTTGCCGAGCCCCATGCTGATGCTCGTCGCGGTGTCCTTCGCGTCGTACCCGACCAGGCCGGCATCGGCCGAACGATCCCCGAGATCGCCCTGCTCCCCATCGCCCGTGTGGCGGAACGAGATCCACTCGACCGCGAGCAGAGCGACGAAGAACGGGATCGCGTAGAGGATCAGATTGAACATCGCGCCGGCGCAGTATCTCCGGCCGCGATCCATCTGTCAAGGCGTCTTATCAGATAAGCTTTGGCCGTGGTCGACAGCGGACGCCGCTACGGCGGGAGGACAAGCGAGGAGCGGCATGCCGAGCGCCGTGAGCGCCTGCTCGACGCCGCCCTCGAGCTGTTCGGCACCCGTGGTTACGCCGACACGACGATCGAGGCGATCTGCGCAGCGAGCCAGCTCGGCCCACGCTACTTCTACGAGCAGTTCGGCAGCCGCGAGGAGCTGCTGCTGGCCACGTACGAGCGCCACATGGAAGCGGTCACCGACGCGGTGCGTGCAAGCGTCGCGCAGGCCCCACCCGATCCGGTCGCGCGGCTCGAGGCCGGGCTACGAGCATTCGTCGATGCGCAACTCGCCGACGAGCGCGGCGCCCAAATCAATTACTTCGAGATCGTCGGCGTAAGTCCCCGGCTCGAGCAGCGGCGCCGCGACATGCTGCGTTTCTACGCCGGTTTCGTCGAGGATCAGATCAACGCGCTTGTCGGGGCCGGCAGGCTTCCCGAGCGTGACTACCGCCTGACCGCGGTCGCGCTCGTCGGCGCTACCGACGGTCTCCTGATCGATTGGCTCTCGACGCACCCTCGCCCCGACCGCGAGCCGGTGATCAGGGAGCTACTCGCGATCGGATCGCTGCTCGAAGTCGGACCACCGGAGCCCGGCCCGCCCGGATGACCGGAGCCCGGCCCGCCCGGACCACCGGAGCCCGGCCCGCCCGGACCACCGGAGCCCGGCCCGCCCGGGTGACGGTCGCTATCTTGCCCGTGAGTCATGAGCACCCGCGCATGGATGATCTTCGCCGCCGTATCGACGCTGTGGGGCATTCCCTACCTGTTCATCAAGATCGCCGTCAACGGCCGGGGTCACTCCGGGTCTGCTGGCATGGGGACGGGTCACCCTGGCGGCCGTCGTACTGCTCGGACTGGCTCGCCGCTCGGGCTCTTTGCACGGCCTGCGCCGTCGCTGGCGCTGGCTCGCCGCTTACGCGATCCTCGAAGTCTCGATCCCGTTCCCGCTGATCGCAGCCGGTGAGCAGCACACCTCCTCCTCGCTCGCGGCGATCATCATCGCCACGGTACCGCTGAACGTCGCTCTGCTCGCGTTGCGCTTCGATCGCGCCGAGCGTGCAAGCGGCACCCGGCTGATCGGCCTCTGCACGGGCCTGCTCGGGGTCATCGTGCTGGTCGGAGTCGACGCGGCCGGTGACAATCTACGAACGCGCTCGCAAGCGCCGGCCGGTGCCGGTCGAGCGACCGATCGACGCGGCCGTAGGCGGCGGCGTCGGCCTCTGACCCGTCGCTCGGAGCAGGCGCACCTGCAGGGTCGATCCCTGTAGATTGTCGCCCATGCCAATCTACGAATACGAGCGCGAAGACGGGACTCGGATCGAGGTGCGCCAGTCTTTCTCCGACGAGCCCCTCGAGACCGACCCGGAGACAGGTCTAAAGGTCCGCCGGGTCATCAGCACCCCGAGCATCATCTACCGCGACACGGTCAACCACTTCACGTCCTACCGGTCCCCACCGAAGACCAAGGACAAGACCAAGGCCAAGGCCGAGGCCAAGCAGGACTCCTAGGCGGCCGTCGCGCTCACGGAGCCCGACGCCAAGCAGGACTCCTAGGCGGCCTTACACTTGGGGGTGATCGATGAGAGGTGGGCGGCTTGGTGCCCGACGAGTCCGAAATCGAGCGCTTGAGAGGAATACAGGAGCGGCGCGCGACCGATGAACAAGAGCAGGCCGAGCGCTCGGAGGACGACGAGGAGCGTCAGACCCACGAGCGGCGGGCCGACAAGGCCGCTTACCTGCGCGACAAGCTGGCCGAGCAGGCCACCGCGCCGGATGAGTGACGGCTCTTAGCCACGGGCTCCGGCACGGGCTTGGGCACGGGCTCCGGCACGACCATCGCCGCCAGTCATACGCGGCCCTTATGAACGGAAGCGAGACTCGCCGCGTGGACCCGCAGACCAGCCGGCAAGGAAACGCAGCATGAGGCTTCGACGACCCAGGACGAAGGGCGGCGTGGCGCTCGCGATCGGCGTGACCCTTGTCGTCGTTGCTGTCGCCGCGTTCGCGTTCATCTATTTCGTCCTGTTCCCCACGTCCTCTCCGAAACCGTTCAGCCTGAGCTCGACCGTCCCCGAGGCCCCCGTCAGCCCCCGAACCACGCTCGCCGGCCGCTGGACGGTCGCCGGCGGATCGGTGGCCGGCTACCGGGTTCGCGAGAAGCTGGGCTTCCTTCCGGCCGAGAGCGACGCCGTCGGTCGGACCTCGGAGATCACCGGCGACGTCCTCGTCACCGAGTCGGGCCATACCGTCAGGATCACCGGAGCCACATTCACGGTCGCCGTGAACACGCTCAAGAGCAACGAGGCCATGCGCGATCAGCACATTCAGACGATCGGGCTGCAGAGCGCGACCTATCCGAAGGCCACATTCACCCTCTCGAGCCCGCTGACGCTTCCGGCCTCCGCGCTCACCGGCGGTGTCGTCCATGTGCCCGTGACCGGGGTCTTCGTCATCCACGGAGCTTCGCGGCGGTTGACGGTCCCGGTCCAGATGCGCCTTTCGAATTCGGCGATCGAGGCCGTGGGGTCGCTGACGTTCCCCTGGAGCGAGTTCAACATGACAGCACCGAGCGTCGGCGGCTTCGTCACCGTCACCGGCCACGCGACGATGGAATTCGACCTGCACCTCCAGCACGCCTAGCGCGCAGCCCCCTCCGGCAGAGAGGCTGCCGCGCTCCAGCAGAGGCGCAACGCCCCCCCAACTGGGGCTGCCCCCTCCGGCAGAGGGAGGAGCGCAGTAGAGTCGCGCTCCGTGCGTGTACCGCTCGAACTGAACGACCGGCTGTTCGCGCTCGTCTATCCCCGCATCATGGCCCGGTCGGAGAACGCCGGCCAGCGTGAGACGAGGCGCGAGCTGGTCGGCGAGGCGCAGGGACGCACGCTCGAGCTCGGCGCCGGAAGCGGCCTGAACCTCCCCCACTACACCAGCCAGGTCGACGAGCTGTTCGTCAGCGAGCCGAGCCCGCACATGATGCGCCACCTACGCGAGCTGCTCGATGCCGACCCACCGGCGGTCGGCTCGTGGAAGCTGCTGGAAGCCGGCGCCGAGCAGATCCCATTCGAGGACCAG
>Ga0302324_100016918_pt1 | contig 14493 bp, 12 predicted proteins | sample Palsa_T0_1_FD_201949 | JGI IMG/M metagenome (GOLD analysis project Ga0302324, IMG submission 201949) | Peat permafrost microbial communities from Stordalen Mire near Abisko, Sweden - Palsa_T0_1 | ecosystem: Environmental > Terrestrial > Soil > Palsa > Peat permafrost | place: Sweden: Abisko...
GCAGCAATAGCGTGCTCGCTGCCGCTACCCGCACGTACTCGAACGTGGTCCTGGCGAACTGAAATGTCACCATCGCCGACCGCGCAGCTTGCTGTGGCCGGACAGTATCCACCCGTAGCGGTCTGGTTTTACCTATTGAGATTGAGAGCCTGCTGAAAGATTTAATCGTCAAGAGGGTCGGCACTTCCTATGAGATGTCCGTCGGACTAAGTGGCCCGTCGCCACACGGCCTTGCCGAGATAGTAAACGCGGTCACCAACACCTACATCGAGAGGGCTAAAAACCCGCAATTTTACGGAGTGAATGATCGTTTAAAGACGCTAAACCAGGAGAAGCAACGGCTGCAGTCCCAAATAGATAAGAGCCTCGCCGAGAAAGCGCACCTGATGCAGGAGTTGGGCGTAGCCACGGCTACGACCCAAGTGGGCACAACCAATCCTTATGACGCAACATCCACCGCAGTACGCGCGGAGCTAGCGACGGCGCGGATGCAGCGCGAGACGGCAGAGGCAGAGCTGGACGCTTTGCTGCGAAGAAATGCTCCTGGAAACTCGAACGCACTGGATGTCGCAGGGAAGGAGGCGATCGCCGCCGATCCCGGATTAGCTGCAATGTGGAGCGCGCTGAGCAGCCGCCGGGCGGCGCTGCTCCAGGAAATGACCGGCCTCCGGCCGGACCATCCCGTTTATCAGAAAGACAAAGACAACCTTTCCTCGACAGATACGATCATGAACGATTTGAAGCAGCAGGCCGTGCAAGAAGTTCAGAACAAGTTGCGACAGGACGTAGAGCGGACGCGCATGGTTGAACTCAAGCTCACACGGGAATTGGAAGAGAAAACAAGCAGTGCCACGTCGGCTGCACCCAAGTACCTGAGAGCGGCCGAGCTTGGACCGGAGATCGACAGTTTGCAAAAGTCCCTTGAGGCGATTGATAATCGTATTCGCGATCTCGACCTGGAAAGCAGCTCGCCTGGGTCAATTCACGTCTCCACCAACGCGCTGACTCCTACAAGTCCGGAACGAAGCAAACTGCCGATATTCGCGCTTGCCGTCCTAATGATCTCTTTGACAATCGCGACAGCTGTTCCTGTAGGAATGGACCTCGTGGACCACAGAATCTACACGCCGCACGACGTTGAACAGGTGGTTGGGTTCCATCCAATCGGTGTCCTGGTGGATGAAGACCGGTTCCCTGGGGAAGTTGCGGGGGAATACTATTTTCGGCTTGCGGCCGGCATCGATCATGCTGTTCGCAGTTCGGGAGCAAGAATTTTTCTATTTACATCTGCGACGCATGGAGCTGGAACGAGCACGGTAGTAAGAAAGTTGAGCGAACAGTTGTGTAATCTTAATCTGAGGACTCGGACGATGACGGCAGCGGCATCCAGCGAGTTAGACCTGCTTTCAAGCGACGCTTCCCCCCTGGCGCACAACAAATGGAATAGATCTAACGACGTTCTGCAGAGCGCGCCTAAGCCGATCGATTACAACAATCGCCGCTATAAATTAGAACGAGACGTTCCTCCTCCAAATTGGGTGGAACAAACCCTAAATCGTGCAGCCATGGATTACGACGTTGTGCTAATCGATGCACAACCAATGCCAGTGTCTGCACAGACCGAGTACCTGGCGAGATTAGCCGATGCAACTGTGCTCATAGTCAAGGCCAGAGGAACGACCAGGCAGGATCTGGAGTGCACAGCCCGGGTTCTTGAGCGACTCGAGGTTGCCGGAGTCGCGGTGATTCTGAACAAGGTCCGTGTGGACCGGGCAGATGGGGCTCTGAAACAAGCGCTCCGGAGCTACGAAAAGTCATTTACTGAACCTTCGGTGATCCCAAAAGCCGAGGAGTCCGAGCGCATCGTAACCACGGCTTGAGCAGCAATGCCAAGGATCAGTCTTAGGTTAAGTCACACCATTCGTATGTCTGCAGCCAACATCACGTTGCAGCTTCGCCACTGACACGGAACGGCCTGTCCATCAGCTCTCAACGTACACCTTTCTATGCGCTAGGAAAATACTGTTTGCAGAAGATCAACGAAACACATCACTGCGCTTGATTGTAGGCCCCGAGCCAAGGAGTGTGTTCACAATGGAACAATTCTGGCATGGGTTATCGACAGATAAATCTTCATCAACGCTGTCGGCCCAACAGTCGTCGGCAAAACCTGCCGCGAGATCCCTCGGAAAACCCCTTTTGTGGATGGTCCTCGACAGCATTACGGTTCTTATATCGACGACGTTTGCCACACTCTATGCGACGCACACGGATCCAATGGTTGGCGCGAAGGGCTTCTGGCACGGCACGCTCATTTACGGCCGATCCATGGGCATATTGCTGGCATTTGTCTGTGGTTTTTGCATAACGCTTATTCTTTCAAGTCAATGGTTGCATTTGTACACGCCAAGGCGGCTCAACGGGACACTCCATGAGCAGAAGCTCAACATACAAGCCTGCTTCACCGCCGGGCTGCTGCTCACCGGCGCGCTCTACTTGATTAAGGGCGAAGATATCCCAAGGAGGATCGTGCTAATAACCCTGGGGACGGTCACGATCTCGCTCGGAGTTCGCAGGCTGGTATACCGCTCGATGCTCTATCGCGCGTTCGAGCGTGGCCAGAAAACCCGCAATGTGCTCATTGTGGGCACTGGCCCCGAGGCAAAGGCACTCCGCAACCATCTCGTGGGCATGCGGCACCTCGGCTACACCTTCAAAGGGTTCATCGACTTTGCAGATTCGGATTCAACTCTCACCGAGACTTTCGGCGATGTGGTGGGAACGGTCGACACGCTGTTCGATCAGACGCGCAGGCGATTCATTGATGAAATCTTTGTGACCAATCCCTGCGAGCGTAGGATCGTGCACGAAGTGTTGGAACAGGCACGCATACATGGCGTGGATCTGCGCGTAATTCCTGATATGTACGAAGGCCAGACCTTGGCCGATCCCATCGAATATATCGGGCAATTTCCGACCATACCGTTGCACCATGGCTATTTGCCTGAGATAAGCCTGGTCATCAAGCGCGCATTGGATATTGTGATTTCCAGCCTGGTGTTGCTGATTTTGGCCCCGGTGCTCGTTGCCGTCGCGATCGCTATCAAATTAGACTCGTCCGGCCCAGTCTTCTATCTTTCGGAGCGCATCGGCAAAAAGGGCTACGTCTTCCGTTGCATCAAGTTCCGCACCATGATCGCGGATGCTGACAAACGGCGCTCCGGCCTGATGCACCTGAATGAACGCGATGGTGTGCTTTTCAAAATTTCCAACGACCCGCGGACTACCCAACTTGGCCGCTTTCTGCGCAAGTACTCGTTGGACGAATTACCTCAGTTGTTCAACGTTCTGTCGGGCGACATGAGTTTGGTTGGACCGCGGCCACCACTTGCAAGTGAAGTGGAGGTATATAAGCTGAGCCACCTGCGACGACTTGATGTGACTCCCGGTATCACCGGCCTCTGGCAGGTCGAAGCGCGGCGGGATCCTTCGTTCGATAGTTATATTTCGATCGATGTCGCCTACATCGAGAACTGGAGCTTGCTCCTGGATCTTAAGATCATCGCCCGGACCGTGGGTGTGGTGTTGGCCGGAACTGGTTGCTAGCCCCGGTTACGGTCACCTAACGCTGTGAATGACTTGAAAGAAATCGTCCTCTGAAATCCAGACCGGGCCACCAGACTAAAGGTCGAACTGGACTGGTCTCACTTCTTTGGGAACCAGTTTAAGAATCGATCTTCTATGAATGGAGAGTTGAGTCATGCGAGTCATAACTTTGTCACGCAGGACATTCACCGAGGAGTTCAAATTGGCAGCTGTGCACCGCCTGCAAGCCGGGATTCCGATAAGGGAGCTGTCCGGGGAACTGGAGGTGAGCCGGAACATGTTGTACCGGTGGGCGCGTGAGTTCCGCAAGGCTCCGGGAGAAGCGTTTCCGGGCAACGGTCAGCCTCACTGGCCGGGAGGTCGGGTTGCGGACTTGGAGCGCAAGATCGGTCAACAGGCCCTGGAGATTGATTACTTAAAAAAGTGCTTGCAGCGCATCGACGACAAGCGGACGCACCGATTCAGGAGAGATCAACGGTCTCCAGAAACGTCCGTGAGGAGCCAGCATCAGCCGAAGACTGACGCCGAACGGAACGCTTAACGGATTGTCCCCCCACTGCGCGATGAGCCTCCAAGGACCACTGCACGGGGACTTGACCCTTCACCCAAGATAAAACGCAACTGCAGACACATCTGTCGAGGACGGGAGGAAGACAATTTCGGAATCGCTAACCACCGAAGCGGTCGTAGAAAAGCAGGCCAGAGTGGAAGGGCCTGCCCGGAATGCCCTCGAATCGGTTGCGGCTCGAGCCACGTTCTGGACAGTGATGGATTACGGATGCTCGATGGGGATCCGGGTAATCAATAGCGCCATTCTGACTCGTCTCCTGATGCCGGAGGCTTTCGGCCTAATGGCGTTGGTAGTGACTCTCATCGTCGGGGTCGGCCTAATGTCCGATATAGGCCTGGGTCCAAATGTGATTCAGAGCCGCCGCGGGGACGATCCCGTACTGCTCAACACGGTCTGGACCTTACAGGTTATACGCGGCGCGGGCATCTTCGTCATTTCTCTCATTTTGGCGCCAGTGATGACCCTGATCTACCATGAGCCGAGGCTCATGGCCCTGCTGCCCGCGCTGGGCTTTATCGTTATCATCGGCTCCTTCAACAGCACGAATCTGCTTTCGATGTCGCGGCACTTGGGCGTACGGAGATTGTTCCTACTCGATATCACTGCACAAATTTTCGGGCTTCTCATTACGGTCTGTTGCGCACTGATACATCCGTCGGTTTGGGCGCTGGTCATAGGATCGACCTTCTACTCTATGTACCGGCTCGTTCTGAGTTTCTATCGTCCACTCATACCAGGTATTCGGAATTCTTTCCGGTGGGACCGGGACAGCGTCCATAGCCTGGTTCACTTCGGCAAATGGATTCTGCTGTCCACCGCCTTTTGCTTCTTCGCGTCACAAGCGGATCGATTGATTCTGGGAAGACTGGTCTCTTTCAGCATGCTAGGGGTGTATAGCATCGCATACACGGTTTCGGATATTCCTCGGGCCGTGATCAATGCTTTTACACAAAAGGTCGGGTATCCCTTTATTGCCAAAATGGTGCAGCTCCCAATATATGAATTCCGACAAATCTTCTTATGGTACCGCTTTCGTGCTCTATTGGCGGGTGCTGGGATGCTCTGCCTGATGGTCTACTTAGGCGGGTTTCTGGTAACGAAAGTCTACGATCGCCGGTATCACGCCGCCTCCTGGATGGTCCCGCTCCTTGCCCTTGGCCTATGGCACACGCTGCTGTACGCGACGACTATGCCCGCACTGCTGTCTCTCGGCAAGTCAAGCTACCAGGCAATTGGCAATGCGTGCTACTGCATCGCGGTTATCGTCACTATTCCTGTCGCTTTCCATTACTTCGGGATGATTGGTGCCGTAGCCGCAGTGGCCGCGGGTGATCTGCCAATGTATTTTGTGCTGGTGGTAGGAGCAAGCCGCGAGGAGGTTTCTACATGGCGGCAGGACCTGTTGGCAACGGCAGTGTTCCTTATTTTTCTTGCCACGGGTTTCACGCTTCGCACCTTCTTCGCCGGTTGAAGCGTCGCAATCTGTAACAGGTAAGAGCGTACAACTCTCTAAGCAGTGGTTGTCTCCAGAACTCGTCCGGCACAATCTCACAAACGGCCTGTTCGCTTCCTGCCCTGAATAACAAAAAGGCGTTATGCCCTTGACTCTGCCGTTGTCAATATGGCACAGGTGCCCGGCAAAGTTTGTCTCGGTAACCCCGAAGAACCGCATCGGGGAGCTGAGCGAGCGCCCAAGACTTATTGCTAGGAAACAGTGGTACTCAAAGTGAAAGGAGGAAACCAGGCCATGACTTTGCTATTCATACCAGCGTTGTTCTCGTTGGCAGTCATCTCATATGTCTGGATTCGCGATGCCGTCGAAGGAAACTAGACCCATACGTAAATTATCTCGAGATCGTTGCCTGACACCATCCCGGCATCTATACATGGTGTTGTCGCCGCGCTCACTTGTTTATGCCAGGCATGCTCTCGAATCCCTCTTTCGCAATTCGTCGGAATCGGTTCACCTTCGCCTCATCACCGACTCGGTGCGGGACGAGGAGGAGCTGTCAATGGCAATAGCGTCACTCAACACGAACGGACACCGGTGGGAAGTCTACTCGGAGCAGGACCTGACGGATCGCGAGGCAGAACTATTCACCAGGCACGAAAATCTTCGGACCTTCCGGCACGGTCATCCATGTTGGCGCAAAATCACGGATCCGCTACTGCTGAGCGAGCCCGACGCAGAACTGATATTGCTCGATCCGGATCTTTACTTTCCGAACCGTTTTCAATTCGAGCAGACACCCGATAGCGGTTTGCTTCTAATGTGGCAGCGGCCGAATTGTCTCTTTCCACCAAGCGTTGTCAGAACTGCAATTGCTGGTCAAATTCGCCTGGCTCACCACGTAGATATTGGGGTCGCGCACTGGCGTGCATCTGCAGACCTGGATTGGCTTGACTGGTTGGTGGGCAGGTTAGGCGGGGCAGCTCTGCCACGCATGATGCATGTGGAGGCAATCGTGTGGGCGGCTCTTGCTATGCGGGTAGGCGGTGGACACCTCGATCCCGCTTACTGGAAATGCTGGCGCAGATTGCCTTCCAGGCGCGTCCTGACGAAACTCGGCTGGAGCGGTTTACGCATTTTGCGATCGGAGCCATGGTCCAGCCTGAAATGCTTTCATGCCGGCGGCGAGGCTAAGTGGTGGTTGGATGCGGCGCGGCAAGAAGGTTTGTTGGAAGGTGGAGCCGAGCTTCGATCTCCAGGCTGCATCGTTCCATATGTCGAACTCAGGCCCGAAGAATTTGTGCGCGAGCGTGCGTTCAAGCAGGTACTAAAGGTAATGGGATACTACCAAATTTTCCGTTCTACCTAAGCCAATATGCAGATCTGTATTGTAGCGGAGCACGCTTCCACACACTTCGGCGGTGAGGCCTTTCTTCCGCTGCGCTATTTTAGCCTGCTGCGCTCCCGCGGAATCGATACGTGGCTGGTCGTCCACTCCAGAACACGACGCGAGCTCGAGGAACTTTTTCCGCGGGACCTCGACCGGATCTTTTTTGTTCCTGACCTGTGGATTCACAGGTTGGTATTCACTATCAGTCGAGGTCTTCCCAGGCGCCTTTCTGAAGCTACGTTTGGGCTTATCAATCAGCTGATCACCCAATTCTATCAGCGCTCGATCGTGCGCAACCTGATCCGCACGCAACCGATCGATGTGATTCATCAGCCTATTCCAATTTCCCCGCGCTTCCCGTCGGCGCTGTTCTCCATGGGCATACCGGTGGTGATTGGGCCTCTAAACGGCGGAATGGATTTTCCTGAGGCCTTTCGCAGCAACGATTCGCCCATCAGCCGGGCGGCAGTCGCTTTTCTCAAATTGTTTACCAACGCAGGTAACAATCTGCTGCCTGGCAAGAAACATGCCGCCGTGTTGCTGGTAGCCAATGAACGTACGCGGAATGCGCTGCCGAAAGGAGTTCGCGGCAGAGTGCTCGAGATGAATGAGAACGGAGTCGATACCAGTGCATTCCACGGCGGCGAACCTGACAATCTGGCTCGCACGAATCCTCTCTTTGTCTTTGTTGGACGGTTGGTTGATTGGAAGGCGCTGGATATTGCGATTCGAGCCCTGGCCGACGTTCCGGGCGCTGACCTCGAGGTCATTGGCGATGGGCCAATGCTGGAGACTTGGAAGACATTGGCTCGGGAGGTGGGCGTCGCAGAACGCGTTCGCTTTCTTGGCCCCCAGACCCAGCCGCAATACGCCGCTCGCCTTCGAGAATCGGTCGGCCTCGTTCTCCCGAGCTTGCATGAGAGCGGGGGCGCCGTCGTCTTGGAAGCAATGGCCACAGCCAAGCCGGTAATCGCTACACGCTGGGGCGGTCCTCTGGATTATCTGGACTCTTCGTGCGGGATCCTGGTGGCGCCTCACAGTTATGAGGCCCTGGTAACCGGTTTTGCCCAGGCTATGCAGAAGCTGATTGATCACCCAGACCTGGCGAAAGCGATGGGCACAGCTGGACGTGAGCGTGCGGTTCGCGATTTTGACTGGCAGCGGAGGATCGACGCGATGGTCAGTATTTACGACGTCCTTGTCAAAAAGCCGGTATTGGTCCAGAGCTGAACTGGACTGCGGTGTCCGCCGCTCCACGAACACGCATTTCTGCTATGGCATCGAGTATTAACAATTCAACGCGGCACGCCGGATCTCTTGAAACGGCTCTTTATCCGTCATCCCAGGCCGGCTTCGTTTCCCACGTTCAGCCGTCACCCGATCCGGTTCCTAAGAGCCAGCTGGTCTACCTTCTGAGCATCTACCCGGCGGTCTCGCACACGTTCTTCCTGAATGAAGTGCGGGAGTTGAGAAGGCAAGGCTTCGACGTCGAAGTCGCCTCCATCAATCAGCCGGACATTCAGCCCTCGTCTATGCACGAAGCAGAAGCTGAAGAAATGGCAGGGACGTTCTATGTCAAGTCATCGGGAGCCGCATGGGCACTATGGATTGCGGCAAAGACATTGTTGCGCAGGCCGGCCGTCTTTATTCGCGGCCTCTCAGCTGGCCTGCGACTAGGACGCGGAAATCTCTCTGCAATTGTCTATGGACTTTTCTATTTTGCAGAAGCCCTGATCCTTGGAGATTGGATGCATTCACGAGGCCGCCGCCACCTGCACATTCACTTCTGCGGACCCGTGGCAACTGTGGGCATGCTGGCCTCCATAGCGTGGCGCTTGCCCTACTCGCTCACTGTGCATGGGCCGGACGAATTCTATGATGTTGACAAGTTCTATCTTCGGCAGAAAGTGGAGAACGCCAAATTCGTTGTTTGCATCAGCGACTTTTGCCGAAGTCAGCTTATGCGCCTGGTGGATCCCATTCATTGGGACAAGATGCATGTTGTGCGGCAAGGCATCGACCCAAACGTATTCCGGTCGACAAGACGAGAGCAGGAGCCAGGTAAAGTGTTGGAGGTGCTTTGTGTCGGCAGGTTAGTCTCCTCAAAGGGACAAATTATCCTGTTGCGTGCCTGTGACCTGTTACTTGCCCGAGGCTATTCCTTCCGGGTGCACCTTGTGGGCGTAGGGCCTGAGCTCAGACAGCTACAGGAATTCGCAGTGCAGAACAAGATCCCGGTTATTTTTGAGGGAGCAAGGAGCAATACCGAAATCCGGCTGATGCTTGAGCGCGCGGACGTCTTCGCCCTCGCCACCTTCGCTGAGGGCTTACCTGTGGCGTTGATGGAGGCGATGGCGATGGAGGTTCCCTGCGTGAGTACCTTTATAGCCGGCATTCCAGAGTTGATTCGCGATAGCCTGGATGGATTGCTTGTGCCTGCGTCTTCGGCTGAGGCCCTGGCTTCCGCCCTACAGAGGCTTCTGGATGATCCACTTTTCCGGCGCAATCTGGGCAGCGCAGGCAGCAGGCGCGTACGGGAACATTACAACCTGCCTCAGAACGTACGTTTCCTCGCGAGCAAGTTTCGAGATCTTGTTGGCGAAAGCCGCTAGAAATCATTTACTGATGGAAAGTCCGGCCTCACTCCCTTTCGATCTCTCCGTCGTGATTGTGTCGTTCAATACGCGCGATATGCTGCGCGAGTGTCTGCGCTCTGTCTATCGTGCCACGGGGTCATTGCGGGTTCAAGTGATCGTTGTGGACAACGCTTCAATCGACGGCTCTCCGGCTATGGTCGCGGACGAATTCCCGGATGCCATGGTAATCCGAAGCGAAGTCAACCTAGGCTTTGGACGGGCAAACAATCTAGGATTTCAGTCAGTTCGGGGACGTTATGCGGTGTTGCTCAACTCCGATGCCTTCCTCACGCCGGGATCTCTTGAATTGTCCGTGGCACATATCGAGGCAAATCCGCGGATAGGAATCGGTGGCGGACGCTTAGTCGGGTCCGACGGCTCGTTGCAACCGTCAGCGCGGATGTTCCCAACGGTACTCAACGATCTAATTGTTCTTTCCGGACTCGCCGCGCGGTTCCCCCATTCGAGATTCTTTGGACGATTTGACAGGACCTGGGCAGATGCACACGAAGCTGCGGAAGTTGATTGGGTTCCAGGCGCATATTCGATCATTCGCAGAGAGGTCCTCGCCGAGGTGGGATACTTCGATCCGCGATTCTTCCTCTATTACGAAGAGGTGGATCTGTGTCGGCGCATGAAGCAGAGAGGGTATTCGGTGTGGTATTGGCCAGACGTCAGGATCGTCCACATCGGAGGAGAGTCGTCCCGCCAGGTGCCGTCGCTCGAGAGGTCCAGAACAGGCGCGCAACTCACCCTTTGGCGCATGAGAAGCATGCTGCTCTACTACCGCAAACATCATGGTACCGCGGCGCGCTTCGCCATGCTTATGGAGCTTCTGTGGTGCTGGCTCCAGTGGCAGAGGAGACGGCTGAGCCGAGATCCGGAACGCCACGCCAGAGCCCGGGCTGATCGCCTCTTAGTATCGCTAATGGGACGGGCTTGGCGCGACACAAGAGGTGGCCGACTCTCTCCGGCTCAGCCTTGGTGAATCGGCGATCCGCAGAGTGACAATCGCCTCCACAACTTGAACAATCATGCGCCGAAAGCTCAAGGTACTATTCTCGTTTTTACTTTCCGCTGTCTTCCGAATAACTACCGGGCTGCGTCGAAATCTCCGGCGAATCCAGAGCCACGCGCTACTTTCGTCCCGCCTGACAACACCGCTGGATGTTTCGATTGTTGTGATGGGGCCACCCGAGGTGCATGGCACGGGTAAGGTTCGCTTCGGCTGTGACGCTCTGATTTATCCAGGGCTCTACCTGGAGACAGATGAAGTTGGATCGATTGAGATCGGCGATAGAGTCGTTCTTTCGCGCGGTGTGCACATTGTGGCCCGCGCAGGAATAACCATTGGCCATGGCACGATGATTGGCGAGTACTCAAGTATTCGGGATGCAAATCACGCTCACGTACCTGGCGTGAAGATCCGGGAAGCGGGCCATGAGTCACGCCCAATCTGGATCGGGGCCGAGGTGTGGATTGGCCGCGGAGTAACAGTTCTCGGGGGAGTCACAATTGGCAATGGAGCAACCGTTGGCGCCAACGCCGTGGTCACGCACGATGTCCTACCGGGAGCAACCGTCGCCGGCGTACCCGCCCGGGAAATAAGCCGTCCCGCTGAGTTAATCCGGAACTGAAACATATCGCACCGCGAGTTGAGAGCGGCACGAATGGGGAAACCACGGGTACCCGCAAACGCTTTGCGGCAAGGACACTGATGCTTGATGTGAGTCCACATGTCGAGAACGTCTACGTAGACAGCGAGATACCGATACGCATCGCGGTGCCATATCTGCTTGTTGTAGGACAACAATTGCCGCTATTCCGGGACGAGTCAGGACAGTTATTCGCAGATGAACTCTGGCAGAAGGACCTCTCAATGCACCTGGACTATCTCGATCATCTGATGATTGCGTCGCCCTGCCTGAAACAGGTTCCTCCCCCCAATACCAAGCCACTGTCTATCGATAAATCAACTGTTGAGCTGATCGACTTACCGCAACAGAAAAGCTTCTTACATTTTTTGGCAGTCATGCCATTGATTGTGTTCCGACTCTGCAAAGCAGTTTCCAGAGCGGGAATTGTCCATAGCGCAATCGCCGGATGGCCGATCCCAATGGGATGGCTGGTGACCCCACTCATCCTCATATTCCGAAAGCCACTCGTGATCGTCGTCGAATCAGCAACATGGCGTTTACAGGATGGCACTCGAGTAGGATGGAAGAGAAGATTAAGGGCGCTTGTTCAGGAGTATATGGGTCGATGGGTTCTCCGAAAGGCAGCCCTTGTGATTTGTACTCAAGATGAATATCGACGCAGTTTGTTGGGGCCGAAACGGGCACATGGATTTGTTATTCCTGCGTCATGGATTGATAAAAAGGACATCCTTCCCAAAGAGGCAGCGGAGGAGCATTGGCGGACGAAACTCTCCGTTTCCGATCCGCGCCTGAGAATTTTGTTTGTAGGACGTCTGGCTCACGACAAGGGCATCCTCATCCTTTTGGAAGCAATGCGGCAGTTAGATATTGATTCGCTTCCAATATCGTTAGGCGTCGTGGGCGACGGTGTTCTCAAACGCCAGTGCGAGAGTATCGCGTCGACGCTAACCGGTACGACGAAAGTGAGCTTACTGGGAACCGTCGCGTACGGTGCACCTCTATTCGAGATGATTCGCGGATATGATGCGGTTGTGGTTCCGAGCATCGGTGATGAGCAACCGAGGATAGTATTCGACGCGTATTCTCAGGCCGTACCGATACTGGCAAGTGATACACCTGGCCTTCGTTCCTGCGTGAAGAGCGGAGAACTAGGTCTGTTCGCGGCACCTAACGATGTGTCTGGTCTGGCTGACCTACTTAGGTATGCGGCCGGGCACCGTTCGGAACTAGAACGGCTAGGCCTGCAGTCGTTGACATATGCTCATCGCATGACGCATCAAGAGATGCATCGGCAACGTGCAACCCTGTTGCAAGCCATGATGGACAAACGGAAAGAAGGTTAGGTTCGCGTACTAAGCGAGCTATCGGTAGCCATACAGCCGAGGCGGAACAAATTCAAGAGGTTGCGCAGACTGGCGCATGCTGATGTTGGTTGTTACGCTGTTGATGCCCCATCCGAAATCCCTTCTCGTTCCCTCGCGTGTGACCTTGCTGGATTCTTGAAATGACACGACCTTTGCGGCTCAAAATTGAAGGCTGGACAATCACCGCACTTCTGTTTGTCTTCTTATTGGGGGCGAGCGTTACGTCGATCATGCACCGGAGTGAAGTGGATCCAGTTTTCGACACACAAAAGATCGCCAGGTCCTTGGAAATCATCCGCACCAGCACGCCTGCGAGCCACAAGATCCTGAAGGTTCTCTTTTATGGCCAGTCGATTACGCGGAGCGGATGGGATGAAGCTGTCATCGAGCACTGGCATCGACGCTATCCAAATACTGATTTCGTGGTTCAAAACCGGGCGCTTGGCGGATTCGCATCCCCGCAGTTACTGCGCACCACGGAGCAAGATATCGCAGCCTTCTACCCGGATCTGATTGTATTCCACGTGTACGGTGATCATCGCGCGTATGAACAGATAATCCGTCTCTTCAGGTCTCAAACCGCCGCCGATGTCATCGTACAGACAGATCACGGCGAGCAGCTTCCCGACGCTTCCTGTCCGGAAGGCCTTCGGTTGACACTCCACCGGCCGCCCGGGTGTAGCGGCCTGTTTTGGTTACGACAGCGAAATTGGTATGACGAAATGTCGTACCACATTATTCCCCGCCTGGCGAAGAGATACGGCTTGGCCATGGAGCCGCAGCGGGCCTGGTGGCGTGATTATCTTCTGCAGACTCAACTCCGTCCCGAGGCCTTGCTGATCGATGATATTCATCCCAATGAGAAGGGGAAAGAACTCATCGCAGCGTTCTTCGACCGGTACTTTGACAACTTGGTGGACGCTTGGAACGGGCAGCAAGAGCACAATGTGGTTTCCATACCAGCGGGCTCACTTGAAGATACCGGCGGGCAGGAGACCTTCAGCTTTGAAGGAAGCCGCGTTGAACTCATCGCCACCAGACGCATTGCCGTGTGGCCGACAATAACGGTCGACGGCCGCGCTCCGAAGGATATGGACGGTTGCTACCTGGCCACGCGCGCGAGCTCGATTGGAACGGTGCCCGATTGGCCGGCCGTGCGACGCATCGTTCTGACTCATGATCACATCGCGGAAGATTGGACGGCGGTCATGACGCAAATATCTCCGGATCAGAAGTCCTTTGCATTTACCATTGAGGCATCACAGACCGGAAACGAAGGATCCGGGGACTCCTCCGATGACTTCGTGTCCAGATCCGGGATTCTGAGCATTGAAGCGCAGGACTGGATGCTCGCGCGCGCCTATAACTTGAAACACATTCCGTTGCAAACACCTTTTCATGTGCATTGGTCAGTGGTGAATATTTGTGACGGCGCGGCGGAAGAAATCGACCGCGGCGATGGCACGAAGCAATACAGTTACGTATTGGCCGCTGGTCTCACGAATGAGCGGCATTCGCTGACTATCACTCCTACTGCTGACGATTTAGGAAGTATTAGCGAGTTTCGCGCATACCAGCCCCCCTTGCATGAAGATTGATCACGAAAGACCCTATGACCGCGGATCTTGTTGACACTCATCGTTACTGTGCTTAGGATCGACGCAAAGCCCGAGGGGAAGCCAACAATGCTTCGAGCAGTAGGTGAAGCGCGCCTGATCGCGATCATGCGCGACACCTTTGACGACGACGAATTAGTGTACCGTGACGATCTGACGGCCGACGACGTAATCGGCTGGGACAGCCTGAGTCACGTCCCTT
>Ga0302324_100016919_pt1 | contig 14493 bp, 11 predicted proteins | sample Palsa_T0_1_FD_201949 | JGI IMG/M metagenome (GOLD analysis project Ga0302324, IMG submission 201949) | Peat permafrost microbial communities from Stordalen Mire near Abisko, Sweden - Palsa_T0_1 | ecosystem: Environmental > Terrestrial > Soil > Palsa > Peat permafrost | place: Sweden: Abisko...
GGCCTGTTTTTCCCATTTTCCGGCAGGCGTTTCCTTCCAGTAGGTCACAGCGTGGCCGGCGCCTTTGGCGGCCGTCCAGGACTCCCGGGCCGATGCCAGCGCCACGGGATCGCGGCCGTCGAACAACAGAACGATCCGCGTGTACGTCTTGGCCGCGTCGTCGTCCCAGTCGGGCGCGGCAGCCCCGCCCACGAGAAAAAGCAATTGCGCCCCGTTGGGATTGCCCGCTTCGACGGTGATCAGCACGGGCTGCATGCTCGCATTGCCATCGCCCGATTGTGCGTGCGGCAGGAACGACTGATCGTCATACGTCCACAGCAGCGCGTCGACCGCGCCGGCACGATCGGCGGATTCCGTGCGGATCAGCGCGCGCCAGCCGCGCTCGAGCGTTTTCTCGACAAGCCCCGGCAACACATCGTCAAGCCCGCGGCGTTCGAGATGGTAGAAGAGGACTTCGCTCAATTGCGACCCGTCACTTCTCGTAATGATCCGCCACGAGCCGGTTCAGCACGCGCACGCCCCAGCCGGTGCCCCAGGATGGAATGAGCGCCTTGTGTTCGCCGTCCTGCCAGGCGACGCCCGCGATATCGAGATGCGCCCAGGGCGTCTTGTCGACGAAACGCTGGAGGAACTGCGCGGCTGTGATCGAACCCGCATGCGGGCCGCCGATGTTTTTCATGTCGGCGATCTTCGATTTCAGCGCCTTGTCGTAATTTTCGGACAGCGGCAGGCGCCACACGGGCTCGCCCTCTTCAAGCCCCGCTTCGGCGATGCGCTGGGAGAGCTTGTCATCGTTGGAGAACATCCCGGCGTGTTCGCCGCCGAGCGCCACCATGATGGCGCCCGTGAGCGTCGCAAGATCGATGACGAATTTGGGCTTGAAGCGCGTCTGCGCGTACCAGAGCGCATCGGCCAGCACGAGACGGCCTTCGGCATCGGTGTTGAGCACTTCGATGGTTTGCCCCGACATCGATTTGACGACGTCGTCGGGGCGCTGCGCCTTGCCGTCGGGCATGTTTTCGACGAGGCCGATCACACCCACCGCGTGCACGCGCGCCTTGCGGGCGGCCAGCGCATGCATGGTGCCGATGACCGCCGCCGCACCGCCCATGTCGCCTTTCATGCCCATCATCCCGGCGCCACTCTTGAGCGAGAGTCCGCCGGAGTCGAAACAGACGCCCTTGCCCACGAACGCGACCGGCGCGTCCTTTTTGGCGCGCGCGCCGTGCCACTGCATCACCACAAGCTGGCTTTCGCGCTCGCTGCCCTGGCCGACGCCGAGGAGCGCCCCCATGCCAAGCTTCTTCATCGCCGCCTCGCCCAGGACTTCCACCTTGACGCCGAGCTTGGCCAGCGTACGCGCGCGATTGGCGAATTCCTGCGGCGACAGCACATTGGGCGGTTCGTTGACGAGATCGCGGGCGAGAAAGGTACCCTCGGCCACCGCTTCGAGCGGCGCCCAGTGACGCCGGGCTCCGGCCACATCCGCTGCCCCGATCGTGACTTTGGCGAGCGTCGGCTCGTGCTCTTCGCCCTTCTTGGTGCGGTAATGATCGAACCGGTAGCTCCTGAGCTGAACCCCCATGGCGAGATGGGCCGCGAAGGCATCCGGCTTCAGCTTGGCGCCCTTGGGAATATCGAGCGCGAGGACGGCTTCTTTTTCGCCACTCGCGAGCAGGCGCGCGACGACTCCCGCAGCCACCCGCTCGGCGGCGTTTGCGTCGAACCTGGACGGTTTGCCCAGTCCGACCAGCAGGACGCGCGAGGCCTTGAGCCCGGACGGCGCCAGGAGTTCGACGACCTGCCCGCTCTTGCCCGCAAATCGCGTGACACCCTGAGCCCGCTTGAGCGCGCCGCCGAGCGCCTTGTCGACGTCCGCGGCACTTGCCGTCATGGTGCCGCCTTCAACCGCCCCGACAATGAGCGCTCCGGAGCCCGCAATGGACGGGGCGGCAAAGCCTACTTGCATGGAAAACCTCTCGCGTGGGACCGATGTCCGATGGGGATTGCCGCGTTCGCCAGATCTCTTTTGGGGATTGCCGGAAAGCAGCGCAGGGATGCTAGTTTAGCCCGAATCGATTGAGAGGCGATAGGCGACGGGCGCCAAGCGCGCCTGCTCCCCCGGACCCGGCATGCCGCGACTGTCAAATTATGTGTTGCGTCAGCTGGCCGGGCCGGTCGCCCTGTTCACCTTTCTGCTGACGAGCGTCATCTGGCTTTCGCAATCGCTGCGGCTCCTCGAACTCGTCATCAACCGTGGGCAATCGGCCCCGGTTTTCGTCTATCTGACGGTCCTGATCCTGCCCAATCTGCTCGTCATCATCCTGCCGGTTGCGTATTTCGCGGGTACGCTCGTGGGCCTGCACAAGCTCAATGCCGACAGCGAACTTGTGGTCATGCAATCGGCGGGCCTCAGCCGGTTGCAGCTCGTGACGCCCGTGCTGGTGGCCGCCGCCGCGATGATGGCGCTGACCTATCTGTGCAGCCTCTATCTGATGCCGCTCGGACAGCGAGCCATGCGCGACAAGGTGCTCGACATCCGCGCCGATATCGGAGCGGCGATATTGACGGAGGGCGTCTTCAATACGCCCGCCAACGGGCTGACCGTGTTTATCCGCGAACTCTCGCCCGACGGAGAGTTTCACGGCATCCTGGTGTACGACAGCCGCAACGCGCAGCACCCGACGACCTATATCGCGGAAAGCGGATTGCTCGCCCAGACGCCCGTCGGAGCCCGTCTCATCATGGCCGACGGCACGATCGAGCAAAGCTCCGTCGGCGGGTCGAAACTCTCCGTCCTCAAATTCAAGCGCTACGTTTTCGACCTCGATCAGTTCGCCGGCCCCGCACACGAAACCCAACGCGATACCAGCGAACGATTCCTGTCCGAGCTTCTGTGGCCGGATCCGTCGGAAAAACTCGACGTGCGGGACCGCAACATGTTTTTCGCCGAAGCGAACAATCGTCTCGCGGCCCCGCTTTACTGCCTGACCTTCGCCCTGATTGCGTTTGCCGCCGTCATGCACGGCCGCGGCGCACGCGGCGCCTACGCGCTCAGGCTGACGGCGGCCTGCGCCATCGTGATGGCGCTGCGCATCGTCGGCTACGGCGCACAGGGCATGGCCGTGCGCGCGCCGGTGCTCTGCGTCGTTCTCTATCTGATCCCGCTCGTCGGAGCCGCGATCGGATTCGCCGACATCATGGGCGTGACGCCGTCCTCCATTTTCGGCGCGAAACCCAAGCCGCTCGGCGAGGCTGCGGCATGAGTTGGCCATGGACTCTTTACCGCTACCTGGCGTTCCAGTTCCTCGTCTGCGTCGGCGCGTTCTTTGGCGTCCTTTCGTTCCTGACGTTCTCGATCGACCTGGTCGATCTTTTCAATCGCACCGCAGGCAAGCACGTCCCGAACGCGGCGGTGGTCGGCATGAGCCTGCTGCAGCTGCCGAGCCTCGGGCTGAAACTTCTGCCGTTTGCCGTGCTCTTCGGAGGCGTCTTCGCGTTCATCCGCCTTTCCCGCAGTCAGGAATTGCTGGCGATCCGGGCGGCAGGGGTTTCGGCGTGGAATCTGCTTGCACCGACACTGGCAGTTGCCATCGCGCTCGGCGTCGTGACCGTGACGGTGTTCACGCCAGTCTCCGCCACTCTGCTCGTCGAATTCACGGAGCTTGAAGCGAAATATATCCGCGGCCAGGCCTCGCAGCTCGACGTTTCGGAAAACGGCCTGTGGCTCAGGCAAGGCGATTACGACGAACAATCGGTCGTCCATGCGCTGCGCGTGGCCGATCAGGGCGTGCGGCTCGACGACGTCGTCATTTTCCTCTTCGGCGGAAGCGACAAATTCCGCGGACGGATCGAGGCGCGCTCGGCAACGCTCGTCAAAGGCGCCTGGGTGCTCGACAATGCCTGGGTCAGCGAAATCGAGGGCAGGCCCGTTCACCACGCCTCCTATAGCGTGCCGACCACACTGACGCCCACCAGCATCCAGGAAAGTTTCGCGCCGCCCGAGACGCTTTCGTTCTGGGCGCTGCCGGGATTCATCCAGGCGGCGCAACGCGCCGGATTCCGCCCCACCCGCTATCTGATGTATTTCGATACGCTGCTCGCTCTGCCCGCAATGTTCGCGGCCATGGTCTTCATGGCGGCGAGTTTTTCGCTGCGTCTGGCGCGCCTGGGCGGGCTCGGCCGCGTCATCGTGCAGAGCGTGCTGGCCGGATTCGGGGTCTATTTCTTTAGTACCGTCACCCAGGCGTTCGGAATGCGGGGGATATTGCCCGTGGCGCTCGCGGCCGCGGCACCCGCGACGGCGGCCATTCTTATCGGTATGACTCTTGTCTTCCATCAAGAGGATGGCTGAAGGTGCGGTTGGGGGTTTTGACTGCAGCATTGTTACTGGCCGCTTCGGGCGTGCTTCCGGCGGCGTCATCGCGTGCAGCGGCACCGGCGACCCATGGCGCTCAGGCCAAAACCAAACCCGACAAGCAAATGCTGCTGCGCGCGGACGAGGTCGAGTACAACACCGACAGCGAAGTCACGACGGCACGCGGACATGTCGAGATCGACGACAACGGCCGCATCCTGCTCGCCAATGAAGTGATCTACGACCAGAACGCCGACAAGGTCACGGCGCAAGGCCACGTTGTCCTCCTCGAAGCCGACGGCACCGTCGCCTATTCCGAACATGCGGTCCTGACCGACCAGATGCGCGACGGTGTGCTCAACGGATTTTCCGCGCTGATCGGCAAGACGGGTCGACTGGCCGGTGCCTATGCGGTGCGCCACGGCGGCGTACGCACGGTTACGACGCGCGCCGTCTACACCAACTGCAAAGTGTGCAACAAGCCCGGACAACGCACGCCGTTATGGCAGGTCGAGGCGACACGCGTCGTCTATGACGAACCCGCGCACCGCATCTTCTATACCGACACGACCGTGGACGCGTTCGGGATTCCGGTCTTCTACACGCCCTATTTCACGATGCCCGATCCGACCGTGAAACACGCCTCGGGCATCCTGATGCCGGAAATCGGCGATTCGAGCGTGCTCGGTTACTACACGCGCATTCCCGTCTACATCGCATTGAGCGATTCGCAGGATTTCACGATCGCGCCGTTTCTGACGTCGCAGATGGGCGACGTGGTCGAAGCCGAATACCGCCAGCGCTGGAACAACGGCGGTTTCTGGCTGCAGCCGAGCTTCGCCGAAAATCCGCACGGCGGCGATACGAATGCCCAATACCAAAACTACAGTGCTGTGTTCGGCGCCGGAATGCTTCAGCTCAGCGACACCTGGCATGCGGGCTTCGACGCACAGCTGACGTCCAACGAAACCTGGATCGAACTCTACAAGATCTCTCAGGCCCAACGCCTGCAGAACGATCTCTACGTCGAGGGAATCAGCGGCCGCAGCCGGTTCGAGATCACCGGATATTTCTTTCAGGGATTGCTCGCCACCGACGACAACCGCTCGTTTCCGGTGGTGCTGCCGCTGGTCCAATATACCTACATTCCCGAAACCAATCTGCTTGGCGGCGATTTCCGTATCGACGTCAATACCGCGGCCATCTCGCGCCAGGTGGGCGAAGACGATCAGAGGCTGACAGGCGAGATGCGCTGGCAATCGCCCTTCATTACTTCGAACGGCCAGATGATCACGCTCGTAGGCGATGTGCGCGGCGACGTCTACCATCTGGACAACCCCGAGCTCGGCGCCGTTCCGACGGATCAGCACTACATCTCCCGCGGCGTGGCCTTTGGAGCCGTCGATTGGCGCTGGCCCTTCGTAAGCTCCAGCCCGACAAGCAACACGTCCTACGTTTTCACCCCGATCGCGCAACTCATTGCGTCGCCCTATGGCGGAAATCCTGTCGGCATTCCGAACGAGGATTCGACCGACTTCCAATTCGACGAGACGGACATCTTCAGCTTCGACCGCTTTCCCGGTTACGATCTGGTGGAAACCGGTCCGCGCACAAATGTCGGGTTCCGCGCCGAGGCGGTCTATCCATCGGGCTCGGTCGAACTGCTGGTCGGCCAGGAATTCCGGCTGAAACCCGATCCGATTTTTGCGAATGACGAGGGCTTTTCCGGAACCAAGTCGGACATGGTCAGCCGTCTGACCATTAACTTTCTGCCACGTTTTAGCGTGACCGACCGTGTCGACATCGATTCAAGTTCGGGGTCGCTCGAGCGCAACGAAGTTTATGTCGATTATTACAAAGGCCGCTCATCGCTGGAGGTAAGTTATCTCAAGGTGCCGGAGGAAGAAGTTACGCTGGGCCTGCCGACCCGCGAGGAGGTTAATGCCCAGGCGCTGGTCAATGTTTGGCAGGACTGGATGGTCTATGCGGCCGGCCAGCGCGACCTCGCCGACGGCACCATGATCGCCGACGAACTGGGCTTCGGCTATGACGACGAATGCATCGGAATCTCGTTTTCCTACCGCCGCACCTACACCACGGACCGCAATGTTCCCCCGTCGACGGATTTTCTGGTCCGCTTCAATCTGAAGACCAGCGAGCAGCCGGCCGATCGTTCGCTCCTGTTCCCGCAGCACCTCTACTCGCACATCGCGCTTTGATCCCGGAACGGAATTGCTTATTCTCCCGGCCGCCGGGCACCTGCCATCGGGGGGTGAGGTCGGTGTCCCAACGCAAAAACTGCAACGGAAGGCCAATCGCGTGAGCGCCCGCACCTCTGCCCATGTCACATCTCTTCTTGCCTTTCTGGCGGCCGTCGCTATGCCGATCGCCGCGCAGGAAGCGACCGTGCCGCAAACCGCGGCTCCTGCCGCAGGTGCCCAGAAGCCGGTCGACGAGGCCGCGGCCGCCATGGCGGAATCCCTCGCCGTCCACAGCGACGGCGTCGCCGCAATCGTCAACGACGTGCCGATTTCCAACTACGACGTCAGGCAGCGCGTTTCGCTCTACATGTCGACATCGGGCGTCAGGTCCACGCCGGAAGCGGTCAAGCAGATTCGCCCCCAGATTCTGAAGCAGCTCGAAACCGAACGCCTCGAGTTGATCGAAGCCGAAAAGAACAAGGTTTCGGTGTCCACCGCCGAGGTGGACAAGGAGATCGCCGATATTCTCAAAGACAACCACATGACCGGCGAGCAGCTGAACAAGGTGCTGTCGGGGGCCGGTGTGCGCATGGAGACCCTGCGCGCGCAGATCGCGGCAAACATCGCCTGGTCGAAGCTCGTCCAGAACGAACTGGGCGATCGCGTCCATGTGTCGAGCCTCGATGTGGACGACGAACTCGCACGGCTCAAGCGCGGCGCCGACCAGCCCCATTACGAGGTCTCAGAAATATTTCAGGCGGTCGATACCCCCGAGCAGGAGGCCAAGGTCCACAAGGATATGGACGATCTCGAGACTCAATTGCAGCAGGGTGCGCCTTTCTCCGCCGTCGCACGCCAGCTGAGCCAGAATCCCACGGCCGCGCAGGGCGGCGACCTCGGCATCGTGCAGCCGGGCCAATTGCCTCCCGAACTCGAAAAGGCGCTGATGAGCTTGCACGCCGGCCAGACCAGCCCCCCCATTCGCGCCACAGGCGGCTATTACATTCTCCTCTTGCGCGAGATTTTGCTGCCGGAGGGCGCCAAAGATCCGACTCCCGCGCCTGTACCGACAGGCCCGGCCGGAACGCTGCCGCTCTGGCGCGTTACTCTCCCCATCGGCAGCAAGCCGCCGAAAGACCTGATCGAACGGGCGATGCGGGCAGCCGCGATGATGCGTTCGCAGATTCAAACTTGCGCGAACGTGAAAGAGGTTGCGGCGCACCTGCCCGGCTCCGTGCCTACGGACATGGGCAATTTCAAACTCGCCGATCTCAGTCAGGAGATGCAGGACGCCATTCAGCAGGCAGATCCCGGCGGTACGACCGCGCCGCTGATGTCGCCCGTCGGTGTCGAAGTGTTCGTGCGTTGCGACAAACCCATTCCAAGAACCGGCCGCTACTCCGTGCCCCCGAAGAGCAGGATCGAAGAACAACTCTACGAGGAACAGATATCGACGCTCGGGCGTCAGTATCTCCGCGACCTGCGACGCGATGCCGATATCGAAACCGTCGAAAAGGACTGACGCCCCGATCCTGGTGACCATGGGCGACCCCTCCGGCATCGGACCGGAGGTGGCGGTTGCAGCATTCCGCGCACTCTCGGGCGCTATCGGATCGCATCCCCTGCGCCTCGTCGGAGACGCGAGCGTGTTTCGTGCCTGTGGCGATATACCGGAAGGCGCGCTCATTCCCACGACAGCGGTCAAATCGCGCCAACCCGGCGTGACGAATCCCGACAATGCCCCGGCAATCCTGGCGGCCATCGACGACGCCGTGCGCGCGGCGCTATCGGGAGAGGCGGCAGCCCTCGTCACCGCGCCCATTCACAAAGCCACTCTCCTCAAGGCGGGTTTCGGCTTTCCGGGGCATACGGAATATCTCGCCCATCTGACGGGTGCTGCGCGCGCCGTGATGATGCTGGCCGGCGGCGGGTTGCGGGTCGCGCCGCTCACCATCCACATTCCCTATGCGGAGGTGCCGGCGCAGGTGACGAAATCCGCGATTCTGGAAACCGGCCGGATCGTGCTCAAGGCGCTGAAACAGGATTTCCGCCTCGCGGCACCCCGCCTTGCCGTCGCGGGGCTCAATCCGCACGCGGGCGAAGGCGGCGAAATCGGCCGCGAAGAAAACGAGTTCATCGCACCCGCCGTTTCCGCGTTGCGCGCGGAAGGCTTTACCGTCGAAGGTCCGATGCCGCCCGACACGATGTTTCACGCAGAGGCGCGTGCGCGCTACGACGCGGCGCTTTGCATGTATCACGACCAGGCGCTGATCCCGCTGAAGACGCTGGCGTTCTGGGATGGCGTCAACGTCACGCTCGGACTGCCCATCGTGCGCACTTCGCCCGATCACGGCACCGCGCTCGACATCGCGGGCCAGGGAAAAGCCGACCCGCGAAGCATGATTGCGGCGATCAGGCTCGCTGCCGAGATCGCCGATGCACGATACGGCTGAGAGCGATCCGCTGCCGCCGCTGCGCGAGGTGATTGCGGCGCACGGTCTTTCCGCCAGGAAATCGCTGGGGCAGAACTTTCTTCTCGATCTCAATCTCACGCGCCGCATCGCGCGCGCGGCCGGCCCGCTCGAAGGCACGACCATCTACGAAGTGGGGCCGGGTCCGGGCGGCCTCACGCGTGCGCTCCTGATGGAAGGAGCATCGCGGATCCTCGCCGTCGAGCGCGACGAGCGCTGTCTGGCGGCGCTTTCCGAGATTGCGCAGGCATTCCCGGGCCGTCTCGAAATCGTGGCGGCCGATGCGCTTGCGGTCGACGAGAGCGAGTTGTTCCGTACAAGGAATATATCGGGGCCGCTGCGCATCGCGGCCAACCTTCCCTACAATGTCGGCTCGGCGCTGCTCGTGAAATGGCTGACGCAAAATAGCTGGCCGCCTTTCTGGGACAGCCTGACGCTGATGTTTCAGCGCGAGGTGGCGGCAAGGCTGGTGGCTGAGCCGGCAAGCAAGGATTACGGACGGCTGTCGATCCTGACGCAATGGCGGGCGCGGCCACGAATCCTCTTCGACGTCAGTCCGCAGGCCTTCACGCCGCCGCCGAAAGTGACCTCCGCCATCGTTCGCATCGAACCGCTGCCAGCGCCGATTGCGGATGCGCGTCTGGTAGACCTCGAAGCCGTGACGAAGGCGGGCTTCGGACAGCGGCGGAAGATGCTGCGCCAAAGCCTCAAATCGCTGATAGCCGAAACCGAGACGCTGATCCGCGCGGCCTCCCTCAATCCCGAAGAGCGCGCCGAACGCCTCTCCGTCGCGGAATTTGCGGCGCTCGCGCGGGCGTATCGCGCCATGGTTGAGGCGGCGGGCCGGAAGTGCAAAACTGACAAAAGCTCATAACGGGAGAAACCGCATGCTCAGTCAGGCCATCGTGGAATTCGGCGCGCCGCTCAAGGAACTCGAGACCGAGACGCCGACGCCGCAGGGCACGGAAGTCCTCATCAAAACCGGGTTCGCCGGCGTCTGCCACAGCGACGTCCACATCCATGATGGCTATTTCGATCTCGGCGGCGGCAACAAGCTGCCCATGGGCAGCCTGAAGCTCCCCCACACGCTCGGCCACGAAATCGAAGGCGAAGTCGTGGCGGTGGGTCCCGGCGCCGCGGGCGTGAAAGTCGGCACGCATTACGCGGTGTTTCCCTGGATCGGCTGCGGCGACTGCGCCGCCTGCCTGCGGGGCGAAGAAAATCTCTGCGGCAAGCCGCGCAATCTCGGCTGTTCGGCCGGTATCGCGGGCGGCTATTCGACCCACGTGCTGGTGCCGCATCCGAAATACCTGCTCGACTACGGCAACACGCCGCCGGCGCTCGCGGCGGCCTATATGTGCTCGGGCCTCACCGCGTTCGGCGCGATGAAGAAGGTGGGCAAGCTGGCCGAGGGCGACGAAGTCGTCGTGCTGGGCTGCGGCGGCGTCGGCATGATGGGCATCCAGTTCGCCAAGAGCCTGTTCGGCAAGGCCCCGCTCGCCGCCGACATCGACGACGGGCGCCTCGAAGCGGCCCTGAAAGCCGGCGCCAAGGCCGTCTACAACAGCAAGGACCCGGCCTCCGCCAAGAAGCTCGTGGCCGACACGGGCGGCGCTTTCGCCGTCGTCGACTTCGTGGGCTCGGAAGCGAGCTTTGCGTTTGCCAACGCGACCGTCCGGCGCGGCGGGCGCATCATCATTGTCGGTCTCTTCGGCGGCGCCATGACGATGCCGCTGCCGCTCTTCCCGATGCGTGCGCTCTCGATCATCGGCTCCTTCGTGGGCTCGCTTTCCGAGGCACAGGAGATGATGGCGATCGTGCGCGCCGGCAAGGTCGATCCGATTCCGTTTGCGACGCGCCCGCTGGCGCAAGCGGGCCAGACGCTGAGCGATCTTCGCGCCGGCAAGATCACCGGCCGCGTGGTGCTGACGCCGTAGGAACGCGACTCAAAATGAGGGACGTGTTTTGAAATTGGCTGCTGTGATAATCGCCGTCTGCCTCGCGTCCCCCGCGTTGTCGCAGACGGCGCTCAAGCCCGATCTTGCAGGGGTCGGGTTTCTGGTCGGCCACTGGACCAGCGACGACGGAAAGGTTGCCGACACAGGCCAAACGTCAAAAGGTTCATCGCTCATCACGGTCGAAGCAAACGGCGAGGCGCTGCTGCGTCGCGACCACACCGACCTGTTCGGCGCCAAGGGAGCGGCGGCCGGCGGGTTCGACCAGATCATGTTGATCTATCCCGATGGCGGATCGCTGCGCGCAGACTATACGGACGGAGTCCATGTCATCCACTATGCGAGCGTGGCTGTGATGGCAGGAAAATCGGTCACCTTTACCAGCGCACCGCAAATGAGCGCACCCACCTTTCAGCTTCGCTACGAGATGCAGACGCCGAACGTCATCGCTGTCACGTTTGCCATGATTCCACCGGGACAAACGGCTCTGCATCCCATCGCGGCGGGAACGCTCAAGCGGAGCGAATAGCGGCGTTGGCTTCGACAGGTGCGAAGGAAAGAATCACTCCGCCGGCTCGCGCACTTTCTTCTTGCCCGTGGCATCGACCGGCTCGTGCACCGCGTCGATCTTCGGATCGAGCGCACGCGTCCAGGCGGCGAATTCGAGGCAGATGCCGTCGGGATCGAAGAAATAGATCGAGCGCACGAAGGTCGTGGGCGTCACCTCCGCACTCACCTGATATTCGGAATCGTCGTGGTTCATGATGCGCGTCGCCTTGATGCCTTTTGCGAGCAGCTTCTCGTAATACTCGTCCACTTTTTCTGCGGGGATATTGAAGGCGACATGGTTCATCGAGCCGTGCGCGGAGACGATGGATTTCCCCGGCAGGTTGGCGGCCGCGGCAATTCCGGGTGCAGCAGGGGGCGCATCGGGAAACCAGAAGAAGGCCAGGCAATCGCCATTGCCGATGTCGAAGAAGAAATGCTGCCCCATGCCCTTCGGCAGATCGAGCGTCTTCACCAGCGGCATGCCGAGCACGTTCGAATAGAAATCGACCGTCCGCGCCATGTCCTTGCAGACGAGCGCCAGATGGTTGATGCCCGCGATGTCGAATACCTTGTTCTGCAGACCGGCCATGTCGTCCTCCCGATATCGTTCGGATGAGACTACCATTTGACGCGAGCCCGCAAAATCGCGAAGAAGGCGCCGTCTTTCGCCCCATGGGCCGTGCCATGACCTATTCGCCGCCGCTGCGCGATCTCGCTTTTTCGCTGGAATATGTTGCAGGCGCGAACGCGCTGCGCCCACTCTTTCCCGGATACGACGCGGACACCGAAGCGGCCGTCCTCGAGGCGGCCGGACGGCTCGCGCGCGACGTGCTGGCGCCTCTCAACCGGGTGGGCGACACCGAAGGCGCCCGCTTCGAGAATGGGCGCGTGTTCGCAGCCCCCGGCTTTCGCGAGGCCTACAAGGCCTTCGCGGAGGGCGGCTGGAACGCGCTGTCCGCCGATCCCGATTTCGGCGGCCAGGGCCTGCCCAAGGCGCTCGAAATCGCCACCTTCGAGATGTTCAACGCCGCCAACATGGCGTTCGGCCTCTGCCCGATCCTGACGCAGGGCGCGCTCGAGGCGCTGGCCGCGCATGGCAGCCCGTCGCAGAAGTCGCGATATCTGCCGAAGCTCGTCTCCGGCGAATGGACGGGCACGATGAACCTGACCGAGCCGCAATCGGGCTCGGACCTCGCATCGCTCCGGACGCGCGCGGAGCCCAATGCCGACGGCACCTACCGGCTGACGGGACAGAAAATCTTCATCACCTGGGGCGATCACGATTGCGCGGAGAACATCGTGCATCTGGTGCTGGCAAGGTTGCCCGGTGCGCCGCCCGGCACGAAGGGCGTGTCGCTGTTCGTGGCGAGCAAGCGGCTCGTCAATGACGACGGCTCTTTGGGCGCCGCCAATGCGCTCAAGGCGGGCGGTATCGAACACAAACTCGGCATTCACGGCTCGCCGACCTGCACCATGCTCTACGAGGGCGCGCACGCGGAACTGGTCGGCGAAGAAAATCGCGGCCTCGCCCACATGTTCACGATGATGAATGCGGCACGGCTGCAGATCGGCACGCAGGGCGTCGCCATTTCCGAGCGCGCCTATCAACAGGCGCTCGCCTATGCGCTCGAGCGCAGACAGGGTCGCTCGGTATGGACGGGCGATTATCCCGCGCGCCTCTTCGATCTTCCCGATGTGCGCCGCACGCTGATGCTGATGAAGGCCCAGATCGAAGCCGCGCGCGGGATTTGCCTTTCGACAGCGGTCGCAACCGACCTCTCACGACACGCGCCCGACGAAGCCGCACGCGCCGCCGCAAAGCTGCGCGAAAAATTGCTCACGCCCATCGCCAAGGGCTGGTCGACTGATGTGGGAGTGGAGGTCGCCTCGCAGGGCGTGCAGGTGCATGGCGGCATGGGCTTCATCGAAGAAACCGGAGCCGCCCAACATTACCGCGACGCGCGCATCGCGCCGATCTATGAGGGCACCAACGGAATCCAGGCGATCGATCTCGTCGGTCGCAAGCTCACACTCGCAGACGGCGAAGCCGTGCGATCGTTGATCGCCGATATTTCTGAGACCGCGCAGGCTTTGGCGCAGAGCAGCGACGCGAGACTTCAAAGCATCGGAGAACGACTCGCCACCGCCGCAAATGCCGTCCGCGAAACGACCGCCTGGCTCACCGCACGTCACGCAACGGCTGACTCGCTCGCGGGCGCCAGCGCCTATCTGAGGCTGCTCGGCGACACGACCGGCGGCTGGATGCTGGCGAAGGGCGCGCTCGCGGCGGCGCGCAATCTGGCGCAAGGCGATGATTCCTATTGGAGTACAAAAATCGCCCTCGCCCATCTCTATTCGGAATGCGTTCTCACGCGGACGCAAGGCCTTTCGGGTTCGGTCATGCTTGGCGCGGATGCACTGTCGGAAACGACTGCCGAAGGGTTGGGTGCTGTTTCCTAACCTCAATGCGAAAACTGATTTCCCCTCTCCCCGTCGGGGGAGAGGGCTTGAAAACTTGGGCTTATTTTGCCCTTCGCAAAATAAGTCGTAGTTTTCAAGGGCGAGGGGGCGCCGGCTCCAACGAGCTTACGTCGCGACCCCCTCTCCCTGACCCTCTCCCCCTATGGGTGAGAGGAGAAATATTTGAGAGACCAGTGCCAGAAATCTTCGTCGATGCCGATGCCTGTCCGGTCAAGGAGGAGATCGAGCGCGTCGCCGGGCGACACGGGCTCGTCGTGCACATCGTGAGCAATGGCGGTATTCGCCCGAGCCGCAATCCCTTGGTGCGCACCGTCATCGTGCCGGAAGGCGCCGATGCGGCAGACGACTGGATCGCCGAGCGTGCCGGCACCGGCGACATTGTGGTCACCGCCGACATTCCGCTCGCCTCGCGCAGCCTCAGGAATGGCGCGCAGGTGCTCGGTCCGACGGGCAGAGCATTTACGCCGGAAAGCATCGGG
>Ga0302324_100016921_pt1 | contig 14492 bp, 13 predicted proteins | sample Palsa_T0_1_FD_201949 | JGI IMG/M metagenome (GOLD analysis project Ga0302324, IMG submission 201949) | Peat permafrost microbial communities from Stordalen Mire near Abisko, Sweden - Palsa_T0_1 | ecosystem: Environmental > Terrestrial > Soil > Palsa > Peat permafrost | place: Sweden: Abisko...
ATCGCGCGCCGGAAAGTTGGTCACGGCAGGCCTATCCATCGCTGTACTACTTCCATGAAGTCGCCAAGGGTGGCCACTTCGCCGCCTGGGAGCAGCCGCAGCTTTTCGCCAAGGAACTGCGCGCGGCATTCAAGTCCTTACGCTGATCGAAACAAAGAAGGCCTGGCCGACGGGAGTCGGACAGGCCTTTGCTTTACCAACCCCAAGCGCCGTAGGCAAATCCAAATCCCGGGCTTGGACCCCAGGGACCCCATGCGCCCCAGGACCAGGTCGCATCGGAGTAAGTCTGTGCGGTCAGTTGCTGCTCATTCGCTAGATGCTGCGCCAATTCGTTGGCCTTGTACTGGTTGTACTCCTGCTGCGTACCCACGTAGAGGCAGCTGCAAACTAGTGGATCTGCATACACATAGTGGATGCTGTCCCCGTTCTGTCGCATCACGAATTTGTTGGAGGGAAGTCGCGCCAACATTCCCTGGCGTTCGGGCGTGTTGGCCGGTTTGATGATGAAGCCGGCCGCCGACAGCCGGTCTTCGTGCTCCGAGACAATCTGACGTTGCGTCTCGCACGCACTGAGCGCGCCGGCAACCAGCAGGCTGCCGATCAACGCGACGCGTCTAGTTGATGCACCTGATTTCATACTGGACCTCGCTGAGTTTCTGGTTAACGAATCAGCGGCAGACTAATGCTGCGCGCGTCGCGTGCCATCGACACCTTCGTCCAATCGCGCCACTGCGACGCATCTGGTGCCATCTCGCGTGCAATGAACGAGATCGTCCTCATCGCGCAAGGCGAGGAAGTGCAGCCCGTCGCATCCTGGTGGAATCACAGGCCCGCAGGCGCGCGCCCGGGGTCGCCATGAGGGCGCTAGCGGCTATATTGAGTGCAACAGTCGGTGCAACGCTGCTAGCGGGCTGCCAACTGGCGCCCAAATACGACCCGCCGCATTTGCTTCTACCTGATTCCTATCAAGGCAGCGGTCCGTTTCGCCAGGCGAATCCGGATTCGCTGTCATCACCTCAGGGCGACTGGTGGACGCTGTTTGACGACCCCCAGTTGAACGAGTACGAGGTGCAGCTCAAGCGCACGAACCCGACACTGGGGGCTGCCGCAGAAACCTATACGCAAGCGCGCGACTTGGCGGCCGAAGCGCAGTCAGGTCTTTACCCGCAGCTCGGGGTCAGCGCATTGCTGTCCGAAAACAAGCAGTCGCTGCATAGCCTCTATCGCAACGGCCCGGGCGGTCTGAATCAGGATTCTTCGAATGAGATTGCGGCGGCGGCATCGTGGGAGCCGGACTTCTGGGGCGCGACGCGCAATCGCGCCCACGAGCAGAAACGTCTGGCGCAGGCCAGCGCCGCGGATCTTGCCAGCGCGCAGTTGAGTCTCGCGGCGCAGCTTGCGAGCGACTACATCGCGCTCCGCGGGCTGGATGCGGAACTGGAACTGCTGCGTCAGTCGATCGTCTCTTATCAAAGGGCAGCGCAAGTCGCACACCTTAGGACCGAGGGTGCGATCGCTTCGGGACTCGATCTCGCACGGGCGATAAGTCAATTGCGATCCGCGCAGGCACAAGAGACGGACATCAAGCTGCAACGCGAGCAGCTGCAGCACGCGATCGCGGTACTTATAGGAGCGAATCCCAGCAGCTTCTCGATTCCCTCGATGACGGAACTGACCTTGACAACGCCGCAGATTCCACCGGGTATTCCATCGCAGTTACTCGAGCGACGCCCGGACATCGCGAGCGCGGAGCGCCAGATGGCGGCGGCGAACGCCTCTATCGGCGTCTCGCGCGCCGCGTTCTACCCAAATGTGACGTTCAATCTGGCGGGTGGGTTTGAGGACTCCGGTTTCAATCTGTTGAGTCTGCCCAACGACCTGTGGACGTTAGGGGCGGGGGCTGCGCTGCCGTTGTTCGAAGGCGGTCTGCGTCGCGCCGAGCTGCAACGCTCCTGGTCACGATACGCGCAGACGCGCGACAACTATCGGGCCACTGTGCTGGCGGCCTTTCAGGAAGTGGAAGACGGCTTGAGTCAGACGCAACGTTTGGCAGCCGAGACCGTGCAGCAACGCGAGGCGTCCGATCAGGCGGATCTGGCGCTGTCTATTTCGACCAAGCTGTATCAGGAAGGCCTCGACAATTTCCTGAGCGTGTCGGTCGCGCAGGTCCAGGCGCTAGGCACCCGCACGGTCGAGATCCAGATACGAACACGGCAGATTCAGGCAGCAGTCGTGCTGATCCGTGCACTGGGTGGCGGATGGTCGGCGCATGACCTGACAGGCGAGAAGCAAACGCTCGCCTTCGGTCCGCTCGACTATCACGCGTCCGATACTAAGGTGCCGTAGAGCATGCGCGATTCAACAATTATGGTAGCCCGCACGCTACGAGGACATGCATATGACTGAACTTTGGCGTCTATCCGCGACTGAGCTCGCGCAGCTCGTTCATTCCCGCAAAGTCTCGGCGCGTGAAGCCGCGCAGTCGTCGCTGCAGCGGCTCGACGCGGTGAATCCGAAGATCAATGCGATCGTCGAACATCGGCCTGACGAGGTGTTGAAACAGGCAGACAGGGTCGATGAGGCGCTGGCTCGAGGCGAGGATCCGGGTCCGCTCGCGGGTGTTGCGGTGACCGTCAAGATCAACACCGACCAGGCAGGATTCGCCACGAGCAATGGAACGCGGCTGCAAAAGGACCTGATTGCGCGCTGCAGCAGTCCGGCGGTTGAAAACTTGGCGAAGGCCGGGGCCGTGCTGCTCGGGCGCAGCAACGCACCGACCTTTGCACTGCGCTGGTTCACGAGTAATTTGCTTTACGGCGCCACCCGCAATCCGCGCGACTCTTCGCGAACGCCGGGCGGCTCGACCGGCGGCGGCGGCGCCGGTATCGCTGCGGGCATCGGACAACTCGCCGTGGGCACCGACATCGGCGGCTCGCTGCGCTATCCGGCGTATGCGTGCGGAGTGCATGGATTGCGGCCAACGCTGGGACGCGTGCCTGCCTATAACGCCTCGTCGCCGGAACGCGCCATCGGTCCGCAGATGATGTCTGCCACGGGACCCATCGCTCGCACGATTGATGATCTGCGCGCGGCGCTTGCGGCCATGTCGGCGCCAGATCCGCGCGATCCGTGGTGGGTACCCGCACCGCTTGATGGACCGCCGGTGCCGCGTCGCGCCGCGATGTGTTTGCGGCCGGCCGGAATGGGGATCACAGAGGAGGTCGTGGCGACCGTGCTGGACGCGGGTCGCCGGTTGGCTGATGCCGGATGGACGGTCGAGCAGATCGAAGATACTCCACCGCTGCACGATGCAGCGGAGGTGCAGGGACAGCTCTGGCTCGGTGACGGATTCGCGCAGCAAGCTGAGGCCGCCGCGCGCGACGGAGATCCGGGTGCGCTCGCCACCATCGCAGGCGTGCGCTCCAAGGTGGGCGGCCTTCCTCCCGATGTGGTGGCGCGTTCATTAATCCGGCGCACTACGCTGATGCGCGAGTGGCGATTGTTCTTCACGAAGCATCCTGTGCTGCTGTTGCCCGTGTCGGCTGAATTGCCATTTCCAGACAATCTCGACCTTCAAGGTGATGCCGGTTACCAACGCGTCTGGGAGGCGCAGCTGATCATGAGAGCAATCTCTGCATTAGGCCTGCCGGCCCTGACCGTCTCTACAAAGCTCATCGGTTCAGTTCCCGTCGGCGTTCAAATCGTCGCCAGTCACTACCGCGAAGATTTGTGTTTTCTCGCCGGCAAATCAATCGAGGCCGCCGGCGTACCTGCCTCACCCATCGATCCGTAATACCAAGGTGTCATCGACCACTTCAAGTGCCGCCACTACTTTCGTCGCCATGAGCCACCCCACGCGTCGTCATGGATCTCAAGGAGTACCAACATGACCAGATCCGTTGCTGACCAATTTGCAGAGACACTGGCGATCGCCGGTGTGAAGAGGATTTACGGCATCGTCGGTGACAGCCTCAACGGTCTTACCGATTCGCTGCGCCGACAAGGCAAGATCGAATGGATCCACGTGCGGCATGAGGAAGTGGCGGCCTTCGCCGCGAGCGCCGAGGCGCACCTTACCGGCAGTCTTGCGGTGTGCGCCGGCAGTTGCGGTCCCGGTAATCTGCATCTGATCAACGGCCTATTCGATGCGCACCGCTCGCGCGTTCCGGTGCTGGGCATCGCTGCGCAGATCCCGTCTGGCGAAATGGGATCAGGATATTTCCAGGAGACGCATCCCGAATCGCTGTTTAAAGAGTGCAGCCACTACTGCGAACTTATATCAGGTGCCAATGACATGCCGCGCACACTCGAGATCGCTATCCGCGAGGCCGTCGGCAAGCGCGGCGTCTCGGTAGTCGTGATCCCCGGTGACGTTGCGCTGCAACCGGCTACTGAAGCGGCGCTGCCCACGCCGGAGGGCTTGTCGCCGAAGCCTCCAGTCGTCGTGCCCAGCGCGGAAGAACTTGATCGCCTGGCTGCAATCCTAAACAGCAACGCGCGGGTCACGGTGTTCTGTGGTTCGGGCTGCCAGGGGGCGCATCGCGAACTGCTGGCGCTTGGCGAGCGTCTGCAAGCGCCGATGGTGCACTCGCTGCGTGGCAAGGAGCATGTCGAATGGGACAATCCCTATGACATCGGCATGACCGGTCTCATCGGATTCTCCTCCGGCTACTACGCGATGCTCGACTGCGACGTGTTGCTGATGCTGGGCACGGACTTCCCGTATCGCCAGTTCTATCCCAAAGCCGGTGATACCCGCATCGTGCAGATCGATATCCGGCCGGAGAATATTGGCCGTCGCACGCCGGTTCACTTGGGGTTAGTTGGCGACGTGCGCGCGACGCTGTCGGCATTGTTGCCGCGCCTGACTGCTAAGCGCGATAGCACCTATCTCATTCGAGCTAAGGAGCACTACAAAAGAGCACGCAGTGGTCTGGATGAACTGGCATCGGATAAGGGCACCGGACGCATCCATCCGCAGCAGATCGCCAAGGCGTTGAGCGATCACGCCTCTGACGATGCAATATTCACCGCCGAAGTCGGTTTGCCGACCGTCTGGAGTGCCCGCTACCTGAAGATGAACGGCAGACGACGACTCGTGGGTTCCTTCTGGCACGGCTCGATGGCTAATGCGATGTCGCACGCGATCGGCGCCCAGACCGCATTTCCGGGCCGGCAGGTGGTTTCGATGTCGGGGGACGGTGGCTTCGCCATGCTGATGGGTGACTTCCTGACGCTGCCTCAATACAAGCTGCCTGTGAAGGTCGTGGTGTTCAATAACAGTGCACTGGGGTTCATCGAACTGGAGCAGAAGTCCACCGGCTTCATCAACACCGGTACCGAGCTGGTTAATCCCAACTTTGCCAAGATGGCTGAGGCCATAGGGGTGAAGGGCATTCGCCTCGAGCATCCGCGGGACGTCGAGGAAGGTATCGCCGCCGCGATGGCTCACGACGGGCCGGTGCTAGTCGACGCGGTCGTCAATCACACGGAACTCGCAATGCCGCCCTCGATCACGGCCGAAATGGCGAAGGGCTTCACCCTCTATATGGTGAAGGCCATTCTCAGTGGTCGAGGCGGCGACGTGATCGATCTCGCCAAGTCAAACCTCTGGCGCTGAGGGTACTCCAATGGATGCTCTTGCCCTGTTGCTGTCGCGACTTCAGTTTGCCTTCACTATCTCGTTCCACATCATCTTCCCGTCGTTCACGATTGGAGTGGCGGCGTGGCTCACGGTGCTGGAGGCGCTGCATGTGGCAACAGGGCGACCACTGTATCGCCAGGTGTTTGACTTCTGGCTCAAGATCTTCGGTGTGGCCTTCGGACTCGGCGTGGTCACCGGTATCGTGATGGCATTCCAGTTCGGGACGAACTGGAGCGCCCTGTCACGCCTGACCGGACCGATTCAGGGGCCGCTGCTGTCCTATGAAACCTTCACGGCGTTCTACCTGGAAGCCAGTTTCTTCGGAATTCTGCTGTTCGGTCGATCGCGCGTGTCGCCGTGGTTCTACCTGTTGTCGACGGGCATCGTCGCGCTCGGAACCATGCTGTCATCTTTTTGGATCATGGCGAACAACAGCTGGATGCAATGGCCTGTCGGCTACGTGGTCCAGGATGGGGTATTCGTTCCCAGCGACTGGCACAAGATCCTATTCAGTCCGGTGCTGTGGGTGCGGTTTCCGCACATGCTGTTCGCATCCTTCATCACCGGTGCGTTCTGTGTAGCGGCAACCGGCGCATGGTATGTGCTGCGAAGTGAGTTTGGCCCCGAGGGCCGGCTCATGCTGCGGATGGGCTTGTACCTGGCCGCCGTGCTGGTGCCACTGCAGCTATTCTTCGGACATCTGACCGGCGACTACGTGCATGACTACCAGCCCACCAAATTCGCGGCGATCGAAGGGCGCTGGCACGATGAGCAGCCGGCGAGCGAGGTACTGATCGCGATCCCGGATGCGGCGCACGAGGCCAACCGCTTTGCTATCTCAGTGCCGGTGCTGGGAAGTGTGATCGGCAGCCTGAGCCTGCATTCAAAGGAAGTCGGTCTGACGGATTTTCCTCGCGACCAGCGGCCACCGGTGGCGATTCCGTTCTTCAGTTTCCGGATCATGGTTGGCTGCGGACTGATCCTGCTGTTCATAGCGTGGTTTGGCACGTATTTGGCCCGTAAGGGGCGCCTCGAGCAGAACCGCGTGCTGCTGTGGCTCACCTTCTTAAGTTTTCCGCTGCCTTTCATCGCAACGCTCATGGGGTGGTTCACCGCGGAAGTCGGGCGCCAGCCCTGGACGATCTTCGGCGTATTGCGAACGGCGCAGGCCGTGACCCCGACCTTGACCGCACGTTCAGCGTTCATCTCTCTAACTGTGTTCTGCACAATCTACGGGCTCATTTTCGTGTTTGGAACACTGTTCATCTATCGTCTGCTGCGCGCGGGACCTGCGGACAGGCTGGTATTACCTGCGCCCTGGCCACGCGCATATCGGGCCTTACCCGTCCTGGATCCATCCCTCGTCGTGCGCGAATAGGAGCTGACCATGGTGCTCTTCTGGTTCTCAGTGCTCGCCTTCAGCATTCTGCTTTACGTACTGCTGGATGGATTTGATCTGGGTGTCGGCATCCTCTTCGGGTTGTCGCGCGATGAGTACCGACGCCGCGAAATGATGGCTTCCGTGGCGCCGGTCTGGGATGGCAACGAGACCTGGCTCATTGTCTCTGGCGTCGTCCTGTGGGGAGCCTTCCCCATCGTCTACGCGACGCTGTTCTCGGCATTCTATCTACCACTGATCTTCATGCTGGCGGGACTGATCCTGCGGGGCGTGGCGTTCGAATTCCGCGAAAACGCACGGCGTTTGCGGATCGTCTGGGGCCTTGCGTTCTGTGGCGGATCGGTGCTGGCAGCGTTCATGCAGGGCGTCATGGTTGGCGCACTGGTCGAGGGGCTGCCTGTGGTCCACGGCGACTACGCGGGCAGTGACTTCAGCTGGCTCAGTCCGTTCGCCGTGCTGTGCGGTGTGGGTTTGTGCCTGGGGTATTCACTGCTGGGCGCCTGCTGGCTGGTGCGAAAGTGCGGTGGCGAGACGCAAGCGTGGGCCTATCGGCTCATCGCCGGGCTGTCGGTCGCCCTCGGGCTGCTGTTAGCCGTTGTGTTCGTGCTGGCGTTGGCCCTCAATCCGCGGGTGATGGACCGCTGGCTCGAGCGGCCGTATCTGTTCGTCTTCCCCCTCATAGGTGTCGTAGCTGCCATCGTGCTGGCGCTGGGCGTGCGACGGCGCCGCGTTCGCGCGCCCGGGTACGCGGCGGCGGTGACCTTCATCGCGGCCTTCGCCACGTTCGCGATCACCTTCTGGCCCTACATGGTCCCGTTCTCGATCACCGTGGATCAGGCCGCCGCCCCGCATGCTTCGCTGGCATTCATGTTCTGGGGCGAAGGACTGTTCGTTCTGCCTCTCATGCTCATCTACACCATCGTGGGCTATCGGGTTTTCCGCGCTGATGGGATGAACTCAAGTCAATACTGAGCATGTCGCATGATGAGGGAAGCAGTCGTTGAGCGGGCCACCTTGGGCGGGCCGGTTTGGGCCGCCTTGCCCGATCTGGCGTTTGGCGTGCGCATGGCCGCGTCGGTGTCACTGGCACTGTTCGCCGCCTTCTGGCTCGAGCTGGACAATGCGTTCTGGGCGGCGGCATCGGCGGCGGTCGTGTGTCAGCCCAATCTGGGTGCATCGCTTCGAAAGGCGTGGTTTCGGCTGATCGGTACCCTGGTCGGGGCGGCAATGATCGTCGCGATCGCGGCTCTCTTCACCCAGGATCGGCTCGGATTCCTAGCGGCTCTGGCGTTGTGGGGTGCGGTCTGCGCCCTGGCGTCCACGCTGCTGCGAAATTTTGCCTCGTACGGCGCGGCGCTGGCCGGATACACCGCCGCGATCGTGGCCAGGGACGCGCTCGGATCGATCGGAGGGGGGCCTGACGATCACGTGTTCATCCTGGCCCTGTGGCGCGCGAGCGAAATCTGTACCGGTATCGTTTGCGCTAGCGTGGTGTTCGCGCTAACCGACTTTGGCGGCGCGCGCGGTCGGCTTGCCGACATGATCGGCACGCTGATCGGCCGAATCGGTTCGCAATTTGTCTGCACTCTGGCGACGCTCAGGGACAGCCGTCTTATTCGTCGCGAGTTCATTCGTGACGTCATCGCACTGGATCCCGCCATCGATCAGGCGATTGGCGAGTCTTCCGAGCTGCGCTACGATTCAGCGAAGCTTGCGCAGACCGCAGACGGTCTATTCAGTGCGCTGGCCGCCTGGCGGGCGGTGGACAATCATCTCTACCGTGCGTCGGCAGAGCGCGGCACGAAGCAGGACGCGCAGGATATTCTGCGGGCTCTGCCGTCCAGTGCGCGGCAAGCCGGGGATGCGGTGGGTTCCGGGTGGCCAATCCATGATCCGGCCGCGCTGCGCGCCTGCTGCCTGCGCACCATCCGCACACTGCTATCGCGGCCCGCCATCAGCGCATCGCGGCAACTGCTGCTTGATCAGACCGCGCGAGTGTTGTTCGGAATGACAGAGGCGCTCAGCGCACTGGCTTTGCTGGTTGGCGAAACCAATCGACGTCCGTCGCGTTCAACGCGGCCGCGCATCCATGTCGCGGATTGGGCAACACCCCTTCTGAATGCCGTGCGCGCAGCACTTGCCATTGGCGCTGCGGCGATCGTGTGGATCGTAACCAGCTGGTCGGACGGCGCGCTCTGCATGACCTGGGCCGCCATTACGGTGATCCTGTTCGGGCCGCGCGGAGACAATGCTTCTGCCTCGGCGTTGAGCTTTCTGGCCGGAACCGCTCTGGCCGCCGTGCTGGCAGCGATCGTCAACTTCGCGGTGCTGCCTCAGGTGCATGGGTTCACGGCGCTGGCAGTGGTGCTGTCCTGTTACTTGATTCCGGTCGGTGCATTGAGCGCACGGTTTCCGCAGAGTTCATTGCTGATGGCGATGGCAGCCAACTTCGTGCCGCTGGTGGCGCCGGCAAACCTCGCGACCTACGACACGGTACAGTTCTATAACTCGGCTCTGGCGCTGTGCGCAGGCTGCGCGATCGGTGTGCTCTCTTTTCAGCTGCTGCCGCCGTTGTCACCGGCGTCACGCACCCAGCGCTTGCTGCGTTCGACGTTGCGGGATCTGCGCGCAATGGCTGCGGGTCCGCTGCCGCAGCGCCCAGACATCTGGCGGGGTCTGATCTACGCTCGCCTCGAGGACGTGCCGAATTCGGCGGAACCGCTACAACGGGCGCGCATCGTGGCGGCGCTGTCGGCTGGCACGGAAATGATCCGCTTAGGGAGGCTGACTAGGCGGCTTTCGTTGAGCAGCAGCCTGTTACCGGCGCTGAGGCAGGTCGCGGGGGGTCGCAGCGTCCCCGCCAGTATGACGCTGGCGCATCTTGAGATGAACTTGCCTGCCGGGCCCTGCAGCCGCTGCATCGAGCGCCTGTCTGCACACGCGCGCGGCAGCGCGCTGGCGCTCTCCGAGGTACTGACCCAACACTCAACCTATTTCGATGCGAGGCCGCATGAAGCTCTATGAGATCAATCTGTTCGGAGTGTACGTGGCCCCCATCGCTGTGCTGATGGTAGTGGCATGGGGTCTTCTGATCGGATTACGGCGCGTCGTCGCGCGGGTCGGCGTCCTGCAGTATGTGTGGCACCCGGCTCTGTTCGCACTGGCCGTCTACGTGATCGTGCTGTCATCGCTGGTGCTCGCCATCGCGCCTTGAGCGCGGGTGCCTGTCATGTCCAATGAGCAGAATCAAACGACGAGCCGGTGGGGCCAGCGCTGGGGGCAGCGGGCGATGCCATGGGCGATTACCTGCGCCGCTGTGGTCGTAGCGGCCGTGCTCGGCATGGCGATGTGGCGCCGCTATGTCGAAGCGCCCTGGACACGCGATGGAACGGTGCGTGCGGATGTCGTGACGATGGCCCCTGAGGTTGCCGGCCGCATCGTGGAGCTGCGCGTCGCGGACAATCAGTATGTCCACAAGGGTGAGCTGCTCATGGTCATTGATCTGACCGACTATCAGATCGCCGTGAGTCGTGGCGCGGCTGTGTTGCAGCAGGCGAAACTTGACGCGCAAAACCTGCAGCTCGAATCCGCGCGACGCGATCGACTGGTCAAGCTCGACGCGGTCGCTCAGGAGCAGGCCACTAACTTTCAGAGCAGCGCCAGCGTCGCCGGCGCGCTGGTCGAGCAGGCAGCGGCGAGCCTGCAACAAGCGCGCGTGAATCTGGAGCGCACGCACATCCGATCGCCGGTGAATGGCTGGGTCACGAACCTGCTGGCGCGGCGTGACGACTATGCGACCGTCGGAAAAAATGAAATCTCCATCGTCGATGCCGATTCGTTCTGGATCGACGGCTACTTCGAGGAGACCAAGCTCGGTCAGTTCTGTGAGGGCGATCGCGCAAGTGTTCAGCTCGTCGGCTATCCGCAGCTGATCGATGGCCACGTGGACAGTGTGGCACGCGGGATCCATGTGCCGAATGCGGAGCCCAATCTGCAGGGTCTCGCCACGGTGAATCCCATCTATACGTGGGTGCGCCTGGCGCAGCGCATTCCGGTGCACATCGATGTCGATAAGGTGCCGGGCGGCGTGCGGCTGGTGGCTGGGCTGACCGCGACGGTACGAATTGTTCCGGGTGGCGGGGACTGCCTCACCAGGTGAGTCGATATGAATATCATTGAGCTAATTTTCCGGGTCATCGCAATGCTCGCGGGCGTGGTACTGCTGGCATTCTTTCTGCTGTCCGCATCGCGCGCTGCACTGGTCAATCGACACAAGGGTGACTGGATCGCGCATGGTGTTGGACGGGCCGTGTGCTCCACTGTGAGTCGCCTGGCGGCTTCGCGACGTGACTACGATGCTGTACAGGATGCGCTGGCTTGGATTCTGCCACTGTATATTCTGTCCTTGATCGTGACGTGGTTCCTCGTGGTGCAGATCGGATTCACATTGATCCTCTGGTCGTCGCATGTGGAAATCGGCTTCCTCAAATCATTCCTGGCGAGTGGCTCGGCGCTGAGCACGCTCGGCTTCCTCACGCCGAATAGCGCCGCCGGCCAGATCCTGGCAATCCTCGAGGGCGCCATGGGATTGGGCGTGGTCGTATTTTTCTTCACCTTCATTCCCGGGTATCAGTCAGCGATTCAAGCCAGGGAGCTCAAAATCGCCTGGCTCTACGCACGGAGCGGTGCCTGCCAGAGCGGTTTTGCGTTCGCGGAATGGCAGCAGCGTTCAGGCAAGCGCGTGGACGCGAGCGAGCCGTGGGAGATCTGGGAGGAGTGGTTTCGGCTTCTGGCAGAAACCGTAGCCATTGCGCCGGTGCTGTCGATCGTGCCAACTCTTCATCGTCGGCAGTCCTGGTTGGTTGCGGCAGCGATCATGCTCGATGCAGCCTCATTCTGCCTGGCGACGCTAGATGGTGAGGCTCTGGCCTCGGCGAGTGTCTGCCGCAAAACGGGGATCGAAGCTCTAGAATTGATCGCCGCTAAGCTTCATTCAAACAGGACCTTTGCTAAGACAGTTCCGTTCCACTCGTCCAGTCGGGGAGCATTTGATGCCACCTGCGCCCGGATGACGGCGCTGAAGGCTCCGGTCAAAGCCGATCTTGACCTAGCGTGGGAGAGGTACCTTGCGCTTCGTCACGAGTATGAAGGGCCTTTGTCAGAGCTTGCAGCGAAGCTTCTGGTTTCGATGCCGGGCAGTGTTCTTCGACTGCTTCCGCGCTTGGCTTAAAACTTGCGCAACTCCGAACCCGCCTCTGCACGAGGCGGGTGACGGTGCAGCGTTGACGGGACTGTATCAGTTGCGCGCCAGGACGCAATCGATCTCGACCCGAGCGCCACGGGCCAGCTGTGCCACGCCGACTGCGGCGCGCGCCGGAAAGGGCTTGGAAAAGTATTGCGCCATGATTTCATTCACTTTTCCAGCATTCGCAATGTCGGTGAGATAGACGCTGAGCTTTGCGACGTCGGCTAGCGAACCGCCGGCCGCCTTGGCAATGGCCTGAAGGTTCTCGAAGACGCGGCGGATTTCCGCGTCGATATCACCATTGACCAGCTGACCGGTCGCCGGATCGATGGGCAACTGTCCGGACACGTAGACCGTGTCGCCGGTGCGAATGGCTTGCGAGTAGGTCCCGATGGCCTGCGGAGCGCGCGCAGTTTCAATGATTTGTAAGCTCATGACATGCCTCCTTTAGCGAGCGACCGAGATGTTGCTGACGACGTCTGTGACGCCGCTGACCCCGCGGGCCACCGAGACGACGTTCTCACCCGAAAAGCTGGCGTCCACCTGACCCGACAGATACACCACGCCGTCGCGGGTTTGTACCTGGATCGCGCCTGGAGGGCCTAAGTCCGGATGCTTATCGATCGCGGCCTGGACGTTGGCGGTGATCTTCTCGTCCGGCTTGCTGGTAGCGCAGCCGATCAGCGGCGCAACCAGAAGCAGCGCGAAAAAGATCGGCCTACGAGACTTCGACGTGGACATTGTGATCTCCTGTGATGCGGTGATTAAAACTCACAAGGATCACAGCAGAGGAGTGCGGCCCAATCGATCCTACCTAGGTATTGGCACAGACCGACACCTTGTGACAATCGATTCCGGGTACGAGGTCTGGCGTGATGTCCACGAACCAGGCGTTGTCAGCAAAGGATCTCCCATGAGTGTCGATAAAGTGCTTTACACGGCCAAAGTGCACACCACGGGCGGGCGGGAAGGCGCGTCCAAGAGTTCTGACGACCATCTGGAGGTGACGCTTTCCTCACCCGGTGCGGCGAACGGTGGTACCAATCCTGAGCAGTTGTTCGCAGCGGGTTGGTCAGCCTGCTTCCTGAGTGCCATGAAAATCGTCGCGGGAAAAATGAGGATCGCTTTGCCGGCGGATACCGCTCTAGATGCGGAAGTGGACCTGATTACGAGGGACAGCGGCTTCTTTCTTTCCGCGCGACTGAACATCAGCGCGCCTGGGTTGCAGCGTGACCTCGCGGAGGCGGTCGTGGCTGGCGCGCATCAAACGTGTCCGTACTCAAAGGCCACGCGCGACAACGTCGACGTAGTCATCAAAGCGGAATGACAGAGGGATTGACATGAAAACGCATCGACTGCTGCTGCTGCTGCTGTTGCTTTTTTGGGCAATTACGGCCTGCAGCGACGGCAGGGCGGAGAACACGGACGCGCGCAGGGTGCCGTCCGAATCGCTCCAACTGAATATCGAGGGTCGTATGCCAACCCTGGAGGGTGCAGTGACATGGCTGAATTCCCCGCCACTGATCACAGCGGATCTGCGCGGAAAGGTGGTCGTGGTCGAATTCTGGACGTATACCTGTGTCAACTGGCGGCGGACGCTCCCCTATGTCCGCGCGTGGGCCAACAAATACAGGAATCAGGGTCTAGTCGTCATAGGTGTTCACACACCTGAATTCGATTTCGAGAGAGATCCCGATAATGTTCGTCGGGCCACAAAGGACATGGAAATCGACTACCCGGTCGCGGTCGACAGCAAGCAGCGGATCTGGAACGCCTTCGGGAACGAATACTGGCCGGCTCTCTACTTCGTCGATGCGCAGGGACGCATTCGGCATCATCAGTTCGGCGAGGGCGACTACGACGTGTCCGAGAGGGTCATCCAGCAGTTGCTGAAAGAGGCTGGAACCGCTGATGTGACCCAGGGGTCGGTGTCAGTGGATCCGCGGGGCCTGGAGGTTGCTGCAGACTGGCCAAATCAAAGGTCTTCGGAAACCTACGTGGGCTACGGCCACGCCCAGGGTTTTGCCTCGCCCGGCGGAGCTGCGTGGGGTGTTCGCAGCGTTTATACCGCGCCCTCCCGATTGCGAGTCAATCGGTGGGGCCTGTCGGGCTATTGGACCGTCGAGGAAGAGCCCGCGGTGCTGAATATTGCCGAGGGGCGGATCGTCTATCGTTTCCACGCACGCGATTTGAACCTTGTCATG
>Ga0302324_100016922_pt1 | contig 14492 bp, 11 predicted proteins | sample Palsa_T0_1_FD_201949 | JGI IMG/M metagenome (GOLD analysis project Ga0302324, IMG submission 201949) | Peat permafrost microbial communities from Stordalen Mire near Abisko, Sweden - Palsa_T0_1 | ecosystem: Environmental > Terrestrial > Soil > Palsa > Peat permafrost | place: Sweden: Abisko...
AGGCGCGAATGAGCACTTCTTCCAGCTTGCGCAGATAATCAATAATACCCAGCGGCGGAGTAAAGCCGCGCAAATGGAGAATGGGGTATCCCACCAGCTGCCCCGGCCCGTGATAGGTCACGTCTCCACCACGGTTGGTTTCGAACAGTGAGATGCCGCGCCGGGCCAGCAAGTCATCGCCGGCCACGACGTGGGCGCGGTGGGCGTTCCGGCCCAGGGTGAGCACAGGCGGATGCTCAACGAGCAGCAGCACATCGCCGATCTGCTCTTGTTTGCGAAGAGCGCAGACCTGTTGCTGCAGGCCGAGCGCGGTGGCGTAATCCAGGCGCCCCAGGTTGACCAGGGAGATCGCCGGATCAGACATTAATGGCCATATTCTCCACGCTGCCAAAGCCGTCCAGCATCGCCTCCGCCAAGGTGGGATGGGCGTGGATGGTGAACATCAACTCCTCGATGGTCGCTTCCAGCTCCATCGCCACCACCGCCTCGGCCACGAGTTCAGTGGCTTGGGGGCCGATGATGTGCACTCCCAGCACTTCTCCGTATTTGGCGTCGGCGACCACTTTCACGAACCCTTCATGGGAACCGACGATAGAGGCCTTGGAATTGGCGGAGAAGGGGAACTTGCCCACCTTCACCTCGTGCCCCTGGGCCTTCGCCTGGGCCTCGGTCAGGCCGACGCTGCCAATCTGCGGCTCGCAGTAGGTGCAGGCCGGGATCCGGTCGCGGCGGACGGGACGGGCGCGCTTGCCGGCCACCTTGGCGGCCACCACCATGCCCGCCATGGCGGCCACGTGGGCCAGCTGGGGCAGGCCGGCGACGATATCGCCGATGGCGTAGATCCCAGGCTCCGCGGTTTGCATCCACTCGTCGGTGCGGATGAAGCCGCGCTCCAGCTGCACCTTGGTCTTGTCCAGGCCGACATCGGCGGTGCGTGGTGCGCGACCGACGGCCACCAGCACCTTCTCCGCTTCCTTGACTACTTGCTTGCCGTCCGCAGTGGTAAAGGTCACCTTTGCTCCGTCCCCGGTCTTCTCTACCTTTTCCACTTTGGCCCCGGTATAGGTGTCGATGCCGCGCTTGCGGAAGTTTCGCGCCAGTTCCTTGCTCACGTCCTCGTCTTCGTTGGGGACCAGCCGGGGCAGGTACTCGACGATGGTGATCTCGCTGCCAAAACTTTTGAAGATGGACCCGAACTCCACGCCCACTGCGCCAGCGCCGATGACCACCATCGACTTGGGAATTTGGGGCAGGGTGAGGATCTCCATGTTGGTCAGGATGCAGCTCGGATCCACTTCCACCCCGGGTAGCATGCGGGCATCGGAGCCGGTGGCGACGATCACATTACGGGTTTGGATCGTCTTCTTTTCCTCGTTGGCGGCTTCCACCGAGATGGAGTGAATGCCATCCTTCGCCGCGCCGGTCAGCCGGCCGTAGCCCTCCACGACGGTGACCTTGTTCTTGCGCATGAGGAAGTCGAGGCCCTTCACGTGTTTGGTGATGATGCCGTTCTTGCGGTCCAGAATGGTTTTCCAGTTGATGGTGACTGTGCCCACGCCTTCGATACCGTGCTCGGCGGCATTTTTCAGGTGGTCATACACTTCCGCATCGAACAGCAGGGACTTGGTGGGAATGCAGCCCCAGTGCAGGCAAGTGCCCCCCAACTTCTTTTCCCGCTCGACCAGGGCGGTCTTCAGCCCGTACTGGCCGGCGCGGATGGCGGCCGTATATCCGCCCGGGCCGCCGCCAATGATAACTAAGTCGTAAATCGTTTCTGCCAAAGCAAGCTCCCTCTGTGACTACACCGCAAAACTTTTATTTTACGCGAGGGGCTTCGGCGCGCCTCCGCGCATGGTTGTGACACACTCAACGAGTGCGACCGCACTTGGCAACGCTCGTGGCGGACTTCCGCCGCTATGGAGAGCAGATCGCGGTCGTTACCCACCGCGGCAACCGGCGTTTTTCTTCCACCTATGCCCGCCTGGCAGAGTTAAGCGCGCGCTGCGCTCATGCCTTCGACCACCGTGGCCTTGAGCCGGGGGACCGGGTTTTGCTGTGGGGCAACAACTCCGTGGAATGGGTCGCGACATTCTTTGGATGCATTTTGCGGGGAATCGTTGCAGTTCCGCTGGATGCGGCGGGGAGCCTGGAGCTGGCGCAGAGGGTGGTGGCCGAAGTGCAGCCCCGGTTGCTGGTGGGCGACCTGGTTCTGCTGGAAAAACTGAACGCGGAGATCCCTCGGCTTGGTTTCGAGGGGTTCTGGAGCGGGCTGCCGGCACCGGACTTTACTGCAGCGCCAGGGCTGTCGCGAGATACTCCGCTGCAAATCATCTTTACCTCCGGTACTACCGGAGATCCCAAAGGCATTGTCCACACCCACGGCAACGTGCTGGCCTCGCTCGATCCGCTGGAAAAAGAGATTGGCAAGTACCTGCGCTATGAACGCCTGGTGCACCCACTGCGTATTCTGCACACGTTGCCGCTGAGTCATGTGTTTGGCCAGTTCATGGGGTTGTGGGTGCCGCCGTTGCTGGTGGCGGAAGTCCATTTCGAAGACCGCCTGCAGGCGCCCCGCCTCGCCCGGTTGCTGCACCAGGAGCGGATCTCGGTGCTGGCGGCGGTGCCCCGGGTGCTGGACCTGATGCGCGCCTGGGTGCTGGCGGAGTTCCCCGGATTTGATATCGCCGCAGGCCGGGGCGAGCCGGTTTGGAAGCACTGGTGGCGATTCCGAACGCTGCATCGCCGCCTGGGGCTTAAATTCTGGGCGTTCGTCTGCGGCGGCGCCAGCCTGCCGGCGGACCTGGAGAGCTTCTGGACCACGGCGGGGTTTGCTTTGATCCAGGGTTACGGGATGACCGAAACCACGGCGCTGGTTACGTTGAACCATCCCTTCAAGATTGCCCGCGGGAGTATCGGCAAGCCGCTCGCCGGGCGGGAGGTGAAGATCGGGGACGACGGCGAGATCCTGGTGCGGGGCGACTCCATCGCGGCCCAGGTGTGGCAGCACGGTGGCCTGAAGTCAGTCGAGTCCGGCTGGTTGGCAACCGGCGACCTCGCCGCTCGCGATGAACGGGGAGAACTGGTATTTGCCGGGCGCAAGAGCGATGCGATCGTCACCGCCGCTGGATTGAATATCCATCCCCAGGACCTGGAGACGGTGCTGCACCGGCAGCCCGGGGTGAGAGAGGCGCTCGTTGTGGGCTATGCCTCGCCGGTTGGTCCCGCGCCGGCGGCGGTGTTGATTGCGGACGCCGCGGACAGCGCCTTGCAGCGCGCCGTCGATGAAGCCAACCGGGAGCTGGCGGCCTTCCAACAGATTCGCTACTGGGTGCGCTGGCCGCAGCCGGAGTTTCCCCGCACCACGACGGGAAAAGTGCTGCGGCGCACGGTGCAGAGCTGGGCGCAGCCGTTGCTGGCGGGGAGCAGCGCCACGGGTGACGGGCTCTCCGACCCGCTGCTCGAGGTGCTGCGTCCGCTGGGAGTTGCGAATCGGGAGGTGGCGCCAAGCGACCGCTTGGCTGAAGATTTACACCTGGATAGCTTGGCTATGGTTCAGTTGCAGTCCAGCCTCGAAGCCCGGTTTGGTCTGGAGCTCAGCGATGCGACGTGGGGGCAAATAAAGACCGTTGGTGAGGTGCGCGCGCTGACAAAAACAACTGCTGCCATTTTCCCGGTTGCGGCGGACGGCTTACCTCCTGCCCCACCTGCTGTTTCCAGCCCCCCGCCGGGTGCGGCATTCCCTCGCTGGCCGTGGTGGCCTACGATCCGCGGGATGCGCATCAGCTTCGTCGAAGTCGTCGTGCGTCCATTGACATGGCTGCTGCTGGCGCCACGCATCGCTCCGCGGCGCATCCTGAGCCGACCCTCGTTGTTAGTCGCGAACCATCTCACCGCCTTCGATGTTCCGGTCATTCTCTATGCTCTGAGCAGCAGCGATCGAGACCATGTGGCGGTCGCCATGTCCGGGCAGATCTTGACTGGATGGCGCCGCGGGCAGGCCGAGCGTCATCGGATGGTTGCCACCTTGACCCCGATTGCTTATTGGCTGGTGACGGCACTCTTCAATGTCTTTCCCTTGCCTCGCGGCGCGGGGTTGCGACGAAGCTTCACGCATGCGGGCGAAGCTATGGACCACGGCTATCACGTGCTGGTTTTTCCGGAAGGCCGGCGTTCTCGCGATGGGCAGCTGCAAGCCTTCGAACCCGGCATCGGCTTGCTGGCGCAGGAGTGTCGAGTGCCGGTGCAGCCGATCCGGGTGGAGGGCTTGGGGCTGCGCGAAGGGAAGCGATGGCCGAAGCGAGGCACGGTGGCCATTCGCCTGGGCGCCCCGCTGACCATGGAACCCGGGGAAGAGCCGCAGGCGTTCACGGCGCGATTGCAAGCGGCGGTCGCGGCATTGGGCTAAAGAAGCTTGGCGGCTTCCTTGGCGAAGTAGGTCACGGTGAAGTCGGCGCCGGCGCGGCGAATGGAAATAAGCGATTCCATGATGGCGCGGTCACGGTCCAGCCAGCCTTTGGCGAAGGCGGCCTGCAGCATAGCGTATTCGCCGGACACCTGATAAGCCCCGATGGGCACATCCAGGCGCTCGCGCGCCGCGCGGACGACGTCCAGATAGGGCATGGCCGGCTTCATCAGGATCATGTCCGCGCCTTCGGCGATATCCTGATCGATCTCCCGCATTGCCTCTCGGAGGTTGGCGCCGTCCATCTGGTAGGTACGCCGGTCGCCGAATTGCGGCGCAGAGTCGGCGGCTTCGCGAAAAGGTCCGTAGAAAGCGGAAGCGAATTTGGCCGCATAGGAGAGAATCGGCACCTGCTCCAGACCTGCATCGTCCAGGTGGTCGCGAATAGCTCCCACCCGGCCGTCCATCATATCGGAAGGGCCCACGATGTCGGCCCCGGCTTGGGCTAAGGAAACCGCAGTGCGGGCAATGAGGCTGAGGCTGGAGTCGTTCTCGACTTCGTAGTCGTCGCCTGACCTGGAGACTATGCCGCAGTGCCCGTGCGAGGTGTACTCACAGAGACAAACGTCGGCAATCAACAGCAGCTTTTTGGCTGCCGGCTTGAATGCACGGAGGGCTTGCTGCACGATGCCATCTTCCGCGTAAGCTCCGCTTGCCTGCTCGTCTTTGACGGCTGGAAGCCCGAAGAGAAGAAGGCCACCGATGCCGAGGCGCGCGGCCTCGTCGACTTCCTTCATCGCTTCGTCGATGGAGAGGTTGTAGACCCCCGGCATGGAGCTGATTTCGCGCCGGATCCCTTCGCCGGGACAGATAAAGAGGGGACAGATCAAGCTGCCGGGATGGAGATGAACTTCGCGAACCAGCGAGCGCATCGCTTCGGTGCGCCGTAAACGCCGGAGGCGGGTGACAGGAAATTCCATTGTTTGATTTTAAAGGGGCGGCGAGCCGTAAGGTTGTGCGGGTTGGGACGAGGATGGCTGGCAAGCGATTATTTGCTCTCGGCTGAGCTTTTGTGAAACTTCCCGCCTTCTCCAGAGCAGGCCGAATACAAATAGCGCGAGGAAATATGCGGCGAGACCGATCAAAGCGGAAGTCACATCAATTATGGCTTGAGTAGGTCAAATCGGTGCTCGATCGAGAGCTACGATGAACTGGACGCCATCGATCTTGAGGCCAGAGAGCCGCTGATCATTGGTGACGAAGAGGTCGGTCCCGATGGTCGCGGCACATGCCAATTGGATGGCATCGGGGGCTCGTAGAGAGCGATTGACGCGTAGCAGGGAGAATCTCCTCGCTGCGTTCAGGTCGAACGGAAGGACAAGCGCGGCCGACGTGATCGCTTCCTCGTATCGCCTGCAAAGGTCAAGATCTTGTCGCTCGTGAGGTTTGACGAGGATTTCTCCGAAGCTCATGGCCGAGGTCATCAATTGATCGCCGCGCTGCAGCATCCGCTCACGCAGATTCCGTGCATTCTTGCCCTGCTGGCCATGATCTTCAAAGAAGTAAATAAAGATATTTGTGTCCCAAAAGACGCGACTCATTCCCAACCCGCCCGCAAGCGAGCTACGTATTCGTCAGCGTGTTCATCGGCCCATAGCTTTTTGCCCGAACCGTAAAGAGCCAGGAGTGGGTCAGATTCGTTGGCTCTTTTCCCCTCAGACCGGCTCCAATTTTCGTACCAATTGAGGAGGTCGGCGTAGCGCAGAGGCATCTCATCCGTATCTGGGGCAATCTTGCTGCCTTCGCGTTGAGGATTGTAGCTGTCTCCAAGGCGAAACAAGCGGCGATATTTGGGCCTGGTTTCGTAGAGCATGCGATAGCGGCCTGGGTTCGGAGGACGATTGGCGACACAGTGGAGAGCGGCATGGACATAAACGCCCGGCCGAAGTTCGTCGACAATCGCCTCTTTGGCAGCACGTTCCACAATTTCGTTAAGGCTGAAATCGGCCCTCGAGGGGTTTTCACGGTGCAGCAAAGCCGTTGCCAACCAGACCTCGTCAGCGACCTTGATCTTCGGAATTACATTGGTCTTCATGAATATTCACCATACATATGTTTACTACAAAAATTACCTTTTTACAAGGTAATGACATGGATCAGGCCTTCCAATGGACATGTCGCTATTGCTCTAGCATGGTTAAGTGAGTCTTTTAGAAGCAGTCCCATCGGTGGTGGAGGAATGCAGCTGCGAGGCGCTCGAATGGGGCCGACTGCTCGAGCTGGTGGCAAGCTTCGCCCATTCCAGCGTCGCTCGCGAGTGGGTGCTGGCGATGATGCCCTCTCGCGATACCTCCTGGATTGATCAACAACATGACTTGGTGAACGAGATGCGCCTGCTACTGGGGCAGGGCGCCGCTCCCTCACTCGGCGGCTTGTTCGATCCCACGAAGCTGACCGACAAGGCGCGCATCCAAGGCGCCTCGCTCGAGCCGGAAGAGATTCGCGACCTGCTTTTTCTAGTCGACAACATCGTCACCTGGCAGGCGCTGATCGAGCGGCCTCCGGACGCAGTGGCAGCGCAGCTCGGCGGTCTGAGAGCGTTGAGCCAGTTGCCCGCAGGAGCACAACTGGCCAGCCTGGCCCAGGGGCTCCGCGCGCGCATGAATCCCGATGGCTCGCTGAGCGACAACGCGTCCCCCGAACTTCGCCGCATCCGGCGCGAGATCGAACGGCAGCAGCGCGTCATCGAAGAAAGCCTGCGCAGCAGCTTGCGCCGTCTCTCCGAGGGCGGCAGCACACAGGAAGATCTGATCACCATCCGCGGCGAGCGGTTCGTCATTCCGGTCAAGGCGGAGCATAAGCGGCGCATTCCCGGAGTCGTGCACGGCGCCTCCTCCAGCGGCCAGACCGTGTACCTGGAGCCACTCGAGACCATCGAGCAAAACAACCAGCTGGTGCAGCTGATCGACGAGGAACAGGCCGAGATCCACCGCATTTACCTGGCCATGACGCGGGAGATCGGCGGGCAGGCCAACGCCATCGCCCAAGGCGCAGCCACCCTGGCCCAGCTGGATACCTTGCAGGCACGAGGGCGCTTTGCCGCCGAGTTCGATTGCATCCGCCCGCGGTTTGCCGACCCGGCGGCGCCCGTGATGGAACTAAAACAGGGCCGCCATCCCTTGCTCGAAAAGCGCCTGCGGGCGCAGCAACGAACGGTAGTCCCGATGACCCTCGCGCTCGATGACGCCCACCGGCAGCTCATCATCAGCGGGCCCAACACCGGCGGAAAGACGGTGGCACTCAAGACCGCCGGGCTGTTGGGAATGATGGCCCAGGCGGGGATCCCGGTGCCTGCAGTGGAGGCGGTGTTTCCGCTTTGGGACGGGTTTCTGGCGGATATCGGCGACGCACAGTCGATCGAACAGAATCTCTCCACCTTCTCCGCGCACATCACCAACCTCCAGCGCATATCCCGGCTGGCGGATGCGTCTTCACTGGTGCTGCTGGATGAGCTGGGCTCGGCCACCGACCCGGAAGAAGGCGCAGCCCTGGCAGTGGCCATTGCCGGATATTTCCTCGATCGCCACGCTTGGTGCCTCATCTCCACCCACCACACCTCGCTTAAGGTCTACGCGGCTAAACGACCGGGCGTGCTCAATGCTTCGGTGGGCTTCGACGAAGCGACCCTGGCGCCGACCTTTGCCCTGCGGCTGGGGGTTCCCGGTGCCTCCGCCGGCATCAACATTGCCCAGCGGCTGGGCCTCAACCCGGAAATCATCGCGGACGCCCGCGCCCAGCAGGATACCCAGACGCAGGATATAGGCCGGTTCCTGGACCAGCTGCATAGCCAGCTCGACGCCAGCGCGCGGGAGCGCGAGGATTTAAAACGCCGCGAGCAAGAGGCGGCGCGGGAGAAGAGCCGCCTGGAGGGCGAGGGGCTCAAGGAGTGGCGTGCCAAGGTTCGGGACCTGGAGCAACAACTACAGTCGCTGCTTAAGGATTTCACCTACCAGATGCGCGAAACGGTGCGGACGATCGAAGACCGGGCTGCTCAACAAAAACTATCTAAGGAGGCCGAGCGCCGCCTGGCCCGTCTGCGGCGCGAGTTCAGCGAGCAGTTCAATTCCGTGGTGGTGGCCCAGCATAGCGGCGCCGACCGGGGAGACAGCAACGCCCAGCCGCACCTGGCGCGGCATATCTCGGTGGGAGATACGGTCAAGCTGAAGTCGCTGGGTAAGACCGGGGTGGTGCAGCGGCAGGTGGACGGCAACGTCTTCGAGGTAGCCGTGGGGGCGATGAAAATGCGCGTGGCTCGGGACGATATTGCCGAGGTGATCGGCGCCCGGGAGATTCGGGCCGCGAGCCCGCTCGAAGCGGCACGCTCGCGCGGGGTCACGGTCTCTATCGCGCATCCGGAGGACACGGTCCGCCCCGAACTCAACGTCATCGGGCGCACAGTGGAAGAAGCTACCGGGGAAGTGGAGCAGTACCTGGACCGCGCTTTCCTGGCCGGGCTACCCAGAGTACGGATCGTGCACGGCATGGGCATGGGGGTTTTGCGCAAGGCGCTGCGGTCGCTGATGGAGCGGCATCCCCACGTGGCCCTAGTCGCCGAGGCTGGCCCCAGCGAAGGCGGGGCCGGAGCTACCGTGGTCGATTTGCGTGTTTAAGGGTACGCAGCCTGGAAGCCATTCGTAATAGATACAAGTACATTAAGTCTGCTGAATCCCACTCAAGCCAAAGAACGGCTTGAATGGGGCCACCCTCTTTCCGTTACTACCGCCGGGGTGGCCCAGCGGACCTCAGTCACTTTTCGTCGTCGAAGTGAAGGAAGAGGTTGTTGAGCGACTCGGCCAACGTCGGGTGGGCAAAGATCGCATCATGCAGCACCCCGTATTTCAAATGGCCCATCATCGCCATCTGAAGGACCGCCATTACCTCTCCACCCTCGATTCCCAGCACCGCCGCGCCCAAAATCTCTTCGGTCTCGGCATCCACCACGGCCTTCATCAGGCCCCGCGACTCGTCCACTTCCAGGGCACGAGCCACCCAGGTCATTGGCATCCTGGCTACGCGAATTTTGCGTCCGCTCTTGCGCGCTTCCGTCTCCGTCATGCCTACCCGGCCCAGTTGCGGATCCATGAATACGGTGTAAGGCACCATGCGATCGCGGGTCGTGCGGTTACCGCCATCCAGCAGGTTGGCTTTGAGGATGCGGTAGTCATCGTAGGAGATGTGGGTGAATTGCGGCCCCCCTTTTACATCGCCGATGGCCCAGACGCCGGGGGCCGATGTCTCCAAGCGCTCATTCGCCCGGATAAAGCCGTGCTCGTCGGTTTCCACGCCGCCGGCCGCGGGTTTGAGGGCGCCGGTGTTGGGTACCCGGCCGGCGCCCAGTAACAAGTGGGAGCCTGCGATGGTGAGCGTCTTATCTTCCACCGCGACCTGCAGGCGGATGGCGCCTTCCGTGCCAGTGACTCTCCGGGTGTGCGCATTGAGCAGGATCTCTATCCCGTCCTGGCCCAGGATCTTCGCTACTTCTTCCGCAACGTCCGGGTCTTCTCCGTGTAGAAGCTGCGGCCCCGACTGGATGATCGTCACCTTGCTGCCAAAGCGGCGAAACATCTGGCTGAACTCGAGGCCAATATAGCCGCCGCCCAGAATCATCAGATGCTCGGGAACCTGGTCCAACTCCATGACGCTTTCATTGTCTAGATGAGGAACCGTGTCCAGGCCCTCGATCGCCGGCACCGCGCTATGCGTGCCGGTGTCGATGAAAATTTGGCCCGCGCTCAACTGGCGCTCGCCGCCGGCGTTGAGGGCGACACTAAGCTTGCCGGGAGCGATGAAGGAAGCTTCGCCCCGGATGAATTCCACGTGGGTCTTTTCCAGTCTTTTTTCCCGGCTCTGGCGCTGGCCGCTGACAATGGCGCGTTTCCTCTCCCGCACCCGGCCCATGTCGATCGATATGGGCCCCACCTGGACGCCGTAGTCCGCCGCGCGGCGCGCCAGGTAGGCCACCCGGGCGCTGGCCACCATCGTTTTTGTGGGAGTGCAACCGGTATTGATACAAGTACCGCCTGCATATTTGCGCTCGATCATCGCAGTTTTCTTGCCGGCGGCGGTAAGCGCATCGGCCAGGGGATTGCCGCCCTGCCCCGAGCCGATAATGATGGCGTCAAAACTTTCGACTGTCATGTTGCTAATAGATGCCGCGCGACGCGCCAGGGACCGGAGCTTTTACCACCGGGAGACCAGCAACCAGCCGCCGCCCACCGCAACTACATCTTCCATTAAGGCCAGCAGCAGATCGGGGACCTTGGCGCTTAGCCCGCGGCGGTAATAGTAGCCGGCAAAGGCGCCCGCGACCCCACCTAATCCTCCGAGAACGGCGCCCAGCGCGGGAGACGCTGCCTGGGAAATGCACAAGGCTGCCCCACACCCGGCGCCGAATAAGATGCGCACGCCGAGCGGACCGGCCTCGGTCCTACGGGGGATAAAGGGCAGCTTGTCCGCAATCAGCTCGCCGAGCGCAAAGAGGGTGAAAACAACCACCGAGATCGTATTGGCCAGAAAGGTTAAAAGAAATCCATGGAAATGCAGCCAGCCAAGATGCGCACCCCACGTTATCGCAGCCGGAGCAGTCATGGAGCGCAGGCCGCACACGCAACCAATCAGGAAAGCAGAGAGGAGAATCACCATGGATCCACCATGGCGTTCGCGCACCCTCCATGTCAATCCGGCTGGTGGGCGGAGCTCAGCTGGGTGTCGGGCGCCAGGGTGAGCCCATCCTGCAAGCGGAAGGTGACCACCGATTCGGCCGGGATCGACAGATCGCGATTGCCGGTGAAGGCCGCGCCCAGGGCTCCCGCACCGCCGCCGGCCAGGCCGCCCACGAGCAGGCCCACCCCTCCGGTCGCTACTCCGCCGATCAACATGCCCATCCCCGCGCCACCGCCGATGAGAGCTGCGCTGCGCTTCCCTTTGCCCTTTTTGGTTCGTGCCAGGCTCCCGGTATCGATGCGATAAGTCGTGCCCCTCACGTCTAACCGGGTCAGTGTCAATGCCAGCACCGATCGTCCCTTGAACATTCCCCGGCGGTGGGCTAACAGAACCTCACCGCTGGCCGCAGAGCCAGCCGGGACGGCAACGGTATCGCCTTGCACGATAGGCTGGGTCAGAGTGCCGCTAAACCGGTCCCCCGACTCGACGTGTTTCACATCGATGGTTTGATTCAAACGCACCTGCAGGCGGGTGCCGCGGGGAAGCATGAGGGCGGCGGGTTCCGGGGAGGGGGTGGCAGTGGCAGCGGCCGGTGGGGTCTGTGCCGCAGGCGCGGGGCTGGTCTTGCTGCTGCATCCGGCTAACGCAGAAACGAGGACGACAAACACGGCGATCGCTTGCCTGCAGTTCGGGGAAGCATTCATGGCAGCCCTCCTAAAGCATTTTCACTTCTACTCTGCACAGGCAATGGTGGCGAAGTGCGTCTTTTCTTGAGGAAAAGCCGCGTCGAGGGCGGTTGCCCTGTATACACCAGAAGTAAAAATGCTATAGGGAAAGGTACCTTGAATCGAAAAGGAACACTGCGGTACTTTCGTGTTAGTTGACCGAGGGAGCATGAAACTGCGACTGGTGCTGGCCAGCATGGCTCTGGCCTTGGCTTTGACCCCCCTGGCTGCTCCGCTGCTGGCTGCCGGCCATCCGCTGACAGCATTGCTCATCCGCAATTTCTTCTCGGTCCTGTGCCACCAGAATCCGGAGCGCAGCTTCATGGTTCAGGGCTCACCGGTGGCGGTCTGCATACGCTGCCTGGGCATCTATTGCGGAGCCGCCTTGGGGATGCTGCCGCCCTTGGAAAGCGGGCCGGCCGTTCGCCTGCTGGGTTGGGCTGTGCTGCTGAACCTGCTCGACGTCAGCAGCGGAATGCTCCATTGGCACGGCGATCTTCCGGGGACGCGCTTCCTGCTGGGCTTGCTGCTGGGTGTGGGGGTGGGCGTGGTGCTTCAGCCGTTTGCCGGTCGATTGCCTTCAGCGTCCGCGCGGTAAACGACGCGGCCCTCGCAGATGGTCATGCGCACTCTGCCCAGCATCGTCCACCCGTCAAAGGGAGTGTTGGTGGCCTTGGAGCGCGTCGCCGCCGCGCGAAAGGTCCACTCCGCCTTGGGATCGAAGATCACTACGTCAGCGCAGGCGCCGGCCGCCAGGGTGCCCCGCCCGCGCAGGTTCAGCAGATTGGCGGGCTGAGTGCTCAGCAGCGTGATCAAGCGGCTGAGCGACACCTTGTGTTTGCGGTGGAGCAGCTCGAGGGTTAAACCCAAAGCGGACTCCAGGCCGGTGATGCCGTTGGGTGCGCGTTCAAACTCCTGCTGCTTTTCGTGGGCCGCGTGGGGCGCGTGATCGGTGGCAATGCAATCGATGGAGCCGTCGAGCAGCCCTTCGAGCATGGCGCGGCGGTCGGATTCCGCGCGCAGGGGCGGATTCATCTTGGCATTGGTGTTGTACTCGCCCACCGCGTTTTCGGTCAGGATGAAATGGTGGGGCGCCACCTCGCAGGTGACGTGCAAGCCGTTGCGCCGGGCCTTGCGCACCGCATCGAGCGCCGCGGCGGTGGATAGATGGGCAATGTGCAGGTGGGCGCGGCCGCCCTTGAGTTCGGCCAGCAGGCGCAAATCGCGCTCCACCAAACTGGATTCCGCGGCCACCGGCATTCCCCGCAAACCGAGCCGGAACGCCAGCGCGCCGGCGTTCATGGAGCAGCCCCCAGTCATGCGCGTGTCTTCCGCATGCTGGATCACCGGCAACCCGGCCCGCGCCGCTGCCGCCAGCGCCTGGTGCATGATCGCTTCCCCTAGAATCGGCTTGCCGTCATCGCTGACCGCAACCGCACCGGCGGCCTTGAGCGAACCGTATTCCGTCAGGGCTTCGCCCATGCTGCCCCGGGTCGCCGAGGCAATGGGGAACACGCGCGCGCTCGGGTTGCGCTCCGCACTCTGCATCCAGCGGGTGGTCTCCACCGAATCGTTCACCGGAACCGTATTGGGCATGGCGCAGACAGTGGTAAATCCGCCCGCCGCAGCCGCAGCCGTCCCCGTGGCAATGGTTTCCTTGTAGCCTTGTCCCGGCTCCCGCAGGTGAACATGGATATCGATCAGCCCTGGCGCCACCACGAGTCCACCGGCGTCCACGATTTCCGCCCCTTCCTGTTTGGCGGCGGCGTTTAATTTGCCGGCAGGCTCGATGCCGGCCACCCGGTTGTCCTTGAGCAGGAGATCGCGCTTTGCATCCACTCCGGCGGAGGGATCGACCACGTGGCCGCCACGGATCAGGATCGCGCTCAAGCGGCGCCTCCTCGCTTCTTCGCCCCGGCCTGGGCTCTCACTTTGCGTGGTCCGGCAGCGGGCTCCAACGCACGCTGGATCAGCGCCATGCGGATCGGAACGCCATGACGCACCTGTTCGGCAATCACCGACTGTGGGCCATCGGCCACTTCGCTGGTGATCTCGAGACCGCGGATCATCGGTCCGGGATGCATCACCACGGCCTGCGGCGCGCCGGCACGCAGCCGCTCCCGGTGCAACTGATAGCGGGTGGTGTACTCGTCGAGGTCGATGTGCACGCCGGCAAGCCGCTCCTTCTGGATGCGCAGCATCATCACGATCTGCGATTGCTTGAGCGCGCGGTCAAAGTCCCTCTCGATGGCAATGCCGGGGCCGAGCTCTCGGGCTACTTCAGGGAGCAGCGCGGACGGCCCGCACAAGATTACCTGGGCGCCCAAGCGGGGCAACAAAAGCGCGTTGGAGCGGGCCACACGGGAGTGCAGAATATCGCCGGTAATGGACACGGTAATTCCATTTAGAAGGGTCTCGCCCGGAGCGTCCTCTGGCCGGCCCAAGGCGCGCAATATCGTTCTCAGGTCAAGCAGGGCCTGGGAAGGATGCTCGTGCATGCCATCCCCGGCATTCAGCACGGGCAAGCCCGTGGCCTGGGCCAACAAGTAGGGCGCCCCGGAAGAAAGATGGCGCAGGATGATGCACTCCGCCCCTAGGGCGCGGAGCGTGATGCCGGTGTCTTTGAGCGATTCGCCTTTTTC
>Ga0302324_100016923_pt1 | contig 14491 bp, 11 predicted proteins | sample Palsa_T0_1_FD_201949 | JGI IMG/M metagenome (GOLD analysis project Ga0302324, IMG submission 201949) | Peat permafrost microbial communities from Stordalen Mire near Abisko, Sweden - Palsa_T0_1 | ecosystem: Environmental > Terrestrial > Soil > Palsa > Peat permafrost | place: Sweden: Abisko...
GACATCGAGCCGGCCACTCAACGTGATCTGTGTCGGTATCAGCAACCAGAACCCGCGAATCTCAAGCGTTGCTTGCAATGAGCGCGGATTTTCCGATGTCATCGTGAGCTTGGTGTCGCGCACGAAGAAGATCACCCGCCCGCCGCTGTCACCGGCGGCATCGCGAACCAGCGTTCTGAGATCGGCCAATGAGACGTAAAACTGCGCCTCCCCCTGCCTGGCGTCGGTCATCACCAGCACTTCCTTCTCGCCCCGCCCGCGGATCAGTTCGAGCTTGGCATCCGATGCGGTGATTTTCAAATTCTCCGAAGCATCTTCATCGTGCAGCGGACAGGCAACGTAGCTGAAGGATTTGACGGTCGCGACCGACTCCATCTTGTGCACCGATTTGAGCGACGTTGGCCGAATCGATGTCCGAATCGTTCCATCCGAAAGATTGATGTTCAGCGAATCAAGGTGGGGGAACCTGCCTTGCGCGACGACCGAAGGCCGCGTGGATGGAAGAGCAACTCGCGCCGCATATCCGCCGATCAATTCGCTGACAAAATTCTCGCCGGAGTTGAGTGGCAGGCGCCCCGCCAGCGGGAAGCCGGCGGCGCCCTTGGTGAAATCGAACATCGGCTTGGCGGCGACCGCCGGACGGGAAGTCGGTTGCGTGGTGATCACACGCGCAGCGGAAGGGCGGTGACTCGTCTGGCAGCCAACAAAAAAAACCAGGAGCACCAGACAGATCGAGAGTGCAACCGGACTTTGCCTGCCGGTTCGCGAGGTATCCGTGTTCCAATTATGCAGCGTTTGCAGCACCATCGTTCGCATTGTAGCCCGGCAAATCAACGAGTGAATTGCAGTGGTCTTTTTGATTTCATCATCGCAACAAACTGATCAAACAGATAAGCCGCATCGTGCGGACCGGGGCTGGCTTCGGGGTGATATTGCACACAGAAAAGCGGAAACCGGGTGTGCCGGAATCCTTCCACCGTGCCATCGTTCAAATTGAGATGCGTAACCACCGCGCCCCGGGCTTCCAGGCTCTTTTGCTCCACCGCGAAACCGTGGTTCTGGCTGGTGATTTCCACCTTGCCGGTGTCGAGATTTTTCACCGGCTGATTGCCTCCGCGATGGCCGAACTTCAATTTGAAAGTGTCCGCGCCGATCGCCCGGCCGAGCAATTGATGGCCCAGACAGATGCCGAAAATAGGTACCTTGCCGATCGTCTCTTTGAGCGGCTTGACGGCATAATCCAGCGCGGCCGGGTCGCCGGGTCCGTTGCTGACAAATAGACCGTCGGGCCCGAGCTTCAAAATCTCTTCTGCCGCCGTATCCGGCGGAAGAACCGTGACACGAATGCCGCGCTCGACAAAATGGCGCAGGATATTGTCCTTGGCTCCGCAGTCGAGCGCAACCACGTGCAGGCCATCACCGCGGGTCACCTCGCCGAATTTCCAGACGCCCTGATCCAGCGCCCATTCCGACTCTTGGTGCGGCATGACCGCCTTCACCCAGTCCGCCCCCGCCATGCCGGCGGCGTGTCGGGCGCGCTCGACCAGGGCGGCATCATCGTCGGACTCGGTGGTAAGAATGCCACGCATCGCGCCGCCAATGCGCAGCTTACGTGTGAGGGCGCGCGTGTCGATTCCCTCGATGCCGATGATTTGATTGGCTGTCAAGTACTCCGCCAAACTTCGATCCGCCCGCCAATTGGAATAAACCGGCGACAATTCCTTCACGACAAAACCAGCGACATGCGGCCGCTTACTTTCTACGTCTTCGCGGTTGATTCCGTAATTGCCGATCAGCGGATATGTCATTGTGACGATCTGCCCCTTGTAGCTGGGATCAGTCAGGATCTCCTGGTACCCAGTCATCGACGTATTGAAAACGACCTCCCCCTCGGAATCGCCTCGAGCACCAAAACCGCGGCCGGTGAAGACCGATCCATCTTCTAGGGCGAGTTTGGCAACAGAAGGAGTACTGGGCATGGGGGACATTGTAGGAAGAGGCCGGGTTAGGAGGTAGGGGGCCTGAGGAACTCATAATGGTTGAACCCGAGGGCGATCCGGCCTGTAGTGCACGGAGGTCAGCCCGTGTGTAATAGCGAATTTAGTGAGACCCGCGATCGAATGGATATCGAGCTTCTGCATGATTCTGGAGCGATGCGCATCAGCCGTTCTCACGCTGATGTGCAGCACGTCCCGTAGCTGCGCGGAGGTATATCCTTCGGCGAGCAACTGCAACACCTCGCGCTCCCGTGGCGATAACTTATCCAGATCGCTCAGACCCTGCTCGCCATTGGCTTGGCGGATGTAGTCTGTGAGGACGAAATCCACCAGCGACGGACTGAGATACCGCTTACCGGCGCGCACGGTGTGAATTGCCGTCAGCAGCTCCGCGATGGCGGCATCTTTTAGAACATATCCCCGGGCGCCGGCGCGCAACGATTCGAGCACATATTGCTGACTACTGTGCATCGTAACCATGATCGTGGAAATCGCGGGATGGTTCATGGTGATCTGCCGTGCCAGCTCGATGCCATTGAGTTGTGGCATTTCAACGTCTGTGAGCACGACATCCGGCCTTAGTTCTCCGCACATCTCCAGCGCCCCTCGCGCGCTGCCGAACTCACCCACCACGGTAATCGTGGAAGATTTATCCAGAAGTAAGCGGATCCCCGATCGAACCAGTGCATGGTCGTCTATCAACAACACCCTGGGATTCATCATTGCTCCTGTGCGCCCAAAGGAAGATCCAAAACAACGCGCGATCCGGAGCGCCCGGCAGATTCAATGCGAAGAGAGCCATCCAGCGCACTGATCCGCTCACGAATTCCCGCCAGCCCGATCCCCGTGTTTATGCCGCCAGACAGAACAGAAACCGGGTCAAACCCGGTTCCGTCATCGTCCACAATGACGCGCGCGCCCGCGGAGGTCCAGAATACGGAAACGATGATTTGCTTTGCATTGCCGTGCTTGGCCGCATTGGTCATTAGTTCCTTGGTCGAGCGGAAGAGGTAGCTCGCAATGGCGCTGGACAAGGGCGCCGTCTGCCCTTCTTCATTGACGATCACGTCGACGTGCGCCTGTCCGGCAAACTGCTGGGCATAGTGCCGGAGAGTTGGCACCAGTCCCAGCGTGTCGAGCATCGTGGGATGCAGATCGAATGTGAGCGTTCGCGACCGCTCAATCAAATTCGTGACCAGCGAAACTGCATCATCAAGGCGGCGCGGCGGCAAGCTGCCCGAGGCCGATTCGGAGATCGCCGCCGTTAGATTCAGCTTGAGCAAGGTCAGCGATTGCCCCAGCCCATCGTGAACATCGCGCGCGAGCTGGCAGCGCTCAGATTCCTCGGCTTGCGAAAGACGGATCGTAAGGTCTCGCAGAGCGCGAGTTCGCTGCTCGACCAGTTCCGACATCTGCCACGTCAAATCTTTCACCGCCGACAGCAGAAATACTCCCAGCAATAGCGCCAAGAGTCGCGCGGCGGTGTTCAGGAATGCGTAATAAGTGTGGCTGTAGTGCACGGCGGCATTCAATTCGGCGGTGTACCAGACGGCGGAGGTGATGAGCGCCATCGCATAACCCGAACGGCGCCCGACAATCCAGGTGACGGCCAGCACCGGCACTGGATAATAGAGCGCAAGCCGCAGATCCGGGCCTTTAATGTGGGCCAGGGATCCGATAACACAGACCAAAAGCAGGGAACCGGCAAAGATCAGAACCTGGAATGCGCCGGAAGATTTAGAACGCGAAGCACCTCCCCAATTCACTCGCGTGACGGTTTGGCTTGCCTGCGTTTCGCAAAAACCTGGCTCGGCGTCCGCCATCGCAATTCCTACCTTATGGAGACGACTCGTTGCATTCGCAGCCCGCTGAATAGATCGCCCTCAGCCGATCGTTTCAATACCTTGGATGGCCGCTTCAGCGACCACCATCGCGTGGTACAAGGCTTTCTGTGAAAGGCTGTGCCACATATCCGCTTTGGGAGGCCTAGGTCCACCGCCCGCCGCAAAAGTTCGCCGTGCGAGGTTACCGCCATCCTCTAAGCAGATTTACCCACCTGATTGTAGCGAGACTTCTACTATTAAATCCGGCGACTCCCACAATTACATCCCCACCTCCGCAAATGTAACCTTTTTCCATGTATCGGCCAGAAGTTTTGGGCCCAGTCTTCGAGTGCAGCGGAGCGGGAATGAGTCAGACGTCCATCACGAGCGAACATGCCATCGGCTTGTCATCGGGTTTCATGAACTGTCGATTCCAAACGGGCTCCGAACTTGACTTGGTTCAGATCGCAGAGGATCTGATTGCAAAGCATCAGTTTGCCAGCGCTTATAGTCGGTATGCCGCGGCCATCAGGCTCAACCCCAACAATGCCACTTATCATTTGGGATTAGCGCTGTGCACGTGGCATCTTGGCAAAGATCAAGAGACGGGCGAGCATCTGCATGATGCGATCCGCATCGATCCGGATTTCGCCAAAGCCCATTCAACTCTGGCGATGTGGTATCTGATTCACGGTCTTTCTGATGCCGCTGAACGATCCAGTGCCACCGCCTGCGAGCTGGCTCCGAAGGATCTGGAGGTTTTGACCACCCGCGCCAACGTACTTGAGCAGGCCGGTGACGCAGAGGGCGTGTGTCGCATCCTGCGCCAAACCGAGGGAACCGGCGAGCCGACTCCCGGCTTTGCGCTGGTGAAGGCACGCATGGCGCGTCGGCGCGGTAACGTGACCGATTCCTTGGACACGGTATTTGCGGTACTCAACACAGGCCGCTGCACCGAATTGGAAGCGTCGGCGCTTCATCTCACCGCGGCGGGGTTACTCGATGGCATGGGGCAATTCGATCGCGCATTTGATCAGGCCCAGCGCGGAAACGCGCTCCGCCGGGGTGCATGGAATCCCCAGGAGGCCGCCCAACTCGTTGATCGGAACATCGGCTATTTCACGCCTCAGAAGGTGAGGGCATTGCCCCGGTCAAATGAAACCAGCCCCGCGCCGGTCTTTGTTTTGGGATTTGTGCGATCGGGCACCACCCTGGTCGAGCAAATTCTCGCGTCACATCCAAAAATCCACGGCGGCGGCGAGTTGGATCTGCTTCATTACACCGAGAGCGGCGCACTCAAAATGCTCAAGGCGACGCCGTCGCAGTTTCCCGCCTGCCTCGATCGCCTGACCACCGAACAAGCCGATGGCCTTGCCCAAAGCTATCTCGGCCCACTACAGGCACTGAGCCCAAGTCACGAGCGCATCATCGACAAGATGCCGTTCAATGGCTTGCACCTGGGCTTGGTTCAGTCTCTGCTGCCAGCAGCACGTATAATCTATTGCCGGCGGGATCCGCTGGATACCTGTCTATCGGCCTACATGACGCCATTTACCCATGGCAATGACTTCAAATACAACCAAACCCATCTGGGCTTATTCTATCGGGATTACGAGCGGCTGATGGAGCATTGGAAAACCGTTCTGGATCTGCCGATTCTGGAAGTGTCCTACGAAAAGCTCGTGACCGACGTTGAAGGCCAATCGCGGCGAATGCTTCAGTTCTTGAATATCCCCTGGGACGACCGGTGCGCGAAATTCTACGAAACCAAGCGCTCCGTCGCGACCGCAAGCAGCGAGCAGGTTCGCACCCGCCCCTATCAGTCTTCCGTCGGGCGAGCGAAACATTACGGCAAGCACATCGGACCTTTGCGGGCCGCTTTGGGATTGACGGCGGGCTGAATCTCGTCCCCCGTCCAACCATTCGGCTGGTTCACATCAAACCGGAATGACAAAACACCAGTTGAACTTTTCTGCGTCGATTGCTCGGAAATGAGGTTCAGCTTGAATCTTCAGCGGGCTGGGATAAAGTAGATTGAGCGTTCAGGACGCATCCGGTCCGCGGAAAGGGTAGAAGCCCACCTGTTTCCGGTAAATCTTTTTGAACCTTCTTTCAGCCCGATGTGCGGACAACGGGTGCTTCAATGAAAGGAGGTCGCCATGTCGACCCAGCCCCAAGGGGCATCCCACTCACTCCCTGAGCATCCGAATCTGCGGCATCTAAAGGACCAGGCCAAGGATCTTCGAAAGGCCAGCGCTGCCGAGTCTATCGCTGATGCCCAGTTTAAGGTCGCGCGGCAATACGGCTTTGCGAGTTGGCCAAAGCTTAAGGCACACGTCGAATCACTTGAGGAGATCGGACAACTCAGGGAGGCCATCGACACGAACATCCTCAACCGCGTGAAGGATCTGATGACGCGCAATCCGAAATTGCATACATCGCCGATTGGGCCTCACCGGGGGCAAAAGGCGCTGACGTGGGCGGCTGAATGTCGAATTCCCAATGAAACGCCAAGCGCGGTGCGGCTGGCGATGGCGAAGTGGATGATCGAAAACGGCTCGGACGTGCATCAGGACGGCGACGCGCCGCTCGCCCGGGCGGCTTTCAGGGATCATCGCATTCCGATGATGGAATTGCTGGTTGCGCATGGCGCGGATGTGAACGCGCCGGGGACCAAGCATTCGCCGGCCATTATTTCCCCGTGTGATACGCTGGCGCCGGGGGCGCTGAAATGGCTTCTCGATCATGGGGCGAATCCGAATCTCCGAAATGGCACGGCGCTCGATTACGTGATCGGAGCCTATGCGCGTTCGCCGCAGCGCAGTGAGTGCATCGAAATCCTTTTCAACGCCGGCGGCACGACCCGGCACGACAATCCGCTGCTATTGGACATCCTCCGCTGCCGGCTTGATCTGCTGGCCGAGCACCTCGACGCCGACCCCGGCGCGATTCACAAACGCTTCCCCGAATTCGACTTCGGCGGCGGCACGGGGACGCGGCGCCTGACACTCAAAGGCACAACGCTGCTCCACGTCGCCGCCGAATACGGCAACCTCGAAGCGGCCAAGCTGCTCTTGCAGCGCGGGGCGGATGTGAACGCCCGGGCAACAACCGACGAGGCCGGCATCGGCGGGCAGTCGCCGATTTTCCACGCAGTCACCCAATTCGATGATTGGGGGCTATCAGTGGCACAATTGCTGATAGAACAGGGCGCGGACCTGTCGCTCCGGGTGAAACTGCCGGGCCATTATGAGCGGCCTGATGAGGTGGTTGAGTGCACACCACTTGGATATGCGCTTCGGTTTCCCGGCGGGCCAACTCCGAACAAGACCGTAATCGTGTTAAAGGAACGGGGCGCTGTAGCGTGATCAAGCATGCAAGGCGACAAAGGCCTACTTCGGATTTGACGCGTGAGCTTTTGCTTACGTATATTGACAGCATGGTTGGCTGCACAAATACCTCCTCGAAATATGACCTCCATGGTAGGCGGACTCAAAACTGTTCAAGTTGCGGCAGAACGTGTGGCAGAGTTTGAACGTCTCTTCGCGGAGTTGCGCGCGGAGATGCACAAGCACGAGCCGGGCTGCCTACTTTATTCGTTGCTCAAATCGCGCGCGAGGCCGGGCGCATACATTGTGCATGAGCAGTATCGCGAGCAGGCGGCACTGGATGCTCATCAGGCATCGGCGCATGGGGCCAAATACTTTCCACTGATGCGGGCGATCATTGTAAAAATTGATGTCGAGTATTTCGACGGAGTGATCGATTGAGATGAGACTGCGATCTCCTTAGTGAACAACCCAGATGCTGTCGTTAGTACCGAACGGGTGTTATCGGTCAACCCGCGAAACGTGTTTGCCGCGTTCGAGCAGCCGGATCGACTCGCCCGCTCCCCAGTAACAATCGAGAGGAAATACCATGACTGACAAGACCGTCTGGTTCGTGACCGGTGCCGGCCGTGGAATGGGCGTTCACATTGTTAAAGCGGCGCTCGCCGCGGGCCACGCCGTCGTCGCGACAGGCCGCAACGCCAACGCCGTGGTCAGAGCGCTCGGCACCGCCCCCGACCTGCTCGTCGTCAAGCTCGACGTCACCCATCCCGAGGATGCCAAGGCCGCCGTGGCCGCCGCCCTTAAGCGCTTTAGCCGCATCGACGTGCTCGTCAACAACGCCGGCAACTTCTATGCCGGGTTCTTCGAGGAACTCTCCGCCGAGGATTTCAGAGCACAGATCGAGACCAATCTATTTGGCCCGGTGAACGTCACGCGCGCGGTGCTTTCCGTCATGCGTGCCCAGCGCCGCGGACTCATCGTGACGATCTCCTCGACCGGCGGCATTTCCGGGCAGGCGTTCGTCTCGGCTTACTCGGCGGCGAAGTTCGCGGTCGAGGGTTGGATCGAATCGCTAGCCCCCGAGGTCGCGCCGTTCGGCGTCCGCACGATGCTCGTAGAGCCCGGCTTCTTCCGAACCGAGTTGCTCACGGAGGAGTCGACGAAGTGGCCCGAGCCCTCGATCGACGACTATGCCGAGAAAACCAGGCAGACGGTCGCCGCCTGGAAGGGAATGAGCGGCCTCCAAGGCGGCGACCCCGCCAAGCTCGCCAAGGCTCTAGTGCAACTCGCGAGCCAAGAGGAGCCCCCGCTGCGCTGGGCCGCTGGGGCCGACGCCGTTGAGACCTTCGAGAAGAAGGCCAAGGAATTGCTCGCCCAAGCCAACGCCCACCGGGCGCTCTCCTCGTCGCTCGCGCACGACGACGCTAAGTAGGGCGTCAAATACACCGCGCTCAACCGTGACACGCGGCAGAAGCCTCCGCTGCCATGGAACGCGGCCGCTGAAAAGTTATCGTGTGTTGACCGCGTTGTGGCGCGGTGTCGGCCACTGAACGGATTTCCGTTAAGCTCACTTTATTTAGGAGTATCACTCAATGAACAGAATGAATCCCAAGGTTGAGTTCTATTTTACAAAAGCCAAAAAGTGGCAGGAAGAGTTTAAGAAGTTGAGAATCATCATTCTAAACTGTCCGTTGACCGAAGAATTGAAATGGGGTCACCCTTGTTACATGTTTCAAAAAAGTAACATAGTTCTAATGCACGGATTTAAGGAATACTGTGCGCTTCTGTTTTTCAAAGGAGCCCTGTTAAAGGATTCCAAGGGTATTCTAATCCAACAAACTGAGAATGTGCAGGCGGCGCGGCAGATTCGGTTTACCAATGTTCGAGAAATAGTGCAGATGGCAACTACCTTGAAAGCTTATATTGATGAGGCCATTGAAGCGGAAAAGGCCGGCTTGAAAGTGAAGCTTAAAAAGAATCCAGAACCTGTTCCTGAAGAATTTCAAAAGAAGTTAGATGAAAATCCTGCCTTGAAAACCGCTTTTGGTGCGCTGACGCCAGGACGGCAGAGAGCATATATCCTTCATTTTTCTGGAGCCAAGCAATCCAAAACTCGGACATCGCGAATTGAAAAATGGATCCCGCAGATTCTCAATGGAAAGGGACTGGATGATGATGAAGCCTAGGAAGCCTGCAGCGGCGAAACCGAAGGCAGCGGCTGACAAGCGGAAGCGGTCCGCCGCAGACAGGCGCAAGAAACCCTTGGTGGCCGCGAAGCCGAAGCTTCTCGCGGGCGATAACCCTCAAATCGCAAAGGTCTACGGCGACGTCCCCGTGCAGGCCTACATAGCGGCCATGCCCGGCTGGAAGGGCGACGTCGGTCGCCGCCTCGACGCGATCATCATGCGCACCATCCCCGGCGTGTACAAGGCGGTCAAATGGAACACGCCCTTCTATGGCGTCGAAAATGGGATCTGGTTCCTCGGCTTTCATTGCATCGCGAGGTACATCAAGGTGGCTTTCTTCCGCGGCACCTCGCTGCGTCCGGTTCCACCCGGCGAGTCGACACAGAAGGAAGTCCGCTACCTCCATCTCCACGAAGACAGCCAACTCGACGAAGCTCAATTTACTGATTGGGTGAAGCAAGCAAGCCAATTGCCGGGCAGAAAGCTGTGAGCGGCCGTCATTTTCTTCTCGGAATGAACCCGGGAACGCCGGTCTTCACAACGGCATTTAACCTGACCCGCAACTTGATTCCATCACTAATCTCTCGGATGGCGTCTTCAGGAAGGGTGGAAACCTGAAAATTCTCCTGGATGCGGATGGGCGTCTTCGAGGTAGTAAGTGGGGCCGTGCCTCGCTGGATAGCCCAGGCGAGCAAGACTTGCGCCGGCGTCTTGTTGACTCGCTGGGCGATAACGTTCCGCGGTGTCGATGACGCGAAATCCTGCTTCCAGCGCTGCCCCGGTCGCGTTTCTGGTTGCCACGGGGTCGGGAATGAGTGTGCCAAAGCCGAGCGCGGGCATGGCGCCCGAGCCAGTGTTCAGGGATATTTTCGTATAGCGAAGGTCGTCGGGATTCACCATTGTTTGCTCCTTTGCGTAATTGCCAGATCGGTTGTGAATCAATCCGCTAGGAACCCCGTAAATTGCGCCGGTGGCAGGCGACCAGTCAGTCAACGCGGCGTAGAACTGGAACCGCTGGCGTAGCACTGGTGTAGCACAGACGGCTACTCGCTAAAGGCGACGGATCAGGAGAGGAATTCAAGTCATTCAATATCAGCTATTTACAATCGGGGTGACAAGATTTGAACTTGCGACCTCTTGGTCCCGAACCAAGCGCTCTACCAAGCTGAGCTACACCCCGTAGCGTTGTGCCGGAGATTAACAACCCTCGGTCAGAAGGCAAGCCGACCGCCGATCTTTCGGTCACAGATTATGCCCGCCAAGGACGTTATCCAGGTTGTAGGCAGCGCTGATTAGCGCCAGATGCGTGAAGGCCTGGGGGAAGTTGCCCAGGTGTTCGCCGTGGTTGCCGGTTTCTTCGGAATAGAGGCCAACGTGATTCGCGTAGCCGAGCATTTTTTCGAAGATCAGGCGGGCTTGGTCGAGGCGGGATTTGTCGGTTATGCCGGCGCGGGTGAGGGCATCGACGAGCCAGAAGGTGCACATGTTAAAGGTGCCTTCCCCGCCGGCGAGACCGTCGAAGAATTCTTCCGTGTGATAGCGATAGACAAGACTGTCGGAGAGCAGGCCGCCGCCTGAGGGGTCGCGGCAGATGGCATCGAGCGTCCCGAGCATTCGCGGGTCGTTGGGAGCCATGAAGAAGACCAGCGGCATGATCAGATTTGAAGCATCAAGCGAGGTACTTCCGTAGTGCTGAACAAAAGCGTTCATCTCTTTGTTCCATCCATGTTGCATCACGTCGAGGTAGATCTCGTCGCGCGTGCGGAGCCAGCGGGCATGGTCGTGCGGGAAGGAGCGCTTTTCAGCTAGGCGCAAGCCGCGATCCAGAGCCACCCAGCACATCAATTTGGAATAGACAAACTGCTGTTTGCCACCGCGGGTTTCCCAGATTCCTTCATCCGGCTGCCGCCAGTTTTTGCAAACCCATTCCACTAGCCCCGAGAGTTGCACCCACAGATCGTAGGAGATCGGTGCGCCATGTTTGTTGTACAGATAGACGCTGTCCATCAACTCGCCGTAGATATCGAGTTGGAGCTGATCTGAAGCGCCGTTGCCGATGCGCACCGGCTGGCAGCCTTTGTACCCTTCGAGATGATCGAGCGTGATCTCTGGCAATTCATGCTCGCCATGGAGCCCGTACATGATTTTGAGACCGCCATCGGGTTCGCGCTCATGGCAGCGTTGTTCCAGCCATTTCATGAATGCGCCCGCCTCCTCGGTGAATCCTAGTCGAAGCAGTGCGTAGAGAGAGAAGGAGGCATCGCGAATCCAGGTGTAGCGATAATCCCAATTTCGTGGACCGGGGATGGCTTCAGGCAGGCTCGTCGTTGGCGAGGCAACCAGCGCGCCGGTGGGCGCGAAGGTGAGCAGCTTGAGCACCAGCGCCGAGCGATAAACCGTCTCGCGCCATCTGCCTTTGTAGGTGCACTTGCTGAGCCAGACGTGCCAATATCGGACGGTATGCTGCAACAGGTTGGTCTCCACCTCTTCGGTCACCGGCCTGCCGCGATCTTTTTCGCTGAGGGGGCGCATCACGAACGTAGCGCGCTCGCCCTGCTTGAGCTCCAGATTCGCCTGGACGCCGCCGCATTCCTGCTTTACTTCCAATGGAAGGCGCGTGGTTAGTTCGAGCGAGAGCTTTGGCGATCTGAAAATGGCGCCGCCGTCGAAAAGCTCGACCGTATGAGCGTCGCGCCCGTAATTGAAGGCGGGGCAGAAATCGACCAGCAGCGGGACAGAGCCGCGGATCACTTCGACCCGCCGCACGAGCTGGCGAAAGCCGATGTCCCCTCGAATGACACCAACCGGCATGTAGTCGATCACCTCCAGCACGCCATCGCCCAGCAAAAATCGCGTGATGAGCACATTGGTTTCCGGCAGATAGAATTGCTTGCGTGTGCCTCGATCGATCGCCGGCGCGATCCGGAAGTGGCCTCCTTTCTTCTCATCCAGAATCCGGCCGAAAACGCTGGGCGAATCAAAATGCGGAAGGCAAAGCCAATCGATCGAGCCATTTCGCCCGACGAGCGCCGCCGTATGCATGTTGCCGATCAGACCGTAATCTTCGATGGGGAGGTAAGCCATTGTAGAGAAAAATACGGCAAAGGCATGAGCCGGAGGAATGGGAAATCTACAGCGGATCAAGCGAATCACATGCGGGGACCTGAACCGGCTTGCCCGCTTCAGCGGGCATGTTCGCACAGGTAGGGGGAATTCGGTGCTAAAAACTCCCTGTCGGCCATTCATTGCTCGGAGATCAGTGCCGCCACGGAAAGATCGGTGAATATGGTACTTGCTTTCATTGGCCCAAATGTGGCGCCGGTGAAAAGATTTCGGAAGCGACGATCGGAAAGCGGTTTCGGGAGGCCAATCGCCGTGTCGGACCAGATCGGTTCACCTAGTGGCAAATCAGCGCCAGGCACTAGCCCGCCGACTAATCGAGGAACAATCACGATTGCCGCACGATCTTTATGAAGGCGGGCGAATGCGAAAAGATGCTTCGCTCTTGAGCCGGTTACCTGTAGCGGAATATATTCGCCCCGGCTGAACAATCCCGGATGATCGCGGCGGCATTTGAGCATCTGCCAGGTGATCCAGAATTTGATCCGCCCATCCTCCTTCGTTTGCATTAACTCCCGGGCCATGCCGGCCTGGCCCTCTCGATGCGAATTCTGCATCGTATGTAGATCCTCGATGACGCGGCGGCGGTGGGCATAATCCACCGGCCTGCGATTGTCGGGATCGACGAGACTGAAATCCCACAGCTCAGTCCCCTGATACGTGTCGGGCACGCCCGGGCAAGTCAGTTTCAAAAGCGTTTGCGAGAGCGAGTTCAGCAAACCCAGATGTGCGTTGCGCCGCTGAAAGGGGCAGAAGTGGGAGAGAAAAGGATCGTCCGGGCCGGCCGATAGAATGCGACCGATGAACTCCTCGACGCATTTTTCGTGATCGGCGTTGGGCTCGGTCCAGCTCGTGCTCACCTTCGCTTCGCGCATTGCTTTGAGCATGTAAGCCTGGATGCGTTTGATGAATTGGGCGTAGTCCGCCGCGGAGTAGGGCTCCAGTGGCCACGCGCCAGCGATCGTCTGATAAAGGAGATACTGTTCGTTGGCCGTGAGTGAGCACGTGCCGTTCAGATTCTTCCATTGATGGATAGCGGCCTGCCATTCACCGGGCATTTCCGACAACACATTCACGCGAGCGCGCACCTCTTCACTGCGTTTGGTGTCGTGCGTGCTCGTCGCCGACAAGCCGTAGGGCCATGTTTTCTGACGAGCGGCGAGATAGGTGTGAAGTTCATCAACTTGAATTCCAAATCGTGCGGGATCGCTGCCGACTTCGTTCAGGGAGACCAGACGATTGAATATGTAAAAGGCGGTGTCTTCGACTCCCTTAGCCGTCACGGGGGCCGTCAATTGCTGAAATTTACCCGCGAACACAAGTTGCTGGGCGCGATCGGCATCCGTGAAGTTGTCCGGACTTTGCTGAAGGAGCGTTTCTCGAATGAAATTGAATATGTCAGCCTCTACATGGGGGTTTCGCTCCATAGCGCAGCGGATCGACTTGTCGATTCGGCTGCGATCCACGTCGTGAACGATGGGTCCGGTGATATACGTGCGATAGACAGGAAAGCATGCGATGACTTGGGCGAGGGCATCCCGAATCGCATGATGACTAAAATCGCGCGACCGTCGATTCTTCTGTGCGAGCCTGCCGAGACGATGAGCCAGCATCTCCAGTTCGCTGGCCATCGCGGTGTCCAGCACGAGCCGCTTTTTACGATAGACCAGTTCTTCGAATGTTGTAGTGTCGCCGACGAAGTCGCTGTAGAGATCGGTGAATCGCTGGGCGTTATTGGAGTCAACGAAGAGGCCATTGATCATGTTGAGAAAGTGGTATCCGCTGGTCCCGTCGATCGCCCAGTCGCGCGGCAACCGCTCATCGACCGCGAGGATTTTCTCGGCAACGACGTAAAGCGGCGGGGGAAACAGGTTCTCGTGCTCAAGCTGTTCCAGAACCGGCGTCTTCAATTCGCTCCAAGGAATACCGTGGTAGGCGGGATCGGAGGCGGCGACCTCCCGGGCACACGCAAGCAAATAATGCGCTTGCAGTCGCTTGAAATATTGCTCCGGATCATAGAGGCCATCGGGATG
>Ga0302324_100016925_pt1 | contig 14490 bp, 13 predicted proteins | sample Palsa_T0_1_FD_201949 | JGI IMG/M metagenome (GOLD analysis project Ga0302324, IMG submission 201949) | Peat permafrost microbial communities from Stordalen Mire near Abisko, Sweden - Palsa_T0_1 | ecosystem: Environmental > Terrestrial > Soil > Palsa > Peat permafrost | place: Sweden: Abisko...
AACCATTGCCGACTGGCTGCGCCAGGAGGGACACGCGGCGCTAGTAGAGCCAACCAACGACCGTGGCGTGCACACGGTGGCGTTCCGCACACGCGGCCACGCGTTTGCACTGGTGGCCTACGAGCACGATCCCGCGTTCTGCCACGTCAAGCTCGGCTACGGCCTCCCGGCCGGGGCCAACGACGAGCTAGCCGCGTTGCGAATTGCGTCCGCCATCCAGGCGTCGATGAAGGCGGTAAAGGTCAGCGTCGCTTGGGCCAACCTCAGCGTGATGTTCGAAGTCGAGCAGTTCTTGAGCGAGCCGGGGCGGCTTGAGGGCATCGTGTGGCGGGCCGTAGCCGTGATGGAAGACGCGGCTCGCCGGTTCTTCGACGACCTCGCCGCGGTGATTCCATCGCCTGCAGATCGATTTATCGAGACGATGGCGCGCGAGCTTGGTGTCGCGGAGAACGAACGGTGAGTTCGCTGTCGAGCGGTATTGCCGCAATCCTCACCGATGCGGGCTATCTTCCGCACACCGAGGCGAACGACGTCGAGTTCAAGGTCGAGGGTCGGCCAATCACGTTTCAGACCTTCGCTGGCGACGACACATACGCCCGGATGCTCTCCGTGTATCAGCTGCCCGACGGCGCCTCGTACGCCCGGGCGCTGTCGTTAGCGAACGCGAACAACCTCCGAGCCAAGGCAGTAAAGACTTCGCTTGACGAAAAGGCACGGCTGGCGATCTTCTCGATCGAACAGTTCGTCGACAATGCCGACCTGCTGCGGCCGAGCCTTGAGCGGGGGCTAGCGGCCATACGCCTGGCGTCCGATAACTTCTTCGAGGACCTCCGCGCCGCAAAGGCGCGGAAAAAGCGCAAGGAGCACGAGCCGACCGAATGACCGTGACTGCATCTACCGATGACGCCTGGCTGACGACGGCGGTCGCCGACGCCGCCCTGTACCATCGCGGACAGCTGCGAAAAGGAACGGACATTCCGTATTTATGTCATCCGCTCGGAGTGGCCGCGCTCGTGATGGAGGCCGGCGGCACACAGAGCGAAGTCGTAGCGGCCCTGCTCCACGACGCCGCAGAGGATGTGAACCAACCCGGCGTCAGCGGGAAGGACGTCCTCAGGCAAATCGAGCAGCGGCATGGTGCGGAGGCGGCTCGCATCGTCGACGCATGCTCTGACACCTTGCCGGAAGCCGGTGGCGGCAAGAAGCCGCCTTGGCGCCAGCGCAAGGAATCGTATCTGAAGCACCTTCGATCGTGCGATGCGTCGACGTTGCTGGTGAGCGCCGCTGACAAACTCCACAACCTACGCGCAACGCTCGCTGAATGGCGCTCTGTCGGCGACGTTGTGTTCGACCGTTTCAACACGGGCGACGGGCATACGCGCCAGCAGCGCCGCGAGCAGACTCTGTGGTATTTTCGTTCGCTGAACGACATCTATGTCGATCCCAGCACCATTGTCGACAATCGACGCGCGCGCATCTGTGCTGAGCTGGCAGCCGTTCTCGGCGAGCTTCAACCTTCGGACCCGAAATGACGTACCCGCCGCTACATCACCCGTCTGGCGAGCACCCGCCCAACCGCACGCCGGCCCCGCCGCATGCGTACCTCGTGCCGGATGACCCGAGCGACAACGGCGACCACTTGTGGCATGGATACCCCGACGAATGCTTTGCGATGACGTCCTTCACCGACTCCCTCGTCGCACAGGTTCTGTACGGAGCGTGGGCCACGCAGCCACCGATTACGGCGGTCAAGATGGCGCTTGCGATCGACTTCGTGTCCCATCGACAAGCCGAAGCGGAAGCTTCGCTCGGCCGCGGATGGAATGGGGCTTGGGAATTTCCTATGGGCATCGCCAACACGGTGAACTCGAGGACCGTGATCAACGAACAGAACGCACGCATCGGCCGTCACCTCACGCTCATCGGAACGGCCATGACGGGCAACGATTTCCATACGCGTGTCATCGATCGTCTTCTCGATGTGCACTCATGCCCGGATCGAAAGCACTGCGAGATCTGCCAGAAGCGCGAATCGCGCGGACTTGCCGACGTGTTCGAACTTCTCGCCGCCGGCACGTCGCTCAGCGAAGTGCATCTGTTCTCTCATTGGCGGCCCGATGACCAACTGGTCGCGTTACTGAAGGCCGACGGGGTCTCGATCATCCACCACGAGCTTACCGACATCCCCGAGGCCGACCGCGAAGCGAATCGCTACTACACGATCTGGGACGGCACGGAAGCGCAAGGCCACGACTTTCGCGATGCGGTCTGGTCCCCGTCCTGGAAGCGTCGTTGATGACATCGCGCGTGGAAGTGCGAGCTTGCCTTACGACGATCGAGCGGTCCAGCAAATTGACGAACGCTCCGGAATCCTGACGGATGCAGACGATCGAAGGGCGCGCGTACTACTCGGCGTCGGACCTCAACAACTACCTCGAGTGCGCGCACCTGACGTCGCTCGATCTTCAAGTCGCTATGGGCGGCCTGGTTCGTCCCGAGAAGGCGAAGGGGACCGCCGAACTGGTCGCTCAGTTGGGCATCGCGCATGAGCAGCGCTATCTCGAAGGACTGCGGGCGGGCGGACGCGCGATTGTCGAGCTGCCCGACAAGGCCGATCAAACGGTCGTCGCGATGCAGGCTGCCGAAGCCGCCACGGTGGCTGCCATGGCGGCCGGCGCGCCAATCATCTACCAGGCCGCCTTTTTTGACGGCACGTTCTTCGGCCGAGCTGACTTTCTGCTCCGAGTCGAGACCGCGTCCGGACGCTGGCCCTACAGCTACGAGGTGCTCGACACGAAGCTCGCGCTGCACACGCAGCCCTATTTCTTGATTCAGCTTTGCCATTACAGTGAGCACCTGGCCCGCCTTCAAGGAACGCCGCCGGCACAGATGTACGTGCTCCTCGGCAGCGGACGTCAGGAAGCGCTGCGCGTCGGCGACTACGCAGCCTACTATCGGCAGCTGCGGCGCTCGTTCTTGCGCGACGTCGAGGCCGGCGCGGGGGGCACGTATCCCGTCCCAACGGATCACTGCGCGATCTGCCGCTGGATCGACGCCTGCGAACTGCAGCGCCGCGACGACGATTACTTGCGGCTGGTGGCGTGGATGCGCAACGATCAGGTCGCACGCTTCCGCGCCACGGGGATCACCACCGTGGCCCAGCTCGCCGTCGCGCCCGACGAGAGCCGGCCGGTCGGGATGAACCCCACCACGTTCGAGCGCCTGCGTCGGCAAGCCGCGCTCCAGATGCGCCAGCGTGCGACCGGGGCCTATCACTACGAATTGCTCGACCCCGCGCCGTGGCTCGGCTTCGGCCAGCTGCCGGCACCCGCGGCCGGCGACGTGTTCTTCGACATGGAAGGCGACCCGCTGTTCGAGATCGGCGTCGGCCTCGAGTACCTCTTCGGCATGTGGCTGCCCGACGACGAACCGCGCTTCCGCTGCTTCTGGGGCACCGACCGCAGCGCGGAAAAGACTGCCTTCGAGAACTTCATCGACTTCATCGTCGAGCGGCGCGCCCGTTTCCCGGCCATGCACGTCTACCACTACGCCGACTACGAGAAGACCGCGCTGCGCAAACTCGCCCAGCGCCACCGCACGCGCGAGGACGAGGTCGACGACCTGCTACGGGCCGAGGTCTTCGTCGACCTCTACGCCGTGGTGCGGCAAGCGCTGGTCATCTCCCAGGAGAGCTACTCGATCAAGTCGGTCGAAAAGTTCTACGATTTCAAGCGCACGGCCGGCGTGGGGCATGGCGACGAATCGATCGTCCAGTTCGAGAAGTGGCGGGCGGATCCGAGCGACACGGCGATCCTCGCGAGCATCGAGGAGTACAATAAAGAAGACTGCGATTCGACCTGGCAGCTGCGCGAGTGGCTGCTGAAGTTGCGCGGCGAGGCCAACGCGCGGCGCGGCAGCGAGATCCCCTTCCGGCCGCTGAAACAGGCTGGCACGCCGTGCCACGTGCCGCCGGTTGAAGGTTGCAAGAAGTGCGACAAGCGGGTGCGCGAGGAACGCGAAGAAGCGCGAACGACTGCGCTTCAGCACCGCTTCCTCGACGATCTGCCGCCGGTACAGACTGAAGCCGACCTACGCGGGCTCACCGACGAGCAGCGGGCGCGCTTCCTGTTCGGGAACCTGCTCGCGTATCATCGGCGCGAAGACAAGCCGGTGTTCTGGCGCTTCTTCGACCGCTGCGAGAATGCCGACAACCTCGTCGAGTTCGACCATGAATGCCTCGGCGGCCTCGAGCTCGACACCAGCATCGCCGCGTATAAGGTCACGCCTCGCGACCAGAATATCGTGCACTCGTATCGGTTTCCGGATCAGCAGTACGGCCTTCGCCCAGGCGACAGCGTGAATGAACCGCAGAGCCGAAAAGACGCCGGCGAGATCATCGAAATCGATGAGAACAATCGAGTGGTCAAGCTCAAGCTCTCAAAGAACCTTGAGACGCGAGCGGCCGACATCACCGCGCTCATTCCCAACGAGCACGTCCCGTCGGAGACACAGAAGGTGGCGCTACAACGGATCGGCGAGGAGTATCTCGCCGGCACGCTGGCGTCGCAAGCACTTCTCGATCTGCTGCTCTCGGCCACGCCTCGGTTCGTCAATCGCGTGGTCGGGTCGCGGATTCAGCCCGCGCATGTCGACGAACACGCCCTCTACGAGCTTATTTCGCATCTGGACTCGAGCACGCTGTTCATTCAGGGTCCGCCCGGTACGGGCAAGAGCACCAAGGCCGCTGCCGTGATCGTGAGGCTCCTCGACGAGGGCAAGTGCGTCGGCGTGATGAGCAACAGCCACAAGGCGATCCACGGCCTGAACCGCAAGGTGGAAGAGAAGGCACGCGAGACGGGCGTGAGCTTCCGCGGCGTCCACAAGGCCAGTAAGAAGAATCAAGGCTCCGAGTACGTCTCGCCGCACGGTCTCATCGGTTGCGAAATGGACAATAAGCCGATCGACGACGGCGACTTCGCGTTCATCTCAGGCAATGCGTGGCTGTTCGCACGCGACGCGATGATCGACCGGCTCGACTACCTCTTCATCGACGAGGCCGGCCAGATCGCGCTCGCGGACGCGCTGGCCGTTGCACCGGCCGCGGCCAACATCGTCGTGATCGGTGATCCGCTGCAGCTGGCGCAAGTGTCACAGGGGGTTCATCCGGTCGGGGTGGGCGTGTCGGTGCTGGAGCATCTGCTCGGGCCGCACAGCACGGTCCCGGAGGACCGCGGCGTGTTCCTTGACGTGACGTATCGGCTGCATCCGTCGATCTGCACCTTCATCTCCGATGAGCTGTACGACGGCCGGCTCAAGCCGGATCCCGACACGGCTCGGCAAAGTATCGGTGCATTGCCAGCATTGGGGAATGGGCTGCGGTACTTGCCCGTTCGGCATGCGGGCGATAGCCGCGAATCGGCCGACGAGGCGCGCGCCGTCGCAGATATCGTGGAGGTGCTCGTTGGCGCGCCGCTCGTCGATGAGCACGGCCAGTCTCGCGCGGCACGTCCCGACGACGTTATCGTGGTCACCCCGTACAACGCGCAACGCCGGCGCATCGAGGAAACCCTCGCGGCGCGAGGCCTTGCCGACGTACGCGTCGGTACGGTCGACAAGTTCCAGGGCCAGGAAGCCTTCGCGGTGGTCTACTCGATGGCTACGTCGTCGGACAAGGACGCGCCGCGCGGACTGAGCTTCCTGCTCGACAAGAACCGCTTCAACGTCGCGATCTCGCGCTGCCGCGCCCTGCCGATCGTCGTCTGCTCGGACGCGCTGGTCGAATCGCGCTGCGGAAGCGTCGACGACATGGGCCTCGTCTCGCTGCTCTGCTCGTACACCGAACAAGCCACGCCGCTGTCACTCAGCGACATCCGCGGGCTTCCCGTAGCTGCTGCCGTTACGCCAGCATCGCGCTGACGACAACAAATGCCCAGAATAGCGGGCATTTGACGACATGCTTGACCTAAAAAAGCGTGGCCCCCGTTAACGGCGTACCGCGACGACGACTACGGCAAGACCGGTCTGGCCCGGGTCCAGCAGTTGGACGCGGCCGTCGGCGTCCAAGTCGTCGACGCCGAAGCGATCGCGCCGACCGCCACCGATGCCACGACGCAGCTGACGCGGATCAAAGGCGCCAACCCGCAGGCGGTCCTCGTGTGGACGACGCTGCCGTCGGCGACGGTCGTCGCGAAGGCCTATCGCGAACTCGCGCTGCCGTACCAGCTGTACTATTCGGAAAGTTCGGCAAATCCGATCTTCCTCACCCAGGCCGGCGACGCCGCGAACGGCGTGCTGTTCGTGACGGAGAAGGCCGCGGTCGCCGACGCCATCGGCAACGACGATCCGCAGAAGCGCGCGCTCCCGCACTATGCGACGGCCTTCGCACAGCAGTATCCGAAGGACGGCCCGCCGAGCATCTTCGGCGGTTTCGGATATGACGCGGTCTACGTGCTCGCCCAAGGCCTGCAGCGCGGCGGCGCCAGCAGCGCCGCACTCCGCGACGCCCTCGAGCACGTCACCTACACCGGCGTCTCCGGTGTCTTCCGAATCTCGACCTCCGACCACAACGGCCTCGGCAGCGACGCCGTCGAGCTCGTCCAAGCCCAAAACGGAAATTCGTCGTTGTCCGCCGGGCATCGGATCAGCGCCGGTCGTACCGCGTCACCTTTAGGGCATGCGCCATCCGCGTTAGGGTTTCTGTTCGCCGCCTCTTCGGCGGCTCGCTTGTTGCAGGCCACGTTCTCCGCGCGCTTGGCGTTGATCGCCTCAACGATGCTTGTGGCCGACTGGGTTCGAGGGCCACAAAGTAGGTGCCGCACTCGCGACTGATAAGGCCGCGAACGACCGTAAGTTGCCGGGCGGCGTTCTCCGAGTGCGGGCCGATGGCGTGCGAACTCGAGCTGTCGTTTCTGTCGCTATCCTACAACGTCACTGATTCTGTAGAATGCTTGCTGAAAATAAGTTTGGGCTTCAAATTCACGATCGTCTTCAGTCACTATTCGCCTCCTCGTCAACCTCTTCCCCATCGGGATCAACAGGTGAATCGCGGTCTAACCTCCGCAGCGTTCGAATGTCTTCAAATAGCTGACTCAAATCAAACAGTTTCGATTGTATCTTCAGCCAGCGTCCGTAACCGCGAACTCTCTTGTCATTTACGTCGAGCAGCAGGCTCACAGGATAGGTAGATTCTCCATAATCCTGGAACGGTCTATGCGCGGCGAGGAGTTCGCCTCGACTGATATGATAAACGCGGTCGACGAGAGGATCGTCGCAGAGCCATTCCAAGATATTAAGGTTGAATTCCGCGACCACGAAAGCGACTTGGAGATCGGGCCGGCGCTTTTTATAGAAATACGCTTCGTGAAGGTATGTTCCTAAGCGCTCCTTCCTCAGGGTCCACTTCGTCGATATCAGCAAGCGAAAATCGCGCGCTGAAAACATCACCAAATCGGGACGCGAATGATAGCCCTGAGGCGCAAGCTCAAATCCTGCGAGCGTGTTTAGACGAGGTGTCCTGCTCGGTATTTGCCCAGCGAGACGGGCGATCAAAACCTGCAGCGCCGCTTCAAATGCGTTACCTGTGACGTTGTTTCTTTGCCACTCTTCGAAACCTTGGTCCTTACGTTCGCGATCGTAAGCACGTCCGACTTGGTCGACCACGTCCCGGAGTGTCACGCCGGCCGGGAGGCTCTTTTGAATGGCTTGCTCGACACGCTTGGCCAGGGTGCGGCCGGCCTGAGATTTCAGGCGATCGTTTATGTGTAGATAAAAATTGCCGGATCTTCTCGGAATCTCTTCAAACCACGCTACACAGCAGTACAGGAAGAGCCATGCATTGTCTTCCGTGAGCTGACCCACGAGTTTCTCGAGTCCGTCAATAGAAGATTCGATTGTTTCGCGATACCATGATCCGCGAAGCGCGAAAGCCTTAAGAGGCACGGCTCACTGAGAAATCATCGGCAGCCGCAAAGGCATTTTTCAGCGCGCTGGCGACCGCATGTGCCACAGGTGGTGGAAGAGCATTCCCCACTTGCCGGTAGGCCGCAGTCTTTCGACCGCAGATTTTCCAGTCGGGCGGGAAGCCTTGTATTACAGACGCCATCGAAACCGTCAGTTTGGGTAACCCGACAAAATCGGCATTCGGCGCAGCGTCCGCCAACCCAGTCCCATCTACGCCAAGGGTCCTCCAAATTGCTCGCGCCCTAGTCGGGCCCAAGTCAGGGCCGCCGTGGCGATGAGATCCACCAACGATCGTAGGCGCGATCCTGTTGGCCTGGCGGGCCCATTCTGGAGCGCGCAACCAGCCGCGCTCCATCATAAGCGGTCCCAGTTCGGACCCGACCGTCTTTTGAGTTCGGTGCCCTTCAGGCCAGTGGAAGAAAAACAGATCCTCAGGTCTTAAGGCTACGCCAACCGCACGCAAACGGCTTTGTGGAACATCGAAATCTGCAGCGTTCAGCAGCTTCCACTGCACAACGTAGCCCTTCAATTTTCGGTCTAAGCCCCGGCGATAGGATTGAAAGCGCTTGCTTACAAAGCCGCGAACGTTTTCAAACACAATCGCGCGCGGGTTGAGAATACGAGCTAGGCGCGCGACTGTCGGAAAGAGATCTCGGTCGTCATCTGCCCCCAATTGCTTTCCTGCAATACTGAACGGAGGACACGGGACGCCGGCGGCAATAACATCGACGCCCGAATACGAGTCCAAAGCCGCCGCGCGGACGTCGGCGCCGATGACGTTCCAATCCTGTCGGTTAAGGCGCAACGTGGCGCATGCGTCCGGGTCGAGCTCGACAAGCGCGACATGGTCAAACCCTGCTCTTTCAAAACCCAGAGCTTGGCCGCCCGCCCCCGCGCAGAGTTCTAGGCAACTGTATGGCATCAACTCTCCGCCTGAAAGGTTTGTTTTCCGCTCAGATGAGGTACGCGGGATTTGCTCCCTAACCCTGGTTCTCGCATGACTGTGTGCCAACTGTATGGCCGACACGATTAGCAAAAACCGCCGGCGGTGGAATATGGCTCAAATCAGGAGCCGCGACACGGGCCCTGAGATGACTTTGCGTCAATTTCTCCATCACGCCGGCCTTCGATACAGGATTCACGCCAAAACGTTGCCCGGCAAGCCCGACCTCGTGTTTCGAAAGGCGGCCACGGCCGTCTTCGTCCAGGGCTGCTTTTGGCACGGCTGCCGAAGATGTGTTGATGGAAAGCGCCGCGTTAAGTCGAACGCAGACTATTGGAATACGAAGGTGCAACGAAACCGGGCGCGCGACGCGCACAACGTACGGGAGCTGCGAAAGCTTGGATTTCTAGTCATTCTCGTCCACGAATGCGAATTGACTCATTACCGAATGGCTCAAATAGCAGAGCGAATCAGGGGACGAACGCGCACGGTTAGGAATCACAAGGGGCGACGTGTTGGCGAGGTGAAGGGCGTTCACTAGCTGCGGATCAGGTGCCAGCGCTTCCGACCGTCCGGGAATTCGCGCTGACTTTTTGCGGCGAAATTTCAAATGGATGACGCCCCGGCTGAGTATCTGGACACCGACCGTCTGCACAGCCCAAGCCCCGGCCGCCGGAAAACTTCCTGTCTCGTTCATGGTAAAAACATTCTAGGGGAGCTCTAACACACAATGTCTTCCGCCAACGTGCCCGACGCACGTCTCCGATGGATGGACTACGCGCGTCGCTCAATGCAGCGGATAGGTTTCGTCAAGTGGCTTCTTAGTCTTTGCTCGGCGTCTCACACGCAGACACTCGAATCATTGACGCGCTCGTTCTATTCGGCGATCACCGAGGTTAAAGCGCTGGGCGCGGACCGCGATATCTTCTACGCCTACGTGCAACAACAGCGTCTATACCGTCGCTATAAGGGTGTCGAAGACGAAGCGCAGATCCAGGACATTCGACTTTCAGATCCCGCGTTGCCCTCGCATACTGGCGCGATCACCGGCGAACTCGATAGAAAAGGATACAGACACGCGGTCTACGTCGAGATCCCAACCTGGGCGTCGCGCCTTCATTTGGTCAGACAAGAGAATTATACACTAACAGATAGAGGCCGGGCCCTTGTGCTTGCGGGTCGCGACAAAACGGGGCAATCAGCAAACACGTTACTTTTGACCTTGCCGGAGAAGTATATCTTTCTGTTCAGTCTGCTGGCTACAGATGGCGACTTCATCTCAGCGTTATATTCGCAACTACTTGATAGAACACTTTTCACCCGCGACGACGCAGCCGAACTAGTCCTAGGCACGTTGCAGTCTATTCGTTCAGACAAGATCGTGAGCCGCGTTAGCTCCGGCCAATTCCAAGAATATCGACGAAGACTGGATAAAGCCATCGAAGCAGTCAAGAGGCAAAGAGGCGACGGGCTGGGCCCAAAAGAGTCGATCGTCACACCGCGGGTGGAGCCCCTTGTCGACTGCGGTATCTTAAGGAAACCGTTTGCAGACAGGTATGAATACGCTTTTACCAGTTGGGGGCGCGCTTTCTTGAGGAGCTTGGCTTCCGCCGATTCCGTTACTGACTTCCTCGACACCGGGCTTGCTGCAGAAATGGCTGCGGCTACGGAGGACGCATCGGTTACCCGTCCGACCATGCATGATCTGGAGCCGGCTTATTCTAGTCTCAAGTCAGGCATGGGTTATGTGTCGCTTCAAGAGTTGGCTCTTCTCGCATCCGCGCAGGCCCTTTCATCTCCCGAGAAGCAAGCTTTCGAAATCAAAGCGATCGAGCAACTGCTCCGGGAAACCGCATCAAACGGCGATCGTCAAATCCGTTTTGCAGCGGGCAGAATGGGGGGTCCATCACAGGTACGCATAGATCCCAAGGCGTTCAGCCAATGAATTCAAGCCCGATCATATCTTTGGCGCGCACAGTACCCGCTGCAATCGTGCGCAGTGGGATTCAACGAGTATTCGTCAACAGGTTACGACGCGCCACTGGCTACGTCCGACACATCGTAATAGTCTCGCCTTGGATCACGGCAGGCAAGGAGCGCGCCTCTCCGTTTTCGGTACTTCTAAAAATCATTCATTCGCTGCGGGTGCCCACCTACATAATTACGCGTAGGCCCCAAGATGCTGCGCACCTCGCGGCAATCGAGCTCCTAAAAGGATGTCCAACCGTCGAGCTGGTCTACAATGACAACGTCCACGCTAAAGTCTACGCCGCTTGTGGTCCGCCTCCGCACGGGTTCGCTATCCTGGGCTCCGCGAATCTCACAGCCGGTTCCTTGGACAACTATGAAATCGGTCTACTGGTGGTCGGGGTCGGAGCCGGATCCGTCATAGCAGAAGACCTAGCCAACTTTGGCATCCGTCACTTACGCACTCGACCTGAGTCACAGGTAATAAAGAAAATGGACTTTAGAAAGATTCGCAATGCCCTTTAAAGACACGCCCGTCAGGGACTACTTCTTCTTGAGAGACCGCGACTCGCTCTCGATCGATCCGTGGAAAGATCAGGAACAGTTTTTCGGTGCTCACAACCTAAACGAAAGAGTTTGGAAGCGAATCGAGACCGACTTTGTTCAGCCGCGCGGTATTCCGAAATTCTTTGTCCATGGCTCGTACGGGTCCGGAAAAACGCATACGTTGGCACATATAGATTACAAACTGAGGTTCTACAAGCTTTACCCCACCGAGCCGATATACATCGACATCGCCCCCTTGATCACGAAAGAACGTTTCGAGCGGATTCACGTCCGCCTTCTCGATGCCATCGGGTTAGATCGGATAAAACTCGCCGCCGAAGCATCGGCGGACAAGAGCCAAGAAACCGATAAGATTCAGGCTTTCCTCAAGAATGCAACTCCGTTTGGTGATCAAGCGCTGAAGATATCGCAAGCAAATATTTTTCGAAATCTACTCTTTGGCGGTCGGCAGGCGCAGTTGTCCTGGGAGTGGCTTAGGGGGCGCAAAACGTCTGTCGATGAGGCACAGATGCTTGGCACGCAGAAACAATTGAGTGAAGTACAAGACCTCGTCTTTTGCCTTTTGAACGTTGGTGCGCTCTATAGTTTTGGATTCCAGAAACGGATCGTTTTCTTGATCGACGAAGCTGAAGCATTCCGTTCTGTTACGAATCCTGATTCGATCACCGAGCTAAACCATGCATTGCGTCTCATTCTAGAGAATTCTAATCGGTATATTGGTTGTATCTTGGCGATTCAAGTAGAAGGCGGGCAAGAGGGCATTGGTCAGTTCTTCATGAGTGATGACATCAGAAGGCGGGTTGATTATGACCAGGGTTATATTGATCTGAATGGTCTAGTCGGCAGCGTTGATAACGCAAGAGTATTCATGGAGCAAATGCTCGCTTATCTAATAGATCAGGAACAGGCGAAGGTAATAATTGATTCGGAAAAGCTTGCGACTGAAGCGAAGTATTTTCCATTCGAGGAGGAAGCAATCGATAGCCTTGCGGCTCACATTTCGCATGATCAAGAGAGAGCTCTACCGGCTGCGATTATCTCGTGGATGAGTAACGCGGCTATAGAAGCATGGCGCCGGCGAGAACAATCTGAGAGTCATCAGCTTGTGACAGCAGCTATCATTGAAGAAACGGTTTTCCCGGAAGGCTAATGGTACTTAAGGTATTGCCGCCGATTGAACGCGGCGCCAAGCGGATCACTCTCGGGGGCGAGGGACGTAGGTCTGGAACCTTCTTGGGCCGGCTTGCAGAATTTGGCCCGCAGAGAGAGGTGTGGTTCGACCTGGACCGCGAGCATGTCGTCGCGATAGTCGGAAAGCGGGGTTCCGGGAAGACCCACACTCTCGGCGTTTTGGTTGAAGGCCTTTCTTCATCAGTGAAGGACGATCGGATAACCAGATCAGATCCCGGCAAACAGCGCGCCGTTGTCGTTTTTGATACCTTGAACCTTTTCCAATGGGTTGATCTTCCGCTCTCAACCGCCCATGGGGCACAGGCACTTCAACAGCGCAAAGACCTAGCTCGCTGGAAATTAGACCCGCAAACAATAGCACCGACGTTTTGGCATCCGTCCGGCAGCGAACCGGCCACGTCAAAGTCTTCCGCATTCTCAATAAGACCTGCTGATATGGATGCGCAAGACTGGGGCCGATTGTTGAACCTTGATGTCATCTCCGAGCCAATGGGACAACTGCTTGGCGAAACTTACGCCCGAGTTCAACACGGGACGATCTCCCGCGGAACCTTAGATGGAAGCTATACGGTCGACGACATGGTTGCAGTGCTCAGGCACGACGCAGCTATACACGCGGACTACGCACCCGAGACAATTCGTGGCGTAAGGCAACGCCTATCGACCTGGGCACGATCCCCATTATTTGATTCAGGAAAGCAGGACTGGGTAAGCGCGTTGCAGCCCGGGCAAACTGCAGTTTTTCTCCTAGGTCGCGTACCCGAGGATCTACGGTCGGCGCTTGTCTTCCTAGTAATTCGCAGGCTGCTGGAAGCGCGCTCCGCTGCGTCTGAAGCCGCTAAGCACGCCCTGCTGACCGGCAGCCCCTTACCGAAGGATGCCGTCCCATCGACGTGGGTCGTCATCGATGAAGCTCAGAATATCTTGCCTTCGCGAAACGCGACATCCGCGAATGACATCCTTACTCGGTTTGTCAGGGAAGGCCGGAATTTTGGCCTGTCGTTAGCCGTGACGGCTCAACAGCCAATGTCGATTGAAGCCCGCGTGATGGCACAAGTTGACACGATCATCGCGCATACCTTGACGGTACGCGGCGACGTGAACTATGTTCTTGCCAATCTTAAGTCGGCAGAACCTCAAAGCGTTCGATCCGGCCCGCGTGCGATCCCATTGGGCGATTCTTTGCGGCTTCTCTCCCCCGGCCAATGTTTAATTTCCGCCGTAGAGTCGCCGAGGCTCGTTTACTGTGATATTCGCCCTCGGCTAACCTTGCATGGCGGGTTTGAGAGTTAAGGCTTGACTGCAGACGGCGGCGACACTCTACTACAGGATTTCGAGAGGCGGCTGCTGGCGCTGGAGCAAGCGTTTGAGAAGTTGCGTGCTGCGATCGACCCGGCGTTCGCCGTGGCGAATGTCGCAGCGCCCATTGCGGCGAGTCTCTTAAAAGTTGATGGGCAGCACGCATTTTCCGCCAAGTTCTTCGCGCTCCTTGATCTCGGGGAGGCCGTCCTAAAGTACTCAGCCGCCATCGGATTCGCCTCGGTTATGCAAGCTAACACGCCTCAGTCTAGCGATATCGTTGAACTTTTTAGGAGACCCCCGTCCCTAGGAAAGATTGTCGAGCGGCTCAGAAAGATACTCGACGATTCTTCGTCACGAGCCCTTTGGCCGATGACTCTTGTGACTGATGCGCTCCGTCGGGCCAACGGCAAACAAACATCGGCAGCAAGATATCTTTTTGAAGAGTTTATTGCGATCCGGAACTCGGAACGGGGACACGGAACCCACCAGCCTGAGGGCTATTATGAGGAGCTCTATCTTAAGAACCGCTACATCCTTGAAGACTTCGTCCTTTCGAGTGA
>Ga0302324_100016926_pt1 | contig 14490 bp, 9 predicted proteins | sample Palsa_T0_1_FD_201949 | JGI IMG/M metagenome (GOLD analysis project Ga0302324, IMG submission 201949) | Peat permafrost microbial communities from Stordalen Mire near Abisko, Sweden - Palsa_T0_1 | ecosystem: Environmental > Terrestrial > Soil > Palsa > Peat permafrost | place: Sweden: Abisko...
TGGCGGAGGTTGAGCGCGTAGTTGCCCGGCACAGTAGCGAAATAAGCGTTCAGCTGGTTGTAGGTTTCCGCAAACAGATTGCCGTCCGCGTTGGTGAAGACGCCAGTAAACTCGGCCACGACCTGATCGAGTTCCGTTCGTGACCTGCCATACAGCACAATCGTGAGCGAGAAATCTCCCAGCGATTGACCGTCGCCCAGGGCGCGGAGGCAATCGCCAAGGTTTTCGATATCCGCCTGCTTGGACTCGTCCACCAGCACGTCGCGTGGGTTCGTCTTCGTGGTGTCATTGCTCATCTGCGAGACGAACCCTGTTTTGGACATATTGAAGTGGCGGCGGCGCTTGTTCACTTCTTTGCGGGCCTTGTCCGCGGGGAGCGGTGTCCACTCCGTGACGACGTAGAAGTTGGCGGGAATCTTCAGAAGTGCGTCCAGCACTAGGGGCTTTGTCTCTGTGATGGCTTCTTTCATTGTCAGCACGCGGACGATGTGATCGCCAACGCGCAGATGATCGCGTTCGGCTTCGATGTCGGAGTTGACGACCTGATAGTCGAGAAACTGGGTGGACTGCGGCCCGCCGGCAACACGCCAATCGTCATAGTTCAGCAATCGGCGGAAAAACGTGAATTGCCCCTGCTGATTCAAGACCTCTACTTGCATGAAATCTGCGAGCTGTCGAGCGAATGCCTGCACGTGCTGGTCAAGCCGTTGAAGATCGCGCTCGATATGCGTCCGTAACAACTTCTTCATGCTGTGGTTGGTGAACTGCGATTTGAGTTCGGCAATCGCGCCCTCTGGATCGCGTAACAGGCGAACTAGCGCCGTGCTAACGCCGGTCTTCGACCGGGCGCCTTCGAGCAGGATGCAGTAGAAGATTTCAACTTGATAGAGATGGTCCCGCTTCGCTTCAAAGAACTTCCGTCGCTGGTCGATAGCGGCTTCGACAATGGGGTCATCATATTTTGCGAACGGTATGTCGGGGCGGTTCGATTTGAGGAGGTATTGGTAAATGTGGAAGCCTGGGCCAAAGGCTTTTAGCGCCGCCTCCAGCCTCTTCACTGCATACTCCTGTTGGGAGCGGTCCAGACTTTCGTAGTCCACACCGGGAACACTGAGAACCATGCCTAGATCGCCGCTTTTGGTAAGGAAGGCCGTCTCATTCCAGAAGCCGTAGAGGTTGATGTGGTCGTTGAGAGATGCGCTCTGTTTCCAGGGCTTGATGACCTTGTCGAGACGCAGCATCACACTACCTCCACGCGGGGAACTTGCTGCTTCGCGGCGTCATAGCGCAACTTGTAGCGTTCGGACTTGGCGAGGATGCGGAGGAATGCCGGATCGCTGTTCGTTACCCAATGGCCGAAAGCAAAGCCGCCAATGAAAACGGCGATTCCAGCGAGGATGGAATTGAAGAGGTTGAAGGCGCCCACGGCGCTCACACAGACGAAGTAGAAGAGCGTCCGTTCCACTCCCAAATAGGTGAGCGGCTTGTGCAGGCTCTTGAAGACTCGATTTGTGCGATGCTTTTTCTGCGCTTTGTCTGGCATGAGTCCCTCGTCTAAAGGAGTGGCAGGTCGAGCGCTATACGCCCCATAGCCAACTCAAGACATTCACTGCCATAACGGCAATGCCCGTTCCGGCAGCGACGCCGGCGAGAGCTTTTTTCGCGCCGGGTTCGCCGTGCGCGAAGCCATAGCCGCCGATCACGATTGCGACCAGACTCGCAACTTTCGCGATCGTGCCAGTAAAGAGGCCTTGGATTGCGTTTAAGCCGGTGTCGAAAGGCGAACCCTGCGCCAACGCGGCCCCAGTTATTAGAAGAAGGAGCGTTAGAAGAGCGGCAGTTGACCGAGCCCACTTCGACCGAAGAAGAATCTCAAATCGGCGGATGAGATGTGCGTGGGACCAATGTGGCATATGCACCTCCGGAGTCGTTTAAAACGGCTCCTTTTGGCGCAAAACTAACCTCACTCCATCATGCTGTCCAATGAATGTTCGGGGGACAGCTATTCCGGCCGGGAATTAGCTCGGCAACATTGGAGTGATCGGTCGTCAAACTTATCTTCGAGGGCGAGCATGGAAAATGCCGAATCGATCCGAGTTGGTCAGTCCAACTTAGAATCTTGAAGGAATGTTTCGAGAGGCTACATTTTTGCACCTTGCGGCTAGAAAATAGCCAACGCCCACTATTTTCGTTTCACATCCTTTATGAAAATAGAGCCGAACGGTATTTTGACCCTGACGGGAGAGATTTTCAAACCACATGCAGTTCCGCAGTGAGCGCGATTGCACAGGCGTATTCTTTTCCGCCTCGCTCACAGTGTTATGGAGTATGCTTTCTTCGTCTGGAAGTATTGCCGGATTCCCGCCGAGTGAGTTCCCCCAAATCAGGAAGTTTTTGTACCGTTTTTGTACCGTCGACTCGGCAGACGGGCATTTTTGGCATTTCTCGCCCTTTAAGAACCAATAACTTACGTAGAATCAATAGGTTGAATAGTTCGACTCCCGCCGCCTCCACCACTATAAACTACTGATAATAAAATGCTTAAACGTACAATGGGTTCGGCAACGAGGCCGATTCCATCCGCGCTTGTGCAAAAAAGACTCCCTTCACCCCGGACTTCACAAGCCTAACGAAGGAGGAGCAGCCTCCTTACTGAGACCAAAGTCCTGGCTGGGAGTGCTGCCCATGGCAAAGAAGATGGTCGCGCCATTCGCAATGTCGGCGTGGCGGAACCACAGCTTTTCGTAGGGTTTTCCGTTGAAGGTTACGGATTGGATGTATTGGTCGCCGGGAGAATTCCGTTTCGCTTCGACCACCAGTTTCTTGCCACTTCCCAGTTCAACTTCCGCCCGATCGAACAGCGGTGTGCCAAACACATAGTTGCCGCTGACGGGGTCTACTGCATAAAAACCGAGCGCACTGATGACGTACCAAGCGGACATTTGCCCGCAGTCTTCATTGCCAGCGAGCCCGTCGGGCTGGTCGTCGTATTCCAGATCCAGAAGCTGACGCACGCGGGCCTGAGTCTGGTGCGGCGCTCCAGCGTAACAGTAAAGATACGCCATGTGATGGCACGGTTCGTTACCGTGAGCGTACTGGCCGACCATGCCGGCGATGTCGGGCGGAGCATCAGGAGGAAGCTGAGAACTGGTCGTAAACAGAGCATCCAGCTTTTCCAGGAACGGTTGCCGTCCGCCGAATAGTTTGATCAGGCCGGCCGGGTCGTGTTGCACGGTAAAGGTAGTTTCCCACGGGTCGGACTCGGTATAGTCGCGCCACTGTTTCGAATGGCCCATTTCGGTCGGATCGAACGGCTCGGTCCATCGGCCATCCTCCAGCCGCGGACGCATGAACCCTGTGCTGGCGTCGAACAGATTCTTATAATTTCTGGCGCGGTCAACCAGGAGTTTGTAATCGTCCAATTCGCCTACCGCGCGCGCAATGTGCGCCACTGCCCAGTCGTCATAGGCGTATTCCATGGTCTTGCTGACCGCTTCTTCCTCTTTGTCACTGGGAATGTAGCCCAATTTACGGTAATAGCCCAGGCCCCGATAGTCGTCAACCATCGCGCGCTTCCTGAGTACTGGATAGACCTTGCGGAAATCAATTCCCTGAAAGCCTTTGCTGTGGGCTTCGGCGTACACCGAGCTCGCGTGATATCCGGTCATGCAGAAGGTTTCTTTTGCCTGCAACGGCCAGATGGGAACTCCGTCCGGACTTTCCTGGGCCATGCGAATCAGGCAGTTGACGAGATCCGGAACCCGTTCGCTCTGGAACAGCGTGTACATCGGATGCGCGGCACGGAACGTATCCCACAGTGAGAACGTGCTGTAGTTGTGGGCGCCCCCGGGAAGTTGATGAACCAGGCCATCCATGCCGCGATACTGGCCGTCAGCGTCATCAAAAAGGGTCGGCGCCACCATCAGGTGATAAAGAGCGGTGTAAAAGATGCGCTTGTGTCGCGCATTGGAAGTTTCAATCTTGATTCGTGAGAGATTTTCGTTCCATGCGATGTGGGCGGCATGGCGCACCTGGTCAAAGTCCCAGCCGGGAATCTCCGTCTCGAGGTTCTTCCGCGCGCCTTCTTCGCTCACACCGGAGATGCCGGTTTTGACCAGCACGACTTCGCCCTCCTTGGTTTGGAAATGCGTCAGGCATTTCAGAGAAGTTCCTTTGGCTGCAAGCACACCAGCGGCGAGAGGCTGGTTGTCAGAAATGATTTCCGCAGACTTGAATGGCCTGGAAAACTTCATTGCGAAATAAATTTCGCGTCCGGGAGCCCAGCCCTTAACGCTGCGCCCGCCGACAATCGTGTCGTTGCCGATAATTTTAAAATTTGCCCACAGAATCGGATAGTTCGACCAGGCGTGGACCAGATCAAGAATGAAATGGCTGCTGTCACTTTTGGGAAAAGTGTAACGGTGGATGCCGGCGCGCTCGGTCGCGCTCAATTCCGCGCGGATGCCGTAATCGCGCAGCAATACCGAGTAGTAGCCCGGCTCGGCGATCTCATCCTCGTGGCTGAACCGCGAACGATAGCCTTCCCCCGGATTCTGCCTTAAGCCGGGAAAGATTTTGGCTGGGCCGGTGCCGGGCATGAGCAGGAAATCCAACATGTCGGAGGCGCCAGTGCCGCTCAGATGCGTGTGGCTAAAGCCCATGATCGAACTGTCGGAATAGTGGTAACCGGAACACCAGTCCCAGCCTTCGTTGAAAGTGTCGGGACTGAGTTGCACCATGCCAAATGGTACCGTCGCCCCGGGATAGGTGTGCCCGTGACCACCAGTGCCGATTGCGATCTTCACGAATTTCGCCAGATCGTCCGAAGCGGAAGATGTTGGCGATGCGGCGGATAGTCCTGGCGGATTCGGCTGATTCGATCCGTGAAAGCTGAGCAGGCGTGAGACGGGAAGGGCTGACAAGGCAGCCACGAAGTGACGCCGGGATATCATTCTGATCCCCCTTGATAAGATGCCGCGCAGTGGTGAGCTTAAGTCAGAAATTGTTTTAAGGCATCTCAGACACCGAAGTCACGCCGACTGTCAATCTTACCTCCGTGGACGCTATGGCGGTCTGTAAGGATTGCAAAGAAATGTCTGAGGAAAACACCCGGCGACTCGGATTTAGCGAGGCGGTTGACGGCGCTCCGACATCCGCTGCTTGATTTCGGACCGCAGTCTGGCAAGAGCTCGTCCTAACGCGACGAATTAACCCCGAGTGCACATGATCCCCATTTCATAAAACTCATCACAATCATTACAGAAGCGATGCTCCAACAACCGTACCATCAATACAACGCTTGCACACGATTCGGCCATGGTGTCGGCATGGCGTGGGCGAGGACAGACCAGCCCGCTAGGAGAGTTTCGTGACCATATCGAGACGCGTCTTCTTAAAGGGGGGCGCCACGACGGCGACGCTCGCGGCATTGCCATCGGCTCTGGCAATTCCTAAAGAGAGTGCTGCCGAAGAAACTTCGATCACAGGCTTGAGCTTCCGGCGTACCGCCGATCGGATTCAGGTGCTCGGACAAAACGGCATTGAAGTCGACTTCGTGCTGGATGGAAAGTGGCTGAAAGGCATCGGAGCAGTGTCATTGCACGGCAAGGCTCTGCGCGACACGACGGAGTGCATCTGGCCTGAAATCGCAACTCCGTATGGCGTAGAGGTCTGCGATTTCGAACTTCAAGACGTCCGGTTGGAGGCGGGCGCAATCATCGTTTCTACTCGCCCATTTTATCGGGTGATCCACCGCATGGAATGGACCGAGCACGCTATGCACCCGCTGACCAACACTGCATCCTGGTCGAAAAGACCTTCGAGCGGGGAGGGCAGCCGTTTCGATTGGATTCTGTGTGAAGTCAATGAAACCTACGACGGCGTACCGTACGCCGGATTCTCCTACGCGTTTCGCTACGAAGGCCCCAAGCATCCGATTTATCAGATTGAAGATAAAGCGACATGGGAACTGGGCGGCACTGTCGTGGGCAATGGATTCATCATGCGTGGCGGCGGCGCACCCCACGCCCGCTTCAAACAAGACACGCCTTATTACTCAGGCTGGGATTTACCCAGCATCGCCAACCCTCATGTCTTTCAGCACAAGCCTCTTTATACGCAGATGCAAGGATTCACCTTCCAGTACGATGCCAGCCAGGTTCTTCTGACCGTACACGATCATCCATCTCATGTGCGCTCGCTCTTCCAGAGGCAGGGCGGGCAGCCGTCGCTGCTGCACTTCAACCAATACTGCTTCGACCTCACCGAACAGCACACCACGCCCGCCAGGAAGATACTGGTAGGGACAAGGAAGGACGGTAGCGAATCCACTCGGGCCAATCACTATTTGCGGGTGCGTGACTTTCTGCAAGACCAGCACCGTAAGTATTACGGCCTGAAGTACGACAAGGCGCGGCCGGTTTCGCATATGGAAGCCAATGGTCTCGCGCAAATGGAGAATTTCAAGCCGGTTCTCGACCAGTTGAAAAAATGGGGCATCCATCGCGCGTTCATCATGCCGATCTGGCGAAGCCCGGATACGGACATCAACCCGCGCTTCGAGAAAGATCGCGACCGCTTCGGCGTCTTCGGCAACCTGTGTTGCCCGCTGGAACTGGAGATCGCCGATTGCTATGGAGGCTGGGAGGGCTTGAGGAGCGTCACTCAGCATGCCGCGTCGCTGAACATGGAGACTTTCACCTGGCATGCATCCCATTTTTCGTCCATCACCCCGCTGACGAAAGACATTCCCGATCTGTTCTGCCGCGATGTCAATGGGCAGTTTAATCGCAACAACTACGGACACGTATTGTGGGCGGTGAATCAGCGCAGTCCGAAGTATCAGGAATACTTGATGGCGGCCTATCGCAAAGCGAAGGATTGCGGGCTGAATGGAATCTTCCACGATAGCCACTTTAATCTTGCTACCGACACCATCAACTTCCTGCATATCGATTACTACGATGAAGGCAAGCCCGTGCCACCCGGCAGATTTCACTTCCCTTCCGAAGTCCAGGGCCAGGACCAGATTCTCTCCATGCACGACACCGCGCTTCACCTGCAGAGCCGCCTGCAGAACGAGTACGGCTTCTTTTACTACGTGGAATCAGAAGGAGCCCTGGGGACCTCCTGGTCGTCGCCAGACTATGCCGACATTCGCGGAAATGAATATATCTACAGCAACCTTGACGCCGGATTCGATCACGAGGGACTTGCGAAGTCCGGCGACGATGTCGTCATGGCTTACTTCCGCGCGCTCTCAGTGCGCCTCACCTATCAGGTGGGAATCGAACCGAATCTCTTTCCCGCTCCGCGCTCAATCGTGCGCTGGTGGCGGCCTGAGGCCATGGTTCCGTTCAATCTGGCGTTCGCCCGTGTGGAGGACCACATGGAAGAGATGTGGATTCTGGAACATGACAATGGAATCGTTTGGAAGGGACCGGGAACCGAAGTTCTCTTCGCATATAAGGACTTCGACTATCCGGCGAAAGGTTCTGTCGAGGTGCTCGATGCTGTTACCAACCGAGCCTCTAAAGTGGAGAATAAGCTGTCAGCAAATCGGATGGGAATCTACCTTTTGACAGTTGGTGAGCATCCACTTGGCCTGTAAACCTCGACGCTCTGTGAAAAGCTTCCTCTCCTTCACCGGAGGATTCTCGCAGAAACTTCTTTTGTGCAGATAGAATTGCAGCGAAGCTTTTCAAACGCGCACTGATCCGGAATTGCGCTGAACCGACCTACCAGGGATGCCATGACTACAAAGCTATTTGAGGACATCGTTCGGCAACCCGGCCGAATTTTGGAATCGCTGCGCTACACAATGGACGATGGCAGGGTAGCGTTGCAACGTGCAGCCGAGATTCTAAGGCAATCGGAATTCATCTATATCGTGGGGATGGGAGCCAGCTGGCATGCCGGAATGGCGATGCAAGCGATCTTCCAATCGCAGGGGCGCCCAGCTCTATTGGTGGATGCCTCAGAGTTTCTCCACTTCACCGAGCCCCCGAAGAATGCCGCGTTGATTGTACTGTCGCGTAGCGGCCGGAGCACTGAAATCGTCAAGTTACTGATAAAGAGCAAAGCGCGAGATGCGAAGATAGTGGGAATTACGAACACCCCTGACAGCCCGCTCGCGCTAAACGCCGACGTAGTCCTCAAGCTCATGACGGGGTTCGACCATCAAGTCTCCGTCTCGATGTACACAGCTTTGGCAATGACCGGTGGTTTACTGGCGTGCGAGACAAACCGCACGCTGAACGATCGGTTGCCCACCCAACTGGAAGCCAGTTTGAGAGAAACGTCGCTGGCGATTTTGCCGTGGCGAGAACAGTTTGAAGGCAGCGGCTGGCTGGTGGCGGATGCTCCCACCTACTTCCTTGCGCGTGGAGAGAGCGTTGCAAGTTGCTATGAGGCCCGACTGCTATGGGAAGAGGCTGCCAAAGCTCCGGCATCGGCGTTGACCACAGGAGGGTTTCGTCATGGCCCGCAAGAGATCGTCGACTCCAATCTGCGCATCGGGTTGTGGATCGATGGCGAGAAGATGCGATCGCAGGATCTGATGCTGGCCGGGGATCTTCGTCAATATGGATCTAAACTATGTTTGATCGGGCAGGGTCTCGATGCAGGGGCAGCGGATGTGGTCGTGAACATTCCGAGAATTCCTGCGCCTTGGCAATTCCTGATCGACATTTTCCCGATGCAGATTGCGGCCGAGTGCCTTTCGCGGTGCCGAGGTAAAGACTGCGATTCGTTCCGCATCTGCTCTTATATTGTCGAAGAGGAAGGTGGTCTGCATTAGCCGCCCTCGGTGCGCCGCATTGACTCTCGCTCTTTCGCATCTTCAGGTCTCTCTTCGGGAGAGGATCACTTGGCTGGTTCGACGGCATCCACTCCTAACATGACTTCGATGGCTTCCCGCAACACTTTTGGCTCGAAGACTCTCTTCCAATCGGAGCGAATCACTTCCTTCATGCCGAACTCAATGGCAATCTTGGCGGCATCGGAAAATGGAGACTTCTCGGCCCCAAACGTGATTGCCAATGCGATCCGCGCGTGCCCGGCCATGAAAGCACGCGCCGCCTCCGGAGGCACTCCCTTCTCCACCGCGGCGTCCAGAGAGGCCCTCATCAAGCAAGCCGCCGTCGCGACGACGATTTCCGACATCGCGGGTTCCAGCAGGGCAAACTGCTCAGGTGTAACCCGATAGGCATTTCGCACGGGCCCGAACATCGCCTTACACACTTCCGATCCCTCTTGAAGCCGAACCTCCGAACCCTTGACCAGCGAAACCAAAATGTCTTGTAAGGCAATTCCACCGAAATAATCATGACGCGCTTCGGGCGTGGATTGCTCGAAAAAGAATGGAGGATGGCAAGGATGAGTAATCATGAAGGTCAAGGTTGGACGATGGGGCAACTGGTTCAAGTACGCTGCGCATGCGTCCAGCATGATCAGGGTCGCGCCATCTTTCATGTGCGGAACGAGTTGGCCGGCAATGCGACCGATCAGAGCGTCGGGAACCGCCATCACGACGAAATCGCCTTGCGGCAGTGCGGATTCGGTGGGAATCACTCGGAAACCATCCGTCTCCAGTTCACGGGCTCGCACTGCATCGCTTTCGCAGACAAGCACGCGAAAGCGGGGGTCCTTCCCGATCTTTTCCACGGCGCGTGTTCCCATTTTTCCACCAGCTCCAACGATCACCACAGTCTGCTGCTGCATTTGTGCTGTCCTTTCTTATGGTAGGACTCCGTTTATATGTATTGCCTTAAGTACCGAATGCTTTCTTCTGCCCACTCTTGCTCTAGCGCCGTGGTCGCCTGAATATCGTCCTGCTCAGGGGGCCAGAGTTCGAGAATTGCATTGGCATCGACCTTGGCGCATTCCAACTCTCGCAGGATCCAAGGCAAATCCATTTGACCTTGACCCGCCGGTCGTCCTTCCACGACGAAACCCATTCGGTGCCAAACACGCTCCACCACGAAGTCTTTTACGTGGAAACACATGATGTGCCGCGCGAGCGTCTTCACAACCTGCCGGGTGCCTTCGGGAATTGCCAGTGAGTTAGCTGTGTCCAGAGTGACCCCAAGCCAAGGGCTCGCCAAGGCGTCCAGCGTGTCGGCAAGATCCTGTGCTGGGAGATTGCCGTTCTCCAGAGCCAATCGAATACGGTGCCGCTCCAGGTGTGGAATAATCTTCCCCAACCTCTCGACCAGTCCGGCGTGCGAAGGGGCCGAGCCATCATCCAGATCCGGCGCCGTCCGGACCAGTTTGCAGTCCAAGCGTGCCGCGAGTTCCAGTTGAGCCCGAAGGTGTTGGGCATTCAACCCTCTGGTACCTACTTCCAGTTCGATTTGCGCGTCTCGCGCATAGTCGACAATCGCGAGCAGCTGCTTTTCGCCGAATTGGCTGAGTGAGAGGTTCGGTCCAAACTGCACCACCCCGACTCCCAACTCGTGCGCTTTGCGTAACAATCCGAGTGCGTCCATGGGCACCTTGGGTTGCGCGCCCGGGAACCCGATCGACCACGCATAGGTGTAGGTTCCGATTCCCAGCTTCATGGTCGTAAACTCATATGCGGTCGAGTCTCATAAGAGCCAGCGGAGCCAGCTGAATGTCTGTGCCTTTCCCATCCGCGGCGAGAAATTCGCCGGGTGCCGAACGAAACGCTTCGGGATCTGTCATTGCCCACTCTGCCGTGCTCTCATCCAAAACCTTTATCTGAAACTTGTCGGAAGCGGTGCCGGGAACGAGACGGATTGCCTGTTTCTCGGGAGTCATATTGGCCAAGATGATCCGCAGTCTGTCGTCTTTGATCAGCGCGAGTGCTTGCACTTTAAGTGTGGCCGTCGAAGAACAGGCCACTACTTCGCCTCCCTGGAATTCCCCGACATCGGCCAACACATGATAAAGCGGAAAAACCGATCCTGACGGACAAGGAAACTGTTCCCGCCGCGGAGATCGGCGGTCCGCGTCCATAACGCCCTTCCAACCGTCGGTCTCGAAAAACGTGGTGCTGTAAACTCCAGCTTCCATGAGGTTCTTCAAGGTGCCGGCTGTCCACACAGCCCCCAAGAGGGACATCTGGGAGGGGTCGACCGATGCGGATAGCTCGCCGCTGTCAGGAAGCTTCGTAATGCTCGTCGCGTCCAGATTGGAACGGCCTCGCAGCGTCACGGGAGAAACGGCCACGCGAGCGTCACCCGCGAACTGGCGCACGCTCTCGACCATCGACGCTTGCGCCTGAAGATTCTCAATCAGGTTGGCATGATCAACGGCGTGAACCTGGGGATTCAACGGATAGCTGACCAGATCAATTCCGCAAGCCGGCGGCCAGCAACGGTTCAGCTCTGCGAAATTTGCATCCGTTCCGCACCCAAACAGGGCTTCGTGGTTGTAATCGGATAGCCCGGCGCGCGCCATGTTGACCCACTTCTGGGTGGTGGACTGCTCGGAGGCATGGAAAACAAGCCACGTCTGTACGAGGGTATGAAAGCGATTGAGGGCAGCGCGCAACTCCTCGATTTCACGCTGAGCATCGTCGGAAAGAAAGAGCGCGACTTCGAGAGCCAACCCGAGGCGCAAAGCCTCGTTGGTGGCTCGCTGCAGCTGAGACTCATATGCACCATCATTCAGTCTCAGATCGACGCGCAGATGCGTCAGGCGAAGACCACGCAGGCGCTCGATCAATCCAGAAGAAAGCGGATCTACTCCCGGAGTAAACTCCAGGCCGATCCTGGGCAAAACGCTCCTGGCTTCACGAAGTTGAATAATGATGGGTTCGTCAGAAGACTCAGGGCTGATTTTGGAGATATTCCCTTTCACTGCAACCTTGACTGCCTGTGAAACGGTGCTATCCGCAAGGATTTCAGCGGGAAATGGAATACTCAAGGGAGGGCAATACGTTTTGTACGACGCGTCGCTCCAATTGCGCTGATCCTCCATTTCATAGACGTCCCCCTCCAAACGTATCTCCGCGTGAACTCCAGGAACGACTTCATGAGAGACTGCCCGAATATTTGAGAACACCTGATGGGGCGAGATGAACCGAGGAAATTCTCCGCTCCGGCATTCTCCATCGAGGGTCTCAATGGAACAGCGAGAACCGGCCAAGTCAGCAGAGGAATGCAAGACGCAAAAACCGATTCGGTTTCTCCAAAATGTGGACCTCGCGGTCCCTTCCATGGCGAATGAAATCGTCCCGTTGCTCTCACCCACGATGGAACCATCCCAGTGAAAATTGATCTCGTCTTGCTTGTTCTCTACGGAAAATCGCAGGTCGAATGTTTCGGGCCCGATGGTTTCCCGAACATCGTGCAGAAAAGCCGGCACCCGCCGCCAGTTGCGGTCTCGAACCGCCACATATATGCGGCGCAAGACTTCGCGGCTTCCCAGGCGGATATCGCGGATTTCACCGGCAACAAACGTGAGAGAAAGCGGCCCGGCTCGCAGCCTGATGGGCTCTAGTGGGGGCACGTCCGAACCGTAGTAAAGAATGTTGCGGGTCAACGTCACCCTCACCTCCAATCTTCAAACGAAAAGGCGAGAGTCACCGAAGAGATTCGCGCCGCAGAGCCAGGACCAGGCCCGTCAGAGAGGGCCCAAGTTTCAGAACACCACTGCCTTGCAGTCGGCCGCCGATTCGTAGGACGCAAATACCAGCCGCATGGTTTTCAAGTTGTCCTCTCCCGTGGTTTCCGCCGATCCGCCATTCAAGCCCTCCAGCAGGTTCGCGTGACACGCAACAATGCTGGAATGGACGACCTCGTATGCGGGATTCACCCATGCATAGTGAAGAGGAGGAATCCGTTTCGTTGCCGTACCGCTCGCCGTGGTAACCTTGACCCAATAGTCCGGACCCAACTCCACCGACCCTTTGTCACCTTCCACGAATACCAATGTTTGTGGGAAGCACTCTCTTTCGAGAGGGTTCTCCGCATACGCCATCTCCACGACAACGGTGGTTTTACCCCCCATGTGCAGCATCACGGTGGCAACGTCTTCACCCTCAATATCGCTGTGGATCTTGTGTGTCTGGCAGTACAGGCTGGCGGCTTCACCGAACAGGAAGCGCGCCACGTCGAGAATGTGGCTGCCCAAGTCCATCAGAATGAACCGGTCCAGCTCTCGCAAGAAAAGCTGGTTGCGAAACACCGGGAAACCGGAAATCATGTCGAGCCGCGCGCGGAAAGGCGTTCCTATCTCGCCCGTGTCGAGGATCCTCTTAAGCTCGCGGAGCGGAGCCTGCCATCGCCAATTCTCGTTGATCAGCAAAGGCACGCCTGCGGAACGGCAGGCTTCCACCATGTCCTCGGCCTGGGAAAGCGTGGAAGCAATGGGCTTCTGACAGACTACGGGGATTTTATGGTCGGCTGCCATCTTCACGAAAACTCCGTGGTGATCCACGTCGGTTACGACATCAACGAAGTCCAGCTTCTCCTTATGGAGCAACTCTTCCGGATTGTCGTAGATTGCAGAAATCTCATACTCTTGCGCGAGGGCTTGCGCTTTGGAGATGGTTCGGTTGTAGAGAGCAACGCACTCCGCACCGGGCAGTTCGCGCCAGCCCGCAAGCTGATACCGTGCCCAGAACCCGGTGCCGAACATGGCGAACTTCAATCTACGCATTCTTCAACCTTAGCCTGCAGTCTCGAACTGCAAACCGAGTCAGAATACACAGTTCCCCGTCGGCTGACCCCGAAGTGGATTCCGCCAGCGGAGATCGGCCCGTGCTCGAAAAATCTAACTGAATGAGGTGCCCCATTTCTATAACAAACACAGCCGCCATTCTAAGAAAAGTATCTGGAATCTGCGATTTGCCAGCCTAAAACGAAGACTTCCGCAAGGTGAGTAGAGGGAGTTCCGGGAATACTTGCTAGGTGGTGCGACTTGTGACCGAATCAGTTTTCGAAATCAAGGGCTGGGTCACCGTCGGACGATCCATCTGGGAAGTTTGATGGGCACGATTCCGGTAGAAAAACGGCGTCATTTGCGTGCACCGGCGGAAGATCAGTCCGAAATAGCTTTGGTCGCAAAACCCCACCTCCATACCTACCTCGGCGATCGATTTGTCGGTGGAGATCAGCAGTTCTTGGGCCTTCGCGATACGGAAATGGTTCAGGTACAAAACGAACGATTGACCTGTGACTTGCTTGAATGCCCGTCTGAAATGAGATGGGCTCATGTTCACGGTCTTCGCGGCATCGATCGGGGTGATCTGATCCCAGTACTGGCGGTCCAGAAACTCAAAGAGGGGCTTGAAACGCTCAAGGGCACGCTGTCTCCGGTCGAACCTCGCCGGAATCATGCGGCTCGAAGAATAGTGATTCAACAGCACAACCAGAATCATCTTGAGGTAGGTTTTGACGCAGAGTTTTGCCCGATCGGAACTTGCCGGCAGTTCCTGGTGAATCCGCGCAATCAAGCCCCGGATCTCTGAAGGCACGCCGGTGCTGGCGTGGATCACGTGTGGAAAACCTGGATCGAACGATT
>Ga0302324_100016928_pt1 | contig 14489 bp, 13 predicted proteins | sample Palsa_T0_1_FD_201949 | JGI IMG/M metagenome (GOLD analysis project Ga0302324, IMG submission 201949) | Peat permafrost microbial communities from Stordalen Mire near Abisko, Sweden - Palsa_T0_1 | ecosystem: Environmental > Terrestrial > Soil > Palsa > Peat permafrost | place: Sweden: Abisko...
CATGTCCCGGCATGGTACATCCGCTCCGGGCTGCCGGTGAGCAATGTCCATGGGAAAAAAATGAGCGCGGCGATGGTGGAGGCCACGGCGTAGAACGTTGTCAGGATGAGAGCGGGGATCATTTGGTTTGGCGCAGGCGTTGCGGCAGTTTCTCATAAATGCCGTCGAAGCCGCCATTCGAAAGCAAGGCGACGACGTCGCCCGAGCGCAGTTCAGGTGCAATGGTGGTGACGATCGCGTCAGCGTCGGCGAGCAGTTGTGCTGGCTTCCCGCGCTGGATGAGTTCGGCGACGACGTCGGCGGGGTGGAGGCGCTCCTGCTCAGGGATATTTTCGGCGCGGTAGACGTCGGCGAGGATGACCTGGTCGGCGAGGGCGAGGCTTTCTACCAATTCGTGCTGGAAGACGTTGCGGCGGAGGGTGTTGGATCGAGGCTCGAGGACGGCCCAGAGGCGGCCATCCGGATAGCGTGCCCGCAATGCCCGCAGCGTTTCGCGGATGGCGGTCGGGTGATGCGCGAAATCTTCGATGACGATAATGCCGCGAATTTCGGCGCGGACTTCCAAGCGGCGCTTGACGCTGCGGAAGCTGGCTAAAGCTTCGGCGACTGCTTCCGGCGAGGCACCTTCGTCTGCGGCGAGTGCTGCGGCAGCGCTGGCGTTGAGCGCATTGTGCTCGCCGGCCATCGGCATCGACAGATCGGCCCAGAGCTTGCCGTCGCGGTGGAGTTGCCAGTGGGTGCCGCGCTTGTTCTGCGTGAGGGCAGCCAGCCGCCAGAAGGAATTTTCTCGGAAGCCGTAGCGCTCGACGGAACAGAAGGCGCGGGCGACGCAGGCGTCGACATTTTCGTGACCGTCATAGGCGATGACGCGGCCGTTGCGCGGGACCAGGTTAACGAGGCGCTGAAAGGCGGTCTTGACCTCGGCGAGGGAGTGATAAATGTCGGCGTGGTCGAACTCGACGTGGGTCAGGATCATGGCCTGCGGAAAGTAATGCAGAAATTTCGGGCCCTTGTCGAAGAATGCTGTGTCGTATTCGTCACCTTCGATGACGAAATAGCGCGAGCCCTGCTGCCTGGATTCATGCCAGGCGAAGCTGGTACCGAAGTTTTCAGCGACTCCGCCGATCAGGAAGGATGGCGTAAAGCGTGCGTCGGCTTTCGCGGCGGTGGCGAGAATCCAGGCGAGCATGCTGGTCGTGGTCGTCTTGCCATGTGTGCCGGCGACGACTAGCGGCGAGCTATCAGCTAAAAATTCGTCGTGCAGAATTGCGGCCAGCGACTGCATGCGCAAACGATGCTCTAGAACGTACTCAAGTTCGGGATTGCCGCGCGAGATGGCGTTGCCGACGATCACGAGATCTGGCGCGGGGTGGAGATTTTTTTCCGAAAACGGATCAAGGACGGGGATGCCGAGCGAGCGGAGCAAATCGGACATGGGCGGATATGCGGCGGCGTCAGAGCCGGTGACGCGGTGGCCGCGAAGTTGGAGCAGTCCCGCGAGAGACGCCATGGCGGTGCCGCAGATGCCGATGAGGTGAATGTGGGAGCCGGGTTTCATGCGGGATTCGTCGCGGAGTCCTTGAGGGTGAGTGTGCTGTTGGAGTTGCAATTCAGTTCGCAGGCGACGCCAATGGGTAGAGTGATGTTCGCGCGGCTGACATGACCCGAGCGAAGGCCCATCGCGATGGGACCGGGGAAGTCTGCGAGAACGCGGAGTAAAACATCGCGCAACGTGTAGCGGGCGCCGGGCTGCTCGCAGTTCAACATTTCTCCAAAGACGATGCCGCGGACGCGCTCCAGTTTACCGGCGGAGCGCCACTGCGTGAGCATGCGCTCGATCTGGTACGGTTTTTCGCCGATGTCCTCGACGAACAGGATGATGTCTTTGTCGTGCGCGCGGAGTAGTTCATACGGCGTGGCAAGGGTGGAAACGAGGAGCGACAGGCAGCCGCCGTAGAGTTGGCCGCTTGCAGTGCCGGGCTTCAGTGTCTGCAAACCGGAGGCGGCGTTGAGTTGCCAGCCGGATTTCCCGCTGAGGCAGGCGGCGAGAGATGCGAGGTCCATGCCGTCATCGCGAGCAAAATCTCCAGCGGCCATCGGACCGTGGAGTGAGACGAGCCCGGTTTGTTCGAGGAGCCAGCACTCGATGGCCGTGAGGTCGGAGCAGCCGAGGATTGGTTTCGGATTTTTGCGGATGAGGTCAAGGTCAAGCAGTGGCAGCAACGCTTGCGAGCCGTAGCCGCCGCGGGTGCACAGGATGGCACGGACTTCGGGATCGCGAAACATGGCGTGCAGATCGGCGGCACGTTGCTCCGGCGTTCCTGCGAAGTATTGCGCGGTGCGCTCATGGATGGCGCTTCCCTGCTTCACTTTGTAGCCGAGGGACTCGATGCGGGCGACGCCGCGGGTGAGGCCGGCTTCGTCAAATCCACTGGAAGGCGCGACGATGCCGATGGTGTCGCCAGGCTGGAGAGCCGTCCCGCGTAGCAACTTGCTCACAACAGAGCCTCGCCGCTGGCGATGATTTCTGCGGTCCCGGTCAAGTAGAGAATGTCGTCGTCCCAGCGGACGCGCTGTTCCCCGCCGGGAGCGATGACACGCAGGTCGTGCGGCATGTCGCGGGTGGCCATGGCGGCAACGGCAGAGGCACAGGAACCGGTGCCGGAGGATTGAGTCGGGCCGGCGCCGCGTTCGTAAATGCGGAACTCGATCGCATTTGTATCCACAATCTGCACAAATTCGACGTTGGTGCCTTCCGGAAAAGCCGGGTCGACGGCGAGTTGTGCTCCTGTTTTCTCCCAGTCGTCGGGAAACCGATCGACGAAGAGAACGAAGTGCGGATTGCCAATAGAGACGCGGACGCCGGCATGATTGCGGAGGGTGAAATTGTCGACCTGCGGGGTGCCCATCGTGGTCTCGACCTGAAAGATTTTGCCTTCGTGCTTGAGGATATGGCAGAGCTTGACACCCGCCGCGGTCTCTACCTTCACGTCGCTGACTTTTTCTTTTGCCGCCCACCAGGCGGCGATACAGCGGGTTCCGTTGCCCGAGATTTCGGCGATGGAGCCGTCGGCGTTGGACAAAATTGCGCGGACTCCTCCGCCGGTCTCCTCGACCCACTCGACGCCATCGGCGCCGATGCCAGTGTGACGGTCGCACAGGTAGCGGGCCCGCTCTGCGCGGTGGAGGCCCGCGTACTTCTCATGCACGATCAGGAAATCGTTGCCGCAGGCGTGAGCTTTGACGAAGGGGATCATTCCTCATCTTCTTCCTGGTAGGCGAGTGCGTTGAGGACGCCGGGCTGCGATTTCAGGTCAAGCAGGATGCGATCGTGCTCCCTCTTTTTGGCCGTCGTACCAAAGACGACGCGCTGCACGCCGGCGAGCGGGGTGGAGTCAACGAGGATGAAGCGGCGCTTCTCTTTGTCCAGCACGAAGACGGCGGCAGTGACGAGGGCGTTGGCGTCGGTGCCGCGCAATTCGTAAACCTGCGGGTAGAGCTTGACATTGTGCTGCAGCTCCCAGAGGCCGATAAAAACCAGCGCAGCGAGAACGATGGCCGTCGCGAAAACTGCGGGGACGTAGAGGCCGGCGCCGCAGGCCATGCCGATGGAGGCGACGACGAAGACGGTGGCAGCGCTGGTGAGTCCGGAGACGCGATTGCGATAGTGGAGGATGAGACCGGCGCCGAGGAAGCCGATGCCCTGGACGATGTTCGACGCGATCTGGCCTTTGTTGGAGCTGTCGACGCCGGCGACGATGGGCGAGAGCAGCGTGAAAAACGCGGCGCCCATGCAGATGAAGGCGTTGGTGCGGAGGCCGGAGGCCTTGCCGTGGATCTCGCGCTCAAAGCCGATGGCGCCGCCGAGCAGGCAGGCGGCGAGCAGGCGGCGGATCGTGCTGTCGCCGATCAGCTGCTGCTGGATTATTGGAATATCGAGGTGCTGGAGAGCCATTCACTGCGGAGTTTAGCACTATGGGGCTGGGGTTTTCGCGCTGCGGTAGACGATTGCCCGCGGCTGTCCCTGAGAAGTAATGGTGGCGATGGGCGCGAGATTTGCGGGATGCACGGCGACGGCCTGCGCGACAGGATCGCCATCGACGGCGACGACGTAATCCGCGTGCGCGGCGGGCGCGGCGAGTGCGGGCTGCCACCAGTAGTAGTCGGACTCATTGATGGTTTGGTGCAGCGGCATGCCTGCGGTTTGGAGAGCGCCGGCGTAGGCGGAAGTGTACATCAGGACGCTGTCATTGGGCGGGATGGTGGCGAGAGCATTGGCGAGTTGGCGTTCGAAGGGGACGCGGGTTGCGGAGTTCGCGATGGCTTCCTGCAGAACGAGCGGCGTTGCGTGAGCGAGGGCAGCTGCGTTGGCTGCCGCGAGGAGCCAGCCGATCCAGAGAAAAATTGTTTGCCGCGAGCGGGCGATGGCGAAGAGTGCGGCGACTGGGAAAATTGCGAATGCGGGAAGAAGCTCCATGCCGTAGCGCGTGTTGTACCAGGAGTTGGGACCCCAGGGCGGGATGAAGACGGGGACGGATCCGTAGGCGATCGACCAGGCGTAGAACGGCAGCGGAAACCAGATGAGGAGCGCGACGCTGCGGAGGGATTTGTTGCGGCGGACTATGACGACGGTGCCGATGAGGGCGGCCCAGAAGAAAATCCACTCGACTACACCTTGCGATGCGGCGCCGAGAGTGGCGGCGCGGAGGTAATACTTTGTCGCGATCCACGGGGTGTGGAAGCCGGGATGCGGCTGCGCTCCGGGCGGCGTGCTGCGAGCTTCGATGGTTTGCGCGGAGTAGGGGCCGCGGAGAAAATCCAGCGGGTCATGGAAGTAGTGGGCGTTGTACCAGAGCCACCAGAGCGGCGCGGTGAGGACGCAGATGGTGAAAATCGCGGTGGCGATGCGGAGGCGCTTCGGGCCGGTGAGAATTTTTTGGCCGCGCGTGAATAGCAGGAGGAGGCCGATGAGTGCGGTGAGGATCCAGCCGTCGTAGCGGGAGAGGACGGCGGCGGCCAAGATGACACCTAGCTTGATGAGCGTTGTTGCGGCACGGCGAGGTTGGTCGCTGTCTATGGCGAGAATAAAATCACCGGCCCAGACCAGAGCCCAAAGAAAGAGCGCGAGGAAGAGAGGCTCGGTCATGGCGGTGGTCTGCATGTAGAGCAGGCCGGGGTTGAGGGCGAAGACTCCGGCGGCGAGTGCGGACCAGCGCACGGGCAGCCAGAATTTTGCAAGGCGATACATCGCGACGACGGCGGCGATGTAGCTGAGCATCGAGACGGGCGCGCCGGCGAGGCCGTTTTGCCAGAGGCGCAGGCTGCTGACGAATGGGATCAGCAGAACGTGCGGCAACGGCAGCCACACGGAACCGAGTTGCGTGATGGATGGGGTGCGTGTGTCGAAGACGCGGCGGGCGATGTGGAGATGCGCGACGGCGTCTCCGTAAAGCAGCAGCTGGTGGTGCGACGCGAACCAGGCGAGCGCGAGCAGGGAGAGCAGCGCGGCGGACAGCGTGACGGCTGCCGCTTCCCTTCTAGTCAAGATGGGTGAGCTCGCGGAAGAGGTGGAAGCGGGCGTCGATTTCCGCGCGCGTCAAGTTCTGCATGCGTTCGGTGCCGAAGCGTTCAACCGCGAAGCTTCCCATGACGCCGCCATAAAACATCGCGGTGCGGAAGGCTTTCGGCGTGAGTTCGGGCTGCGAGGCGAGGTAGCCGAAGAAGCCGCCGGCGAAGGAGTCGCCTGCTCCGGTTGGGTCGACAACTTCTGCGAGCGGCAGTGCTGGCGCGCGGAATGGCAGGCGGACTTTTCCCTCTTGCGCGAAAGAGCCGTCGCCGAAGAATGCAGTGGCACCGTATTCGCCGTGCTTGACGATGACGGCTTTCGGTCCGAGGTCGAGAATTCTTGCGGCCGCGCGCGTCAGATTTTTTTCGTCAGCCAGCATCTTGGCTTCGCCATCGTTGATGAGCAGGACGTCGAGACCCTTGAGGACACGGAGGAGATTTTCCTTGTGGTCGGTGATCCAGTAGTTCATGGTGTCGCCGCAGACCAGCTTGACGCGCGGCATCTGCTGCTGGACCTGGAACTGCAGCGCCGGATCGATGTTGGCCAGAAAAAGAAATTCGGAGTCGAGATAGCTTTGCGGAATCTTCGGGGTGAAGCCGGCGAAGACGTTGAGCTGGGTGTCGAGGGTGATGGCCTCGTTGACGTTCTCGCCGTACTTACCCTTCCAGAAAAAACATTTGCCGGGGGCGCGCTCGATGCCGGTGACGTCGATGCCGCGGTTCGTCAGGACGGCTTCGTTCTCGGGCGAGAAATCTTCGCCGACGACAGCGATGATCCGCACTGGAGTGAAGTTGCTGGCGGAGAGCGAGAAGTACGTGGCAGCGCCGCCGAGGCAGCGATCGACCGTTCCGGAGGGAGTTTCAATGCCGTCGAACGCGACGGAGCCAACAACGAGAATCGACATGCGGATTTTTTCCTTAGGCTGAGAGATATTTGCCAACGAGCAGTTGCAGACGTTCGCGCGTGGCGGCGGGAACGGCATCGGGCGCGGTGAGAATAGCGTGGCTGAGAGCGGAGGCGCAGGGGCAGGTGCGCTCGCGAGGCATGGCGGCGACGGCGGCGCGAACAACTTGCGCAGCGTTGGCAGCGTTCTGGTGGAGGACGGCGACGATCTGGTCGACGGTGACGTCGTCGTGACCGGGGCGCCAGCAATCGTAGTCAGTGACCATGGCGACGGTGGCGTAGCAAATTTCCGCTTCGCGCGCGAGCTTGGCCTCCTGCAGATTGGTCATGCCGATGACGTCGGCGCCCCAGCTGCGATAAAGCTCAGACTCAGCGCGTGTCGAAAACTGCGGGCCTTCCATGCAGACATAGGTGCCTGGACGATGCGACTCCACCTTGACGGATTTACAGGCCTGCTCGAGCGCGTCGCCGACAACTTTGCAAACGGGATCACCGAAGGCGACGTGGGCGACGAGGCCATCTCCGAAAAAAGTTGCGATGCGCAGAAAGGTGCGGTCGATGAATTGGTCGGGGATGACGAAGTCTCCGGGCTTGTGCTCTTCCTTAAGCGAGCCGACGGCGCTGAGCGAAAGGATGCGGCCAACGCCGAGCTGCTTCATAGCGTGAATGTTGGCGCGGAAATTGAGTTCAGACGGAAGTATGCGATGACCCCGGCCATGGCGGGCGAGAAACGCAACGCGGCGACCGTCGAGCAGGCCGACAATGAATGCATCAGACGGTGCGCCGAAGGGGGTGTCGAGGGTGATCTCTTCGACGTCGGTGAGGCCGGGCATGGCGTAGAGGCCGCTGCCACCTATGATTCCAATTTCTGCTTGCGACAAGGAATTCTCCGAGAGGAAATGGCAATCCTCAGTATACAAAGCTGGAGCGCGAGACCGCGTGATGCGGCAAGGCACAGCGCATGACGCCGGCGTGCGCGAAGAAGTTGCGCAGGCTGGCTGTCAGGTCAGTGTCCGGCGCCGGCGATGAGGCTTCGAGTGCGCCTTCGGTCCGGCCGGCGAGGAACATGGCCTGCAGCTTGTGGGCTTCGTCCTGGGTGAAGCCCTCGCTGATAAAGACGCCGTTGCCGCTGACGGAAACGATGGCATAGCCCTGGTCGGTGTCATACGCGGTTTCGTGGTCGCCGAACTGGTCTTGCTTTTGCTGCGTGGCGGCGATGACCTTGAGGTGTTCATACTTGCGTGGAAATTGCTTTTGGTAAATCTCGGCGAAGCGGCGCGCAGCTTCCGGGCTGGCCCACTCGGAGTAATAAACGAGGGCGATGGAGGCGGCCGAGTCCTTACGCGCAGTCTTCTCGTCGCTGCGACGCTGGCCGGCGTAGTAGGTGCCGCCGCGCCACTCCGGCGTGATTTGTGCGGATTCGGCTTCGCCGACAAAAAGATCGGCGAGCGTCTTGACGTCGAATTCGCCGACGACGCCGACATCGTAGGGCGTGTAACTAGCGTCGAGCAGTGGGTGGACGTCGGGTATTTTAATCAGCGGCTGTTTCTTATTCGTCAGATATTGTTCAGGGTGCAGAATTTCTGCGCTGGTGCTGGGCGGATTGTCGAGCGTTCCGCCGAAAGCGCGCTCGGTGCCGTCTTTCGCAAGTATGGCGGCTTCAAACGTCAGGCCCTCACGGTAGGAAAAGAGCATCGACTCCTGAATCATGAGTGGGGCACGCGCGAGGACTGGCGAGGTGGAGACGTCGGTCTCGGCCATCTGCGCGGTCATCAGCGGGATGACCTGCGGCGCGGTGCGGACGGATTGGTTGACGTCCTTGAGGCCGAGGTCGATGAGCGGGATCATGGCCTGGCCTTCAACGACGGCGTCGCGTGCGGTGCCGATTTCATCTCCTGCGACGCGCTCGGTATCTTCCTTGAAATTCTTCGACGGCTTGCTGTCGTCAGGCGCGGCCTTCTCCCACTTCTCCAGGCCAACGCGCTGGTCCTGCAGAGCGTGGGTGAGTTCATGCGCCATGACTGGCTTCTGATCTTCCGGGTCGACCCAGTTGAGCAGGTTCATCGTCTTGGCCTTGTCGTCGTAGTAGCCGGCGATTTGTTCACGGAGGAGCGCGATGAGAAATGGCTGCAACTGGAAGGATGTGTCGAGCAAGCCAAACTTTTTCATGACGAGTTCGGAGCGCTCCATGCGCTGCGTGTCCTTGTCATCCTTCATCTTGTCGATGAGATATTTTTCGACGGCGTCACGGCTGGTGACGCGGCCCTTGACCGTCGAGTGGATGGCGAGGCCGGTGTCCTTGCTGGAGAACTGGAGGATCTCGGGGATGGCGGCGAGCAACTGCTTGGCTTGCGCGGGGGTGAGGACTTTCTCGGGCTTGGCGGCGGCGTCGCCGGATTGCGCGGTAGCGGGCGGCGGCTTCACTGGAGACTGTGGCGCGACTGACGTTTGCGCGAGTGCAGAGGTTTGTGCGAGCACCGGCAGGGACAGAATCCCCATCACGAGCAGCAGCATCGAAAGCTTTGTTTGACGCACCGAATCTCCCTTTGCGGCCGTCTGCGGAAATCCGCGACAGCCTGTCTCTAGAGTAGCGCGACGGCGGGAATTTATACTAAGAGGTTGGCCTTGAGGCGCTGCAATGCGGAGCCGGATTGACGGAAATTCTTGTGAAAACTTCACTGGTGGCACAGCTCGAGAGCGAGGCGTCGGGGTATCGCGGCGTGTTAGCGGCGACTGGGTTTACGTCTGCTGAAAACGCGTTTGCGACACTGCGGTCTGGAGCGGTGGTGATGGATCGCGGCTGGCGGACGCGGTATCGCGTGACTGGCGGAGATGCGCAGCGCTGGCTGAATGGGATGGTGACGAACACCGCCGAGCTGGCGCCGGGGCAGGGGAATTATTCGTTCCTGCTGAGTCCACAGGGGCGGCTCCAGGCGGACTGCTACACATTTCGCGACGGCCTCGGTTACGTTCTCGAGACTGATGCATGCCAGGGTGAGAAGCTCGCGGCGTGGCTGGATCGCTACATCATCATGGATGACGTCGTGCTGGAGCCCGTCTCGACGCAGAGTGGGACGCTCGCGATTGCGGGAGTGAATGCGGCGGATTTGTTGTCGAAGGCGGGCGTCGTTACGCCGGAATTACGGCTACAGATTGCGCAGGGAGCGATTGACGGCGTGGCCGTCACTGTTGTTCGCGAAGAAGCGTCGTCGGTTCCGATGTTCAGTTTGTGGCATGCGGCGGCGCAGACCAAGCAGCTTTGGGATGCATTACTGGCTGCGGGAGCGTCGGCGGCAGGCTGGGAAACGGCGGAGTTATTGCGGATTGCGAGCGGCATGCCCCTGCTCGGCGTGGATTTGCGGGAGCGTGATTTGCCGCAGGAGACGGGGCAGGCGCGGGCGCTGAATTTCAACAAAGGTTGCTATATCGGTCAGGAGATTGTCGAACGAATTCGGTCGCGTGGCGCGGTGCATCGCGGTTTGAGCGGCTTTATTCTGGAGTTGGCGCCGGGAGCTCAGCTGCCGGTGGCGGGCTCAGCGATCTTGCAGGATAGCGCGAGTGTTGGCGACCTGACGAGCGTGGCGATGCTGCCACTGGTTGAGGGCGTGAAGGCTGTTGGACTAGGGATTGTGCGGCTGCAGGCGCTGGCGAATCAGAAGCCGTTGACCGTCGACGGGATCGCGGTGCGGCCACACCATCTGCCGTTTTTGTAACGGGCGAAATACCTAAGCGGCTCGCGGTTTCTATAATGGAAGATGATGAAGTCTGGAGAGACAGGAAAGTTATGCCGGAAAATGAGCAGGAATTTGTAGTCAGCGACCGCCGGAAGTTTCGCATGGACGGCGATGCGGTCGAACATGTTGCGACCGAGGAAGCGGAAAAAGCCGCGGAGCCGGAAGCGAAGGCTGCAACCACAGTCGCGCCGCCAACACCGGCGGAAGCAGAATCTACGCCCGCTGAAGAAGCCGTTGCAACAGAGCCAGAGATGCCGGTACCGTCCGCTGAAGACGCCGCGGCTTCGCAGAAGGCTTACCAGGCGACTGCAGAGCGTATGGATGATTTGATGCGGGCGACCAATCCGGGCGCGCCACACGAAGGGCCAATCACGTTTGACCGGGTCATCCAGTCGCTATATGTAACTGCGATTGTGCAATTAGGCTTGAATACCCCTGCTGGGCAGCAGATGCGCGTCGACTTGATGGGGGCGCGGCATACGATCGACATGCTGGGCGTGCTGGGAGAAAAGACCAGGGGCAACCTGACGCCGGAAGAAGAGAAGCTGATGCAATCGGTGCTGTTTGAGCTGCGCATGAGTTTTCTTGAGATGACGCAGGCGATTGCGCAGAGCGCTCAGGCCAAGGCCGGCAAGCCTGGGGCGGGCATTCCCGGATCGCCGGGTGGCAGTCCGATCGTCGGGGGCCCGTTGCCGGGCGGCAAGATCAAGCTGTAGCCATGCAGGCCACACTGACATTTCTTGGCACCGGGACTTCCATGGGAGTTCCGACGCTGGGGTGTGAGTGCGCGGTTTGTCGGTCTACGGATCCACGCGATCAGCGGACGCGGCCGTCTGTCGCTCTACAGTTCAATGATCGCTGTGTGCTAATTGATACTGGTCCGGATTTTCGGCAACAGGCATTGCGATCCGGGCTGAAGCGGGCGGACGCGGTGTTTTATACGCACTCTCATGCCGACCACATCCTCGGGCTGGATGACTTGCGACCGCTAAGCTTTCAGCATGGCGACAAGTTGCTGCCACTGTTTGCGGATGAGACGACGGAGGCTGTGCTGCGGCGGATTTTTGATTACACGTTTTCGCCGGAGAGCAAGTATCCGACCAGCGCGCGGGTGGAGATTCGCCGATTGCGGGAGCGCGAAGACTTGTTTGGCACGACGTTCGAGCGACTGGCGGTCTCGCACGGCAAACAGGAGATTAACGGCTTTCGTTTTGGCTCGGCGGCTTACCTGACCGACATGAGCGAGATTCCGGCGGCGACGATGGAGCGGCTGCGCGGGCTCGACGTGCTGGTACTGGACGCGCTGCGCCACGCGCCGCATCCGACACATTCGCATCTGGAGAAGTCGCTGGCGTATGTGCGCGAGCTTGCACCCAAGCGGGCGTTCTTTACGCACATGTCACACGACATTTCGCACGCGGAAGTGGACGCGACGCTGCCGCCGAATGTTCATCTCGCATACGACGGGCTGCAGCTGGAGTTTGAGATCGCGTGATGCAAATCTTTCGCAGGCTCGTGGAGATACCGGCGGGATTCGGCCCGTCCATCGTCACTGTGGGGAATTTTGACGGCGTGCATTGCGCGCATCAGGCGATGTTGGCGCAACTGGTGAAAAGCGCGCGGGCGCAGAATGCGAAAGCTGTCGCGGTGACGTTTACTCCGCATCCGACGCGGGTTTTAAGGCCTGACAAGGCGCCGCTGTTGTTGACTCCGGACGACGTGAAGTTGCAGTTGCTGGCTGCTTCGGGGCTCGACGCGGTGCTGGTGCTTCCCTTCACCGAAGAGCTACGGCAAACTTCGGCCGAAGAATTTGCGCAGCGCGTACTGGTAGGCGCGCTGCATGCGGCTGAAGTCCACGAGGGCGAGAGCTTTCACTTTGGCTATCGCGGCGCGGGCAGCGTGGTCAGCCTGCAGGAACTGGGCGCTAAGTATGGTTTCGCTGTTCGAGTGTTTGCGCCGCTGCTGTATCGAGGCGCGCCGATTTCCAGCAGCCGCATTCGCGCTTGCATCGCCGACGGAAATTTGCGCGAGACGCGGCATTTGCTGGGGCGGAATTTCTCCGTGCGGAGCACGCCGGCTTCCGGGCGCGGCTATGGGAGGCGTTACACGGTCCCGACAGTGAATCTTGCGCCGTACGCGGAGATGCTGCCGGGGCATGGCGTTTATGTGACCAATTTACGGATTGGTGACGAGACAGTTCAGTCAGTAACGAATGTTGGCAATCGGCCGACGTTTGGAGCGGATTCGTTTGCGGTCGAAAGCTACATTCTGGATTTCCATCCGCTGGATTTGAATGAGAATACGCCACTGGAACTGACTTTTTTCAAGCTACTGCGAGGTGAGCAGAAATTTGACTCGCCGGAGTTGCTGAAGGCGCAGATTCTGCGCGATGTTGCGAAAGCTCAGCGTTATCTCCATCTGCGCGATGTTATCGAAGGCGAAACTCGCTAACCGGGTGGGACTTCCAGCAGCGGCTCGGGTTCGCGGCCACGTTGTCTGACTTGCAGCAAAAGCGTTGCGGAGATGACGAGCAGGATGCCGCAGACTTGTAGCGGGCGCAGCGCTTCTTTCAGCAACAACCATGCGATGAGTGACGCGAAGACCGGCTCAAGGCAGCTGGTGACGATGGCGCGGGTTGCGTCGAGCAGCCGCAGGGCGACGAAGTAGAGCGAATACGGGATCAGCATGGAGAAGACGGCGAACCCCAGCAGGAACAGCCATTGCCGCGTGTCGTAATGATGCGCGCGCCATGCGGACGGCGGGTTGATGGGCAGCCAGAGTAGTGCCGCGCCCATCATCGAATACATGACAACGAGCATGGGATCGAACTTTGCGGTCAGTCGACCACCGCCGACATTCGAAAACGTGAACGCCCATGCGGCGGCTTGCGCGGCGAGGATGCCGACGAGGTTGCCACGCAGGCTGACGCCGCTGCCAATGCCGACTACCAGCGCGCATCCGAGAACGGCACTGCAAACTGCGGCGACACGGTCGCGATGCAGCATTTCCTCGCGCAGGGCGAGGCGGATGAGCAACACGTAAACCGGCGCCATGTACTGGATGACGATGGCGGTGGCGACTGTCGTTTTCGAAATGGCGAAGTAATAGAAATAGTTCGAGCCGGCGAAACCGAGGGCGCCGAGGACGAGGCAGGCGAGCCATGCTTTCCAGGGCATGGCGATGCCACCGCGTCCGCGCAGGATGAGCAGCGCGAAAAATAGCAGCACGAAAGAGACGGTCGAGCGCATTTGCGTCAAGGTGAGGACATCGACTGGGCGGAGGCCGGGGACCCATCCGCCGGCGAAGGCGGCTTTTGCGAGATTGGCGGAGGCGGCCCAGAGGAATGCGGCGGCCGCGACTAAGACGTATCCCGCGAGTGGGTTCGCGGAGCCAAAGCGTTTCACTGCTGCGGTGGACCCGGCGCGGCTGCCGGCGCGGCTGCCGGTTGCGCCGGGGTTTCCGTAGTGGGGCGAAGGCGCAACGGCTTTGGTGCCGACGGAGTTTCTGCACTAACCGCGGGCTGCAGCGTTGGGTCTTCATGCGGTGCGGTCGGAGGCGCTTGCTGCGGTGGTGTCTGTTCGGCTGGTGATGTTCCGGCCGTCGATGTCGCGATCTTTGGGACGATGGGCTTGCGCTGTTTGACGATGGCGAACTCTTCGCCAGGATGCGAAGCGATGACGGCGCGCATGAAGTCTATCCAGACGGGAAGCGCGGCGCGGGCGCCGGTCTCCTTGTCGCCGAGGGTCTGGCGGTCGTCGTAGCCGATCCAAACGCCAGCCGTAACCGATGGCGAGAAGCCGATGAACCACGCGTCGGTGAAGTTGTTCGTCGTGCCGGTTTTCCCACCCAGCGGATGCTTGAGTTGCGATGCGGATGCGCCGGTGCCGCTGCGCGTCACTTCCTGCAGCAGCGTGAGCATCGTATGCGCGGTTTCTTCCGTGGTGGCGTCGGCGACGTCAGGCGGCCCTTCCTGCAGGACGCGGCCGTCGGGCGTCGTAATGCGGCGCACCATGCGCGGCGTGACGCGCAGGCCGGCGTTGGGAAAGACACTGTAGGCGCCAACTTGCTGCGCCAGCGTAACGTCGGCCGAGCCCAGCGCGACGGGGAGATACGCGGGGATGGGGCTGGTGATGCCGAAGCGATGGGCGACGTCGATAACTTTGCGGATGCCGACGCGCTGGGCAAGCTTGAGCGCGGGGATGTTTCTGGAGTCGGCGAAGGCGGCGACGATGGACATGTTGCCACCATATTTTCCGTCATAGTTGTGCGGCGTGTAGGGGCCGCTG
>Ga0302324_100016930_pt1 | contig 14487 bp, 10 predicted proteins | sample Palsa_T0_1_FD_201949 | JGI IMG/M metagenome (GOLD analysis project Ga0302324, IMG submission 201949) | Peat permafrost microbial communities from Stordalen Mire near Abisko, Sweden - Palsa_T0_1 | ecosystem: Environmental > Terrestrial > Soil > Palsa > Peat permafrost | place: Sweden: Abisko...
ACTGGCGGCGCAGTCCGCTGCGCTGGCGGATGGAGAGCGGCACGCCGAGCTTGGTTTCCACCAGCCAGGCGATGGTGAGATCGAGGTTATCGCCGCCGAGCAACAGATGCTTGCCTACGGCGGTGCGTGTGAAATCGACCAGATCGCCCTGGCGCGCGACGCGGATCAGGCTGAAGTCGCTGGTGCCGCCGCCCACGTCGCAGACCAGCACGATCTGGCCATCGTAGAGCAGCTTGCGGGATTGCGCCAGGTTGTTGGCGATCCAGGAATAGAAGGCGGCGGCCGGTTCTTCGAGCAGGGTCAGCTTGGGCAGGCCGGCCTGCTCGGCGGCCATTACGGTCAGCTCGCGGGCCTCCTCGTCGAAGGAGGCGGGCACGGTCAGCACGATATCCTGCTCGGCCATGGGAAGCTGCTTGATCTTATCCCAGGCTTCCCGGAAGGTGGCGATGTAACGCGCGGAGACTTCTACCGGCGAAAGTACGCGCCCGGTTTCGGGCGAATCCCAGGGGAGGATTTTCGCGGTGCGGTCCACATCCGGATTGGAGAGCCAGGATTTGGCGGAGTGTACCAGCTTGGTGGGGACCAGCGCGCCTTGCTCCCGGGCATAGACGCCCACTGGCTGGCCGTCCTCGAGGAAAAGGAATGAGGGCAAAGTGCGGCGCGGCTCGATGCGGCCGGGCGCGACCAGTTGCGGCGTTTCGAAGATGTGGATGGGCGGGAAATCGCGATCTTCGGCTTCGCGTTCGTCGATGTACGCGAGGGCGGAGTTGGTCGTGCCGAGATCGATGCCGATTTTCATTGGATTGTGCAGGATCAGGCTTGTCTGTGCAGGCGCGGCGGATCTGGGACTACGGAGCTAGACCCCGCGCAAAACTGATGCTGGCGGCGCCGCGAGTCTGGCGGCCAATCTCCACTACCGCTCAATCGAACGGACGAAATCTCCCGTTTTTTACGATAGCACGCGGGACTGCGAGGCAAAGGTTCGCGCAAGACGCCCAGTACTAAAGCTTCACATCGCCTGTGTCGATAACACCGTTAGGAAGTTGTGTGACGCCGTCAACGCCCGCCGCTCCGCCTAGGTGAGGTCTAACACGATTTTGCGCCAACACGAAAATCGCACAGGCGGAAGGTTTTAGTTTTTGCTCGACCGAGGTTTAAGCAGATGGTAACGAAAGAACGCGATCCTGGTTTGCGCGGCGGTGACGCCGGTGGGGTGGATGTCGTCGTCGAGGTCCGGCGCGCGGCGGCCCTGCTCAAGACGGGCGCGCTGCAGGACGCGATTTTCAACAGCGCTAACTTCTCGAGCATTGCTACCGACGAGAAGGGCGTCATTCAACTGTTCAACGTCGGAGCCGAGCGCATGCTCGGCTATGCGGCGCTTGAGGTGGTCGATAAGATCACCCCCGCCGACATTTCGGACCCGCAGGAAGTCATCGCCCGCGCCAAGGAGCTAAGCCACGAGCTCTCTACTCCGATCACGCCCGGATTCGAAGCGCTGATCTTCAAAGCCTCGCGCGGTATCGAGGACATCTATGAGCTGACCTACATCCGCAAGGATGGGAGCCGCTTCCCGGCGGTGGTTTCGGTCACGGCCCTGCGCGACACACAAGGCGTCATCATCGGCTACCTGCTGATTGGCACCGACAATACCGCCCGCAAGCAGGCGGAAGAGGCTTTGCTCAAGGCCGGCGCGCTGCAGAATGCGATTTTCAACAGCGCTAACTTCTCGAGCATCGCTACCGACGAGAAGGGTGTCATTCAACTGTTCAACGTGGGCGCCGAACGTATGCTCGGCTATACGGCCCTGGAGGTGGTGGATAAGATCACTCCCGCCGACATTTCGGATGCGCAGGAGGTGATCGCCCGCGCCAAGGAATTGAGCCATGAGCTCTCGACTCCGATCACCCCCGGCTTCGAGGCGCTGATCTTCAAGGCCTCGCGCGGTATCGAGGACGTCTATGAGTTGACCTATATCCGCAAGGATGGGAGCCGCTTTCCGGCGGTAGTCTCCGTCACGGCGCTGCGCGACGCGCAAGGCGGAATCATAGGCTACCTCTTGATCGGCACCGACAACACTGCCCGCAAGCTGGTGGAAGCGGAGCAGAAGAAACTCGATCAACGCCTGCGCGACCAGCAATTCTACACCCGCTCTCTCATCGAATCCAATATCGACGCGTTGATGACCACCGATCCGGCCGGAATCATCACCGATGTCAACCGGCAGATGGAAGCTCTCACCGGATGCACGCGCGACGAACTGATCGGCGCACCGTTCAAAAGCTTCTTCACCGACCCGGAGCGGGCCGAAGCAGGCATCAAGCGGGTCCTGGCCGGAAGCAAGGTGATCGACTACGAGCTCACGGCGCGTGCATGGGACGGCAAAGAGACCGTGGTCTCCTACAACGCAACCACCTTCCGCGACCGCAACCGGAAACTCCAGGGCGTAGTCGCGGCGGCGCGGGACGTCACCGAACGCAAACGCATTGAACAGGCGCTGCAGGAAAACAATGTCGAATTGGAAAGGGCCAGAGCGGCGGCGGAAAAGGCGAACCTCGCAAAATCGGATTTCCTGGCCGCGATGAGCCATGAGATACGCACGCCGATGAACGCGATTCTAGGCATGTCCGACATGCTGGCCGACTCAAAGCTCGACGCGGAGCAGGTGCAGTATGTGGACGTGTTCCGGCGGGCCGGCGCCAATCTGCTCGTATTGATCAACGATATTCTCGATTTGTCCAAAATCGAAGCGGGCCATCTGGAACTGGAGGAGGCGGATTTCGACCTCGAGGAATTGGTGGATGAAGCCATCGCACTCATTGGAATCAAGACTCGCGCCAAAGGCATCGTCTTGCTGTCCCACCTGTCCCCCGGCCTCACCACCACGCTGGTGGGCGACCCTACCCGATTGAGGCAGGTGCTCATTAACTTGCTCGGAAATGCCGTGAAGTTTACCGAGGCGGGGGAGGTGCTGCTAACGGTGCAGAATCACACGTCCGGCAGGGCCGGCGAGGTGCAATTCACCATCTCCGATACGGGCATCGGGATACCGCCGGACAGGCTAAAAACCATGTTCGACAAGTTCACCCAGGCGGATCCGTCGATTACCCGAAAATACGGTGGAACCGGTCTGGGGTTGGAAATTAGCCGGCGGCTTGTGGAATGTATGGGAGGGGCCCTGACCGGGACAAGCATCGTCGGACAGGGGAGCACCTTCCGCTTCAACGCAAAGTTCAGGCGGGGGATTCTGAGCGAACGGAAGGCCACCATTCCAGTAGCTAACTTTCATGGTAGCCGCGTTCTGGTAATCGACGACAACGCCACGAATCGCTTCATCCTCGGGGAGACATTGAACACCTGGGGAATCGAAAGCGTCGAGTTCGGCGCACCGGCAGACGCCCTGGCGAACCTTAGCGCGGCGAATGCGGCCAATCAACCCTATGCAGTTGTCCTGGTGGATAGCGAAATGCCCGGAATGGATGGATTCGAGACCACGGTCCGCATCAAACAACTCGCCCCGGAACTACCCGTCATCATGTTCACCTCCGATTCCCGGCCGGGAGACATCCGCCGCCGCCAGGACGCCGGATTGTCCGGCTATGCCGTTAAACCAGTGAAGCGTGCCGAGTTGTTGCGCCTGCTCAGCGGAGCCATGCAGACGCGAGAGGCCGCGGCAGTGCGGACATCGGAGATCGCGGATCGCAAGGAAGCCTTGCCGGCCAAGCCGCTACGCGTCTTGATCGCGGAGGATTCGGCAGACAACCGCCTGTTGATCGAAGCGTATTTAAGGGGCAGTCCCCACCGTTTCCAGTTTGTCGGCGACGGAAAGGCCGCGGTGGATTGTTTTGCCGCGGAGAGTTTCGATCTGATCCTGATGGACATGCAGATGCCCATAATGGACGGACTAACCGCCACCCGCCGGATACGCGCCATCGAACTGGAACGGGGAGCCGCTGCGATTCCAATCATTGGGCTATCGGCAAATGCCCGGCAGGAAGACGTTGAACTGAGCGCCAACGCCGGTTGCAACCAGCACCTTTCAAAACCGATTTCCAAGCATAAGCTGCTTACTACCCTCGCGGAATACGGGCCGATGATCCCTGCGGTGGATCCGCTGGAAGCGGGTTTGCCCCAGTCGATCCGGATCGAGGTGCCGCCCGGCCTGGCGGAGATCGTGCCGGGGTATCTGGCGGCCCGGCGCAAGGAACTTCCCGAGATGATGGCGCTCCTCGCCGCTTCCGGCTTTGAGCGGCTCGCAGTTCTGGCCCACAACATCAAGGGGACGGGCGGCTCGTATGGGTTTCCGGAGCTTACACGGATGGGCGCCGTACTGGAGCAATCCGCGAAACACATGGACGCCGAAGCGCTAAGCGTACAGTTGACTGAACTCAACGGCTACCTGGGTCTGGTCCAAGTGGGATGAACCGCTGATGGCTTGTAGGGCAGGCGTCCACGCCTGCAGCGGGTCTCCAGACCCGCGCAGACCTGGGGGTCCGTCCACCCAGCGGGAACTTTTCGCCGCCCGCCAGTGTCTATAATAGTTCAAGGGAAAGCTTCCCGTGGCCACCTCCATTCTGGAACTGAACGCGCAGAAGACGGCAGTGACGGATTCCGAAGACTTGGCGCTGGTGCGCGCCCTTCGGGAAGGGTCCGAGCGTGCCTACGAAACGCTGCTTTTGCGATTCCAACAGCCCGTCTACAATCTGGCGCTGCGGTTGTTGAACGATCCGTCGGACGCTTCCGATGTGGTCCAGGAAGTCTTTCTGAAGGTATTCCGGAATGTGGGCCATTTTCGCGGCCAGAGCAGCCTGAAGACCTGGATTTTCCGTATCGCCATCAACGAGGCCCACAACCAGCGGCGTTGGTTTTTCCGGCACCGGCACCGGGAGGTCGGAATTGAGGACGAGCAGGACGACGCCCGAAGCCGCGCCGACACGCTGGCGGACGCCGCGCAGTCGCCCTTCGATTACGTGCTCGACTTGGAAAACCAGGCCGTCATCGAAGCCGCGTTGACCCGCATCAATCCCACTTTTCGGGCCGCGGTCGTCTTGCGGGATATCACGGATTTAAGTTACGAGGAGATCGCGGATGTGTTGCAGGTCTCCCTGGGGACGGTGAAATCGCGAATTTTGCGGGGCCGCGAAGCCTTGCGCCATGAGCTGGGGAAAAAGTTGCAATCGCAACCGTTGATGCATTGGTTGCCAAAGACGGCCGAGTAGCTGCTATGAGTTGCCAAACGGTGCTGAATTCGCTGTCGGAATTCCTGGATCACAGAGTGTCCGGCGATGAAAGGACCCGCGTAACCGCGCACCTCGCGGAATGCCGGGAGTGCGCGGCACACTTGCGCGATCTTTCCGAGTTGCGCAATGGTCTGAAGAACATGCCACAGCCGGCGGTTCCCGAGCGCTTGCGCACGCAATTGCAGGTGCTCGCCTCGCACGAGCGCGCCCGTTGGAACGCCACCAAGACGCTTCCCCTCGCTTTGCGCACCTGGGCCGTGGATATCAAACTGGCCGCCGATAATCTGATGCGCCCGCTGGCGGTGCCGTTGGCGGGCGGCTTGGTCTCCGCCCTGCTGCTGTTCGCCCTGCTGGTGCCCACGCTCGGCTCCCGGCCCAGTGTGTTGAACGATGTCCCTACCGGCTTCTATACCGCGGCCACTCTGGTGGAGGCCGCGCCGCCCGACATCAGTAACGATGAAGCCATAGTGGAATTGCACGTCGACTCCAAAGGTCAGGCGACGGACTATTCCGTCCAGCGAGGCCAGGTGAGCCCCGCCATGCAGGCGGATCTCACCCAGATGATGTTCTTCGCCCGGTTCACTCCGGCCACCTGGTTCGGTCAGCCTACCAATGGCAAGGTGCTGGTTTCCTTCCGGCGCATCAATTACGTGGTCCGCGGTTAGTGACATCTCTAAACCGTGGCGCGCCAGAAGCTCGGCCAACATTTCCTGATCCGCGGTTCGGTGCTCGAAGCCATCGCCCTCGCCGCATGTCCCGGCCGGGAACCGCTGGTCATTGAAATCGGCCCCGGCCGCGGCGCTCTCACCACCTATCTGCTGGCCCGCGCGGATCGCGTCATCGCCATCGAAATCGATCGCTATCTGGCGCAAAAGGTGGGGCAGGCCGTTTCGCCCGGCCTGAACTTCCAAGTCGTCGAGGCAAATGCTCTGACCATCGATCTCGCCCAATGGGGACCCGCCACCATCACGGGCAATCTTCCCTACTACGCCGCCACCGCCATTCTGGAACGTGTCATGGCGCTCGGGCCGGTTGTGCGGCGGGGCGTGTTCCTGACCCAGAAGGAGGTGGCCGAGCGTATCACCGCGTCTCCGGGCAGCCGCGACTACGGATACCTCAGCGTCTCCATGCAACTGTCCGCCGATATCGAGCTGTTGTTCGAAGTGCCGCCGGCCGCTTTCCATCCGCCGCCCAAGGTGGATTCAGCCGTACTGCGGTTCGTGCCGCACGCCCGCGCCGCAGAATTGGGCATCGCCGACCGGGCGGATTTTCTCCGTTTCGTGGCGCTTTGTTTCCGCCAGAAGCGCAAGACGCTGCGCAATAACCTGGCTGCTCAATATGGCTCCGCCGTGGACGCTTGGCCGGAAGCCGCGCTGCGCGCGGAACAAATCGGCATTCCGCAATTTGCCGCCATGTACCACCGCCTCGCCAAATGACGCCGAGTGGGGCAGGACTCTAGTCCTGCGCGGGTCCTCCATCACCCGACGTGACCCGCGGTCAGCCTATTGAGCGGTCGGCAGAGCAGTCAGCGCTACACTTTGGATATTAACCTGTCCATCCCCGGTACTCGTTATCAGAATTTGTAAAGGCTGGCCCAATTGGGCAGGGGTGGCCCCGGACTCATACACGACCACCTCGGTCACGAAGGTGCCGCCCGCCGGAGTCGCTCTGTGACCGGAGGCCAGTGTCACGTTTCCGGCCAGCAGCGCCGCTACGTAGCCGGTGAATACATAATCCGCGCGTGCCCCCACCTCCACAGTCAGAATGTAGGTCGTGTTGGCCTGCACAGTCGCGCCGAGCGTCTGCAAGATCGAGCCGGATGAAGACGACCAGCCGATGAACGCGCAATACAGTCCAGTGCTCGGTGCGATGCCCGGATATTGCGTCGTTGATGCTTTAAACACTCCGCTTTGTGGACCAACTACCCAACCCGTAAGTCCAAATTGGGAGGCACCCGGCGCACCCGGCAATACATCCATGTCAAACTTCGGATTCAGGATTGGGATGGGGACTTCCTGTGCCTTCATCGAAACCGCCAGGGCCAGGCCCATGTGAACAAACACAATTGCTGACATCAACCGCGTTCTGACAGAAAACATCGTTTTGCCCCTTTAACTAACTCGACTAAGATTTTGCCGTGCCTGCGTTCATCTTCGCCACATACCCACCGCGCCGTGAGCCTATTGAGCGGTCGGCAGAGCAGTCAGCGCTACACTTTGGATATCAGCCTGTCCATCCCCGGTACTCGTTATCAGAATTTGTAAAGGCTGGCCCAATTGAGCAGGGGTAGCCCCGGACTCATACACGACCACCTCGGTCACGAAGGTGCCGCCCATCGGAGTCGCTTTGTGACCGGAGGCCAGTGTCGCGTTTCCTGCCAGCAGCGATGCCGCGTAGCCGGTGAAGGGGTTATCCGCGCGAGCCCCCACTTCCACCGTCAGAATGTAGGTCGTGTTGGCCTGCACAGTCGCGCCGAGCGTCTGCAAGATGGAGCCCGACGTAGGCGAACCGCCCACATACGCGCAATACATACGCGCAATACAGTCCGGTGGGGGCGCGCCCGGATATTGCGTCGTTGACATCTTTTGTACTCCCGTGTTTGGACCAGTCACCCAGCCCGTAATTCCATATTGGGCAATTGGTACCCGGAGAACACGTCAATACGTCCATGTCAGACTTCGGATTCAGGATTGGGACGTCCTGTGCCTTCACCGAAACCGCCAAAGCCAGGCCCATGGGAACAAACACAATTGCTGACATCAACTGCGTTCTGACAGAAAACATCGTTTTGCTCCTTATCTAACCCTAATTGAGATTTGCCCCACATACCGGGCCGGAATACTATATAACACGTCGCCGGAAAAAAAGTTTCGCTAGCCGGGCGAATAACCGCGAAGATTTTGCGTATCGAGTGAGGCCGAACGCTAGAGTGGGGCAGGCTCTCAGCCTGCGGCGGCCTCGTAGGCCGCCCAACGCGCGTAGCGCGTCTTTTCATATCCCGTTGTAGCCGCAGGCCATGGCCAGTCACACAACTCGCCGCCAAATCTTCCCCACCCTTTCAACCACTTACAGCCTTTGTAACCAAATCCCCCTAAACCCAGGCCCCACAATAGAATCGACAGGCAAGGATCTTCGGTCTCCTATGGCCGATCCAAACCGCCCGTCCCGTTACAGCATGTAACGGAATGTTACGCAAAGGAGCCCTTATCATGGCCACCACAGCACAAACCAACGCCAACCGGGAAAACGCGAAGAAAAGCACCGGGCCCCGCACCCCCGAAGGCAAAACCATCTCCAGCCGCAACAGCCTGGTCCATGGCATGACCTCCGGCAAGTTTCTCCCGCCCGATGCCGATCCCCAGGAATTCTTCCAACTCCTCGACCAGTTCCGCAACCGTTTCCAACCCTTCGATGAGGTCGAGGACGCCCTGGTCGAACGCCTGGTCGCCGCCGAATTCAAAATGCGCTCCGTCCGCTACCTGGATGCCGGCCTGTTCCACTATCAGGCCGAAACCAACCCCATGCCGGATCAGTTCAACAAGGCCGGCCGCTCCAACCCACTGGCCTGGGCCTTCCACGGCGATTCCGCGTACTACAACTCCTTCTCCAAGCTCATGCGCTACGAGGGCTTCCTGCAGCGTGAGTTCTCCCGCGCCCTCCGCGACCTGTCCATGCTACAGGCTGACCGCCGCGCCCGGCTCGCCGAAGCCGAACCTGCTGCGCAAACTGAGCCATGTCAACCGGATAGCCCCGCAGAGAACCCAAAAATTGAAAAAGCGAAACGAAGCCAATTCCCCACGTCCAGCGACACCCCAAACGGAGCCATCCCGCCCGCTCCGCCCCACAATCCCACGCCGAACCCCTTCCCCGGCCGCCCTGGAGTGCCGCCCAGCGACTAAATCCCCCCCAAGTCTCTCCGATTTCGCCATCCGCCGCCCGAGGTGGATTCGGCCGTATTGCGGTTCGTGCCGCACGCCCGCGCCGCCAGGTTGGGCATCGCCGGCCGGGCGGGAAATGACGCCCGGGGAAGTTGTGACGGAGAACGGCTGTCGGGCAGGCTCGTTACTTCACCATCGCAGCTTAAGGTTCGCCTCGAACCTCTCTTCGGACCGCAGCAGTTCTTCCCACGTGATCGTGCTGTTCCGGTAAGCGGCGTTGCGGCCGAGAATCGCAGTCAGGTTGCTCTCCACCGCCTGTTCCGCGTTGTTCAGCAGCTTGCCGGTTTGGATGCTATCGATGAACGCCTTCACGTTGTTGATGGCGCCCTGCCGGAAGGTATCGTCCTTCTCCGCGCCCAGCCAGGCGTTTTCGCCGGTGATGCGCACCAGCCCGCCGTAGTGCGAATCGACAGCGCCTTTGATGCCGAAGCAGCGCACGCAAAGATCGCTGAAACTGTTGGTCAACTGGTTCGAGCTGAAATCCACCTGCACGCCGTCGGGGTACTGGAAGGTCACCAGAAAATGATCGTAGGCGTCTCCCGTGTCGAAGCGTGTGCCGCTCCAATCCGTTCGTCCGCCCGCGCCGTGGGCCGCCAGGGGATGCCCCGCCAGGAACCAGTTGGCCAGGTCGATCACGTGGATATTCTGCTCGACGATGATATCGCCGCCCAGCACGCGATCCATGTAGAAATTGAGCATGCGCGCCAGGCCCGGGTCCATACCGGGCTTCGACTTGTCGGGCGCGGGCCTGCCGGCGTAGTAGAAGACCTGGGCAAAGACGGGCTTGCCGATATCGCCGCGCTGCAGGCGCGCCACGGCTTCCTGGAAAACCGGCTGTGAGCGCGTCTGGAAGTCCACCAGGAAGCTGCGCTTGCCTTGTGCGCGTTTGCCGCTCTCGAGGATGCTGCGGCAGCCAGGCACATCCACCGCCACGGGCTTGGCCAGATAAACATGCTTGCCGGCCTCCACCGCGGCGCGCGCCTGCTCGGGATGAAAATAGGGCGGCGTCTCGATGACCACCGCGTCCACTTTCGATGCGATGATCTCGCGATAGGCTTCCGGCCCGTAATATGTGCGCGAGGCGTCCACCTTGAAGCTGGATTGCGTGGCATCCAGGCGATCGCGCATCACCTCGGCCAGAGCCACGATGCGCGCGCCCGCGAACTCCGGAAAAAATGCGCCGATCCAGTTGCCGCGGCCGCCGCAACCGATCAGCCCTACCTCCACGGCGGAATTGGCCTGGGTTCCGAAGACCGTTTCGGGCCTGAGCAGCAGCACGCCGGCGGCCGCGGTTTTGACGAAATCGCGCCGAGCCGGCTGAATCAGCGAAGTGTCGGGTTCCACTGTTACCTCCAACCGTAACTTATCGCACATCAGTTGGCTCGGAACATCAGGTCTTCAAGCGCCATCCGGCGCACCTGCCACAACTCGCGCTCCTTCTCATTCACGTTCAGCTTGCACTCGCCCTTGTCGTTGAAGGTCAGGGTCACCTCAAAGATCTTTCCCCCATCGCCGTCCCGCACTAAAATCGCGTGCCCGGCCAGGCTGAAGATCACCGACCGCTGCACATCCTTCGCTTGCATCAGAACGGTAAAGGCGTCGCCATCCTCCGTTACCGAGAATTCATAAGGGGAATTGCTGGGGCGCAGGCCGTTTCGAGTCTTAACGTCTTCCTCAACCTGCAATCGGAGTGTCTTGAATACGTTCGGTAGAGAGCACTGGAAACGCTCGTTCACCCAATCGAACTGCGGCGCTTCGTTTTGCTTCTCCGGCTTCTCCGGTTTCTCCGGTTTCTCGGCTTTGTCGTCCACTCCCGGAGGTTAGAACGCTTTGCGCCGGCTGTCAATGCCGATATCGCTCCACACCGTACCGGAAACCACCCACGGCCTTACCTGTTTATGGTTCGATCCAGATGGGTGAGCTCCACGCAAGCTGACCGTCCTGTTGCAGCACCCGAACGTAATACCAGGCCTTCTCCGGAACGAAGCTCCGGTCGGTAAATTCGAAGCTGGCCTGCTTCGATTCGGGGCGCGTCGCATAGATGAATTTCCCGCTCTTGATCAGGTCGATCTGCTGGATCGGGCCGGTGCCGGCCACCTGCACGGAAAAGTGCGGCGCGGTGCGCGTGCGAATCTCGTCGCCCATCAGGTAGCTGGCGGCTCCGGCCGAGGCGCGGAAATCCAGGACGATGTTGTCGGTCGCGCCATAAGCGTGCCGCTTGCGAATGGCCTCCACCAGGCCCTTGCGCGTGGAGTTCTCGGCCACCAGAAAGGCGTAGGAAATGTGGGTGGACCAGTGGTCCGAGCTCGACTGCACCCCCAGCTTATAGCCCTTCGCGAGCGCGTTCCACCAGAATCCCGCGGGCTCGAATCCGCTCTTCTGCGCCGGCGGATTCAGACGCGTGGCGGAGCGCGGTGCGCCTTCATATTCATAGCTGTTGCGGTAGCCCTGATAGATTTCCACCAGCGGCTCAACCTCCGGATCGTGGTCGCGGAAATCCGTGCCTTGCAGCGTGGCCGTGGAATGCGGCATGGTGATGCCGTCGTTCTTGTGCAGGTATTCGTAGAGCGCTGCGGAGCCGATTTTGCCGGACATCTCGTCGGGTGGGATGGGCAGCGTGCGCACTCCGCGATGATCGAAGATCACGTTGCGATGCCCGTTCGGGTAGACCACGCTGCGCTCATAGGCATACAGCGGCGTGAAAGCGCCCGGCGCCCAGAAGATATCGGCCAGCTTCTGGTTCTGCCACCACGTGAACTCCTGGTCGTATCCGGCCTGGTGGTCCGTAACGGCCAGATAGTCGAATGCGGCCGCGTCCAGGGCGTAGCGATAAAGCTCGATGATCGAGCCATCGTACTTGAAGTCCTGCGAGACATCGCTGTGGCGATGCATGTCGCCGCGGTACAGATGGTATTCGCGGCCGCCCTGCTGGATAACGTACGACCGTGCGGCTTCGACAGCTTCCCGTTCGTGGGGGTGAATGGGGATGGCTTCCGGCACTGGTTCCACATACGGCTGGAGTGCCGCCGCGCTTAGGTTGGAAGGCTGCGCCGGGCCGAGATTGGCATAGTAGATATCGGCGTTCCCCGGCACCTCCGTCGCGAACGGGCGGTTATCCGTCATCCAGGCGGCGCGCAGTCCGCCATCCGCTGCGGCCGCCAGCGCCGCATGCTTTTCGATCGAGCCCATGCTGTGCGCCAGCGGTAGCGGCGTGGACCAGGTGTCCGCGCTCAGGCGAGTCACGTAATTCTCCCAGGTGATGGGGCTGCCGATCAGGCGGTCGTTGCGTCTGGTCCAGTGCCGCAATACCATCACCAGCGTACCCTTGCCGTCAAACGCGATCTGCGGATGCTCGGCGTTCTCCTGCAGAAAGTCCAGCGATGCCACGCCCGGCTGGGTGCGCGGTTCGAGCCATCCGTTGCCGCCCCAGAGTGCCACGTGAACGTTGCGCCGAAAGTGGAGCGGGCTCGCCAGCGGGGTGGGAATCAGGAAGCCTTGGTCCTTGCCCCAGTTCACGCCGGATTCATCCCACGCCACCCAAGCGCGGCCCTGGTTGTCCACGGCCACGGACGCGTGTGCTTGAAACTGCGGACCGGCTGTGACCCGCCGCAATACCGATAGCGCACCTTGCCGCCAGGCGCGGAAACAGATATCGTAATTGCCTTGGTCGTAGGTGTCCCAGGCGATGTAGGCGGTGCCATCCGGCCCTGCGGCAATAGCCGGCTCCCAGTCGTTAGCGGGCGATTCGCTGACCTTGACTTCCTCGGACCAAGCGCCGTTCTGCCACGCCTTCAGGTAGATATCGCTCTGGTGGCCGCGATAGCTCTGCCAGGCGACAAATATGCTGCCATCGGGCGCGGCCGCCGCACGCAGGAATGTGTTGGAGCCTGCGCTCGACAACGGCGCGGCGGGTTGCCACGCTGCGCCTGTCTTGCGGCGCGCCCAGATTTGCCAGTTGTCGCCATCCAGCTGGCTCCAGAAGACCCATAGATTTCCGGATGCGCCGGCCGCCACCGCGGTCCGGAAAACCGTGGCGGCTTTCGGTGTCACTTCCTCCGCTTCGGACCAGGCGCCGTTTTCGAGCGTGCGCAGCAGCACGCGGTCGGCGCGCTCCCGGTAAGCCACCCAGGCCACCGCCAACTTGCCGCCTTCGATGGCAGCTATGGCGGGCTCGTCGTCTTCGAATTGCGGACCGGTCAGCTTCTCGACGGTCGGCGCACCTACCACCGTGGCGCGCCCGCCGAGGAATGGCTTCGGTTCGGCGGCGGCTTCAGATAGCGCAAAGTCGAAAGTCCCCTGGGTCGTCTTCACGGCGATCCGCGGATCGCCTGCGCCGCGGATAGTGGCATACACGCCAATCGGATGAAAGCGGACCTCCGGGGTGGAGCCCGGCGCCACCTCCATGTAATGCACATCGGCGTAGGGCGGCACGCCGTCCTGGCGTGTCGTACACTTCCAGGAGTCGGGCGCAGTGACGGTATCGGCTTGCGAGAATTGCCGCCCTTCCAGACCGATCAGTTCGCCGCCTGAAACCGCGATGGACCCGTCCCAGTGTTCGACTGACTTGGCCTGCTCACCGAGCGTGACCAGAACGGTCGCCGCGGCGAGGTCGATAGCGGAAGTTTGTGGAGCGGCTACCCCACGGAACAGAAGCCAGGCGCAGGCTCCGGCCACGAACAGCACAGATAGCACAGACATTAGGATTCGTCGTAACATAGGAAAACCTCCTCGAAAAACCCTGCCTTTCAGTGGGGCAGGCTCGCAGCCTGCCGCGGCCTCGCAGGCCGCCAACGCGCGCCAGCGCGTCTTTTTCATACCACGTTGTGGCCGCAGGCCCTGAGCCATTCACACCGTTCCAAACCACCGCGATGCCGCAAAGATCAAAGCCAGCGTGATGCCGGCAATGGCGAACTCCCCGATGGCGCCCACCGCCAGCGGCCGCAGACCTTGTTTGCGCATTTCGCGGACGTTGGTTTGCAAGCCCACGCCGGCGAATGTGAGCAGAAACGCCCAGCGCGACAGGTTGGCCAGATCGGCAATCTGCGGTTTGGTGAAGACGCCCATGGTTGCCAGCAGCGAAATCAGCAGGAATCCCAAAACGAACTTCGGGAACTTCTGCCACAAAAACGCGGCCTTGTTTTCGACGCCCTTGTGGTGGCTCTTGCGTGCCCAGTAAATGGCGTACCCCAGCACCACGAAACCGATGGTCGCGTTGCGCGCCGTCTTGGCCAGCACCGCGAACTTCGCGGCTGCATCGGAGTAGAGCGCGCCCGCCGCCGTCGCTTCGGCGGTATTGTCCACGGCCAGGCCCG
>Ga0302324_100016931_pt1 | contig 14487 bp, 8 predicted proteins | sample Palsa_T0_1_FD_201949 | JGI IMG/M metagenome (GOLD analysis project Ga0302324, IMG submission 201949) | Peat permafrost microbial communities from Stordalen Mire near Abisko, Sweden - Palsa_T0_1 | ecosystem: Environmental > Terrestrial > Soil > Palsa > Peat permafrost | place: Sweden: Abisko...
CGATATTTTCTTTCTGCTCGGCATTGTGTGGCTCTTTGCGCAGACGGGCACGCTGCTCTTCTATAACGGCGGCGCGGGCTCGATGGAGGCCGCGGCACTCGCAGGCTTGTTGACGCAACCTGCTGCGCTCGGGCTCACCGCGGCCGGCGCGATTGGACTGTTGATCTTTTGCGGCGCGGCGGGCAAGAGCGGCCAGTTCCCATTGCATGTGTGGCTCCCCGACGCGATGGAAGGCCCGACGCCCGTCTCCGCACTGATTCACGCGGCAACCATGGTGGCCGCCGGTGTGTACCTGATCGCGCGCGTCTATCCGCTGATGCAGGCGGGCGCGCTGGCCGGCGGCTCGACTACCGCACTCACCGTCGTCACGTGGGTGGGCGCGTCAACAGCGGTGTTTGCCGCGCTGATCGCCGTCGCGCAAAACGACATCAAGCGCATTCTCGCGTATTCAACCGTCTCGCAGCTCGGCTACATGATGGCTGGCCTGGGCATGGGCGGCGTGGCTGTGGGCATGTTCCACCTGATCACGCACGCTTTTTTCAAGGCGCTGCTGTTCATGGGCGCGGGCTCGGTGATTCACGGATGCCATGAAGAACAGGACATCCGCAAGATGGGCGGACTCAAGTCCGACATGCCGGTGACATTTCTTACCTACACGATCGGCATGCTGGCACTGTGCGGGTTTCCGCTGCTCTTCTCGGGCTTCTGGAGCAAGGACGGAATTCTCGAGGCCGCGCAACATTGGAGCGTGGCCAAGGCGCCGTTCTACATGCTGGTGTTTGGCGCGCTGTTGACGGCCTTTTACATGATGCGGCAGGTGGCGTACGTGTTCACCGGGCACTGGCGCGGGCATAAGCCGGCACACGAGAGCCCCGCTGTGATGACAGTACCGCTGGCGATACTTGCGTTCTTCGCGATTGCACTCGGCGTGATTGGAACGCCGCTCTGGCCGTGGTTCCGAGCCTTCCTCAACGGTCAGGCAGCCAGCTTCGATCTGCATGGCTTCAGCGAACCGGGTCTGCTGACGCTCATGCTCACGTCGAGCGTGGTTGTGTTCATTGGCCTTGGCCTTGGCTGGCGCATGTACGTTGGCCGCGCGCCGGCGGCGGATGAACCGGATGCGCTGGAGAAGGCTATGCCGACCGTGTGGGGATGGCTGCGCGACAAGTTCTTCATCGATGAACTGTATGGTGCGACGTTCATCGCATTCTATTGGTTCTGGGCGCGCGTCGCCGATTGGCTCGACCGGCGCGTTTGGGGCGGCATCGTGAGCGGCGTTGCGCGTCTGACCGCGGCCTGGGCGCGGCTCAATCGTTTTCTCGACACATATTGGGTGGATGGCAGCTTTGACAAGGGCTGTGAAGAGTTGGCGACGGGCGGCGGATTGCTGTCGCGTGTGGAGAGCGGGCGCGTGCAAACCTATCTTCGGCTGCTGGCCGTGGGTGTTGTGCTGCTGGCCGCGATCCTGATCTGGAGCAGCCGGGGATGAACGGAATTCCTGTATTGACGCTGTTGACGGTGCTGCCCCTGGTGGGTGCGGCCATCGCGCTTGTGTCGGGCAAGCACGCGCGGATGGTGGCGCTGGCTACATCGATTGCCTGCCTTGCGCTTGCGCTCGTGGTGTGGACGCATCTCAATGCGGACGGCACCATGAGCCTCATCGAGCGGGCATCGTGGGCGCCTTCGCTGGGTATTGAATATCATCTTGGCGTGGACGGGCTGGGCGCATTGATGCTGGTGCTCTCATCCATTGTGACGCTGATGTCGGTTGACGCGGCGCATCGCGTGCGTCGCCAGCCGGGGCTTTATTTCGCGCTCGTGTTGACGCTTGAGGCGGGCCTCTTCGGCTCCTTCACAGCGCTCAATTTCTTCCACTGGTTTTTATTTTGGGAACTGAGCTTGATTCCCGCCTTCTTCCTAATCAAGATATGGGGCGGAGCGCGCCGCGGGCCGGCGGCTACGCAATTCTTTGTCTACACCATGGCGGGCAGCGCGGCGTTGCTGGTCTCGTTCCTCGCGCTGTTTGTCGCTACGCACAGCATGGACTTCGGCCAGCTCGCCTTTCTCGCGTCGACGGGCGCGCTGGAGCCGATGATTACTTCGCATCTGGGCTCAGTGACGCTGTGGCTTGCGATCGGCGTGCTGGCCGGGTTCGCTGTCAAGGTGCCTCTTGCGCCATTTCACACATGGCTGCCCGCGGCTTACGCTGAGGCGCCATCGCCTGTCACCATGCTGCTTACGGGCGCGATGTCGAAGATGGGCGTGTATGGATTGCTGCGCATCGCGGTGCCGATCTTCGGGCACCAGATGGCGCAGATGCGCACGCCGCTGCTGGTGCTAGCCGTGATCACCGTGGTGATGGGCGCATGGGCCGCTGCCGCGCAGAAGGATCTGAAGCGCGTGTTCGCGTACTCGTCGGTGAATCACCTGGGCTATTGCCTGCTGGGCATTTTTGCGCTGGCGATTCCTGCCGCGGGAACTGCCGCGCAGGCCAGCCAGGCCGCCGCGCTCAACGGCGTCATCCTGCAGATGTTCAATCATGGCATCACGGCGGCGGCGCTATTCTGGTTCATCGCCATGATGCAGGAGCGCAGCGGCGGCGAGCGCGGCATCGATCAATTCGGCGGATTGCGCAAACCCGCGCCCGTGCTGTGCGGCCTGATGGGCATTGCTCTGTTCTCGTCGCTGGGGTTGCCTGGGCTCAACGGATTTGTGGGCGAGTTCCTCATCTTCCGCGGAGTGTTTCCGCTGGCATGGGTTGCGGCTACAGTGTCGGTGCTCGGACTGCTCGTGACCGCGGCGGTGATTCTCACTGTCATTCAAAAAGTCTTTACCGGCCCGGTGCCGGAGCAGTGGGCAAAGTTTCCCGATTTGCATGGCGGCGAGCGTTTGGCGCTGGCGCCGGTGATCGGCCTCATGCTGCTTGTGGGCCTGCTGCCGCAGTTGATTGTGGACACCGTGAATCCAACCGTTCAAAACCTGCTGGCGCACTGGAGATTTTAGATGTTGGCTTGGACGATCTATCTCTCGTTTGCCGGGGCGCTGGTGCTGGCGTTGCTGCCCAGGGGCAACGCTGCGCTGGCGCGAGGGGTTGCGCTGTGCGTGGCGGTGGCCGGGCTCGCGCTCGCGGTGGCGGGGTTTGTGGGTGGCATGGGCCACGCGCGCATGGTGCTCGTCGACGTGCCGTGGGTTGCGTCGATGGGGATTCGCTTCACGCTGGCGGCCGATGGCATCAGCCGCTTGCTGGTGCTGCTCACGGGCCTGGCCGCAGTGGCCGGCGTTCTCTTTAGCTGGAACATCGAGCTGCGCACCAACGAGTTCTTTGCGTTTTTTCTCGCGCTCATCGGCGGAGTCTACGGCGTTTTCCTGAGCGGCGATCTTTTTCTGTTGTTCGTCTTCTACGAGATCGCAATCGTTCCGAAATATTTTCTTATCGCCATATGGGGCTCCACGCGGCGCGAGTATGCGGCCATGAAGCTGGCGCTGTATTCGTTCGCTGGCTCGGCGATGGTGCTGATTGGTTTGCTCGCGGCTTACGCCACGGCCGGCTCGCACTCGACGGGATTGGTTGAACTCGCCCGCGCGGGCTTGCCGGTGAGCTTTCAGATGTGGGTGTTTCCGCTGGTGTTCACGGGCTTCGCGATTCTGGCCGGCATGTGGCCGTTTCACACCTGGGCGCCGACGGGCCACGTGGCCGCGCCTACGGCTGCGTCGATGCTGCTGGCTGGCGTGGTCATGAAGCTGGGCGCCTATGGCTGCCTGCGCGTGGCCATCGGGCTCTTTCCGCACGGGCTCGATCCGTGGGGATTTTCGTTCATCGGCATCGGCTCGTGGCGCGACGTGTTTGCGCTGCTCGCTGTCATCGGCATTGTGTACGGCGCGCTGGTGGCGCTGGCTCAGACCGACTTCAAATTCGTCATCGGCTACTCGAGTGTGAGCCACATGGGGTTTGTGCTGCTGGGCCTGATGGCGCTCAATCAGATCGGCGTCACCGGCGCGGTGCTCCAGATGTTTTCGCATGGCGTGATTGCGGGGCTGCTCTTCGCCATCGTCGGCCGCATCGTATATGACCGCACGCATACGCGGCAGTTTGCCGAGCTTGAGCCGATGCATCTTTCGCGGCGGCTGCCGTTTGCTGCGTGGGCGTTTGTGATTGCGGGCATGGCGTCGATGGGGTTGCCGGGCTTCTCGGGGTTCGTGGCTGAGTTGCAGGTGCTGGTGGGCGCTTGGAGTGTGAAGCCGTGGTGGACGCTGGCGGCCGGTGTAGGCATCGTGATTGGCGTGGCATATACGTGGCGCGCATTGCAGAAAGCGTTCTTCAGCGACGCGCATGCGCCGCACGGGTTGCACATGCATGTGCACGATCCGCACGAGCATGCGTTTGCCGCCATCACATGGCCTGAGGCCACGGGCGTGGCGCTGCTGGTGGGCGTGAGCCTCGCGGTCGGCCTCTATCCGCGCATCCTGCTCGACACCATTGAGCCGGCCGTGAAGGCGCTGCTTGCGGGAGGCGTGCAATGAACTACGCAGATCTCTTCCGCGTGACGCTGCCGGAGACGGCACTTGAAGTGGCCGCGCTCCTAGTGCTGATTGTCGACCTCGCGTTCCTGCGCAAAGCTGCGCTGAAGGTGCGGCTTGCCGCGGCGGTTGTGCTCGGCGTGGCCGGGTGCGGTGCTGCGTTGTGGGCACTGCAGTATTCAAGAGTGATCTGGGGATTTGGCCTGCACGGTTCGCACGAACTGCTGCTTCTGAACACCTTCTATGTGCCGCCGGCGCAAGCGGGAATCCTGATTCTTACCGCTTTCACACTTTTGCTGCTCCTCGATTCGAGCTTTACCAGGCATGTTGGTGAGTACGTAGCCGTAGTGCTGATGTCGGCAGCCGGCGGAATGCTGATTGCCGCGGCCCAGGATCTGCTGGTGATATTCATCGGTATCGAGTTGCTGAGCCTTGGGCTCTATATCCTGACTGCTTTTGCAAAAAGCTCAGGCAAGAGCGCCGAGGCTGCGATCAAATATTATCTGTTTGGCGGCATGTCGGCGGCTTTCCTCCTGTTTGGCTTCAGTTATTTTTACGGACTCACCGGCAGTACGAATTTGCATCTTATTCAGCAAGTCATTTCTTCCTCGGGGCCGAGCCCATTGTTTTATGTGGCCTGGATTCTGGTTGTAGCGGGACTCGGATTCAAGGTAGCTGCTGTCCCATTTCATTTCTGGGCCCCGGATACTTATGAGGGAGCGCCCGCTCCGGCGGCGGCATTCATCGCTTCCGTTTCAAAGGTGGCGAGCTTTGCGCTGCTCATCTCGATTGGCATGAGTTGGATGGCCACTTGTGACGGTGCTCAGCCCTTACCTCGCCTGGCAGGCATCCTGCTGGTAGTCGCGGCTGCTTCGATGCTGGTGGGCAACCTTGCAGCTCTCGCGCAGGTTAGCGTGCGAAGATTGCTGGCGTATTCTGCCATTGCGCACGCGGGCTACATTCTGCTGGGTATCGCATCCCACGTAAACTTTGCCGGACGGGAAGCGCCTTCCGACTTTTCGCGAGCTGCTCAGTCGTCCACGTTTCTCAGCACGAACGCAGTACTCTTTTATGTGCTCACCTACGGCCTCACCACCGTTGGCGCGTTCGGCGTGGTGGGCGTTGTCGAACGGGCCACAGGCAGCGATCGCATGGATTCGTTTCTTGGATTGCACAGGCGCAACCCGGTGCTTGCGGCCGTGCTGTTGGTGCTGTTCCTCTCGCTCGCGGGAATTCCGCCGCTGGTCGGCTTCTGGGCCAAGTTCAATCTGTTCGCCGCGGTGCTGGGCGTCTCAGCAGGGCCGGTTCCGTTTGCGTTGGTCTGCCTCGCGGTCGCGCTCAGCGCGGTATCGCTCTATTACTACCTTCAGGTGCTCAAGCGCGCCTATGTGATGCCGGGCGTGGATGAGACCCCGATCAAGGCTCATCCGGTCACGACGGTAGTGCTGGTGGCGATTGCCGCGGCCGTGGTGGTGCTTGGTTGCTTCCCGTCGCTGCTGCAAAACTGGATTTCGAGTTTCTATCCGACGCTTTAAGCGACAAGCCCGATATCCTCGATCCGGCTTCGGTGGTTTCCCACCCCTGCGCCCGGAAAAAGGGCGTGCCCAGAGGGCGACCAGATGGGACGCGGAGGAGCTCAGACGACGCGCGCTATGCTTTCTCCGTCACCGAAGGGAAGCAGGTGAATTCCTCGTCCGCGATTTGCCAGTAGGGGATGAATTTCTGCTGCGGGTTGCCGCGAACGGAGAAGTGAAGCGGCTCGCCCGCGATGGGTTCGAGCTGGCCGGCGAGTTGTTCCGCATCCACAGCATTGCCGAGATCGACGTTCGATGAGCCAACGGCAGCGAGCAGAATGGGCCCGTATTCAAAGGAGTAGCGAGCCCTGCCTGCGATCTGATCGGCGCCTGTGTAGCGGCGGGCGCGCACGGTTGCAGGCAGTGTGAATTCGATGGTGTCGCCGTCAGTCCACTGACGATCGAGCGCGAGATAACTGCCGGGCTTGCCACTGACGGCCGGCTTGCCGTTCGCGGAGACGGACATTGCGCGCGCGGCCCATGAGGGCACGCGAATGCGGAGAACGGCGTGCACGGGCTGGGCGAGCTTGAGCGTGCATTTCACTTCAGGCTGATACGGGAAATTGGATTGCATCGTCAGCTCCATCGGGCTGCCGCGGTGTTGCCAGCGGATCGTAGACGCCTCGTAGAGATGAACGTAGAGGCCGTCGGGAGCGATGGAATAAATGTGCTCGGGAAGGGAACCGAGCAGGCGCGTGCCCTGGCCTTCGCAACAGGTGTTGAGGCGGGTGCCTTTCTCTTTGTGGCCGGTGAGAACGGTGTGGTAGCGCAGGCCGTTGGTTCCATCCTGGTTGGCGATGGCCACGTTGTAGATCGACTTCTCGATTTCCGCGGCGTAGCGCTCTTCACCGGGATTCATGAGCTGGAAGCGCTGGCTGAGAAAAGCCCAGAACGAGCTGCCGCATAACTCGCCGAGTTTCTTGGTGAGCGAGTTCGAATCCGGCGGATCGTAGTTGTATTCGATGATAGAGATCGAGCCCCCAGGCTGCTCCCAGTGCGCGTTGTACATCTCCCACGCAGCCTTGACGCCGTCCAGGATGCGCTGGTCGCCGGTAGCTCGATAAAGATCGAGATAGGCTTCGAGATTCGTGAGGAGATAGCAGTGCGGCCGGTCATAGGGATATTGCCAGATGGCTTCCTTTTCGCCGCGCGCAAGCTGCGCAAGCCACTTATCTTCGAGATAGTAGCGCTGAATGACCTGCATATCTTCAGATTTGCCGGCGGGAGTGAAATAGACACGCGTATTGGCTATCATTCCCTGGCCGCCCTGTACGGCGCCGCGCAGTAACTCGGGCAGATACTTCGACCGGTTGAAGACGTCGTAGTTGGTACGCAGCAGGTCAAAGGCGTGCGGGTTGCCGGCGTATCCGGCTTCGATCAATCCATGCGTGAGCCATGCGCGGGTGTAGGCGCCGCGCTCGGAATAAAGCAGCGTGTCCTCGGGGAACGCCATCGCCCATCCGTTGGGCTGACGGCACTCGCGGATGCCGTCAACCACAGCGTTCATGCGGGTGCGGAGGTCAGCATCGTCGATCCAGCGCAGGGTGTTGCCGGCGCCCATGAGGAATCGGCCGGCGTTCGAGCCTGCGAGGTCGGTCTCCCAGAATTGATCGGGCTTGCGCGCACTGGGAGGCATGGGCTTGCCGGCGCGATCCCGAAACTGAATGAGCAGGTCGTCGAGCGTGTAGGAGTCGAGCAGATAGCGGATGTTGTTGCGCATGGCGGATTCAAATAATCCGCCGTTGAGAGTAACTCCGGTGCGAGGGGCCTCGGCAGCATAAGTGGCTCTCTTCCATGATGCTGGGTCGGTTACATAATGAGGCCGGTCGCGGCGAATATATTCGGACTCAATGCGTTCGGGCCGAGTGAGCTGGGATAAGTCAGATTCATTGCTGGAGGTAGCGTCGGCAGTTACTGTTCGGTTAACAGCAATGTCCTTTCCCGATGAGATGACACCGATCTTTGCGAGTGCGAACCGGTATGGGCCGTCGCTATCGCAGAAAGCCGCGCCCTCCGGCGCGTCGGTTTCTTCTTTCGGCGAGCAATCGGGCTTGGCCATTTTTGTCACAGTAAGGCGAATGTAACGGGCAGCGATGCGCGAGCTTGGGAACCGGAGGATTTGATCGCCGGGGTTGGGAAAGTCGGCATCGAGAAGACTGGCCACCAGGGTGGGACTCGTGAAATCCGCTTGCTCTGAGGTCTCGATCTTGAATCGTACAGGGAACGCTTCGCCAGCAAAGTACTGGTCCTTGCCCGGAACCATCTTCTGGTTGGCGGGATAGAGGAGCACGGAGCCGATGGCCTGGTGGCTGCCGAGATCGATCTGCACCCACGATGTGAGGTCGGGTGATTTGAACGATTTCGACCGGTAAGGGCGATAGCTGAACGTGGGTGTGGAGGCGATGCGTTCGCCCGAGCCGTAATCAGGCGGGGCCGGCTCCGCAGTGAGGGCGCCAGCGGCGATCAGGCTGTGTGGAGCGAGCGCGCCGGCAGCGGTGAGAGCTGCGGACTGGAGAAAAGTGCGCCGGTCGATGGGCTGGAAGGCTTCCAGGCTTGAGGGCTCGTTCGGTGTCCGCATGGGGTCCGCTCCTTGAGACGAACCAGCATATCAGGAGAGCGCGGACGGCCGGCGAGTAATGTTACGAGGCGCGGCGGGTGGGACCGGATCGGCTGGTTGGCTCGCGCTTTGCGCGGTTAGCGAGTTGGCAAGTTGGCGTGGCTATTTGGGTGATGAAGAGGTTGAGATGCACCACGGAGCTGATTGTGTTAGCGGTTGCTGTGGGAGCCTCTGAAGCCAATAGCGCGAGAGACATTCCTGATGTATGGTGGCCATGGAAGCGGTTGCGCGGCGCGAAAGGTCTGGAGCGGATGGACGGCGGAGAACGGAACCTGGAGCGAGGCGCGGCTAAGCGGATGCAATGGCCGGCCCGTCTGCTGGGCCCGCGGCCTGGGCTGCGCGAGATGAACATGTTGTGCTGGGGCTTGCTGGCCGGCCTGTTCATTGCGCGGTTCCTGATTCCAATGCTGATTCAGCTGCGCAGCGGAACGGGATCGATTGTGTTTCTACCGGCCGATTTCATCTATTTCTATGGTATCGGCCACATTGCGAACAACTACCCGCTGGAGCGCGTATACGAATACTCGCTGCAACTCAAAACGTTCAATGAGATCTATGCACTGCACGATGGCGCATATGGCCCGAGCCCGTACCCGCCGTTTGTTGCGCTGTTCTTCAGCCTGCTGGCGCGCGTGCCGTTCGCTGCTGCATTTGCGCTGTGGGCCGCGATTTCACTGGCGCTTTACCTGGTGGGCATCGGGGATGCGGTGCGAACAGTGTTTTCCGGCGAGCGCTTGAAGGCATCGCCGATCTTCTGTTTCGCGCTGGCGTTTTATCCGTTTGCCGTGGGCACTCTGGCCAACGGGCAACTGGCCGCGGTTGCTGTCTTCGCTACAGGAATTGCGATTGCGCAGGAAGCGAAGCAGCGGATGTTTTCAAGCGGGTTGGCGCTGTCGGTGCTGGCTTACAAGCCAACGCTGCTGGTGCTGGTGATTCCCATGCTGCTGGTGACGCGCAGGTTCAGAGCGCTAGGCGGGTTTGCGACTGGCGTGGCGATGCTGGTGTTGGCGACAACCGCGTTTGGCGGCATTGAAGTGTGGGCGGCCTATGTGCGCTTTCTAAGTCTGATTGGGCACGTGGCCGGCACGGCTGGCCCGGCGGGGCTCCCGCTTTGGAAGTATGTCGACTTCGATTCCTGCATTCATGCGTTATCGGGTGGAAGGGGCTCGACGGTGTTGATTGCGATTGGATGTGCGGTCGTGGTCGTGCTTGCGGATTTGCTGGGGAAGTCGAGGCGGGAAGGCAGGCCCGCGCAGAGCCTGGCATGGGCGGCGACGCTGACGTGGACGCTGCTTTTGAATGTGTATGTGCCGATCTACGATACGGTGCTGGTGACGATCTCCGTGGTGCTGACGCTGGGCGCATTAAAAGAACTACGGCGGAGCAACGAAGCCGGATGGGTTGTCGCGCTCTCTGTGGCGATGGTTGCGGCGTCCTGGGTGACGAGCGCAATTGCGGAGAAGCATGGGGTGCAGGTGCTTTCGATTTTGCTGGCGGTGCTTGGAGTGGGGCAGCTCTATTTTTTGTGGCGGTCGATCGGTGCGAGCGTGGTGCGCGTTGACGCTCTGTCAGGTTGACGTTTGTGCTTTCCCAGGTCTCAGAATCGAGACCTGGGACACCCAGCATAACGCAGACGAGACGCAGGTTCTTCGACTCCGCTGCGCTTCGCTCAGAATGACAGCATTGTTGTGGAACGAACTGGATGCGGAACAAAGCGTTTGTGCATCGATTGACGGAAGCTGGAGAAGCAATTGAAGAAGAAGATTGCCTACGCAGTGAATGTGACCATCGCGTGCCTGTGCGGATTGATGTTTGGGTTTACCGCGCTCGGGTTTTTCTACAGCATGATCTCAAAACAAGTGATTGGCTCGCGCGATTTCGTAGTCTATTGGGCAACTGGGCAGCAGCTCGCGCGCCACGCCAATCCTTACGATCGTGACGCACTGTTGAAGATCGAGCGTGCCGCGGGACTGCCCGCGAAAATCGGCGCAATGTACATGCGCAATCCGCCATCGACGCTGCCGATGGTTTACCCATTGGGCTTCCTGGGGATCCAGGCGGCAACGATTATCTGGTCGCTGGCGCTGCTCGCGTGTCTGCTGATTTCGGTTTATCTCGTCTGGATATTGCTGGGGCGGCCCAAGGGAATTCGATACTGGCTTGGCCTCTCGTTTGGTCCCGCGATGGTGTGCCTGATCAACGGTCAATCCTCTCTCTTTGCGCTCCTTGGGCTCACGCTGTTTTTGCGGCTGCACCGCACGCAGCCCTTCTGGGCCGGCGTGGCGCTATGGCTGTGCGCGCTCAAGCCGCACTTGTTTCTGCCCTTTGGCGTGGTGCTGCTCTTGTGGATCGTGCTCACGCGCACCTACAAGATCCTGCTGGGGGGTGCGTTGGCGTTGGCAGCCAGTTGCGCCGTGTCCTGGTGGATGGATCCGCTCGCGTGGGGGCAGTACAGGCAGATGCTGCACACGTCGGGCATCGAGTGGGAGTTCATTCCGTGCTTCAGCGTGCTGCTGCGCATCTGGTTCAGCCAGGGCGCAATCTGGCTGCAGTATGTGCCGGCGTCGCTGGGCTGCGCGTGGGCCCTGGCGTGGTTTTGGCGGCGGCGCGCCACGTGGGACTGGATCGTGGATGGCTCGCTGCTGATGCTGGTATCGATCGTGGTGGCTCCTTATTCATGGCTCTTCGATCAGTGCCTGGCGATTCCGGCGCTGTTGCGCGGCGCGTATTTGACTCGGTTCCGCAGTCTGCTGGTGACGCTGGCGCTGCTCAGTTCGCTCATTGAGCTGGCCATGTTTGGCAATCTGCTGAAGCCGTCGGCCGTATATCTCTGGACGCTGTGGGCCGCGCCGGGGTGGCTGGCGTGGTATCTCGTGGTGCTGATTGCGGAGCGGTGGAGCGCGGACTGGCCGCGGCTGCGTGCGACAGACTGGCTGCGGCGGCGCAGCGCTGTCGATGGCGCCGCGGATTCAGCTCAAACGGTGGAAGTGCCGGCAGGCTCCAACTCGTTGGAGGCCTGAAGCACGGCGTCCTGATTGGTCTGCGCTTGCGGGTTGCGATCAAGAAAGTAGCGGCGCTCCAGCTGGCGGCCGAAGCGGATGCATGGCTGCTCGATGAGGCTCCAGCTTCCCAGCGCGGCGAGGGGGAGCAGCAGCGCGAACAGTCCTCCGGACCGCGGCATCAGAAACAGCTGCTGCCAGACATAGAGGCTGTAGGAAGTGACGCCGAGGAAGCGCAGTTGCCGATTCTCAAGCGCGCGCGAGATGGCGAATGAGGGCCTGGTGCTGGTGACGGCGATCATGAGCGCGATAAGGAGCGACTCGGCAAATGGGATGAGCTGCTGATAGCGATAAACATACCAGCCGTATGCGGGAACGCATGCGTAGAAGAGCCATGGGCCGTGGCGCTCAAGCCAGGCGCGAATCGACGCGTAGCGCAGCAGGGAAGCCAGGGCGCAACCGATGAGCAGGGCATCGACGCGTACCTCGGCGTGAAAGTCCCTGATGGGCTGATCGTAATAGGCCCAATGAAGGTAGCGGAAGATGGCGCAGGCCACGGCGCCGGCGATGGCGATGCGCAGCGTCCATTTCTTTCCGGCCAGGACAAGCACCGGCGGCCACGCCAGATAGAACTGTTCCTCGAGCGACAGGGACCAGAAGTGCGCCGTGAAGACGTTGGTGCTGTTGTCGGTGATGGGCCAGTAGTTGCGATAGGAGAAGACGGAGGCCCACGCGTCGCTTCCGATGATGGGCATGCGGATTAGAAATCCGAGCACGGCCACAGATAGCAGATATATCCATGCGCAGGGCATGAGACGGAAGAATCGGCGCAAATAGAAGCGGCGGAGATCGATGTGTTCATCTCCAAGCAGGCGCGCGGTGATGAGGTATCCGCTGAGCACGAAGAAGATGCCCACACCATGCTGGCCAAGATCGAGCCAGCGATGCCATCCGTATACATGGCCCCACAGGCCCGCCTGCACATGGGTGATGAGCACCAGCAGGATTGCGATGCCGCGCCAGCCGTCGAGTGTGGGGATGTGCTTCATGGGAATCGTATCTTGTCGAACCCTCCGGATGTGTTGCTTTGATGAGCTTTGAGGTATCCCAGGTCCCAGGAGCGGGACCTGGGGCACCCATTTTCCTGCTCGATCAAGCTCCGCTTTCGGGAGTTACGGGCGTGAATTCAAGCTTGTCTCCGGCTTTGGTCTGCGAGTGGCTGATGGTGCCTGCGGAGAGCTCGAGGACGGAATGTGCTGACAGGCAAGCAGAAAGCCGCCAGGGCGGAACGCCGCTCTTCACCTTCCTGATGCGCAGATTGCGGTCCAGGTAGACCAGGTCGAGGGGAAACTTCATGGCGAAGGTATGCACCGACTCGCAGGGCACAATCCACAGGCCTCCGCCTGGCTCCAACCCCTGGCGTCCGAGCAGGCCTTTGCTGCGGGCGGGCCCGCTATCGGCGACTTCTACTTGCGTGCCCAGCACGGTTTGACGCGTAACGTTGGAGACTTGCATCCGGGCTGGCGGCAGCAGCGCTTTGGGCGGTGCGCCGAACCAGTCGCGCATTCCGGCAAGAATCATGCGTGGCAGTTTCATCCGGTTACGCTGGCTCCCTCGGCGCACTCCATTGAGAATCGTTACTGCGGGGCCGGCGCGGAAGCAGGCGCCGCAGTAGTGCTGGTGGAGCCGGATCCAAAGGTCCCATTGGTGCCTTCCACCACCAGGGGCATCTCCGGCTTCAGGCTGTCGATCACCTTTTGCACCGGCACGCTGGTTGGCGCGGGCGCCGTGCTGGCGGTGCGATCGTCCGGGGTGTTCATGGGGATGCCGGAATTGGGCGGCAGGAAGTCTCTCGGATACTTCAATGCAGGCACCGGAGCGCCAACAGGAATGGGGTTGACCAGCTCCGGCGTCACGATCACGATGAGCTCCGTGTCGGTCCTGCTCTTCTGCATCGACTGGAAGAACTTGCCGAGGATCGGAATGTCGCCGAGGAAGGGGATCTTTTCGAAGGTGTCGTTCTCTCTTTTGTCGAGCAGGCCGCCGATGATGAAGGTCTCGCGGTCGGCGAGTTCAACCTCGGTATTGACTTTGCGAACGTTGATGGCGGGCACGTCGAAGCCGCCGATCTCGATGGCGTTGGTAAAGTCCAGCGCACTCACTTCGGGGGCAACCTGCAAACGGATGGTGCCGCGCGGAGTGATGGTGGGGATGAAATTGAGGCGGATTCCGTATTCCTTGAACTGAATGGTGACCGTAGCCGGAGTGCCCGCACCGCCGCCCTGCACAACCGGGTAGGGATATTCTCCGCCCGCCAGAAAGCTCGCTTCCTTGCCATCCTGAGCGAGCAGGTTAGGCTCGGAAAGCACTTCCACCACGCCCTTCGATTCGAGCGCCTCAATGCTCGCACCGGCATTCAGGCCCGGAAAGAGAGCCAGGAAGTTCAGCTCGTTGGAGAACGTGGCCGAGGTGACGCCGCCGCTGCTGGTAATGACCGGCGGAGAGAATTGCCCGGTGGAGATGCCGCCCACGGTGTTGCCCAGGCCGGTGGAGAACAGGTTGATGCCGAGCTCCTTGCTCTTGTTGCGGTCCACGCTGGCAAAGCGCACCTTGAGCAGAATCTGCGGTTCAGCCGGTGGCAGCTCGACATAAAGCAGGTTGACGACCCTGCCGGCAGTCGAAGCAATTCTCACTGCCCGTGTCGAGCTTTCCAAATCCTTGACCGTGCCGCGCAGGAAGAGATTGCCGTTCTCGGCGCTGATCTTGAGCGGCTGGCCGG